>ERZ772893.42-NODE-42-length-184996-cov-33.359996_pt1 | contig 184996 bp, 163 predicted proteins | sample MGYA00511482_ERZ772893 | MGnify/ENA primary metagenome ERZ772893 (study PRJEB29015, sample SAMEA2737687) | human gut metagenome | biome: human gut; feature: human-associated habitat; material: faeces | place: China | collected 2012 ... | reverse complement strand
AATTGTTTTAAGTATGGCTAAAGAAACGAATGTAGAGAAGCTATGCGACCGGGAACTGCTTGAAAAGATCCTCAGCATAGTAGAGAGACAGGAGAAACTGCCGCCTCCGGCACAGGAAGGCGGGCACTGTCTCTATGACAACAAGTCTTTGATGGAAAAACTGCACATCAAGGAGAAGTATCTGAAAAAGCTGCGCGACAACGGCTATCTCGGCTACTCGCGCGAAGGCGACAAATACTGGTACACGCAGGCGGATGTCGACCGCTTCCTGCGCCGTTTCCACTACGAGGCGTTTGCCTCCGGTATCATGCCGTCCGATCAGGAAGGAGGTTCTTATGTATGACCGGCTACAACTGACCAATATGCTCCGCTCGGAGGTGGAGCGTATTCCCGAAACGGGCCTGCCGCTGGAGGTATTTCCGGCGAGGATTCAGGAACTCGTTCTGAATTTGGCCCGTTACGAGAACTTCAATGTCGAATATACGGCCTCGATACTGCTGTCGGCGCTGGCAACGGCCATCGGGAACTCCTGCCGGATCCGAATAAAGGGAGAATGGAAGACCAGCCCCTCCATCTACATGATGCTGGTCGGCAGGCCGGGGCTCGGCAAGACACCGCCGCTTGGTTTCCTTTACAGACCAATCCGCGAGCACGACGACCGGATGTACGAGAAGTACAACGAGGAGTGGAACGTCTATGAAAAGGCGCTTGCCTCGTCCGGGAACCGGCGTGGCGGTGAGGTGGAGAATTGTACGCTGCTTCGGAAGCCGCAGTTGGTAACGACCGTCATCTCGGACTTCACGCCCGAGGCGATGATGAGCATTCACCAGCACAACCCGCGCGGCATTGCGTTGGTAGTCGATGAGATTCGGTCTCTGTTCAACTCCGTGAAACGGTACAACAACCGGAACAATCTCATCGAAGACCTGCTGACAGCCTACAGCGGCCAGCCGCTGAAGGTGATCCGCAAGTCGGAGGCCCGGCCGATTCTTATCAAGAATCCGTGCATCAACATTATCGGTTCGGTGCAGACCAATCTGCTGCCGGAGATCTTCCGGGCCGAATACATGGCAAACGGACTGCTCGACCGCTTTCTGTTCGTCTATCCGAAAGACCGGAGGATTTCGGGCTGGAAGCGCTACGACGGCACCATTGCCCGGCCGGATCTTGTCGGACAGTGGCGGGAGGTGCTGGACAAGATAGAGAACCTCCCCTATCCGACAGGTGTTGTGCTGAATATGACCGACGACGCGGAGGCGTATTTCTATAACTGATACAACGGTATCATTGAGGAGGTGAACGCCATCGAGGACGATGCAGAGGTGGAGAGCCGCAAGATGAAACTCAGCGGCAATGCCGCCCGGCTCTCACTCGTGTTCCAGGTGTTGAAATGGGCGACGGACGGAGACGGTATGCAATGCGTAGACCTCGAATCCGTACAGGCGGCCATTCGGATGATCGGCTATTATGAGGAGACCTATCGGAGGATTCAGGAGCTGATAGTCGCAAACAATATCGGCGAGTCCAAAGAGGCGTGGCTGTCGCTGCTGGGCAATACCTTCACGGCAGGCGATGCGATCGTCGCGGGAAAGCGGGTTGAGCTGTCGAGACGCTCTGTCTATTATGCCTTGAAGCAGTTGTGCTGCCAGCCGAATCCCCTACTGGAGAAGATTGACCACGGAACATATCGCAAACTCTGTCCAAACAAAGCGGCTGCACATTGCACTATTGCACTTTCGGACGGCGAAACGGGCGGGGCCGGGAGTCAAAGTGCAAAAGTGCAGTGTGCAAACGACGATAATCCGCACGGCCATGAGTGAGTACAGATTCCATCTCCAGAAATACCGTTACGGGAGCAAGATCAGTTGTCCCAACTGTGGTAAAAGCCGTTGCTTCGTCCGCTATGTCGATGAAGAAGGCATTATCCGGTTTCCGGGCACGGTGGGCAAATGCGACCACGAAAACTCATGTGGGTATCATTATACGCCGCGGGAGTATTTCAGGGACAATCCCGATGTGCTGTCTCAACCGGACGGCGGCAGAGCCGATCGTTGCATCTTGCCAAGGGCTGCCGAGCGTGAAACGCTCCATCCCGATCCCTCTTTTATCTCAGCCGATGTGGTCGCGCGGAGCCTGTCGCACTATGAGATCAACCCCTTGTATTACTACCTCTGCCAGACATTCGGCGAGGAGGAGGCTCAGCGTCTGTTCCGGTTATACCGCATCGGCACCTCCTCCAAATGGGGCGGCGCGACCATCTTCTGGCAGACGGACCGGCAGGGACAGGTGCGGACCGGGAAAATCATGCAGTACGATCCCGCTACCGGGCATCGGATAAAGAAGCCACGGGCGTATGTCAGTTGGGTGCATTCGGAGTTGCATCTGCCGGACTTCCGTCTCCGGCAATGCCTTTTCGGCGAACACCTGCTAAACCGCTCCACCTCGGCGCCGGTGATGCTGGTCGAGAGCGAGAAGACCGCCGTCGTCATGTGCCACTTCATACCGGATTACATCTGGCTGGCAACGGGCGGGAAGAATGGCAGCTTCAACCGGGAGGCAATGTCCGTTCTTCGGGACAGAGAGGTAACTCTCATCCCCGATCTGGGGGCAACGGAGCGATGGCGGGAGAAATCCGCCCTGCTGGCTGGCATTTGCAAACGGGTGGTTGTTTCCGATATGCTGGAACGCCTGGCCACCGACGAACAGCGCAGCCGAGGTCTGGACATAGCGGACTTCTTTCTCACCGTCCCGACACAACGTCAGGTGCTCCAGCAGATGATACGGCGTAATCCAGCATTGCAACTGCTCATTGACGAGCTGGATCTGGAACTGGTCGAGTAACCCGAGGAAGGTTTCGGGAGTTTACAAGGAAAGTCCATAACACAATAAGGACTTTTTGCCAGGCGGCAAGAAAGTCCCGTCGGGATTCGGCAGACTCCGACCTGTAGTGAGCAAGCTCAAACAAGAACCATTTATCAAAAGAACATCGATTATGAATACAGATATAAAGCAGGCCATGCACGTCGAAGCCGGGAAGTCATTCGGCACGGCGGAGGCCAATGAAAATGAACGACGCTGGAATGATGACAAGATCGAGCGAAAGAATCAGGACCCGACCAACCATTACGACAAGAGTCGGATGGGGTTGAATTTCGAAATCGGGCCCGACGGGAAGATCCATCCGTTAGGCTATCAGCAAAAGTCGCTTGAGGTGCGGCTTATGGACAGACTCGCGGAGCTGGGTTGGCATCCGTTCAAGGCCGACAGCATGATACAGCCGAACTGTTGTGCCAGATTCATATTCGGCGGCAACCACGACCGCACTCTCGAAATGGCATTCGGAGACCAGGCCGTCAATCTGGACAAGGAGGCGGACAACAGCCAACTCCATCGGTGCCCGGAAATCGAACAATGGGCGAAAGACGTCTATGACTGGTGCGCCCGACGATACGGGCAGGAGAATATCATCGGCTTTCAGGTTCATCTCGACGAGAGCAGTCCGCATATCCATGCCTTGATCGTTCCGGTCGGACAACGTGCAAAAAGCGGACGCGAATGCGTCATGTGGTCGGCGAAGTTCGGGAAGAACCGCTACGAGTACGGCCGAATCCTTCGTGAGATGCATACCTCGCTCTACGAGGAGGTCGGCAGTAAATACGGACTGGAACGCGGCGACAGCATCGAGGGGCGGCACGTCAGCCATTTGAGTAAACGCGACTACATCCGTAAACTTACTCACGAAGCAAAACAGGCCGAGAAAGCAGTCAAAGGGCTTCAGTCTATGATACGGAGGCTGGAAACACAGATTCTAAACTATAAATCGCAGCTCGATGAAGTCGAAGAGAAACTGGCGTCCGGAAGAATAACGCTCGACAAATACGACGCCCGGAAAGCTGATCTTCTGAAACTCATTACCGAGTACCAGACGAAGCTGGACGACAAGGCCGGTAAACTTCAGGCGAAAGAGCAGGAGCTGGACAGAATGACACGGGACATGGAGCGTGCCGGACGGATTGCACAACCGTTCCGCAACCACCGGATAGACTTCGATCCGCCGAGAATCACCACCAAGCCTCCGATGTTCGGTGTGGACAAATGGCTCGACGAGCAGAACCGCACTATCGCCAGCCGATTCGTGAAGATTGTCCGCCAGATTGGAGCGTTGTATCGGAAGGATGCCGAGCAGCAGGTACAGGCTGTACAGCGAAATGCACTGGTGGATTATCAGGAACTTAAACGGCTGCAACGGGAGAATGTGCGACTGACGGATCTCAACGAGAATCAGACAACTCTGATGCAGGAGTTTCTCGACCAACTGGCAGATCCGTCTGTCAGGGAGCGGATCTTCACCATCGCAGATGCTTTGATAGGAGGACAACTTGTCGCTGTTTCATCCGGAGGAGGCGGTGGCAACTCCAACTCCGACCTTCGCTGGGACGGGCGCAGACCGGATGAGGAGGAAGAGGCATATCGGAGGCGATGTTTGCTTTATGCAAAAGCCATTGTAATAGGAAACAAAAAGTCTTCAATGAAAAGAAGGCTGTGATCTAAATTATCAAGCAAATATATAATATCTCATAAAATGATATTTTTATCATGTTGTTTTGGATATTATCTTTTTATGTTTAACTTCGTGTGTTAATCATGTAACATGAAGCAATATGGCGAAAATAGAATGTTCAAACCGGTTACGTGTAATTTTGGCTGAAAAAGAAATTACCAATCGCTGGTTGGCAGAACAGATGGGAGTTACAGACATGACTGTTTCACGATGGAAAACTAATAAGGTGCAACCATCAATGGCTCAGTTTGTCGAGATTGCCCAACTGCTGAAAGTGGATATTAAAGATCTTATAGAGACTAATTTTAATTATGAGGTAGAATAATTTATTCTACCAACAATGAAATACTAATTTCACAAGAAACCTTGTCCAGATAAGATTTGCTATGATCAATAATAAGGTTCAAATTATACGCGATAATGGCGCTTTGGCTGATGCCCAGGCTCCTATCATAGTCTCTGCTAGTCGTGCTACAGATATTCCGGCCTTCTATTCAGATTGGTTTCTCTATCGTCTCAAGAGAGGATATTCAGCATGGACCAATCCTTTCAATGGAGTACGTAGTTTCGTGTCTTATGAGAAGACCCGTCTAATAGTATTTTGGTCCAAGAATCCTCGCCATCTACTTGATGAAGACGGCTGTCTTGATTATTTGCAGACAAAGAAGATAAACTGTTATGTTCAGTTCACTCTTAATGATTATGTACGCGAAGGTCTAGAAAAAGGAGTGCCCGCAGTTGATGAAAGAATTGGAACATTCAAAGCTCTTGTTGATAGGCTTGGACTTGGTCGTGTGATTTGGCGTTTTGATCCATTAATTCTAACGAATGAGATTAGTATCGAAGATCTTCTTGCAAAGATTGAATATATTGGAGATAGGCTTAAAGGCTATACAGAGAAATTGGTTTTCAGTTATGCCGACATCAAAAGTTATAAGAAGGTTCACAACAATCTCATAAAGAATAATGTCCATTATCGAGAGTTCTCGGAATCAGACATGAATAATTTCGCCGCCAGATTGGCTGCTATGAATACGAAATGGGGATATGCTCTTGCTACTTGTGGTGAAAAAATCGACATAAGCCAATATGGGATTCAACACAACAAATGCATAGATGATGACTTGATAATCAAATATTTTCACAAAGATTCAGTTCTCATGAATTACCTTGGTGTGGAAATAAGACCCGCTGGTCTTTTTTCAGAGAAAATGACGATTTTCAAGAAAAAAAATAATAAGGATAAAGGGCAACGACTTTACTGTGGTTGCATTGCTAGTAAAGATATTGGAGAATATAATACTTGTCCTCACCTTTGCGAATATTGCTATGCAAATTCAAGTAAAGAAGTAGCCGTGAAAAACTGGAATAAACATCGCAATAATGATATAAGTGAAACAATAACTGGAGAATAGTTATGCCTGGATATTATTTCAATCTTCCACAGATAACAGATCTAACCACTGTGCAACAGGTAGCGTTAGATGAGCCGAACCCGATTGCCATTTCAGGTGGCCCAGGTACTGGAAAAAGTGTTGTGTCCTTATGGCGTCATATTAGCAACTATGTGGATTCGAGTACTAACAATCAATCACATCCAAGGCCACGCAAAAAGAGTCTGCTTTTGACATTTACCACTACATTAACTCAATACCTCACAGGATGCTGCCGTACCATAAGTCCTGCAGCAGCAGACAATGTGAGAACTTCTGTGAAAGGGAAACCAAGATCGAGTGAGCATTGGGATGAAATAATAATAGACGAGGCCCAGGACTTGCCTACTTCATACTATGAAGATATAAAGGACATGGCTCCAGTTTCTTATGGAGCAGATGATTCGCAGATACTTTATCCCAGAGAATGTTCTACTCAAGCTGATTTACAGCAAATTTTTCCTGACAACGAGAAGTATGTGCTTGACAGAAACTTTAGAAGCACATACAATATAATGCAATTTGCACGATGTCAGTTTCCTAATGCAGTTATTCCGGGGGCTTTGATGAATGCTTTACGCAATAATATGGGGGACAAGCCCTCTTTGATGATTTCAGGTGGAGACAAATATGACAAGACAAATAATAAACAGGATCAAGCTATTATAAAAATCATTGAAGCATTTCATGAGGATACCCATAACATTGCCATTCTTGTGCCGTGGAAATCTGACGTACAAACCTTTGAAGGGGTGCTTAACCAAAATAATATTCATGATTTCAGCGTGTATTATGAGGATCCGAATCGCTTCCCCTCCGGTGCAGAAACGATAAAGAATATTCATATTACAACATTTAAATCTGCGAAAGGCTTGGAATTTGACACTGTCATAATTCCCAACTTCCATAGAATTAATGAAATACTTGGTCGATTCAATACAGAATGGCAGGATTTCTATGTCGCTGTTACCAGAGCAAAGAGTAATTTGTATTTAATCAGTAATTATAACATGCCACAGTTGTCAACTGTAGCAGATATATCAACACTTTAATATGGAAAAGAAGAGTTTGTTCATGCCAATAAATGCCACATCTTTGGCGCATTATTTTGGTGGGGCGTGCATCCTCCCATCGTGTTATTATACAAATAAACCGGAGGACCTACAAGATAGGTTTAATGGATTATTGCTTCTTTCCACTCACTTAGGTACCAAGCAAACTAATTGCTGTTTGGAAATCGTTCTCGATGAAGAAGAACGAGATGACCTTATTGATGTCAAGAACGGGTGGTATTTATATGAGAAGCCTATACCGATATCTAGAGTAAAGCAGATTCTGTTTACGAATAAAGAGCAAAAAGATACCACTATTACAAATATTCGTCTTGGGACTGCATTCATTCCAGAAAACATTATCAGCATTGTAAATACATTTGAGTCTGTAGATGTTTCTAATGTAGTATGTCCTAGTGATATTGTTATAAACGACTTATCTGCGAAACAAAAAACTTTTGATAAAATTTTGGGCGGACTTGCTGTCATGAAGGTTGCGCATCCTGTGTATATGAATTATTCAGAGAATTACTTTTCGACTCTCTCCTATTTTAACAGAGTGATTTTTAATTGTCTGATTAATGCCAATGTAAGGATAAATGATAAGCTCCAACCAATTCTTGTTGATAGCAAGTCAAATAAGCTTCATATGTATCTGTATGAGACTATTACTGACACATTGTTAGAAAAAGTTGCTGCAGAAGAGGGGCAGATCATTCAAAAAGATCCGATTACAAAATTGGTAAATTTGGAGGCGTTGGATAAGCACGCTTATATTCTTGCTGTGTTAAACACGTATGGGACTGATAAAGAATCTAAGAAGAAAAGAGTTGACAATTTGTTTCTCTCCAGATTTTCTGATGGGATCAAAAAAGGAAAGGAAGAAGGTATAGCTCTTAGTTATGGTATTAGTAGAGGTTATTTTGCATTCCGTAATTCTTATGAGCATAATGGTGTCAAGGTAGATGTGAAATATAAATTGGACTCTTTGCTTGATTACTACACTATAGAAAGCGTTTATCAATATGTATATAATAATAAAATATCGGGAGAGTTGCCAATACTAAGTTGGGTGAAACGTAAAAATACGAAGACGCCTCAATATAAAACTGATTACCTTGTAATGGACGAATATGTAATCGGAAAGAAGAAGCCACGTGTTACTACTATTGAATATCTCCAAAATCTCATTTCGCGTTTTTTTCAGGATGCGGCTTCTGAGTATTTTGAGAAATTTATAGCTGTCATTAGGGATACCGTATATGCTGACACAAAAAAAGAGATAGAAGAAGAACAAGCAGATACACTCATCCGCTACAAAGAGCAGCTAAAAGTTCAATATGCAGAAGAAGTCGCAAAAAAAGAAGCAGAGATTGATTCTTTGAAGCAGCAACTCAAAGCCACTAAACGAGATAATACTATTGGGGGGCAAAATAACGAGATTGTTGGATATGGTATGCTTGAAGAACCAAAAGAAAATTCTTTTAACCAAGACATACCAAAAAAACAAAAGATTGAGGTTATAAAGGAAGCGTTTGCGTTGAGAGATTTAAAGAAAGAAGGTCTTATACGCCGTGGACAAGAACTAAATATCACCTTTAGTAAAAAAGAAAAGGTTGATGATATGGTAATTAAGATTATGACCAGCCATATTGATGACCCTAAGATTTTTTAATCAATGGCACTTTTTGACAAGATTTTTGACATAGCAAAGACCAAGGATAGTCTTGATGAGTATTTGAAGTATCATATGGCAGATATAAATGATTTTTATAATCTGCCATATGAAGACCTAAAGCAAGAGATTGGTTTTATAGAACTTTTCATTTTAAAAAAACGACAGATCTTACGCTCATTATCTTATGATAAGACATATGCACGATCCTTCCTTCTTATTCTTTTAGACTTATGTACAAGGTTTAATCTTTTAGCTGCAACCTCTACTGTACATCAGATAATGATACAGCATAACATTCCTTGTAATAAAAGAATGTCTGCTGCATTGGCTTATATAGACCCAAAACCGTCTTCCAATGATGAGTATATCAATCGTTTCACAAGCATCTGTGATCTTTTGGAGTCGGCTATTCAAGAAGAGGAAGATTCATCTACAAATTCGATAGCTACGTTCTTGAATTATTTAGGGACAGTCGTTCAAGATACAAATGATATATATATCAAGCGAATCAAGGAGCAGATTCAATCTGCAAGTTCCTCTGCAACATATCAGTTCATCAACCATTCGGCTATAATAGCGGCAATTCAAATTGATACATCAGATCAAGAACGAGCGTCTGTTCAAATACAAACTATTGTAGACGATCTTTTGGGTAATGTACACTCGGACCTAAAATCGAACTATAAAGATACACCATCTTTAATTGAAGATACTACGGACTATGCGGAAGAAATTAGATGCATTGGACCACACTATAAACGCATCAGGAAAGTTTCTGTAGATAAAAGCAATGGTGAAGCCAAAACTAATAGGGGCGTAGCAATATTAGAGAATGAAGCCGAACTCTATGAATATATGAAACGTTTCGGCAATATGCATAAAGCTAAACTTGATTCCGCATTGCAATCACCATTTCCTCAAAAGTGGGACCAACCTATCAATCTTTATGACTGGGGATGCGGACAAGGTATAGCGTCGATGGTTTTTCTTGAAAAGTACCAGACTGCGAATATAAATCGAGTAACGTTAATTGAACCATCTGAAATTGCAATTTCGCGTGCTGCACTTCACGTTTCGGTCTATCGTCCTGAAGTTGAGATAAGAACAGTTTGCAAAAAATTAGATGATTTAGATCCTACCGATTTCAATTCGTCTGGAGCTGATACTCACATCCACATGTTCGCCAATATTCTTGATATTGATGATTATAGCCCATCACATCTATTAGAACTGATGGATAAGGCGTTTCCTGGAGTGAATTATTTTGTATGTACAAGCCCATATATTGATGATATTAAAGCAGAACGGTTGAATTCGTTTATGAGGTATTTTCAAAACAATTACGATTCGTTTGTGGAAATATCACGAGCGACAAATCAGAAAATTCCCGGTGCAATATTTTGGAGCTGCAACAATATGTACAAGGGAAATCCGTGTGATACGCATAATGACAATGCTTTATTTTGCATGAACAGATGGTCAAGAATTACGCGAGTGTTCTGTATTGAAAAATAGTCTTCAAAGTCCCCCTCTCTCCTCGGCTACCAATATTGTTAAAATACAATGACTTTGATTCTGTGCATTTTTTAATTATTTAACGTTACAATGACTTTATGAAATCGGTTATATTAGATTACGCAATCGAAAGAAAAGAAAAGCGACAGGTTGTTTATCAATATGATTTTACAGAATCTTTAAACGTAGTTACTATTGGTAATAAAAGAATTGCATTTATAGACTCTACCAACATTGATATGTCTTTGCAGACAAAAACCAGAGTTATAAATGAACGAGATGATAATGATTCTATTATAGAATTACAGACAAAAACAAAAGTTGCTCGAGAACAAGACGATAATTTTAATTTTCTTTTGGAATTAAATACAAAAACTTTTACAGCAAGAGAACAGGATGACCAAGGTTTTGATTATAACTAATAAGAATGATTTAACATCAGATTTTATTGTTAAACGGTTAAAGGAGAAAAATCTTTTCTTTTATAGATTCAACACAGAGGAAATTTCCAAAAGTTGCTTCTTGACTTTTGATTTTCAGAAAGATTCATTTATACTTACGGATACTATAATCTGCAAACAATTTGATCTCAAAGAATTTACTTCTGTCTATTTTAGAAGGCCAGAACTTCCAAAAATAAGTATTGAGGATGCAAGTAATGGAGAAATACTATTCCTTAAAAATGAATTCTATTATACATTAGAAGGGCTCTACAAAATATTGAAAGATTCATATTGGGTAAATCCAATATTTGCAATCAGAGAAGCTGAAAATAAAATATATCAGCTAAAACTTGCAAAAGCAATCGGTTTCACTATTCCTGATAGCATTATAACAAATGTTTACAAAGATTCAGTGGAGTTTTATAACCGGAATCATGCAGATTGTATTGTAAAACCAATAAAATCAGGGCTTATCGAAGATGAAAGTGTGCCTAAAGTCGTATTTACTAATAAGCTGAGAGGAAATCTTCAAAAAGGCCAAATCGAATTTTCTCCGAATTTCTTTCAGACGCATATAGGGAAATTATATGATGTAAGGGTAACAATGGTTGGAGAGAAAGCATTTGCTGTATTGATTGATTCTCAGCATAATACCGACACATTGGTTGATTGGCGTAAAGGAGAACATGTATTAAATCATATTAAAATAAAGTTGCCCGATGCGATTTTAAACCAATGCATATCTTTACTTAAAATACTCAATCTTCGATTTGGTGCCATAGATTTTATATTGGATAAAAATGGTAATTATATTTTTTTAGAAATTAATCCCAATGGGCAGTGGGCATGGATAGAAAAACAAACGGGATATGAAATATCGAATGAAATAACAAACCTACTTGAGTATGAGTGTTTTTAAACAAGTTCGAGAATTTTTCTGGCCTTTACTAGAAAAGGGAGAGCCCCCTAAATTTGAAGAACTGATTAAGGATAATATATTAGTCGATAATTCATTTTTACCTGAAGTTTTTAGATATACATTAGATTGTTATAATAGGGAAGAAGAGAGGAGAAAAGGAATTGAAAGTAAATCCTCGTTGTTTATAGGGACTATAAGTGTTGTTACTTCCGTAATCCTTGGTGTTGCTTCTATTCTTGTAAAGGAGAACAATTTTGATATGACCGTATCAATTTTGGTATTTCTTCTTTTTATTCTAACGCTCTACATGTCTAGAACTGTATGGTTTTCTATAAAGGCTTTAGAACGAAAGAACTATTATTCTATATCTGTGAGCGATTTTCTCATCAAAAGTGCTAAAGAGGAATATTATATAGAGTTGATTGTTGAAATTGCTAATAAGATAGAGAGAAATGCTATAACTATTAACAATAAAGTGGATAATATGACAATGGCTCAAGAATATTTTAAACGGGCAATTGTTGTTGTAGCATTGTGCTCATTTGTTATTCTAATATTATTTTTTTCTAAATCTGAAATAAATATGTTAGCTCCTGCCAAAGGCGTTATATTATGGAATATTAATTTTTGGAATATCGTGGCGTTATATATATTGTCAATAACATCTCTTATCTTAAGTATAATTGCAGTTATAAAAAAGAAAAGAGTATAGTAATTGAATAAATAAAATATCAACAAAAAAGTTTTATTTGTCTTCCTCTTACTCCCATCGTCTCAGACCGTCTCAGATAGTGCGGTTTGTTTGCGCAAATTTCATTGAGGTATAGTTAATATATTGATAATCAATACAGATAAACTTCTTCAACGAGGAAGAATATTAGTGCAATTTTAAGCACGAAAATAACTATTAAATCCCTGTTAATCAGTAAGATTGACAGGGATTTAATTTGTTTGAACAACAGTGTTTGACCGCCTCAAATGGCGCGGTTTATTTGGACAAAATACGTTTTTCGGAGGAAAAATCGGGATTTGTTTGTCTAAAATACATTGTCTTATATTATCCTCGCAAATATTAGACATGCTGCTTCCTGGGGGCTTATGTTTAAGAGAGAACGTCAAAACATGCACTTAAATACAACAGTGCATGTTTTTGTAACATTGCACTAAATACTGTGTAATTTATCGAAATTATCGTAAATATGCGGACTTTTATCCTGGCTCGGACACACTTTTTGAAACACACCGAACCTGATAGTTGAATGTGATATTTTAACAGTTAAAAGTTTGACTCCCACTGTTAGGATGTTCTATTAAACCGGTACAATGGAATCGTATTAGCCATAGTGACAGGCTAAAGGGTGGAATGATCGCTTCTATTCAGGCAGTGCCAGTGGAATATCGGGATAGAATGCTTCGTAGGGTTGCATCGGCTCCAGAGTTTGCGGACGACTGGCCGAGCGGAGGAAATTCCAGAAATCCGCGGGAAAGTGCACGACTTGTCCCACATGGGAGCGAAGTGTGGTCAACACCACACGGCCATCGCTCAGTCGTCCGATGTGTTCGAGTTTTTCGCTGCCGAACATCCCGGGACGGATGCGCAGCACTTCGCCCGTCGTGCGATTCCAGAGCCGGGCAAAATCCAGTCGCATCGAATCGCAAGCTCCTTTGATCAGCACCCAGTCGTCTCCAAACGGGAGGAGGTTCGACCAGGGATCCACATTCTGCATACGGGTGGCTCGGCAGCGACGCGTGTCGATGTCGAGTTCCAATAGTCGGGCGACTAGTTCCCGGTCCGAGAAGCCGCACATCACCAGTCGGCCGGTTCCGTGGACAGGGATGGAGCCGTTAAACCCGTCGCCGCTCAATATGTGGAAGCCCAGCGGTGAGAACGAGCCGTTTTCGAAACGATAGGTCTCTTCGCCGTGTGCAAGGAGAATGCGTCCGAGTCCGTCGCAGGCGAACCTGCAAGGGTGCTGCGCCTTGGGCAGGGGGAAATGCTGGACGCGCTCCACTCCCTGCGGATTCATCGTGAGGATCGTGGCGCTCTGCCGGTCGCCGAAGCAAAGGTAGCGGCCGAACCATCGAGGACGTTGGTCGAGGAAAAGAAAGGGCGATTCCTGTTTCGGCAAGTCGCACAGCCGCTTCCAGCTGTTCGCTTCCAGGGGATTCTTGCCCCCGAGGAGCATCCAGCACAGCATGGGCGGAATGTAGTAAAACGCCGCATAGAAGTCCTGTTCCGGCGAGTAGGTCAGGCAGCAAAACCGGTTCCAACGTACCTTGACCGGTTGCAGCGGACGCTGGCGGAGATCGGCGACGAAATTTCCCTGCCACTCCTCCGCATCGAGGGCTTTCCACCGCCCGCTACAAAAGTCGCCGACCAGCGAGTCGAGCATGTAGTCGGCATCATCGGGCCATGACACCTCTTCGCAGGGCATCGTACGCCCAGGATCGAGTGTTCGGGCCGGAGTGCCCGGTACACGCCCCGGCTGCTTCAATTGCCGACAATATTGATCAGCCTTTCCGCAAGCCTTTTCAAAATCCCCAGCGTGAGCCTCCGGCTGCAACGTGAGGAGGTAGATATCGTCGCCGTCGAGGTCGTAGAGCCGGTATCCGAGGCAGGTCAGCTCCTGTCCGAGAGCGGCCATACCCTCCTCATGCGAGCGGCAGGCATATTGCACCCCGATCTCGTCGAATCGGGCTTCGTGCAGCGCCGATATCCCTTTGCCCCATTTGTTTCGCATCTCAGCCAGCGAATCGTTCACGTCACCATCGTATTTGAGCAGGTCCAGTGCCTCCTCCACGGCCCGCTCGACCTCCGGGAATTGGCTCTTTCCTGCCGATGTGCCGTCCGCACCGTCCTCCCCCTTCGGCTGGCCTTGCACCTCCATTACCGTCTGTCCGACCTCAGAAGGAAAGCGCCCGAGCTGATTCTCGAGCATCTGAAACACCTTCACGTGGGCATTCCGAATTCCCTGACTTGTGTAGACCATCACGGGTTTGCGCACCAGCCGGATGTCGAACCCTTCGAGCGCGTCTAACAACTCCGGGAGCTGCAGTGGTGTGAACATCCGGTGCTGCATCACGGGGCGGTCTTCGATGAAAAGATCGCCATGACCCTCGTTCCACATACCGCGCGTCGTGTTGTCGTCGTTGCGGAGCGAGATCTCGTAGCTGTTGTGCTGGCGGCAACTGCCGTAGAGGCTGCGGGGACTGTTCAGCCGGAGTGTCAGCACTACGCGCCTGCGCCGCTCCTCCTTCGGAGCCGCCGGGTCGGCATAGGGCTCGCCGTCGGAGGAGAACTGCGCGATGACCTCCCATTCGTATGACTCGGGCCACGGAATCCCGGCGGCCTCCAGCCACCGGAAGGCCTCCAGCTGGTGCGTAACGGTGTCGTAGAAGCCTTCAATCCGACTTTTGAGTTCCTGCAGGTGGGGAAATGGAAATCCCTCCAGCAGGCGGACGATGCGCCGCAGCAGGAAAAGCTCCGCGGGATCCTCGACCATCAGTATGCGCGCCAGCACGAGCAGATACCGCACGGCCTCCGGCTCTGCCGAAAGGGCGAGAAGCGCCACGCAGTACCAGAACCCGACGATGTCGCAGTCCTTCGGCAGGCCCGTCGTGCGTTGGCGTTCGCGCTCCTCTGTCGAGGTCGGGAGGATGGCGTAGTTGTCGAGCGTCGCTGCAACGGCCCGCACCACCTCCGCGTCGGCGGCGAACGGCTCCATGCGCAGCACCTCCTTGAGATTGAGCGGTGCGTGGATGAACGATCCGAGTTTGCGGTTGAGTGCGTCGATCTTTTCGGTCGTCCCGGGAGTACATCCGGGCAGCGGAGTGATTTTCAACGGTGTCATGGTATCGGGTTTACATCGGTGAATGAATGGGTATCTTTTTCCTGTGCAGTGATTGCCTCCGTCACCCGACGGATATTCCGGCGGGTATATCCGAACGAGACGATTGAACTGCGCTTGCCGAGGTCATTGATGCTGTTGATCCAGATGCCGCCGCGGTCGTGCGCGACGAAGATCTGTTCACCCCACGTGGCGCTCCACCAGGCGGGATGGGTATGTGCGACAAAAAAATCCCGGTCCATGTGGTCGATCGTCCAGTCGTACTGCTCGGCCAGTTCCCGAAGCAAAGCATCGACCCGCTCCGGCGGCAGCACCGTTTTTCTCCAGTGGAAGAAAAGCCTGCGGTATTGGAGGCGGAAGAAGATGACAGCCAACGGGACGCAGACGACCGAGATCCAGAGAAGCGCACTTGTCGAAATTGACGCCATCCCGGTGAGTACGATGAGAGCCATGAAGAGCGGAAGATAGAGAAGCATGATCGGAAGCAGGTAATGGGTCCAGATCCCCTCGGCATTGAGCGGCAGCCTGCGGTATCGCCGTATGAAGTCGGCCGTATCGACCCGGGCTTCGTTGCGGCATCCCATCCGGATGAGGATTTCAGCGAGGAGCAGACAACCGATTCCCGCCACCCATAAAAGGAAGGTCGGAACGGCATTTAGCTCCGGGGCTCCGACCTGGATCGTCAGCACCCGTCGTAGGCCACGCCGCCGAACGAGAGGTCCCGGCAGCGAAGCCGGTACTCACCTTTTTTGGCGGGAGAGAAACGATAAAAGTGCCGGCAGATGCGTGTGGTCATGCCGTTGCTTCATGATTCGGAAGAGAAACTGCGAAGCCATGTCAACGGTGATTCCTCCTCCGTGACAATGGTCGGGGTTCGGTCGCGTATTGGTCGCTGGAGAGCACAATCTCGTAGTCACCCCGGACCCGCGGCTGTTCGACCTCGATCGAGAGGCAGCAGTGTACGGTGTCGTATTCCGGTGTGGCGGCATGGAGCAGGACCGTTCCGCTTTCGGCATTGCTTGGGGCAACGTCGAAAGCGGAACGGTCGTCCGCCGGGATCTGTTCGCCCTGTGCGCTCCAAATCGGAAGAGTCAGTGCAAGCAGTAGTACGAATCCGTATCGAATAACTTTTTCCATATCACTCGACGGCAGTTTCGAAGGGTGAACGATCGAGCAGGGCCTCCTCGGGGATTCCGGCCGATCGGGGCCAGTAAAACTCATCCTCCGTATCGTCGCTCCAGAAGAGCGGCAGCATCAGGGGCAGATACTGGAACAGGTGTCGGCCGTCGGTCAGGCTGGCAAAGACCACGATGAAAGTATTCATCCGCATGCGCTCGTCCCAGGCAAAGCGCCACGAGAGATAGAGGTTCTGCATCCGTCCGGGACGGGTTACCACATCCACGTCTCCCTCTTCATCGGGCATGAAATGGCCCGAGTCGAGCGACAGTTCTCCCAGCTCCATGATGCCTTCGGGGGCTTGAAGAACGCACTTTGCCTTGAAACACTCCCCGCGGCGGATCGAGCGGTGGGGAATGGTCACACGAACCACTATCCAAACCGAATCCCCGTGCAGGATGGCGTGCTCGACCTCAAAGCGCACCTGCGGACGTTCGAGGGGTTTCAGACGACGGTTTACCACCTCGGCGTCCCGATAGAGCCAGGTCGATTCGGAAGCCACTAATGTCGGGGCAAATTCCGCGGATTTGCGGGCGCTTGCGCAGCCTGTGGCGGCGAGCAGAAGGAGAAATGCAATCAGATGATTGATTTTCATGTTTTTTTACAATTCCCGTTACGTATAGCAGGCCAACAACCAGATGGTGATCCCGACAACGAGGGCCACGACGAGAAAGCACACAAGGTCACGTCGGATAGAGGGCTCCTCCTCGGGACGGCAGCGGAACATCCGGGCCAGCTCCTCGAAACTCCGGCAGTGGCAGACCGCCTGCTGGAAGTCGGTAGCGTTGCGCCAGCACGCCTCCCGGAACCACTCCGACTGGGGGTATTCACGGGCGATCCACGCCTGCAGCTTCGGAAGCGGACAATCGCGAACCTCCTCTTCGAAGTCGGTGTCATAGCGGACGGTGCGCCGGTCAGCCGGGCCGATACGACCGTAGAGCCCGACCGGACCGATCTCCCGGCTGCAGCGGATCGTGTAGCAACGCCCGGAGGCGTCGACCACCTCCTGCCCGGCCCAGCCGTCGGCCTCGGCGAGCAGCCGACAAGTCGTCACGTTCTCCTCCCACCAGCAGATATAGACCATGTGCTCTGCGGGAGCAAGGTAGAAGACCGACTTTCATTGCTGTTTCGTCGGTCCTTACCACGAGTAACGCATCCACGGGCTCTTGGGGTTACTCAACAGCACGTTGGCCGTTGTTTTCATCACCGAATTGTAGGCCCGCTTGCCGCCCCACAGCGACCGCCCGAAGATGTAGCTCATCGCCAGTTCGCGCCACGACTTGCACGCTTCGTGCGCTAGCGCGTCGGCACGTCCGATGTAACGCCAAGCCTCCTCTTCGGTGAGGTAACCCATCTCACAGCAGGCCCGTGCCAGGAAGACAATACGCCCTGCATCCCAACCCGTCACGTTGCAGCCGTTGAGTTCTTTTTTCGAGGCGACCACGCCGCACGAGAGGAGTTCGTCGAAGGTCTCCTGCAGATTTTCGAGCTGCGAAGAGACCTTGTCGTAATCCTCCTGCGAGGTCATCCGTTGCTGGAGAAGTTCGTACTGCCGTTCACGGTCATCGAGCCGAAAGGCTTCGAGCACCGTAGGCCAGTAGTAGCGAAATCCCTTTTCGCAGAGGTAGTCCAATTGTGCGCGAGCTTCCGCGGTAGAATCGATGCCCCACCAGTCGCCCACGATCTCGGGCAGCGTGTCGAAAATCCCCGTCGCCAGCGAATTCTGCCAGGCTCCCTGCTGCGAGGCGTACATTGCCCCAATGGCCAACTGGCGGCACCGCTCGTCATCGAGCGTCGATTTCGGATTCAGGCAAATCTCCCGGAAGGAGCGGCGCAGCTTGCGCACCGTTCGCCAGATCCGACTGCCTTTCTTGTAGAGCCACGTCAAGGCACCGACCGCCACGGCGGCCAGCATCACATAGAATTCAAATCCTCGTTCCATTGTTCCAGTCTTGGCGTGTGCTACGCGTCCCACGGGATCTGCCTCCAGGGCGAGGTCTCCTCTTCGAGTAACGCAGTGACGATCTCCCAGGCTGTTTGGCAATCCTCCTCGTCGCCGTGCCAGACGCCGCGACCCATGACGAAGCTGTGTCCGTACTCTTCCCACGACGAGAAGCATTCGCGGGCTGCATCGGCCGCCACCAGCATCACCTGCCACATCTCCTCCTCGGAGAGATAACCGGCGTGAAGGGCCCAGCGCCCGAGGTTGGCAATGCGTACCAGATCCCAGGCGATGACCGTCTGCGGAAGCGTTTCGACCGTACAATACCCGTTTCTGATCATAAACTCTGCAATCAACTGCACATCCACGGCTTTCTCCTCGGGATCACCCGCTTCGGGTTGGTCGCCGCGCATGAGCACCAGCGCCGCGTCGGCATCCGCATGGTGTCCTTCGTGGAGCAGCCACTGCACGATCCCGAGCGTCGAGTCGCGGTTCGTAATGTCCCACCAGCTCTGAAGTTGCACACGGTAGGTTTCGGGCAGCATCTCGCTCTCAACGGCATCCACCTCCTCGCCGTTATAGACCAGTAACGGTGCAGCAAAGGCCATCAGCCGACGCTGCTCCACAGTCAGCCGGCATGTCTCGGTGTGCCTGATCTCCCAGCCGTCGTCCTCGCCCAGCCAGTCGAGCGCCGCGGCATTCGCCTCGCGCAACTCCTTCTCAAAACTTCCGTCCTGCATCGCCTGCATGGTTGCGACGGCCTGCGTCATATTGTGCCGTGCGGCTTCGGTCACGGCGGCGGCATCAACTCCGCCGAGCGTTCCCATCGCAGCCTGCTGCGCCTGGATTCCGGCCAGATCGGGTACGGCAGCCTGCATATGGGCCATGATCTTTGCCTGCATGTCGCCCATGTCAGGCATCCCCGGAATCGAGCCCATCATCGCTCGCATCTGCTCCAAGGCCGTCTCCTGCGCTGCCCGGGCAATCTTCTCTGGGCTCTGGGGGTTCTTCTTCTCTTTTACCATGTTCGGTATGTTTTAAGGTATTCGATCCATTTTATCCTTCAGCGCCGGCCGTGAGCAACAGTTCGGCGATCTCCGTGAAGCCGCGCTCACCGGCATAGTAGAGTGCCGTGTGCTGGAGATTGTCCGCCGCATTGACTTCGGCATGGCGCTCCACAAGCAGGCGCACGACCTCGTTGTTCCCGGCACGTGCAGCCATGAGCAGAGCCGTTTCACCTACTCCGTTGCGGGCGTCAACCGCCGCGCCCGCCCCAAGCAGTGCTTCTACAAGAAAGCGGTTGCCCGCGTGTGCCGCCCAATGCAACGGCGTTGTTCCGTCGGGCAATGCACGGGTGGTGTTGGCTCCGGCGTCGAGCAGCATTCGGGCAATGTGCAGATTCCCGCGTCCGCACGCCACCAGCAGCGGCGTTTCGCCCGCGTCGTTCGATGCGTCGAGCTGTGCCTTTGAGGCGGCAAGCAGCCGTCGCACGACCTCCGCCTGATCGTTGTAGACCGCCTGGTGCAGCGGCGTGTTCCCTTCGGCATCGCGGCTGTCCGCTCCTCCGGAACCGCTTTGGCTTAACCGCGTCACAACCTCCGTCAGCCCGTGTGCCGTGGCGTAGTCCAGCGCACAGTGTCCCGTCTGGTCCGTAGCCTCGGTGTCAGCCCCATGGTCGATCAGCCACAGCGCGGCATCCGTGCGGCGGTTTTCCACGAGCCGCATCAGCGGCGTGCAGCCTTCATTGTCCGCGGCATCCGGATCAGCTCCGGCATCAAGAAGTCGGGCAAGGATCTCACGATTGCCCTTACGGGCGGCAGCGTGGAGGGGCGTTTCGCCCCGGTTGTTTGCGAATGAGGTGTCGGCCCCCTTCTCCAGCAGCAGCACGGCTAGATCCCGGTATCCCTCGCGGCAGACGTAATGGAGCACCGTATTGCCTTCGGTATCGCGCCGATTTAGATCGATGCCGTCCCGTTCGAGGAGCAGCTTCGCGATGCTCTTCTGCCCGTTGCGGCAGGCGTTCAGAAAGGTCTGGAAATGATCCATGGCGTTGATCTCAAACGTGTTTTAGCAAAAATTTCACAAGCGACTCGTTGTTGCTGCGCACGGCAATGTCTATCGGCGTGCGACCCTCATTGTCGGCTGCCGAGACGTCAGGGCGCCCGAAGTCGAAGAGCATTTCGGCCGCCTGCCGTGCTGCCGCGTGCGTGTAGCCTTCTGCCGCATAGTGCAGCACCGTACGCCCCACGTTGTCCGCGGCACAAGGGTCGGCCCCGGCCTCCAGCAACCGCTCCAGCATCTCCAGCTGATACGGCCCGGCACTCCGCGGGCTGAGCAGATGCATCAAGGCCGTGCGGCCCAGCGCATCGCGGGCATTCACCTCGACCTTTTGTTTCAGCAGGCGCCGCAAGGTCCAGATGGCCAATTCGTAGTCATCATGCTGGCACGCCAGCATGAGGGCTCGTTCGTCTTTCCCCTTCTGTGGGGCATCGGGGTGCCACTCCCGCTGTTCAAAAAGCTCCATGAGCGGGGCAAATCGCTCCATGCCATCCGAAACACGGCAACCCTGCTCGATCCAGACGGCAAAGGGTGACATTCCCTTTACCGTTCGCCGGTCGGGATCGGCTCCGGCCCGGAGCAGCATCGCCGCGATTTCGACCTCGCCCCACTCTAGCGCACAGACCAGCGGCGTTTTGCCCGTCCAGTCGTTCATTTCGCAGTCGTCGCACTCCGCATTGAGCTCGACACCCGCCTGCAGCAGGACCTCCAGCGCATTCCGGTCCTTTTTGCGCAACGCCTGGAAGAGGCTCATTCCGCCGGTCTCCATCGTGAGTTCGTCAAACGGATCCTCGCCCGAAAGCAGGGCGCCCACCCATTTGACCCCGCCCTCAATGGCGAGGTCAAAGGCCCGTCTGCCGGCCGAGTTTTTCTCTTCGGGGTCGATCTGCCCGCTGTGGAGCAACAATGCCGCCGTCGCATAGCAGCGCATCTGTTCCGCCTGGAGCTCCTCCAACTCCTTGCGGGCCTCCTGTTGCTGCTTCTCCGAGACCCACCGTTCGCCGAAACTGGCGATAAAACGCTCCTTGCCGGCGATCTCTCGTGCGGTATCGGCGGCGCGGCGGCAGAGAATGTGCAGGGCATTGTCGCCGTAGCTGTTCACGGTGTCGAGTCGCTGTCCGGAGTCGATCAGCACGGCGGCCATTGCATGGTGACGGTTTTGCATGGCCTCGATCAGCGCCGATGTGCTGCGAGCCGAACGCAGAAGGTTCGCGCCGCGATCCAGCAACAGCCGTGCCGCCGAGGCGATCGGTTCTTCCAGAGCGGAGACACTGCTGCGACGCGAGGCCAGGCGGAAGAGCGGCGTGTGCCCCTCTTCGTCGCGGTCATTTACCTCAGCCCCGTGGTCGAGCAGCGAAGCGATAGCCTCGCAGTCGGCAAATTCCGCCGCAATATGCAGCGACGTGCGGCCGTAGTTGTCTTCGTCGCGTGCGTCAGTCGGAATCTCGGCAAGGAGTTGTCGCCGGCGCTCCTCCTTTGCAGGGTTCGGATAGTAATAAAGGTCGTAGAGTTCCCGGATCGGTGTCATCGGTCGATTGGTTTGAGCAGGTTTTCAAGATGTTCGTATCGGTGTCCGAGGCGGGCGGCAATCGTCCGTACCTCCTCGTAGCATCCCAGCCGGAAGGCGGCTTCGGCCCGCAGGCGGAGAATCAGCGTGAGTGCATCATCGCGCGGCGTCTCGGACAGCAGCGGACAGCGGGGCAATTCGCTCGCGGCATCCCAGCGGCGGAAGGCCTCGGGTGGCTGCCGCTGCGACATGGACGGAACACCCGGGCAGTAGCCTTTACCCGGCTTGTCGTCCAGCAGCCGTTCGGCCTCTGCGAGCAGCCGGTGGCACTCCTCATACCACCTCGTCATGAAGCAGCACAAGGCTTGATTGTAGCGCGTCGGAGCATCCTCATGCGCACTGCGTACGAAGCAGTCGTAGGCCAAGGTCCACGCTCCGCAGCAGATGTAGGTGACTCCGGCCGCAAAGAGTCGTCCGGAGTCCGCTCCCGCAGTCGGCGGGGCGCTGCCCAGCAGTCCCATTTTTGCTTCGCTAATCGTCGATGGCAACCTCGCCCGCAGCGTCGGCTGTGAAGGCGACCGTGTAATAGTTCGTCACGGTGAACCGTCCCTGATATTCGGGCGACTCGCTCTCGTCGACGTAATTCAGTTCGAACTGCACCTGCATCTGTTGCGACTCCGCACGGTACTCCTCGCTGCGGTTCCAGCGGTCGACGTTGCTCAACGACACCGGCCAGACGCGGAAACGGAACATCCCGGCCGACTTCAACGTCAGTTTTTTGCCCTCTTCATCGGACATCACCAGCGCATCCGCCTTTTCGCCGATTTTCTGGAGGTAGTCAAAGTCGATGGCCGCGAGGTCGAGCGGTGTCGAGCAGGCGTAGGAGTTGGTCTGACGGTCGTTCTGCTCCGGACCATCGGTCGTGAACTTCCCGTTGGTGAGCTGGAACGCGAGGTGGTAGTTGTTGTTGTCGGCGTCGATATAGTAGACGTCGATGGACGTGAGAATGTTCTCCAGTTGGCGGTCGCGGTTGTCCTCGCGCCACTCCACCTCGTAAATCTTGTACTTCGAAGTGTCTACATGCTCCGCAACGAGCTCCCGGATTTTGGAAAGTCCCTCATCGGAGGCCATCGGGAAGGTTTCGCCCGAGCCACAGGCCGTGAGCGTCAGGGCGGCAACAACAATTGCCACGGCAATTTTCATAAGTCTGGTAATCATATCCGTATGTTTTTATATTTATTATCCTAGAAGTGCGCGAAAAGCTTCGAACTCCTCCTCGGAGTCGAAATAACGTATCTCGAAGACGATGTAGTTGTCCGGCGTCTTGACCTTACATTTGTGCTCTTCCTCGTCATCCTTCACATACTCGATATCGGTGGTGAGGAACGAGCGGTATTCGATCTTTCCCTTTTCGACTTCGGGGTAGGTTACGCGCGTGCCGTCTACGGTGATCTCTCCTCCGGCGGCTTTCAAGGCTCGGGCATTTCGCATTCCCCGCCAGGTGAAGATGAGTAGCAGCACGCCGCCGACAATCAGAATGGTCGAGAAGACTGCCGGCGAGAGAATCCGCAGATGGCGGATGCGGAGGCCGAAAGGAAAGATGGCCGGAATGACAATCATTCCTACACCGAATGCCAGGTTCGACCATTGGTTCGTGAAAATGCTCTCAGGAGTATAGTTAAAACTCCTTTGGATGCGTTCGAAAGGTTTGTTTTCCATAAAAATTACCGATTGGTCAGTTTTTTATGGAGACAAAGATAGCATAAAAAAGCAAAAACATGACCGCATGGTCATATTTTTGCTTCAAATCGTGAAAAAAACGGCTGAAAGCCTGCTCAGCGCTTCAGCAGTCCATATATATAGAGGAAACGTTTTCGGAGAATCCCGACATCGAGGCCGTCGGAGAAAGACATTTGGTATGAGAGTCCGATGAATACCTGCCGGAACAGAGCGGCAGTTTCTTGAACGTCGATCTCTTCACGCAGTTCGCCGTGTTTGACACTTCGGCCGATGACGTCGCACCAGAGCCGGAACTCCTTTTCCATCCATTCGTGGAGCTTGTGCTTGCCGTCGGGATAATAGAAGAGCACCTGCTGGAAGAGGTGAAAGTAACCGGCATTGGCCAACTCTCCGGGCATCTTCTCCCGCTGGATGTTGCCCAGCCGCACGATCTCGGACATGGTGCGCTCCACACCCTCGACGTATTTGTCGATGAAATCGCGAAGCGACCCATCCGACGGGGCGAACTTATTTCCAGGATCCTGGAGATGAAAGAGATAGCGGTCGGCCACGGCGATGAACAGGTCGAGTTTCGAGGGATAATAGTTGAAGATCCCGGTTTTGGTCAGCCCGACACTGTGGGCGATCATTTGCAGACTGACTCCCTCGTAGTTCTTCGACATGAAGAGTTGCAGGGCATTTTGCAGAATCTCTTCCCGATTGGTTTTCATGACTTAAACATATTTGTCTTTCAAAGATACGATCATTATTCGGGAAAATGTCATGTCCTTCATTGAATGTTGTCTCTTTGTGCAATGTCGGCGGGTTCATGGCCCCTATGTTCCTCTTTTTATTTTATGAAGTTCTACGATACAGTTGTACGATTTGCAATTTTTCCGTCTTTCCTCCTATCACCTCAGACCCTCTCAGGCAGCGCGGTTTGTTTGCGCAAATTGCATTGATTATAATACAATATATTGATAATCAATATAGATAAATTTCTTCAACAAGAAAGAAGATTAAGAGTCCTTCCAAGTAAACAAATAGAACACCTTTAAAATATGATTTAAGGGTGTTCTATTTGTTTACGTATCATTATTAACTATTGCTGCAAAACGAAACCAAGCCATCTCAACTTCAATAAATATATTTTGAGATCACACTCCGATCCGCAATCTTGCCAATCCGTTCATACGTTAAAAGCCTACAAAGCCACTCGGTAAAACGACCGTATTTGCGATAAAAAATATTAAACAGCAAGTAAGAGGGGATCTGACGACGAGACCTGGGCATCCTGCGTAAAATATTTCGCCAAGAATAAAGTTTTTTGTAAATCCACAAATAGCCGTTGTAAAGCTCCTCAGGAGTAAGATTTCGCGGAGTATAGACAACATGAGCCGTATCGTAAAGCGCCAAATCCTCACTCACAATCCGAGCTGCCGCTCGCATTTGTTCATAAACTTTCGTACCTGGATAAGGTGTCAAGATATGGGAAGTCACTGTCTCGATTCTATTTTTAACCATCCAATCCAATGTTTTTGAGAAAGTTTCAGGGGTATCTTCATCAAGGCCGAAAACAAAACTTGCATTAATCATTATTCCCCTATCGTGAATCTCTTTAATTGCACGTTCATACTCATCGATATGATTCTGGACTTTATGCACACTATCGATCGAGCCCCCACTTATACTTTCAAATCCGATAAAAAGCCCCATACAGCCACAATCACGCATCAGATCAAGCAGTTCTGTATCTTTGGCTATATTGATCGAAACTGCACAATGCCAACGAATATGCAATGGTCGAATAGCAGCAAGCAGTTTTCGAGTCCAATGTGGATTTCCATTGAAGTTATCATCAATAAACATAATATGTTTCCGTCCGATTGCTTTGATTTCGGCAACCACATCTTCAACCGGACGTAACACATAGGCTCTTTCAGTAGATGAATTGTAACAAAAATCGCAACGGAATGGACATCCCCGACTCGTATGGATAATGTTGCAATACAGGTAATCTGCAGACGAGATCAAATGATATGCCGGCGAAACAATATCTTCGCCGACAAATTTTCTCTTACAGCGATATTCCCGTTTCAAACGCCCGTGTTCAAGGTCATCGATAATTTGTGGCCAGGTAAGTTCTGCAGGTCCAATACAAAGAGCATCAAAACTATTTTCAGGAACAGTCTCCGGAGCCGTAGTAATATGAATACCCCCTGCCACCACTTTTGAACCACGTTCCCGAAACTTGCGAGCTATTTCAACAGCGCGAGGCAATAAATTGACCGTTACCGTAATACCGACTACATCCGGTGCATCATCCCATACAATTGGCGTTATATTCTCATTTTCAACCACTACTGTATGATAATCTGAAAACATTCGTGCGATCGTATACAGCCCCAACGGTGGAGACATACGTATTTTAAGCTCTGTATCCATGGGGCGTTTGGTCATTCGGGGTTGTATCAATTTGATATACATATGGCAACAACTTTTAAGAGAAAAGAATTGGGGTTGATACCTCTAACAGCACCGGTGAGAATAATATAAAGTACACTCCGCATCCGTGAATACACACCACATAGACATGTTTAACCTAAGTTAACAAATTTTCATCAGCGCGCCAACCCTTCCCTATCATTCGTATTGCATAATTGCACATTTGCATCAAATCAAAGAAATCTTTTCACAGCTACAGACTGAACTCGTAATACTTTGCATGATTCTCCATTTAACGATACCGCATACGAATTAAATAATCTGAAACCTGATGGTTTGCATATGTAAATTCTCCGGGCGCAACTCTTTTGTCCGAATCGATCATACTACATAATCCATCACTCTTACAGACATTTCACAACCTGTCTAAAAGAAAATTCGCCCCGCATATCAGCTTATAATTTGGTAGTTCTTGCGTTTATTTCTACCTTTAAGGGTTATTTTAACTCATCTTGAAAATGGCAACCAGAAACTACAAACTGAAGAAAACGGGAGGGCTCAAACCAGGAGCTAACCCTGAAGATATTATCCGTAAATTCGAAAAAATCAATACGACCATCTTCCCTGCCGAAGAGGCCGGATCGATGTATATCGCACGCGAAATTGAAAGTTGCATCCGCGAAAAACAAAAATTCGGGGAGCTCTGCATTCTGGGTATTACCACCGGGAAATCTCCTGTCGGCACATTCCGTGCATTGGTGGACATTCATCAAAAGGAGGGCTTAAGTTTCCGCAATGTGGTTGTATTCAGTCTTGACGAATTCTTCCCTATTTCGCCAAAAGAACAACAGAGCCGTAACTGGATAATCCACGAAAATCTGTTGAACCACATAGATATTTTACCTGAAAACATCCACATACCCGATGCTACATTACCGCAAGACAAAGTAGCCGATTTCTGCCGCGATTATGAGTCGAAAATCGAAGAGTATGGCGGATTAGACCTGTTGTTCCTCGGCACCGGTGTACAAGGCCAACTCGGATTCAACGAACCAGGCACCTATTCCAACACCCGTACCCGCTTGGTTGCACTGGGTAATGAAAGTCGTCAAGCCGTTTCCTCAATTTTCTATGGCATTGACAACGTTCCACGTCGGGCGATCACCATGGGACTCGGTACAATTCTCAAAGCCAAACGGATCATTCTCATGGCTTGGGGTGAAGATAAAGCCGATGTTATCAAAGCGATTGTTGAAGGCAAAGAAGACATCACTACACCTGCAACCTGTTTACAGCAGCACCCCAATATTGAAGTCGTTATCGATGAAGGTGCTTCACAAGAGTTAACCCGAGTTAAAACACCTTGGTTAGTAGGAACTTGTGAATGGCCGGAGCGTTTTATCCGTACAGCTGTTCTGTGGTTGTGCCGCAAGGTGAACAAACCTATTTTGAAACTCACCTATCAAGATTACACCGACAACCGGCTGGGACAGCTCCTCGAAGAGACCGGCATGACCTACGACACCATCAACATACAGGTATTTAACGATTTGCAGCACACCATCTCAGGCTGGCCAGGTGGAAAACCCAATGCTGACGATTCGACCCGTCCGGAACGAGCAACCCCCTATCCTAAACGGGTATTGATTTTCAGTCCGCATCCCGATGATGATGTCATCTCAATGGGAGGAACTTTTATCCGTTTGATTGATCAAGGCCACGATGTACATGTTGCATATCAAACCTCTGGAAACATTGCCGTCTTAGATGACACGGTATTGCAAAATCTGGACACGGCACGTGAGTGTGGTCTTGGTGATCAATACAAAGCAATAGAAAAGATCATTCGCAACAAGAAAAAAGGGGAACCTGAACCTGTCGAATTGCGTCGATTGAAAGGAGCGATCCGTCGTGCTGAGGCCAAAGCAGCCTGCCGTCAAATGGGGCTGAGCGATGAATCACATATTCACTTCTTGAACTTACCTTTCTATGAAACAGGTGGTGTAAAAAAGGGCATGCTCACCGACAAGGATATCCAAATCATTGTCGATCTGTTACAACAGGTCAAACCGCATCAGATATACGCAGCCGGTGACCTTTCTGACCCCCATGGAACACACCGTGTCTGCATCGAGGCTTTATTGGCAGCTATTGAGAAGGTACAAAACGAAGAGTGGCTCAAAGATTGCCGCATGTGGTTGTACCGTGGAGCATGGCAGGAGTGGAGCCTCGATATGGTCGATATGGCCGTACCATTGAGCCCCGACGAGGTAATGCAGAAACGCCACGCCGTTTACAAGCACCTGTCACAAAAGGATGTAATGCCCTTCCCCGGCGAAGATAAACGTGAATTCTGGCAACGTGCCGAAGAAAGAAACCAGAATACGGCTATTCTATACGATAAATTGGGTATGGCAGAATATCAGGCAATCGAGGTATTTGTCAGACTATTTTAATGTATCTTTTACTGTGGAGCAAATTTTCAACATACGACATAGAACATTGTGACACCTCCAGTAAACGAATAGATGTTTGCCGAGTCAAATTGTCTAACCCAATGATTTATGATTCTGATTGTGCTCCATTTTTGAGGACAATCATCGTTTGAAATACGCTTTACACACAACAACTTTGAATGCTCCATCATGGAATCAAAGTAACGAAAGCAACACCCAACAAAAATTGTCACTTTGAGATTGCAGTTTTTTTGATCTTATCGTGATAATTCACAGGCAAATAAAAACAAAAATAAATAATACAAAACTATGAGACTTATTATTCAGCCAGACGGCAAAGGCGTATCAGAATGGGCAGCGGCCTACATAGTGAAACGCATCCATGAACATCAGGCCCATACCGACAAACCATTTGTATTGGGTCTTCCCACAGGTTCAACCCCACTGGGGACATACAAAGCCCTGATCCGCTATTGCGAAAAAGGGATCGTATCGTTTGCCAATGTCATTACGTTCAACATGGACGAATATGTAGGCATTCCCAAAGAGCATCCCGAAAGCTATCACTCATTCATGTGGAATAACTTTTTCAGCCACATCAACATCAAACCTGAAAATGTCAATATTCTCAATGGGAACGCACCGGATTTGGCAGCAGAATGCGCATCTTACGAGCAACGTATTGCAGAGGCAGGTGGCATCGATCTATTTATGGGCGGCATCGGTCCTGACGGCCATTTGGCATTTAACGAACCTTTTTCTTCGCTCAACTCACGCACTCGCGTCAAGACATTGACCAAAGATACAATTATTGCCAACTCTCGTTTCTTCGGCGGTGACACAGAACTGGTTCCAAAAACAGCTCTGACTGTCGGTGTAGGGACTGTCATGGCTGCCCGTGAAGTGATGATTCTCACCATGGGCCACAACAAAGCACGTGCACTGGCTGCAGGTGTTGAAGGAGCATACAACCACCAATGGACCATCAGTGCTATACAGCTGCATCCAGCCGGTATCATCGTCTGTGACGAAGATGCAACTGATGAGCTCAAGGTGGGCACCTACAAATATTTCAAAGACATTGAAAGCGCCAATCTCGATCCTAATTCTTTGTTGAAATAGGTCTATTGATAGCAAAAGAGTATTTCCAACGGCTGAGACAAAGAGTGCGCTCAATGTTCCACACTCTAATAACAATTCCATAAAGACGAACAATAAAACCGCTATCAAAAACACGACTTTAATTCGTCAGGGATTTGGAAAGATGAATCGAATGCAAACATGTATTTTTGTGGACAGCTATAGTCTTAACAATATATAATTTCGATTCATCGTTCATGATAAAGTTTCCGATTCGTCCGCACCACTTGTGTGATGCGGACGAATCAGGATAAATAGACAAACGCATAAACGGAATTAAACCTGTGGCAGACGAAAAAATTATCTTCTCGATGGTGGGTGTCAGCAAGACCTTCACCAACCAGAAAAAAGTATTGAACAACATCTACCTCTCGTTTTTTTATGGTGCCAAAATCGGCATTATCGGTCTGAACGGATCCGGAAAATCGACACTGATGAAGATTATCGCCGGACTGGATCAGAACTTCCAGGGTGAAGTGGTCTTCTCCCCCGGCTATACGGTCGGTTATCTGGAACAAGAGCCGAAATTGGACGACAACAAGACGGTCCGTGAAGTGGTTGAAGAGGGTTGTGCCGAGGTGGTCGCCCTGCTCAAGGAGTATGAAGAGGTAAACGCCAAATTCATGGAACCTATGGACGACGACCAGATGGCCAAACTGATCGAACGTCAAGGAGAGCTGACCGAAGCCATCGACCACAAAAACGGTTGGGAACTCGATGCAACTCTGGAACGAGCGATGGATGCACTGCGTTGTCCCGATGGAGATCAACTGGTTAAACACCTTTCGGGTGGTGAACGGAGACGTGTCGCTCTTTGCCGTCTGCTGTTGCAGGAGCCGGATGTATTGCTGCTCGATGAGCCGACCAACCACCTCGATGCTGAGAGTATCGATTGGCTCGAACAACATCTGCAACAATACAAAGGCACCGTTATTGCCGTTACACACGACCGCTACTTCCTCGACAAGGTGGCTGGTTGGATTCTCGAATTGGATCGAGGCGAAGGTATTCCTTGGAAGGGCAATTACAGCAGCTGGCTGGAACAAAAATCCAACCGTCTGGCTCTCGAGGAGAAACAGGAGAGCAAACGTCGCAAGACACTCGAACGAGAGTTGGAGTGGGTACGCATGGCTCCCTCTGCCCGTCATGCCAAGAGCAAAGCTCGTTTGGCCGCATACGACAAGATGCTGAACGAAGATACCAAACAGAAGGAGGAGAAACTCGAAATCTTCATACCGAATGGACCTCGGTTGGGTGATGTGGTTATCGAGGCTCAGGATGTATCGATGGGCTATGGGGATCGTCTGCTGTACGAACATCTCAATTTCTCGCTCCCCCCCGCTGGCATTGTCGGTGTCATTGGTCCTAACGGCGTAGGTAAAACGACACTTTTCCGGCTGATTATGGGTATCGAAAAGCCCCTCAGCGGTACATTTAAAATCGGCGAAACCGTCAAATTGGCTTACGTTGATCAGCAACACGCATCGATTGACCCCGAAAAGACCGTTTATCAGGTCATCTCTCAGGATAGCGAGTTGATTCAGCTCGGCGGTCGCAGCATCAATGCCCGGGCCTACGTTTCACGCTTCAACTTCAGTGGAACCGACCAGGAGAAGAAGTGCGGCATGCTGTCGGGAGGTGAGCGGAATCGTCTGCATCTGGCCCTCGCCCTCAAAGAGGAAGGGAACGTCCTGTTGCTCGATGAGCCAACCAACGACATCGATGTTAATACTCTCCGGGCGTTGGAAGAGGGTCTGAACAACTTTGCGGGTTGTGCCGTCGTGATCTCGCACGACCGTTGGTTCCTCGACCGTATCGCCACACACATCCTCGCTTTCGAAGGGGATTCACAAGTGGTCTTCTTCGAGGGCAGCTACAGCGAATACGAAGAGAATAAACGCAAACGCCTCGGGGACACCGTACCTCATCGCGTGAAATATCGTAAACTTTTAGCCTAATCATACATTCACTATCATGGCACAAAAACCATCCATACCCAAAGGGACCCGTGATTTCGGCCCCGAGGAGATGATCAAACGCACCTACATTTTCGACACAATAAAGAGCGTCTTCCGCACTTGCGGCTTTATGCCTCTGGAGACGCCCGCCATGGAAAATCTCTCGACCCTGTTAGGAAAATATGGCGATGAGGGAGACAAACTACTGTTCAAAATCCTTAATTCGGGAGATTATCTGAATGGTATCACCTCTGAACAGCTCGAAGCTGGCAGTAACGCCCTTTCAACCAAAATTTGCGAAAAGGGGCTGCGATATGACTTGACCGTTCCCTTTGCCCGATATGTGGTTCAGCACCAAAGTGAAATCTCGTTCCCGTTCAAACGCTATCAGATTCAACCCGTATGGCGTGCAGACCGTCCTCAAAAAGGACGCTACCGCGAATTTTATCAGTGTGACGTGGATGTGATCGGAAGCCGCAGCCTGATCAACGAGGTAGAGTTAATCGACATTGTACAGAAGGTGTTTGCGAAATTGGGTATCGCTGTGGTGCTCAAAATGAACAACCGAAAGATCCTTTACGGCATTGCCGAAACGATCGGTCACGCCGATAAGATGATGGATATCACCATTGCCATCGATAAATTGGAGAAAATCGGTCTCGAGGCGGTCAATGAAGAGTTGCGCGACAAAGGAATCTCCGAAGAGGCAGTCCAAGCACTGCAACCGATCCTTTCGTTGAGCGGCAGCAACAGCGAAAAACTTAGCAAATTGCGCGAAGCCATCGGTGCAAGCGAAACTGGTCTCAAAGGTATCGAAGAGATGGAGACCATCTTCGGATATACGGATGCTCTCAATATTCCGCTCGAAATTGAGCTCGATCTTTCGTTGGCACGTGGATTGAACTACTATACCGGAGCAATCTTCGAAGTGAAGGCTAAAGATTTTGCCATCGGCAGTATCTGCGGCGGTGGACGATACGACGACCTGACCGGCATATTCGGAATGCCGAACATGTCCGGTGTAGGTATCTCATTCGGAGCTGATCGTATCTATGACGTGATGACCGGTCTGAACCTCTTCCCCGCCGAAACCAAAGGGACCACCCGAGTATTACTGCTCAATTTCGGCAAAGAGGAGGAGCTGGCCGCTCTGAAGGTGATGCAGCAATTGCGGCAGGCAGATATTGCATGCGAGATCTACCCGGAAAGCGCCAAAATGAAAAAACAGATGGAATATGCCAATCGTCGTGGCGTTCCTTATGTGGTAATCATTGGTAGCGATGAATTGGCAGAAGGTGCGGCAACCCTCAAAAATATGACAACGGGCGAGCAAACCAAAGTCGCTCAAACTGAACTGTTAAATTTGATCGAATAAGATGACCCGTAAACTGAAATATGGCATCTTCGCTCTGCTCTTGGGATGGAGTTGTACCGAAATAGCGGCACAAACCCGTCTGCCGGAGGTGGATCCGAAGGTCAAAGAGGACCCCATGTTTCAACTGCAGAAGTTGAATCAATTTTACCGTTATCTGAACGGGACTTATGTGGACACCCTGCACAACGATCAATTGGTCGAAAAGGCCATCCAAGCCATGTTGTTGCAACTCGACCCCCACTCTACATACCTCACGCAAGAGGAGATGAAGGAGTCCGAAGAGATGTTCACAGAAGGCTCTTTCAGTGGAATCGGAATTGAATTCAACATCCTGAACGATACGGTTATCGTAGTCAATGTGATCGCCGGAGGTCCTTCGGAACAGGTCGGGCTACTGCCCAACGACCGCATTGTATCGGCAGACGGGAAAAGTATCGTAGGCACCAAACTGCTGGATGTGCCCAAAATTTTACGTGGTCCCAAAGGAACTCGCATCGACATCGGGGTGGTTCGACATGGGGAACCCGACACATTGGATTTCTCCATCGTTCGTGACGATATTCCGATCTACACAGTCGATGCAGCTTACAAAGTGGATTCTACAACCGGCTATATCCGCATCAACAGATTTGCCAACAACACCTTCAAGGAGTTCCTGGAAGCATACCAGAAACTGCAACCTATCGATGCACTGATTATCGACCTGCGCAGTAATGGTGGCGGACTACTCGGACAGGCTATTGAATTGAGCAATTTCTTCCTACCCAAAAGCAATCTGATTGTTTCCATGGAGGGGATGCGTATTCCGCACGATGAGGCTCGAGCTGCTCAAAACGGAGAGTTCTTGAAAGGTAAAGTTATCGTACTTACAAACGAGACATCGGCCTCAGCCAGCGAAATTGTATCCGGGGCACTGCAAGATTGGGACAGAGCTTTGATAATTGGACGTCGGACTTTCGGCAAAGGACTCGTACAACAACAGATTCCTCTGATGGACGGTTCGGCCGTACGCTTGACGGTCGCACGTTACCATACCCCAACTGGACGTGTCATTCAACGTCCATACCACAATGGAGATCTGAAAGGCTATGAAGAGGACTTCTTCAAACGGTTCGAAAGTCTTGAAGATTCAGTGTCGGTTGACTCAACGTTGATGTTCAAAACGCTACGGAGCGGACGGACTGTGTATGGAGGCGGTGGAATTACACCCGACATTTTGGTTCAATACGACACCACAGAGTATTCGAACTATTTGACCAGCATGGTTCGCAAAGGGCTGTTGAACGAATATGCGGTTTCCTACATGGATCGAAACCGTGACAAATTGGCCAAACAGTATCCGACATTCGAGACCTTCAATCGCGATTTTCAAGTAACGGACAAGATGTTGTCCGAGTTGACTGAGTTGGCCACTCAACGCGACATAGAATTCAACCAGACTGAATTCGACCGCTCGGCACGACTGATCCGTGCACAACTCAAGGCTCTAATCGCGCAAAAATTGTGGGGAATCAACGAATACTACATCATCATGAACACCGAATTTGACGAAACCTTCGACAAAGCACTTGACGTTCTCAAAAATTGGGATCAATATGGCGATCCGGATGGCACGATCCACCCATAAATAAAAATTGGAAGACTGGGCCGAAACCTACTGGACGTTGAAAAGGGTGGACTTGTGTTTTTCACCAAAGCCAGGTGAACTGTACGCATAATGGTCAAAGTGCTAAGTGACTCCATCTAATTCGACCGTTTCCAGAACAATTTTCATCACTCTTAACCATTTTGCAGAAAGGTGGTAGATTACACACATAAAACAAAAAAACGTGTTCTATTAGGATTCAGCGGCGGTATAGACAGTACCGCCGCTGCTATAATCCTACGAGAACAAGGATATGACGTTCACCTCGTCACCCTCGACACAACGGGAAATCTCGAACTGCTTGACAAGGCACGCAAAGGAGCTACAAAGCTCAACTTACCACTGCAAATTTTGGACACAAAGGGTCGCTTTCGTCAAGAGATCATTGACTACTTTATTGACGGATATCGTCGAGGAGAGACGCCAGCGCCATGCACACGTTGCAATCCGCAAATCAAATGGGATGCACTATACAATCTGGCTCAACATCAAGGATTCGACCATATTGCCACCGGCCACTATTTCCGGATTCATCGCGAACAGAGCATCTACTATGTCCGCAAAGCGATTGACCCGATTAAAGATCAATCCTACTATTTATGGGGAGTTCCACAAAGCTGCCTATCCATGGCTCTGACTCCGATGGGAGATCAAATCAAAAGCGAAATCAAGACTCTGTACAGCACACCACAGAAAAAAAACGCCCAACGCGAAAGTATGGGAATCTGTTTCTTACACGGAGCGGATTACCGGGATTTTTTACAACGTGAATTACCCCCAATCGGTACAGGAGAGATTGTCGATCACCAGGGACAGATCGTGGGACAACACTCCGGATATACGAACTACACAATCGGGCAAAAACGAGGGTTGAACACCACACTCCAAGGGGTTGCCGTCACCGCTATCGATTCGCTTCACAATCGGATCATTGTCGGAGATCCCGCCTCTTTATTTTACCACACCTTAATTCTGCGTGAATGGCACTCACCTAACCCTCAAAAGCTATTTACATCGAATTCATTGCGTGTTATCATACGAGGCATTGGACGTAACCCCAACGGTACAGCACATATGTATCCCTACCCTGCCGTAGAAGTACCAGATGCAAAGGCCAATACAGAATGTACTAATCGTGATTCGACGACCATATTGCCTCAAATGCTGCGAATCGAACTTGACTGTCCAGCATGGGCTCCAGCCAAAGGGCAACCCGTAGTTATCTATCAAGAAGATTTAGTGCTTGGTGGAGGCATCTTGGATGACTACCTTCCGTGACAACGTTCATCCTTCCACCCGGTATCTTAAAGCACACTAATACTATTCAACATGAACCATTATGCAGATTTTCAGTATAAACGGAAAATTTGCACAAGTTCTCCCATGTCACATCTATTTAGTTATGTGATTGCCAAGCCGTCAAGGCTGCAATGGTTTCCAGGAAGGGGTACAGGATTCAGATAGAAAATACGCCTACAAACTTTTCAATGTTCAATTATAGAATATGACTGCAAACGACACAACTGACACATCGTCCCGATCAGTATCACAATAACAGATTATGTTCAAAGACACACCACACCATATCCTGCACATTTCAGCAGCACCCACCTTCAGCACAATCTAATAGTGAATTAATTAGCTTTTCGGTTAGCGATCGCCGCTATTGAAAGGAAAATACCCAAAGCGACACCCAACAACGTAGCAAACAGGACCTGATATTGTGGCTTCAATAAAAAGGTGATTGTATGTGCCGGAATCCAAAACAACGGTATCGTCTTTTTGAAAACAAAACCCCACTGTACTTTCCAATTCAGGCCTGACAAAATTTCTCCGAAAGGTATCGGCGTAACCAAAGCTCTCAACGACCCTCCGCAATTTAAGATATGTGTATCTGTCACTTTGTGAACAGTCATGAACACGGGACCAAAGGTCGTATTCATCATCACACTAATCACAAACGCACAGAGCACCTTCTCCACACTTAAAGGACCTTTCATGGCCTCTACAGCCTGATCCACACCTAAGCTCTGTAGAAAATGGGGAATTCCGGCAGCAAACGTCTTCAAAGCAACCGCAATCCACATTCCCAACAAGCCCCAAACCACTGCACGGGGTAATATTCCAAATCCAGGCTCATTATAGGACCCAGTTTTGATCCGCAGCCCAATCATCTCCCCCAATGTTGCCAAAATTGCAAATTTCAGAAAAGCCATCCAATAAGGATGGGCCGCATTGGCCTGCATATATCCATCACGTAATGGAGCAATAAACTCAAACAGGCAAACAACGGCACACAATAGAAGCACCAGGAGGCAGTCGGATCGTTTCATAGCCGTAGGAATTAATCAGTACAGCGTCAACACTTCAACTATAGTTGAAGCAACTCTTGCTCGGTAATGATACTCAATCCATAGTATTGAGCAATTTCATCTACACGAGCATTGTCACTTGTTCGCAAAATCAAAAAGGCTTTATCGCGAATCGAGAAACAATACATGTATTCAATAGAGAGTCCCTCTTTTGCAAACGAGTTAATTTGAGAGGCAAAAACACCAGCCTTGGAGTTACAAGTCAACGCTACGACATCACTTTGCTGAGCACTTACCCGATGCTCCTTCAAAACTTCATAAGCACTGGCTGTATCCGAGGTAATCAATCGTAAAATTCCATACTCCGAGGTATCAGCTACAGTCGCCGCAATAATACGAATATCAGCCTGTCCCAAAATATCGAGGACTTCATTCAAACGACCTGATTTATTCTCAAGGAATACCGATAATTGTTTGATCATCATAACCGCTAATATTACTTGTTTTTTCGTAAATCTTTAACACGGACTGCCTTCCCTTCCGATTGCGGAAGCGTTCCTTTGTCCACCAGTTTGATTTTTGGGGTCAGCAGAATCTCATCTTTGAGCTGACGAGTAATCTCACGGGTTAACCCCTGAAGCTGAGAATAATCATCGGTAAACAGATCGCTCAACTCCACTTCTACCATCACCTCATCATTGTTGTTGACCGTATCAACCGTAATCAGATAGTTGGCACCCAACTCCCGGAACTGCATCAAAATCTTTTCGATCTGCATCGGGAAGATGTTGACACCCTTAACGATAAACATATCATCGCTACGGCCTTTCAGGCGATCGATTCGGCGATGAGTACGTCCACAAGGACACTCTCCTGGAATAATGCGGGTTAAATCTCGCGTTCTGTAACGAATTAATGGCATCGCATCACGGTCAAGTGTCGTCAGCACAAGCTCACCAATCTCTCCATCCGGAACCGGTTCCAATGTATCGGGATTAATAATCTCCATAATATAACTATCCTCCCACAAGTGCAACCCGTTCTGTTCCGTACACTCGAATGCAACACCCGGCCCACTCATTTCAGACATACCGAAGCTATTGTAAGCTTTGACACCCAAAATTTCTTCAATTTTTCTACGTTGAGCAACCGTATGGGGTTCCGCACCAATCACCAATGTCTTTAATTTGGTATCCTTACGCGGATCAATATTCAACTCCTGCATCACCTCATACAGCCGGAAAACATAGCTCGGAATAGCATGCATGGCCGTAGTTCCGAAATCACGAATAAACTTGATCTGGCGAATGGTATTACCTGCTGCAGCTGGAACCGTCAACGCCCCCAACAGCTCAGCTCCATACTGGAAACCAAGACCTCCTGTAAACATACCATAGCCAGAAGTATTCTGAAAAACATCATCTTTTCGCACCCCAACCATATACAGACACCGAGCAACCCGATTTGCCCACTGGTTCAAATCGTGCTGAGAGTGGCATATAACAGTCGGATTACCCGTCGTACCGCTGGAAGAGTGCAACCGAACGACGTCACTCATTGGAGCGGCCACCAACCCAAATGGATAATGAGTCCGCAAATCATTTTTGGTTGTAAAAGGAAGTTTTTGGAGATCTTCCAAACTGCGGATACTATCGGGAGTAATTCCCATCTCTCCAAAACGTGTTTTATAAAATGGGCTTTGAAGAGCAATGCGAATACTCTCCTTAAGTCGTTTTATCTGAAGAGCCTCTAAATCGGCTCGTTTCATAGTTTCGATTTCGGGTTGGAAATAACGACTATCCATGATGACTGGGTTACGTTTTTGCTAAATATGTTTATAAAACTCTATATGAGCACTCACTGCATGCTAAAATGTTAAACGAACAGAAGTCCCTCAATACAATGCTTCCTTCAAAATTCAGAAACATTCTGTCTATCAGCACATAGTGACGCTCATAGCACATTACTTAACGTTTCTTCTCAAAATGAAGAATCTCTGCAATCTCAAATAGCGATAAAATCGAGTCACAAGGATACTCTTTGATACAAAATCTAAGGGATGTTGTGACCGGATTCAATCAGATTACAAGATATCCGGATGTTTTTCTTGCAGCACACGAATACACTTTTCCAAATCGTTTGGATTAATGATCACATCAGCCCTCTCTGACTGTGCAAACGCATACATGTACTCGATAAAAATATGCTCTTCAGCCAAACTCTCCAAAATCTTGGATAATGATCCAGGCTGGTTGGAACAGTGAATGGCAATCACATCCGTCAATATCACAGCAAAGCCTGCATTGCGCAAAACTTCAACAGCTTTATCCACCTCTTTCACGATCAGGCGCATCAGACCGAAATCTGTTGTTTCTGCAATACAAAAAGCCAACATATTGATCTGATTGGCAGCCAACACACGCGCCACCTCATTCAGACGGCCGCTCTTATTCTCCAGGAAAACTGAAATCTGCTTAATCGTCATAATCCTGTTATTTTAAATGTCTCTTATCGATCACTCTCACGCTCTTTCCTTCTGATCTTGGAATGGAATTGGGCTCCATTAACCTGACATCAGCACTGATAGAGAGTACACTCTTCAATTTGTCGGCAAGGCGTTTACGAAGTTGCAACATGGCTCCAAGTTCATCACTGAAGTAATCTCTGCGAACCTCCACCTGAACTTGCAATGTATCAAGATTATTCACCCGATCAACAACCAGCATATAAACCGGCTCAAACTCCGGCATACCGAGAATAACACTTTCAACCTGCGACGGGAAAATATTAATACCGCGAATAATCAACATATCGTCACTGCGGCCGATAATCCGAGTCATCCTGACATTTGTTCTACCGCACTCACACTTCTCGCCAATCAGAGAGGTCAAATCTTTGGTCCGATACCGCAACAACGGCATTCCCGTTTTGGTCAGGGTGGTAAATACCAACTCTCCGGTTGTACCGTATGGCTGCGGTTCCAATGTGTCCGGATTGATAATTTCGGGATAAAAATGATCTTCCGAAATATGGGAACCATTTTTACACTGGCACTCATAAGAGACACCCGGACCGATAATCTCACTCAAACCATATAGATTATAAGCCTGCAGTCCGAGGCGGGTCTCAATCTCTTTACGCATATTCTCGGTCCACGGTTCTGCTCCGAATGCGCCGATTTTGAGACAGATGTCATCTTTGGTCATTCCATGTTTATCCATGGCATCGGCTACATAAAGAGCATAAGATGGGGTACAAGCTATGCCGGTAATTTTCAAATCCCTCAACAGACGAAGCAATTTTTCAGTATTACCTGTAGAGGTAGGAATGACAGTTGCACCCACATATTCAACGCCGTAATGGGCGCCGAGACCTCCAGTAAAGAGACCGTAACCATAACCAACCGAAAAGATATCATTACGCGTTACACCATAAGCGGTAAATGCACGGGCCGCACTCTCACTCCATATCTCCAAATCCCGGCGTGTATAGCCGACAATGGTCGGATTACCCGTAGTTCCCGACGATGCATGAATCCGGACAATCTCAGACTGATTCGCAGCCTGAAGGCCCGTCGGATAGTTGTCCCGAAGATCTTGTTTGGTGGTAAAAGGAAGCTTTGTGATATCCTCAATGCTTTGAATGTCGTCCGGACAAAGATCCCGCTCCTGCATCTTCGCTCTGTAAAACGGCACATTGTGATAGACCAGTTCCACCAGTTTGTGCAACCGTTTACCCTGCAGGGCGGACATCTCGTCCCGACTCATACACTCTTTGCTCTTATTCCAGATCATCCCCATAAGAGTTCGCTAAGTTTAAATTCATTTAAGTTGGATGTGTCGTCTTTGAAACGATCTTGCATCTGTTAATTAATCTTCAAACGGATGATCTTTTCTAAACCATTCCATTCGCTGTTGCAGTACCGGATAAAGATCTTCTCTCATTCTGGAAGTGCATGCCCGGATACCACTTTGGTCACTGCCGGTCGTTCCCAAACTGATACTGCTGACACCATAATACAGCAACTCTTTAAGCAGCTCACCGCCACTCATCTTGCCATAGCCAAGTGTAAAGAAGAATCCGTCTCCAACCTTTTGGTTGACATCATAATCATACACGATATGAAAACCGTTATCCACAAAGATCTTCTTCATCTTTTCGGCCCGATCGGCATACACGTGCGTATCGGCCACAAAATCGATGTCACCATCACATGCCGCCTTCAACATCTCTGCATAAGCAAATTGAGTCGAGGTTGTACAACCACTCGTAATCATATAGAGGATAGAGGCAATAAACGTCTGTCCGAAAATTCCGGAATCTCCGTAACGGTTTGCCAAAGCCTCATAATGTTTGTCAAACAGTTTGTCTGAGACGCAAGCCAATGCCATACGTTGACCGGCATAACTGAAAATCTTCGAGGAAGACAGCATCAGGATATAGTTGTCCGTATATCTGGCGACCGTTGGCGGATAGGGTGGCTCGAACGGGCGGCCCAAATTCTTACGGAAATCCATGCAGAAATAGGCCATATCCTCCATCACGATAGCATCATATTTATCTGCCAGTTCGCCGATAATTTTCAGCTCTGACTCATCGAGACAGATCCAAGCCGGATTATTCGGATTTGAATAGACAATGGCTGCTATTTCACCCGACTGCATGATGGACTCCAATTTCTGACGCAACTTCTCACCCCGGAAATTGTAAATATCGAACGACACCCAGTCGATCCCCAAAATCTTCAACTGCGATTTCTGGATCGGGAAGCCGGGATCAATGAACAACACTTTATTTTTCCCTTCGATTCGCTGTGTACTGGCAATGAATGAGGCAAACGAAGCGGCCACACCTCCCGTCGTAGGGATGCAGGCTCTGGCACTGATGTCAATATCCAGAAAGGCTTTCACAAACCGCGAAGCCTGCTCTTTCAACTCCGCTACGCCGGCCGCTGCCGGGTATTGCGACACAATACCGCTATCTAAAGCCGCCTTCTCGGCTTCGATACCGATTTTATTGGGAGGAAGTCCCGGAGAACCCTGATCCATACGAATAAAGGGAATACCAGTTCTCTGCTCCAGTGCGGAGGCAACCAGCAACACCTCGCCAATGGTGGCATTCTCCAGATCGGCAATCTTCAATTGATCCACGATCTCAGCCACCAGCTCTTTGGAAAACACTTTATTATCTGCTGCCATACTCCTGCCCGATTTCAAATGCCTTCAAATTCATCTCAACGATCTTCTCCCCTTTCGATGCGAAGATGTTGCGGATACTCGCCTCAATCTGTTCCGGGGTCAAAATCCCGATAAAACGAGCAGCAGCTCCCAACAGCACCACATTGGCCGATTTGGGCATCGCATGTTCTTTAGTGATCTGATCCAAATCGATGGTGACCACATTTTTCAGGTTGGCAAGGGCCGCCTGGACCTTCTCTTCCGGATAGTTCACAATATTCTTGAACGGAGAAGACGAGGTGATCACATACCCATCTGGGTGCAAGAATGGCAGATAACGAAGCGCCTCCATCGGCTCCATCGACAAAATCATATCGGCCGATCCCATGGGTACCAAATCCGAATAGATCTCCGTATCCGAAAGTCTCAGACCCGATTCAACTTCACCTCCACGTTGACTCATCCCATGAACTTCCGCCTGCTTCAAGTTCAGTCCGGCTTTGGTTGCAGCATCTCCAATAATGGTCGCTATGGAGAGGATACCTTGCCCTCCCACTCCTGAAAGAATGATATCTTTTTTCATTTCGTTTCCTCCTCATTGCGTTTTGACAGTTCTACACGTTTTTTTCTTGCCGAAGTCTGGATGCACTCGCGTCGCGGAATAATCACCGAAACGCCCTTGTACTCCAACTCCTCCTTGATCGTCTTGGTAATCTCCTCCATATTCTTCGGCAGCGGTACAACCACCCGTACGTGATCCTTCTCAACGCCTAAAGCAATGCAAATGGCCTCGAATTTGCTGGTACCTGCCGAATCCTGACCTCCAGTCATTGCCGTGGTCAAATTATCCGAAATCACAACGGTAATATTAGCCTTGTCATTAACAGCATCCAGCAGACCTGTCATACCACTATGGGTAAAGGTCGAGTCACCAATCACAGCAACGGCCGGATAGAGTCCGGTATCTGCCGCACCTTTCGCCATCGTGATCGAGGCACCCATATCCACGCAGGTATCAATAGCACAAAATGGAGGCAATGCACCCAACGTATAACATCCGATATCGGCGAACACCTTAGCATTGGGATAGTCGGCAAGCACCTTATTGAGGGCAATATAAACGTCTCGGTGTCCACAACCCTGACACAGTGCAGGTGGCCTCGGCACAATCCCCTCCGGAATCGAGAAAGCCGGGATGTTTTTCATCCCCAAAGCCACAGCTACATGGTCGGGATTCAGCTCACCTGTTCGGGGCAGAGCGCCAGTCAACCGACCTTTAACCGTGTAATCACCTCCGAGAATACCTCGCACCTGCTCCTCAAGGAAAGGTTGTCCATCTTCAACAATCAAGATCTCTTTGCACAATTTGGCAAACTCCCGCACCTTCTCCGCCGGAACCGGATACTGCGAAATTTTCATTATATAGAAGCCCGCTTTCAGAGCATCGTTTTCCATTACATAGTTGTATCCCGTACCGCAGGTAATGATTCCAACGCCATTACTCTGTTCGGCCAAAGTTGTCTTGAAAAATGACGTTTCGCCCGACAATTTTTCCAAATAGGATTGTTTGGCCGTCAAGGCGTTATTTTTTCGTTTGGCATTGGCCGGAAGCAAAACCCAAGAGGCAGGCTCATCGGCAACCGGTTTTCTAGCAATCTCCGGTTTTGTTGTCTTGACATTTACGGCAGCACGTGAATGGGCCAATCGAGTAGTGATTCGCATCAACACCGGTAGCTTCTCCGTCTCGGACAGTTCAAAGGCATATTGGATCATCTCGTAGGCCTCTTGTTGCGTCGAAGGCTCAAGGATCGGAATCATCGCAAATTTTCCATAAAAACGAGAATCTTGCTCATTTTGCGAAGAGTGCATCGAAGGATCATCGGCTGCAACCACTACCAATCCGCCGTTTACACCCGTCATGGCCGCATTGACAAACGCATCGGCAGCCACATTCATGCCGACATGTTTCATACAAACCATACTTCTACATCCGGCATAAGACATACCCAAGGCCGCCTCCATAGCCGTCTTCTCGTTGCAGCTCCACGTACAGTGAATACCGTTCTCTTTGGATATGGCAGCATGCTGTATATATTCTGTGATTTCCGTACTTGGTGTACCGGGATAGGCATACACGCCCTTCAGTCCCGATTGCAAGGCTCCTTCAGCTATCGCTTCATCGCCAAGTAATAATTTAATCTGTGTCATATGTGTAAATTAAAATCTCTATTGTTTCAAAACTAATCTGGCACTACAGGGATGGAGTGATCACAAAATCATCAGCATCGTCAAGCACTGGAAATTTCTTACGGAAATCATCCAGCTTCTCCAAATCAATTTCAGCACTGATTTGACTTTCGACACCGTCTGGACACTCCGCCATCACCTGGCCATACGGATCAAGGATCACTGTTCCGCCCTCGTATTCACAGTAAGGATCATGGCCGCATCTATTCACTCCAGCAACGTAACACTGATTCTCGATAGCACGTGCCCGCAACAGCTGACGCCATGCATTTGTTCTGGGTTTCGGCCAGCTTGCCACATAAATGATCATATCATAATCACCTCGGTTCCGTGTCCATACCGGGAAACGCAAGTCATAACAGATCTGTGGCAGAATTCTCACTCCTTTATACGTGATCACAACACGCTCTCTGCCCGGTGTAAACCTCAAATGTTCTCCTCCAAATGTGAAAAGATGTTTTTTATCATATTGCACCACCTCTCCATCCGGAGTCACAAAATAAAACCGGTTATAATATCGTCCCTCATCCGTTACAGCAACACTTCCAGCCAGGGCTACTCCTGATTGGGTCGCCTGCTGTTTCATCCATTCAAGTGTCTGCGAAGGTGCTGGCTCAGCAATTCCCTCCGGCTGTGTACAAAACCCTGTCGAGAACATCTCCGGGAACACATACAAATCAGCACCGGCATTATCCGAAAGTAATTGTGCATTTTTGCACATATTCGCTTCAGGATCCGCCCATACAATATCTCTTTGTAAAAGGGTTATTTTCATAATTCTACAACTATTACTAATCTCAAAACCGGATCGTCATCACTCTTCTTTCACCATGATCCCATATAATGACCGGCACTACTTCTCTTCTTAAGAAAACCTTTGTACCTGAAAGCAACTTGTTCAAATCATTACTCAATAGCCATCACCATAACACGTCCAGAATTACAGATTATCTTTGCTTAATCCATGCATGACGATACTACATACAGAGTAAATTACAACTATTTAGTATCAGCCAATCACTATTCAGATACCATATTTTCTAAACAAAGGTTACATTTCATTCTTTCAAAAATACGAAATTACATCCGCAATTTCAACTATATTCCCTATGGATTTGCATATAGACGCGTAATTCCCTACACTCCATACGGCAACACTCCAAAGCACATCACACAAATGCAAAATGCAAACATCAAATACACTACTATTTACGGATAAGCTCTGTCCCCCTTATTGGATTACCGTTTATATAAGCATCTTCAACTTTTGCCTCTAAGCGTTATCCCATTTATTCATTCTCTACCTTCCACTTGTAAATACTCACCCTCTATTTGAATCTACCAAGAAAACAGTATCTTTGCGGATGTTTGCCATCCAGGATACTCCTTCAAGCAAATCCACAAAATCACACTACATCATGTTGAAACGTCTCTATCATTGGATCTTAAAATGGGCCGATAGCCGCTGGGGAGGCACTGCTCTATTCATTTTGGCATTCGCTGAATCCAGCTTTTTTCCCATTCCTCCCGATGTATTATTGATTGCCCTTTGCTTAGGATGTACGACCAAAGCATTCCGCTACGCTTTCATCTGTACACTCGGATCCGTCTTAGGGGCGATGGCTGGCTATGCGATCGGCCACTACCTATGGCTCACCCCTGGTGGCGAATTTACAGCTGTTGCCAACTTCTTCTTCCGGATTATCCCCGGATTTACCCACGAAGAGTACGAACACATCAGCGCCATTTACAACCAATACAACTTTTGGGTCGTATTTACTGCCGGATTCACCCCAATCCCTTATAAACTAATCACTATTACAGCCGGTGTTTTCAAACTCAACATTCCGATGTTTATCATCGCATCTGTGGTCAGTCGAGGACTCCGATTCTTCTTGTTTGGTTGGTTAATCTGGAAATACGGCGCCCCGATCAAAGTATTTATCGACAAATACTTCAATTGGTTGGCCATCGCCTTCACCGTCCTGCTCATCGGAAGTTTTGTGGCAGTTAAATACATCATCCAATGAAACGATTGTACGGTCTGATCGGTTTCCCTTTGGGGCACTCCTTTTCAGCGCGCTATTTCGCGGATAAATTCCAACAGGAACATCTGCCCGAATGCGAATACCGAAACTTTCCGCTGGAGTCTATTCTCGAATTACCAGCCATGCTGGAAAATCATCCCGAACTGTGCGGCTTCAACGTAACGATTCCCTACAAACAGGAGGTCATCCCCTATCTTACCGATCTGGGAGGTGAAGCCCGAGAAATCGGTGCAGTCAACTGCGTAAAAATCACACCCAAGGGACTGTTCGGTTACAACACAGATGCCTATGGATTCCAGAAATCGTTGTTAGATCTGATCGGAAACAAGCGCCCTAATGCATTAATCCTAGGTACAGGTGGGGCATCGAAAGCGGTAGCATACGTTTTAAAAAAACTGGGGATTCCTTTCTCGTTCGTTTCCCGTCAAAGTGGAGACAATCGTTTAACCTACTCCGAGTTGACTCCGGAAGTGATGGAGACACACAAACTGATTATCAATGCCACACCCCTGGGCACCTTTCCCAAAATAACCGGTTGCCCGGCAATCCCTTACGAAACACTCACACCTGCGCATTTTCTGTTCGATCTGGTTTACAACCCAGCTCTTACCGAATTTTTAAGGCGAGGTCAAGAACAAGGTGCGGCCATTCGTAATGGTTACGACATGCTGATCGGTCAAGCAGAAAAGGCCTGGGAAATTTGGAATACCACCTCCCATGAATAAAAACACAACACCAAAAACAACAAAGGGCGAACTCTGATTGAGTTCGCCTTTTGCTTTACATGATAGACGTTATCAATAAAATAGATCTAAAGCCTGTACAATTTCAATCGTCCCATTCGACCAGCATCAATACCTTCGACCATATCAGCACAATACAACAATGCTTCATATTAAAAACATCGAATCCGACATTCGTCCGGTCTATGAGATAATTGAGCTTATTTATCTTTAAAATCGGCTTTCGTTTAAAATTTGGCTAAAGCAGCCTCTTTTTCTTCTGGTGTCAGCTTGTCTAAATCCAATCTCAACAGCCAATGATAAACATTTGTTGACCCCATGGTAACTGCATAGGCCTGCATAAACTGCCACCCGTCTGCCCCCATCCAGTTCATAGCATCAACCATTGAATTGAATACGATCGGCTTACCCTCCTCATCTCGTAACCGTTGATCGGATCCAAATTTATTGAACTGTCCAAAATCCAACGCTACGGTAACCTTATTACTCATAAACTTTGACGTTCCGACAATCTCGCAATACATGTACGATTTTTTGTTTTCGTTTTCATTTGATTGCGGCTGCGCATAAGATGTCCAGCTAAAAGCAACAAGCATCACCAAGCACAATAAACTTTTCATAACACATGACATTAAATTAGACATTAAAAACATTTGTCTAAATATACCATTTGGGCGGCTAAAAATAAAAAAGGGACGACTGAAAATTAATTCAATCGTCCCCTTTCTATAACACAGTTTAAAATTATTCCATCTCAATCATTACAGCGTGACTGTGTACATTGTCACCCTCTTTGACATCGATTTTTTTCACTTTACCGTCCTGGGCTGCACGGATATTGCTGTTCATCTTCATCGCTTTGAAAACAAGCAGAATATCTCCCGCTTTTACCTCCTGACCTTCTGCAACACAAATCTTCACAATCGTACCAGGAATGTTCGATTTAATGTGCTTAGGGTTTTCAGGCTGCCAGGGCTTACGTGCCAGGTGCTTCTTCGTAAAGGTCGTTTTGAAGCTACCGTGCATCGTAGTCAATATATCATACTGTTTTTCTTCTGCCATAACTTAAAATATTTAAGTAATCACACGATCTGCTACAAAGGCACATTACCGTGTTTCTTGTTTGGCTGAGAACGATTCTTGTGAGCCGATACGCGCAGTGCATGCTCGATGAACTTACGAGTTTCAGCAGGTGCAATCACTGAGTCGATATAACCTTTGGCCGCAGCCACATACGGATTGGCAAACTTGTCTTTATACTCTTGAATCTTGAGCTGACGCATCTCGGCAGGATTCTCTGCGTTCATGATCTCCTTGCGGAAGATGATATTGGCAGCTCCTTCAGGACCCATAACGGCAATCTCTGCATTCGGCCATGCGAATACGAAGTCTGCACGCAGGTGACGAGAACCCATAGCGATATAACCACCACCATAAGCCTTACGCAACACTACAGTAATTGAAGGCACAGTAGCCTCGCTGTATGCATAGAGCAGTTTTGCACCGTGGCGGATCACACCAGCATGCTCCTGGTCGATACCCGGCAGGTAACCCGGCAGGTCTTCGAGGGTGACGATCGGAATATTGAAAGCATCGCAGAAACGGATGAAACGTGCGGCTTTGTCGGAAGAGTCACAGTCAAGCACACCGGCCATAACCAGCGGCTGGTTGGCAATGAAACCGACAGTCTCGCCGTTCACACGACCGAAACCAATTACGATATTGGCTGCGAACATCTCCATCACTTCGAGGAATTCGCTCTCATCAACCAACGCCTTGATCACGTCACGTACATCATAAGGTACGGTCGGATCTGACGGAACGATCTGAGTAATATCATACTCTGGCAGCGGTTTAGCCGGAGTAATCTTCTCTGCACGGATCGTGTTGTTGGCCGGAATCATCGAGATCAACTTACGGATCTGAACGAAGCACTCATCCTCGCTGGTTGCATAGAAGTGAGCGTTACCGGTCATCTCGCTGTGTACTTTCGCACCACCGAGCTCTTCCATTGAGATCTCCTCACCCAAAACGGTCTTGATTACTTCAGGACCGGTGATGAACATCTTCGAAATATTCTCAACTACAAATACGAAGTCTGTCAATGCAGGTGAATAAACAGCTCCACCGGCGCAAGGACCGAGGATCACCGAAATCTGCGGAATCACACCGCTTGAAAGCGTATTACGGAAGAAGATTTCACCGTAACCGGCCAAAGCATTAACACCTTCCTGAATACGAGCTCCACCTGAGTCGTTGATACCAATCAACGGAATACGCATATTCAATGCATAATCCATGATCTTGGTGATCTTGCGTGCATGCATGAAACCGAGCGAACCGCCGGCAACCGTGAAGTCCTGTGCGAAGATGGCAACAGGCTCACCCATAATAGTACCGGTACCGATAATTACACCGTCACCCGGCAGAGATTTGTCCTGCATGCCGAAATCACGACCGTCATGCTCAACAAACATATCATACTCCTGGAAAGAGTCAGCATCTACCAACGCAATGATACGCTCACGCGCGGTCATTTTACCCATCGCTTTCTGTTTTTCGATGGCTTTGGTTCCGCCTCCGAAACGGATACATTCTTTCCGCTGTTGGAGTTCGAGAACTTTACTATCCTCTGACATAGAATAAAGTAAATTTTTAGTTAGTACTGTGGTTTTCTCTATTCAACATTAAGGTATTGAGCCATTTTAACTAACAGCTCAAGGAACAAAAATAAGCATAATTCGCCAAATTATACTATTTCAAAGCCTAAATCGACCAATTCAGGCCATATCTTCCTGATATACAAAACAATCCGAAAAATCAGCCTGAACTACGCCTCGATCACCCGAAAAGATACCATAAACAGCCGATCCAGACCCCGACATAGAGGCATATAATGCCCCCATCTCATACAATTGTTGTTTAATCTCGGCAATCTGGGGATACTGCGGAAAAACGGACATCTCAAAATCATTTCCGATCACATCCTTCCACAGTTCGACAGGTTGCACCAACTGCTCTGTCAATGCTGTTTCCGGCATGTGCGGGGTAACATGGGCATAAGCCTCTGCCGTACTGACCCCCACATTCGGTTTGACAATTACCAGTCGATAGCCTTTCATCGACAGTTCGATTGGGGAAAGGATCTCCCCTCTCCCGGTAGCCAAAGCCGGTCGATCAGCCACGAAAAAGGCCGTATCACTTCCCAATTCAGCAGCCAAAGACTCCATTGTGGACAAGCTCAATTTCAGATCAAATAATTGCGATAACCCTTTGATGACACACGCAGCATTGGCAGAGCCACCTCCGAGGCCTGCACCCATCGGAATATGTTTGTGCAGATGCATCTTGACATTACCAATCGGATAGTTGCGACGCATCAACTCATAAGCCCGCACGCAGAGATTCTTCTCCACAGGCCCATCCACTGCGAGACCCGAGGAGCTGAATTCGACACCCGGTTTATCGCCCGGAATCATCTCAATTGCATCACACAGTCCCCGGACCGGAAACATCACCGTTTCAAGATCATGGTAACCATCGGCACGTTTCCGAATCACATACAGTCCTATATTAATCTTGCAGCCTGAGAAGAAAATCATAACGGTAAATTTGAGGTAAAAATAACAAATAAAAATGAATTTGTATCTTTGCAATATAACCTTCGGGATCAACCCCACATCTGCTCAAAATGATTCTCCGCACACAGATCAAACTATCTCCGGCTCCCTTTACCATTGGATACGATTCACAGGGAGTGATCTGCGGATCCTGCTTTTCTGAACGGATTGGGCAACGGTTGGTAGAGGGCAAGATGCCGGTCAGTCTAAACCCGTATGGCATCCTATTCAACCCGATATCGATTCTCTCCACACTGGAAGATCTGCACGCTAACCGCAAGACCGATCCCAATGAATTAATCCAACACGAAGGGCGCTGGATCGATTTACGGTGTCACGGCTCTTTTTCAGCATCGACGGCAGACGAATTGATCCGGATGATCGACACAGCCACCCTTCAAGGACACACATCACTCCAGAAGGCCCGTTACGTTATTATTACGTGGGGGACGGCTTGGGTATATGAACATCGAACATCGGGCAGAGTCGTTGCCAACTGCCACAAACTACCCCAACAGGATTTCATTCGCAGAAGACTCTCCGTAGAAGAGATCGTTAATGCATGGGAGACTCCGCTACGCAGCTATCTGCAAGACAAACAGGTTATTTTTACAGTCAGCCCGATACGTCATTTGCGGGATGGACTGGCCGACAACCAGTTGAGTAAATCGACACTGATCGTAGCAGCCCACACCTTAGTCGAACAGTTTGCCAACTGCCACTACTTTCCGGCATATGAGATCATGATGGATGATCTGCGCGACTATCGGTTTTATGATCGGGACATGATCCACCCTTCAGATTTGGCCGCTGATTACATTTGGGAACAGTTTTGTAACTGGGTGATTGCACCACAAGCCCAACAAACCATACAACGAATAACGGGCCTACAACAGATGTTGAGTCACCGACCTCTCCATCCCGACAGCCCCGCTTTCAAAACATTTCTCACCAAAATAGCAGCCGAAATCGACACCCTGCAGAAATGTTATCCTCAACTCGATTTCAGCGAGGAGAGAAGACGATTTACTCAACTTGAAAGTTACGAACAATGAGCCAACTGAAACATAACAGACACATCACCTGCCCTCGTTGCGGCACAGATGTCAAAATCCCCTTATTCTGGGTCATCGGCATCGAAGGGATATTTCGTTGCTCCAACTGCCGCATGCCTTTCAAAACCGGCTACAAAATGGGGGCCGTATTCATGGCCTTAGCCTTAACATTAGCCGTTACCACCATACAACTGCTGGTCTATATCTTCAGCATCTATTCAATGGTGCTATTTGTACTGGCATTAATTCCGTTATGGCTGTTTTACGGGTACCATTTTCGTAAACCCTACATGCTACACAAAGCGAGACGATATGCCAGCAACCACCCCATCGAAGAGGAGCTGAATCCGGACGAAGCCACCGCACCCAAACGTTCTCTGCCAAAGGATGTCGCTTTCGATGACACCACTTCTACTCTTCCGGCTGGTTCCACGCAATCGTCGACACAACCAACGACCAACAACACCAATCCCAATGCAGCTACCAACAGTCAAACCGTAAACAATCCGGGGAATACAACATCTACATACACCCGCGATACACAAAACATTGCTCCTCGGTTTGGTGCAGAGCAAGAACAGGATTATCGTTTCTGATTCAGAATTTAATCATACTCCTATGTTTCCGGAGTTAAAACCGTATCATGGTTTTAACTCCGGAAACTATTTTATCACAACTTTTGTTACCTTTGTGACTTGCAAAGATTGGCCTTAAATCAAGGAGACCAACACAACCAAACATGGAAAATTAGCACATGAAACCAAACATTCTGTCAACCATGCTGTTGACACTGTTTTGTGCCGGCTCTGTTTCCGCCCAGCAGCCCACTAAACCCAAACTGGTCATCAATATTGTCATCAGCCAAATGCGGGCTGACTATTTGGACCGTTTTGCCAGCAATTTTTCATCAGACGGATTTCGCCGTTTTATGAATCAAGGCGTATATTATGCCGGTGCGCACTACGACTATATGCAAACCAATACCGCTGCAGGATTGGCAACCTTGACTACTGGAACCAACCCGTCCGGACATGGTGTCGTCTCCGAAAACTGGATCGACTTTACCACCGGCAAACAGATCAACCTGATCGCTGACTCCAAAGTAACCGGATTGGAATGCGATGCAGGTATCGGTTGCTACTCCCCTGCCAACCTGACTGTAGCCACTCTCGGAGACCGTCTCAAAGAGTTTGACAATCAATCCAAAGTGATCTCAATTGCAGCAACTCCGGTCTCTGCCATTGTCGGAGGAGGTTACAGTGCCGACACCTATTGGTTGGATGCCGGCCGAGGACATTGGATCTCAAGCACCTATTATTTTAAACAGCTTCCCCGCTGGGTATCTGCCTATAATGCACAAAACATTTTCGAGCAGTACATGGATCGCAGTTGGGATCCAAGCAAAACCGAAACAGCCTATAAAAACAGCGAGCGTACCGTTATCGATTTTACATCGGAAAAACAGGGTTTCTTCTCCAAACCATTTTTCCGCAAAATCGGTTCCCTGTTCAAAAAAGAGGACTATTCATTCAATGCAGCAGCACTGCTCTACACTCCTTATGGCAACACGTTGACCTCTCAATTTGCCCGCGAAGCGATCATTCAGGAAAAGTTGGGACGTGACGATCACACCGATCTGCTGACCATCGTGTATGATTCACCCCGACTGATCGGTGAGCAATTCGGCCCTCGCTCCATAGAAGTTGAAGATACCTACTATAAACTTGACACCGAGTTGAGCATGTTTGCCGATTTCCTTGCCGCACAATTTAAAAACGGTGAAGTTATCGTCGTCCTTACATCGGATCATGGCACCAGTGACACATATAAAAAAGATGGACGGGTGCCTATGGGACGTTTCAACGTCGAGCAGTTCAAGATGATTATGAACGGCTTCTTGAGTGCTCAGTTCGAACCGGCCAACTGGATTATCGCATACCACGATCGTCAACTCTATCTGAACAGATCGATTATCTATTCTTATGGCTTTAATTTGGCCGAAGTGCAGACGCGTGCAGCAACATTTGCCCTTCAATTCCGAGGTGTTAGTGACGCACTTAGTTCGACCAGCATGCAAAACGGCTATTTCGGAGGTGGTGTAGGACAAAAAATGCAAAACAGTTTCTATCCCAAACGTTCCGGAGATATCGTCATCAATCTGATGCCCGGTTGGATCGAAGAAGACAGCACCAAAGTTTCGACCAGCGGCTCATTATATGACTACGACACCCATGTACCGTTAATCTTTTACGGCACATCGCTGCCTGTCAAAAAAGTATATCGGAATGTATCCATGACGGATGTCGTTCCGACTTTGGCTCGAATCATGCAAATCACCGTACCTAATGCTGCAACCGGGTCCGTGCTGACAGAGGTGATTCCGAACCAACGCTAAGCCACAATTAAGACGCTTGCATTGACATGAAAGGTTTTCGGGGCATATTGCTAATCTCACTCCTGATTGGTGTTGCACTAAATTGTCGTGCACAGCAATCAACGTACGAAACACGCATCAAGGAGGCAAAAGGATATGCTTTATGCTCGTGTATAGCCTACATGAACCGATCTGTTGACAGTCTATCCGCTATCAACAAAGATTATTCAGGCAGCTATTTTGTACAATTAAGCCATTTGACACTCGACGAAATGGTCAAAATTCGGGATTTCGTCAATCAGGAGTGCATGAAATTCTGGGGCACACCACAAGATCCGGAAGGCAATATGATCGGATTTTCGGCCTGGAAATTCTACAGCTCTCCTGAATTGGACCATTTTATTCGTCAAACCATAAAACAAAAGAGCAATGAAATGTAGAATCTGACGGTTCTATTTTCAATACCGACCTCTCTGTTAAAAGAACAAGAAAATGACATTGACAGAAGTACAAGATCAAATTATCGATGAGTTTTCCGTATTTGACGAATGGCTCGACAAATACGACTATTTGATCGATCTGAGCAAAGAGTTACCCGTCATCGACGAGAAACATCGTACCGACCAATATGTAATCAAGGGATGCCAATCAAGAGTGTGGGTCGATGCCCATATGGCAGATGGTAAAATCTATTTCAGCGCTGATAGCGATGCCATCATCACGAAAGGTATCATTGCGCTATTGATCCGCGTGCTGAACGGAAGGACACCACAAGAGATTCTCGATTGCGACCTCTATTTTATCGACCGGATCGGCCTGCGTGAAAATCTCTCGCCGACCCGAGCCAACGGTCTGCTCGCCATGATCAAACAGATGAAACTGTATGCTCTCGCCTTTCAGAACCAAAAGCAGTAACAGCGATGACAACACCTGAAGAAATTACCCGCATAGAACAGGAAATTGTCCTGACACTCAAAAATATTTATGACCCGGAGATACCGGTCAACATTTACGATTTAGGATTGGTTTACGAAATCGATGTCGAGCCGGATGGCGTAGTCAATATTCGCATGACACTGACTGCCCCCAACTGTCCCATGGCAGATCAACTCCTCGAAGAGGTTCACGACAACGTTGGCAAAATCAAAGGAGTTACCGCAGTCAACGTAATCCTCACCTTCGAACCGCCCTGGGACAAAAGCATGATTTCTGAAGAGAGTTTACTGGAGTTAGGACTGTTGTAGTCATCACACAAGTTCTTTTTACACTATTTTATACACTCTTCAAATCAAATATTAGAACAGGGACAAATGAAGTTTCATTTGTCCCTGTTTTATTTAGCCCTAATCATTTTTGTCCAGGCCAACATTATTTAGGATATCAAACACAATCTCATTGGCTGTCTTGTATTTTTACTGAATCTGGCGAGAACACATATCGGCTTCACACCATCATACAATCTAATTGTTACCCTCATTCCTGTCAGGACCTTTCGTATTTGAAACAAGCCCCAAATATCCGAATGCATCAAGGTCGAAACCCTACATTTTCCCGTATTATCATTTAGTGTCCTCTACACCTTTATTGACTGCGACAGATCTTCCAACCTAAAAAACAAAGAAGTCTATTTTTCAGCTCTATCCTTTTGCTTATATTTGTTGAAAGAGTTAAATCTCTGCCAACAATATGCAAACTACACCCATAGAAGATCTCCTCAAACTGATCTGGATTCGACACCTCTATACCAATCCAACATTAACAACCAGTAATGGCGGAATCGTTCGTGTAATCAACCCCGGATCTATCAACCCATCAGCAGGAGTAGATATACTCGATGCCCGTATCGAAATAGACGGTAAAATCCACCACGGTCCAATCGCCGTCCATCAAAAAGCCTCTCAATGGCGTCAACACCTGCACCACATCGACACCGCATACGACGACTGCATTTTGCATCTCGTTCAAGTGGATGATGCCGTTGTTTGCCGTGTGGATGGTTCTGTCATTCCGGCACTGATTCTCGACTATCCGGACGAACTGGATGAATTGTACCGCAATCTGATCGAAGGCGAAGGTCGGCTCTATTGCAGCCACGCTCTCAAAGAGATGCCCTCCGTAAATCTGTACGGCACACTGACCCGCCTGATGATCGAACGGCTTGAGCGTAAGTACAACGATTTTCTCACCCTGTATCACGAAGCGGGTAACGATTGGAACGAAGCATTCTACATCACGCTGTTCAAATCGGTTGGAGCTGGTCGCAACCGTGAAGCGTACATGAAATTGGCCCGTACAGTTCCTTACCGTATTCTGTGCCGAGTCAAAGAGTCGATCATGTCAGTTGAAGCGCTACTGTTGGGTGGTGCAGGCATGCTTTCCACTGAACGGAGTCGCCTGTTTCCAGATGACTATACGCTTCAGCTACAACGTGAATTCGAACATCTCTCCCAACTTTTCGACATCACCCCGATGCGGTATGGCGAATGGGAGATTTCCAAAACTCGCGCCTTTAACCATCCCGTATTGCGATTGGTAGAATTGGCAGGGCTACTGGCTCGTAAAGAATTTTTGTTTACCCATCTTGTCAACTGCACTACACTGGAGGAGATTCGCACAATCTTGAGCACTGAAGCCTCCGCTTACTGGACTACGCACACTCTACCCAGTGTCAAAAGTTCGCCCTGTGTCAAACGTTTCGGAGCCATGATGCTCGATGTACTCACCATCAATCTGGTGGTTCCAATGATGTTTGCCTACGGTAAAAATCAGATGGACGACGCACTGCAAGAACGGGCGGTCGAACTACTCGAAGGAATCGCTCCGGAGCACAACACCTACACCATGCCCTGGATCAAATTGGGCATCATACCCGACAACGCCTTCTTTTCCCAAGCGCTGATACAACTTTCGAGAGAATACTGCGAGAAAAAACGGTGCGCATGCTGTAATATCGGCAAAATATTGCTCTGTTCTCAAGAATAAATCGTATCTTTGGCGGATCAATTTTGAAACCTAATTCAATTACAAATAGTTTTTCCAACGACAATTATGGGCTTAGTTACCGGATTGCTGAAAATGTTCTTTGGAACAAAAAGCGACAAAGATCGAAAAGAGATTGAACCTTATGTAAACAAAATCAAGGAGATATATCCTCAAATCGAACAACTCTCCAACGATGAATTGCGTGCACACAGCGCAGCTCTACAAGCAGCTGTCGCTGCATATATTGCTGATGATGAGGCCCAGATTACCGATCTGAAAGCCAAACTCGAAAACATGGAGACCTCTCTCGATGAAAAAGAGGAGATATCACGCAAAATCGACCATCTGACCGAAGAGATCGATCGCAAAATTGAAGAGAAGCTCGATGAGATTCTGCCCGAAGCCTTCGCCATTATGAAAGATACGGCCCGCCGTTTCACCCAAAACAGCGAAGTGGTCGTTACCGCTACCGACTTCGACCGTGATCTCGCCGCCGAAAAGGATTTCATCCGCATCGAAGGCGACAAAGCCATTTACAGCAACTCATGGACCGCTGGAGGCAACAAAATCACCTGGGATATGATTCACTACGACTGTCAGCTCTTTGGTGGCGTCGTTCTGCATAAAGGTAAAATCGCCGAAATGGCAACAGGTGAAGGTAAGACCCTCGTAGCGACACTGCCCGTATTCCTGAATGCACTGGCCAAAAAGGGCGTGCACATGGTGACCGTCAATGATTATCTGGCTCGCCGTGACTCGGAGTGGATGGGTCCGCTTTACCAATTCCATGGGCTCTCGGTAGATTGCATTGACAAACACAAACCCAATTCGGCAGCTCGTCGCAAAGCCTACATGGCCGATATCACCTTCGGTACCAACAACGAATATGGTTTCGACTACCTGCGTGACAATATGTCGATCTCTCCCGACGATCTGGTACAGCGCAAACATCACTTTGCGATCGTCGATGAGGTGGACTCCGTATTGATTGATGATGCCCGTACACCGTTGATCATCTCAGGTCCTGTGCCCAAAGGCGACGACCAGATGTTCGAACAGTACCGTGGTGCCGTTGAAAATCTCTTCAATCTTCAGCGCAACCTGGTAACTCAGCTGTTGGCCGATGCCAAAAGATTGATTTCAGAAGGCAAAACGGAGGAAGGTAGTATCCTGCTATATCGTGCTCACAAAGGTCTGCCCAAATACAAGCCTCTGATCAAATTCCTCAGCGAGCCGGGCATGAAAGCCATGATGCTCAAGACCGAGAACATCTATATGCAGGACAACAACCGCCGTATGCCGGAAATTGTCGATGACCTCTACTTTGTAATCGACGAAAAGTTGAACTCCGTAGAGCTGCAGGATAAAGGTCATGAAGCGCTGTCAAGAAGCGTTGGTGAAGATGGCTTTTTTGTGCTGCCAGACATCGGCTCATGCATTGCAGACATCGAAAAAGAGAATATCTCTGGTGAAGAAAAAGCAGCCAAAAAAGATGCTGTACTGAATGACTACGCAATCCGCTCTGAACGTGTACACACCGTCAATCAGCTGCTCAAGGCATACAGCATGTTCGAAAAGGATGTAGAGTATGTGGTGATCGACAACAAAGTGAAAATTGTCGATGAACAGACCGGTCGTATCCTGGAAGGTCGTCGCTATTCGGACGGTCTGCACCAGGCAATCGAAGCCAAAGAGCGTGTCAAAGTCGAGGCTGCTACTCAGACTTTCGCCACCGTTACGTTGCAGAACTACTTCCGTATGTACCACAAGTTGGCCGGTATGACCGGTACAGCTGAAACCGAAGCAAGTGAGTTCTGGAACATCTACAAATTGGACGTTGTAGTAATCCCGACAAACCGTCCTGTAATCCGTGACGACAAAGACGACCTGATCTACCGTACCAAACGTGAAAAATATGCTGCGGTAATTGAGGAGATCGACGCTTTGATCAAACTAGGACGCCCCGTATTGGTGGGTACCACTTCTGTCGAGATCTCGGAGTTGCTCAGCCGCATGCTGAAACTGCGCGGCATTAAACACAACGTCCTGAATGCTAAACAGCACCAGCTCGAGGCTCAGATCGTTGCCGAAGCGGGGCAAACCGGACAGGTAACCATTGCGACCAACATGGCCGGTCGTGGTACCGATATCAAACTTTCTCCCGAAGTGAAAGCTGCCGGCGGTTTGGCCATCATCGGTACCGAGCGTCACGAATCCCGCCGTGTGGACCGCCAGTTGCGTGGTCGTGCCGGTCGTCAGGGAGACCCCGGTTCTTCACAATTCTATGTATCGCTGGAAGACAACCTGATGCGTCTGTTCGGTTCGGAACGTATCGCCAAACTGATGGACCGTATGGGTATCAAAGAGGGTGAAGTAATCCAGGCCGGTATGATGTCTCGCGCGATCGAGCGGGCTCAACGTAAAGTCGAAGAGAACAACTTCGGTATCCGTAAACGTCTGCTGGAATACGATGATGTGATGAACTCGCAGCGTGAAGTGATCTACACACAGCGCCGTCATGCACTGTATGGAGAACGAATCGAGGTCGATCTGAACAACATCATGATGGACTTTGCTCAAACATTCGTCGAAGAGAATGGCGATATGGATTTCGAGGAGTTCAAATTCAACATGATTCGTCAAGTCGCTGTACAGCCTTCGTTCGACGAAGCGACCTACAAAGCTGCGAATAAAGCCATGCTGACCGGCATGGTAGTCAAAGATTTCCAGGAGGCTTACAAACGCCGTATCAATTCGGTTGCAACAACAGCCTACCCCGTTATCAAACGGGTATATGAAGAGCAGGGTGATAAGTTTGAAAACATCTACATCCCAATTACGGATGGTTTCCGCGGATACAATGTCCCTGTTAATCTGAAAAAGGCATACGAATCACAGTGCAAAGAGGTCTTCAAATGTTTCAGCACAATCGTTGTTCTGACTACGATCGATGAAAACTGGAAAGACCACCTGCGCGAAATGGACCAATTGCGCCAAAGCGTTCAGAACGCCACCTACGAACAGAAAGATCCGCTGTTGATCTACAAGTTCGAGTCGTTCAACCTTTTCAGCAAAATGTTGGAGAAGGTGAACCGCGAGATATTGTCCACGCTGTTCAAAGCAATGATTCCGATTCGCGAAAATCAGGAGAGCGCTCCTCAGCAACCTGTAAAACCGCAGCGCACCGACATGTCACGCATGCAAACCTCTCGCATGGAGGCTGCAGCAGCTGCAGGACAAGGTGATAAAAGCAAACCTGCACCTATCCATGTTGACAAAAAAGTAGGACGAAATGATCCATGTCCTTGCGGTAGTGGTAAAAAATACAAACATTGCCACGGACGCAACGAATAGTTAGCTAAATCGATTCATAAAAAAAGCGGGATTTTATATCCCGCTTTTTTTATGATCACTTCAACTGTTCTGGCAATCTTTTAAGACCTCCTATCGCTGTATCCGCAAAATTCTTTGAATAGGGTTACTGGATGGTATCTCATTCAATATTTCCTGCTCAACTCAATGAATTATAGGTTAGGCCAAAATCAATTTTCAATATAGCCTTTATATTCAGGCATACTGTCAACTAAGGGAGCAACAAGGAACTGTCACCATAGCTTAAGAACCGGAAATCATTGTTCAACGCATAATCATACACTTTGCGCCAATTTTCTCCGATTAATGCCGAAACAAGCAGCAACAAAGTACTTTGTGGCTGATGGAAATTGGTGATAATACCACGAACAATACGATACCGATAACCAGGCATGATCATAATCTGAGTAGCTGTCTTGAGATGATCCAATCCCTGTTTGTCCAGGTAATTTGCCAATGCCGTCAACAGAGGCAGAGTCTCTTGTTCATCCGGAATATCATAAATTTCCCACTGCCCTATCGGACGTTCTGCATCAGGTGTTCCAATCTGCTGAATACGCCACCCGAGTGCACATAGCGACTCAAGGGTGCGAACACTAGTTGTCCCCACAGCAATGATATTGCCAAGATGGGTAATTAGATTGCGTACGGTGGAGAGTTTTATTTCGAAATGCTCCGTATGCATTTTATGCAGCACCACCTCATTAGTTTTAACCGGCAGAAATGTACCAGCTCCAACGTGAAGCGTTACCTCATCCGTAAGGTGCCCCTCGTGACGCAGGAAGTCGATCACTTCGGGTGTGAAATGGAGTCCAGCTGTAGGAGCTGCAACCGAACCTTCGAATTTCGAATAAACAGTTTGGTAACGGCTGTTGTCCAACTCCTCACTTTCACGACAGAGATAAGGAGGAATAGGAATACGCCCCAAAGTCTCAAGCAACTGTCCGAAACTTTGATCACCATCCCAACTGAACTCGATGATCTGCTCCCGTTCGCCCTGTTCGGCTTTGCGCGCAGTCAAGCGTCTCGATTGTCCATCCACCTCAAAATCGATATGCAGATCATCCTCTTTCCATTTCTTGAGATTGCCAACAATACAACTCCATTTGCAAGAACCTTTAACTGCAAAAGCACGTTCATAGTCTGCAGGATCGTATGGTTCGAGACAGAAAATCTCGATTCGCGCCCCAGTTGGTTTATGAAAAATCAGTCGAGCACGAATCACTTTTGTGTTGTTGAAGACCAGCATGGATCCCTGGGGCAGAAACTCTCCAATGTGATAAAACTGACTTTCGGAAATATTGCCTTTGTTGTAAATCAACAATTTGGACATCTCCCGTTTTTCAAGCGGAAATTTGGCAATGCGCTCTTCGGGTAGCGGATAATTGTAGTCGGATATGAGCAGGTCGTTGTTTTTCACAGTCACAAAAATATAAGTCAACCTTGCCGTTATCTTCTCCTAATCAGAGTTGCGGCAAGCGCAAAAGTAACAATAAAATGGTTATTGCGTATGGTTGTCTGCCGATTGTTGCTTACCTTTGCCCCGCACAGCAGGATGGCTCTGCCGCTGCCTCCGTCTGTTCGGAGGGGGAGGAAAGTCCGGGCAACACAGAGCACCGTCCTTCCTAACGGGAAGATTTCCGTAAGGGAATAGTAGTGTAACAGAAAATAACCGCCGGAATTGCTCGCAATTTCGGTAAGGGTGAAAAGGCGGGGTAAGAGCCCACCGCGGGTGTGGTGACACACTTTGGCCGTACGCCTGACGGGTTGCAAGACCATGTATACCGACGCAGTAGGATTGCTCGTCCGATGTCGGGGGGTAGGTTGCTGATGAGTCGTGCGGGTGACCGTCGGCCTAGATAAATGGCAGAGACCTTCTTACAGGTACAGAACCCGGCTTATACATCCTGCTGTGTATTTTTTGAATCTTTTATTGACTGGGGAGCTCTTCCAGATCGTTTCAGATATTTTTATTGATTTTGAAGTAAGGCAAAGGTCGTCACCTCCATAAAACAAGGAGGTACGAGCAACGGTCTATTTCAATATAACAGTTTCAGATTCCGTAATTATTTGAATAAACAACAATCGCGCTTCCCGCTACGTTTTTTGATTATCTGAACACTGAGCAAGTCGATCTTAGGTACAGCCCCAGATGGAAGAATACACGAAACAAACAGCCCGCCTCTACTCTTTCATAGCCCTCTGTTTGATAACAGTGCAAAGCAATATATCGCTTTAGGTTCATGATCTCAACAGATATTTCAGATCACAAGCAGCATGACATCTGCACTTATGCAACAAAAATTAAGAGGTCTTTTGTAAGAAACAGACTTCTCTATTTTACTGTTTGTGGTTAAGATTTTTGTGCTACAATCAGAATCGGATGATAAGTAATGGTAACCTCACCAGTGGAGGTTGAGTATTGGGTGCGATAATCGGTCTCAAACTGTGTCAGGCGGCGTGGAGTCCAACGACTTTTGTGGATAGCATTGACCCCAGTCGCTTTGATGTGGCGCAGTACGGCAGTAGGCGAATCGAAATTTAATTGACGAATGTACTCTTTGCATTCCAAAATAGTCAATCCAGCCTGTTGAAACAGTTTGGACAGTTCGTCAGCCGTATAGTAATCCAAACCGTCTCCGGTGGTGGTTCGGATCTCAATAAAATTGTCCGGACCGAAAGTGCTCAAAGCGATCACACCCGTCTCTGAAAGCAGTTCAGGAAGAGATTTAATAAATATAGGCAAATGATCGAACCACTGTACAGTCGATGCTGTGGCGATCAGATCATACGGTCTATCGGAGAACTGTGCCATATCTTCCGCATCACCCCATTGGAAACGAATTGCATGATTGCGAGTATAGGCTTCCAAAAAATTAGCCGAGCCCTCCACCAGATCATTTAAGGTCCATGTAGCATGGGGGCAAAGCTCAAGTAATCGGCGAGTGAGAAATCCGGTACCGGTTCCGATCTCCAAACCGCGTGCAATGTGCTTCGGCTCAATGTGGGCCGAGAGCATATTTGCCAACTCATCACAAATTTGCTGCTGAACGATAGCCAGCGAATTATAACTGTGCAGGTTGGCTGCAAAACGATTTCTCAGCAGATCTTTGTCACTCATGGCGTAATTTCGATAGCGTATCAGCCGACAATTGGGACAATACGATTTCAGGATCGGCATAGGGATAATGCGGCATTTCGGGAACGAACTGTACTTCAGTAGCCGGTGATTCGTCGTCCCAATACGCCTTCACATTGGCCGGCGGAAAAATGACATCCGCTTCGCCGATGATGGCATGGTTCCAGCGAATGGTAGGACTATAGGCCTTGGTCGAAGCGTCGTACAGCTTTTGCAATTCGTCATACTTCTCTGCGAAGGGACGGCATTCAAGCCAGTCGGCAAGCCGATTGTAACTATTACCGAAAGTGCGACGATTAAAGGTGTCACAACCGGCCCGTTCCATCCCTTTCAATGTGACGGTGAAGGCTTTGGCAGGGATACCGTAACGGTTGTTAATGGGAAGCGGGGTACCGTTCATGGCGACGGTACGGTAAAACGTGATTCCCCTGAAGATCAGCTCAGACACCCACACACCAAATGACCAGGCAAACAAATAGATTCGCCTGTAACGGGCTACACTCTCTGGAGAAACCGGACTAATTGTTCGGTAGTCATATGTGCAGAGCAGATCATATCCATCTGGACGGATGTGATCGACAAGATGGTAGTCGCCCCCCCACCCTAAAGCGTAAATAATCAGATCTCGATTCTCTTCGCGGGTTATCCAATGCTGTTCCATACCTCTTTGAATTTTACGATGGCTTCATCGGGCAGGGCTGCATGCAACGAGACGCGTACACGAGCCTTGCCTTGCGGTACGGTCGGGGTTCGGATCGGCATGACCCAGAAGCCAGCCTCCCGGAAACGTTCACTCATCTCGATGGCTCGTCGGTTCTCTCCGGCCATGATCGGAATGATGTGAGTCGAGGAGGTATCTCCGGTCAACAGTCGGGACAAATCCCGAAGGTGTTGACGCCAATCTTCCATTTGCGGCAGACGGCTGATAACATATTCAGACCATCTTAATAAGATGGGGGAAAGTGCGGTGGAGAAGATCAAGGTGCGCATACGGTTGACCAAAAAGTCTCGGGTCAGTGAATCGGTCACCACAAATGCCCCCTGCGAAGCAATCGCCTTACCCAAAGTGGCGATCATGATGTCGCAATCGACACCCTCTTCGACTGCCAAACCCCGTCCGTCCGGTCCACATACCCCGAAAGCGTGTGCCTCATCCAAATAGAGTTTCAGATCGTATTGCTCTTTGAGTTGTTGCAACTGACGAAGCGGCGCCCAATCTCCATCCATACTGAAGATGGATTCGGTAACCACCCAAACCTGACGGTAGTTAGCTCTATACCGTTTCAACAACCGTTCGAGGTGCTCCATATCGTTGTGATTGAACCGCTGCCATTCGGCCTGACAGAGCCGCAGCCCGTCGATCAGACTGGCGTGGATCAGTTTGTCGGCCAGAATTAAATCTCCCTTTTCGGTGATGGCAGGCAAGATACCGGAATTAACCATGTAGCCGCACCCTAACACTAAAGCGGCTTTCCCTCCGTATAGGTTGGAGAGGGTCTGTTCCAAGCGAGTGTAATCAGGACTATTGCCGGTAATCAAGCGTGAAGAGGGGTTGCTGAGCAGAAACTCGTCGCTATTACAAACTTCGCGCATGAAATCGCGGTGCAAACTCCGACACGAAATACCGAGATAGTCGTTTGAAGAGAGATTGAGATAACGCTTGCCATCATGTTCGAGGTAGAGGCCCTGCGGATTGAGATCAGGCAGGGTGCGGAGGTTGTTTTCGGACTCCAGCCGAGATAGAATCTCCTGCATCATACGAACAACTCCTCCTCTTTCTCTTTGTCAATATCGAGCAGTTGAGTGACCGCTTTGCGACCCTCAGCACCCAAATCGATCGAATAATTATTGACAAACAGCTCGATATGGCTGCGAGTTACCTCTTCATCCAACTCCTGCGCATACTGGTGGACAAAATCGGCCGAAGCTGCCGGATGAGCCATGGCATACGCAACACTGCGGTGCAATACCCGATCTATCTTTTGTTGTGTGGCCGAATCGAGGTTTCGTGAAACCACAATGGCACCAAGCGGTAATGGTAACTGGGTCAGTTTTTCCCACTCGACACCCAGGTCGGCAATCAGTTGCAAACCGATTTTGCGATAGACGAATCGTCCTTCGTGAATCAATACACCAGCATCACATTCGCCGCTCATCACCGCATCGGCAATATCCGAAAAGAGATAGGCTCTTTTGTTTTGAGCAGCAGGATAGATACGACTCATCAACAGGTTGGCTGTGGTATGCACGCCTGGGATAGCTATCTGCGCATCGTACAGCTCATCGGGATAAATTTTGTGTCGGCTGACCAACAAAGGACCATTGCCTCGTCCCAAGGCACTGCCACTGTTGAGAACTTTATAGTGGTCGCAGATTTGCGGCACAACTGCATAGCTCAATTTTGAGATGTCAGGGCCATCCTCCAGTACTGCCTGGTTGAGCTGCTCGATGTCGGCTAAATTCAGATCGAAGGTCAACCCTTCGGTGTCGATGCGACCGTGAAGCATGGCATCAAACATGAAGGTGTCGTTCGGACAGGTGGATATGTTAAGCTTCAAGTTCATGAATCAAGCGATTTAAATCACGTGCCAAAGTTTGGGTAGCTGCATGCAGATCCCATTGCTCAAAAGGTTCTCCGACCTGATTCGAAATCGTGCGAAGTTCCCAAAACGGAGTGCCGGTTTGCAAGCAAACATGAAAGAAAGCACTACCTTCCATGTTCTCTATATCTGCTCCCTCTGCATCGACATAAGGTGAGGCAGCTGCGTTGACCGTATTGCTGACTACCTGCTGAAAACGGGTCGAATCAGCAATAAATGGACAATCCGTCTGTTCACCAAATTTTGCCTGAAAGGTCTGCTCTTGAAAGGTGCCGATGTCTGCACTACGTTCGGTTTTGACCAATACACTTTCCCCAACCGGAATCTTTCTGCCCGGATACACTCCGGCCAATCCAGCTAAAATTACCCGTTGAGGACGGTAGTGAAGAATCAGTCGGTAAGTATTACAGGCGCAGCGATAGCTGCCCACGCCGACCGTTTCAACGATTACTCCATCGGGCTGCGATGCGATAAATGGTTTGGCCTCCAGCTCGGTCGGAATCAAGACCAACGTGCGCGTACCAAAATGCTGTTTAGTCTTCATGCTCAGGACATGAATCGACACTCCGAAAGCAATGACCAACAGCAAAATTTTCACCCACCACGCTTCGGTGAAAATGATCATGCTAAAGAGAATGGTACTCCACAAATAGATCAAGGTAGATGCTTTGACAAATCGTGGAATGCCGCATCCTCGTTCGTAATCTTTGAGATACTGGCCAAAAAGTCGATTATTGAGCAACCAACATTCCATCCGTGTTGAGCTTCTTGCAAAACACCATAACGCCAACAGCAGAAACGGAGTGGTAGGCAGCAGCGGAAGAAATATTCCAGCAAAACCCAATGCCACAGAAAGGTATCCAGCTATTTTCAGAAAGGTATTTTTCATAAGGCTCTGCATCGGAGGCGCAAGATACGAAAAAACAAAAAAATGTCTATCTTTGTCCATTCAAAAACAGTTGTATACCTTATGGCGGACAATTCGATCCTTACGCGCCTTGATGGCCTGAAAATCAAATATGAAGAGATTGGGCAGCAGATGACTGACCCCGAAGTGATTGCCGATGTCAAAAAATTCGTTGCGCTGAATAAAGAGTACAAAGAGCTGCAACCAATTGTTGAGACAAGCGATAAATATCGTACGGCATTGAACAACCTCGAGGAGGCCAAAGAGATTTTGGCGCACGAGAAAGATGAGGAGTTGCGTGAAATGGCCCGCATGGAGGTTGCCGAACTGGAGCCTGCTTTAGCACAGATGGAGGAGCAGATCAAACTGTTGTTGATTCCTGCAGATCCACAAGACAGCAAAAATGCAATCGTCGAAATCCGTGGAGGTACGGGTGGTGATGAAGCTGCCATTTTTGCGGGTGACCTGTTCCGCATGTACACCAAGTTCATCGAGAAAAAAGGATGGAAATATGAGATCAACAGCGCTAGCGAAGGCAGCTCGGGTGGTTTCAAGGAGATTGTCATGAAGGTAACGGGCGATCATGTCTATGGTGTACTTAAATATGAGTCGGGTGTACACCGTGTACAACGTGTACCTCAAACCGAAACCCAGGGCCGTGTGCACACCTCGGCTGCGTCGGTTGCCGTACTGCCCGAGGCTGAAGAGTTCGACCTCGAAATCAATATGAACGATATCCGTAAAGATATCTTCTGTGCGTCAGGTCCGGGTGGTCAGTCTGTCAATACAACCTATTCGGCAATTCGTCTGACCCACATTCCGACCGGTATTGTGGTACAGTGCCAGGATCAGAAATCTCAGCTCAAGAACTTCGACAAAGCATTCGAAGAGTTGCGTACTCGTATTTACAACTTGGAGTATCAGAAATATTTGGATGAGATTGCCTCGAAACGTAAGACCATGGTTTCAACCGGTGACCGCAGTGCGAAAATCCGCACCTACAACTATCCTCAGGGACGTGTAACCGATCACCGAATCAACCTGACCCTGTACAATTTGGCGGCCGTTATGGACGGTGATATTCAGGAGATTATCGACAAACTGCAAGTAGCAGAAAATGCCGAACGCCTCCGTGCCAGCGAAGAGAATTAATGGGTTGCCAAGCATAACATCCGGCACGTATTCAGTTTTGTTGATTGTGAAAGTGGCTCTCTTTCGGCAATACGCCAGAGCTGACCTCAACGATCCATTTCTCAGAAAAGAGTACGACCAGTGAAGGAATACTGAAACCGAGCAATCATAATCCGCAAATACCGCCGCTTCTTTCGTCAGGTTAAGACACGTTTTAAACTTCTTTGATTGATTCAAAGATCTAAGTACGAAATAATAAATCTTATCGATATGAATGCTGATCAGCTTTTTGAACAGATTAAGGCTAAACGCAGTTTCCTTTGCGTAGGACTCGATAGTGACATGAACAAGATACCGCGCCATTTGTTGGCCGAAGAGGATCCTCTCTTTGCCTTCAACAAAGCAATTGTCGATGCAACTGCTCAGTACGCCGTCTGCTATAAACCCAATCTGGCCTTCTATGAAGATTGTGGCGAAAAAGGAATGATTAGTTTGCGCCGCACATTGGAGTATATCCGTGAGAAATATCCCGATCTGTTTGTAATCGCAGATGCCAAACGTGGCGATATCGGTAATACTTCGAAAATGTATGCTCGCGCATTCTTTTCAGAATATCAGTTCGATGCAGTAACCCTGTCACCCTACATGGGACGGGATACCGTCGATCCATTCCTGCAATTCGATGGGAAATGGGCGGTTATTGTTGCCCTATCGTCCAATCCGAGTGCAGCCGATTTTGAAATGTTGCCATTGGAGGATGGAGGTTACCTCTACGAAAAGGTGATTGACGCCTCTAAAGAATGGGGAACAACCGATAATTTGATGTATGTCGTCGGCGCCACCAAAGCCAAAATGTTGAAAGGCATCCGTGAATTGATCCCCGATCATTTCCTGTTAGTACCGGGAGTCGGTGCTCAGGGAGGAAGCCTCGAAGAGGTGGCCAAATTCGGTATGAATCGCCGTTGCGGCCTGTTGGTAAACTCTTCTCGAGGCATCATTTATGCCGATAACGGAGAACGATTTGCTGAAGCTGCCGGTGAAAAAGCAGCTGAACTGGCCTCTCAAATAGCCGATCTGCTGGAGCAATATCTCTAAACAGCTCATAATGAACGCAAAAAACATTTCAGCACTGTCGGCTAATTGATCCAAAACAGGACAAAAAAATTCACTCGATATTTTGTTGAAATTTATTACGAAACTACGCGAAATTGATTAATTTCGCGTAGTTTTTTATTGGACTAACTTATCAAACTCTATAACTTCCACACTATGGATATTACACGAAGCCAACTATCAGGCAAAACCCGTACGGAACATGATCTTTTGGGAAATAAAGAGATCCCCGTGGAGTTTTATTTCGGCGTGCAGACCATGCGTGCCATTGAAAACTTCAACATTAGTCGTGTGCGACTCTACTTTTTCCCCGAGTTGATCAAAGCATTGGCTATGGTCAAAGAGGCTGCGGCAATGGCCAATCGTGATTTGGGATTAATCGACGGCCAAGTTGCACAGGCAATTATTGAGGCTTGCGAAGAGGTGCGGGCCGGTAAACTGGATGACCATTTCGTTGTAGATATGGTTCAAGGCGGTGCCGGTACCTCAACCAACATGAATGCTAATGAGGTAATTGCCAATCGAGCTCTTGAGATCCTGGGACATCAGCGTGGTGAATACAAATATTGTCACCCGAATAATGATGTCAACATGTCACAATCCACCAACGACGCCTACCCTACTGCTGTAAAGATCGCTTTGATCAACAGCATCTCGAAACTGGAATCGTCGTTGAAATGGCTCGTAGAGGCATTCCACACCAAAGGTGCAGAGTTCGCTCACATCATCAAAATGGGACGTACCCAATTGCAGGATGCAGTCCCCATGACCCTCGGACAAGAGTTTGAAGCCTATGCGGCCAATTTAACTGAAGAGGTTGAGCGTCTGGAACAAAACTACAAACTCTTCCTTGAGGTGAATATGGGTGCGACGGCAATCGGTACGGGTATCAATGCCGATCCCGATTATTCTCCATTGTGCATTAAGTATTTGCGTCAGATTACCGGTCTGCCGGTCGTTGCCGCAACCAACATGATCGAGGCAACCAACGATACCGGAGCATTCATCATGAACTCTTCGGCTCTGAAACGATTGGCGGTTAAACTTTCGAAGATCTGCAACGACTTGCGTCTGCTCTCATCCGGACCTCGTACCGGCCTCAACGAGATCAATCTCCCTCCGATGCAGCCCGGTTCTTCGATTATGCCCGGCAAAGTAAATCCGGTTATCCCCGAGGTGGTAAATCAAGTGGCATTCAAGGTTATCGGCAATGACCTGACCGTAACTATGGCTGCTGAAGCCGGCCAGCTGGAACTGAACGTGATGGAACCGATTATTGTACACAGTCTGTTTGAAAGCATTGATCTGTTGAGCAATGGCATGAACACATTGCGTGATCGTTGCGTGGCAGGCATCACTGCCAATGAAGAGGTGTGCCGCAAACTGGTTTACAACAGCATCGGATTGGTTACGGCATTGAATCCATATTTGGGTTACGAAACATCGACTGAACTGGCTAAAACTGCTCTCAAGACCGGTAAAGGTATCTACGAACTGGTTTTGGAGAAAAAACTGATGAGCCAGGAGGAGTTGGATAACGTACTCTCTCCGGAAAATATGATCAAACCCCGCAAATTCTATCATAAGTAGTACATACACACCTGCTTTTATGCAACCCGGAAGCAAATAAACGCTTCCGGGTTCTTTTTTTGTTTGCAATAAATACGAAAGACCTTTTTAGATCTTTATATAACAAGGAGTACAATCCAATGACAAGATTAATCCGTATGGCACACACATTGAGACCGATTACAATAGACGATTCAATCTCTAGATACCTGTCAACTAAAACACACTAGTCTTTCCTCATTTTGTTCCTCCTATAGAGCCTCATCCTGGAGACATAACAGAGTTTACAGATCTTGTTTGATATAAAAAAATCATTGGCCGTGATGTCTCTTGATTTACATCTTTTAAACCTAAGATTCGGCTAAATCGACCGCCAGAATTTCAGCATAGCACTCCATATTCTTAAATTTATTTAGTATCTTTCAGCAAAATCTAAATCTCCCGGAAATTATGGAAACCGAGATGTTGGACAATCAATCTTTACCCGCATACGTTGACCCATTCCTGAAACTGTCAGAAGAGTATTTCAGTGAAGCCAGTCATCATTTGGTCAAAGCAGCTCTACGCGTCGCTATCGAAAAACTTGACGGCATGACACGCTATGACGGTACTCCCTTAGTGATGCACTCCGTCGACACCGCCACAATCGTCATCCGCGAAATCGGACTGGGACGCAATTCCGTCATCTCTACCCTACTGCATGATGTCGTCCGTTTAGGTTTAGCCAATTTGAATTCCATCGGAAGACACTATGGTGAACAGTGTATCGGCATACTGAAAGGGTTGTGCAATATTTCCGACGTGGACACCAAAGCTGCCGAAAACCAAGTGGATAATTTCCGTGAACTGATCGTCTCCTATGCGTCAGATCCACGTGTGATTTTAATTAAATTGGCAGACCGGCTGGAAGTGATGCGTAAACTCGATATGTTCCCGGACGAAAAACGGTTGAAAAAATCCTGGGAGAGTTTGAACCTCTATGCACAAATCGCCCATAAACTGGGACTCTATAATGTAAAATCGGAGCTCGAAGACATCTCCCTAAAGTATCTCGAACCTGAAGATTACAATTATATCCTGCGCCGTCTGGAAGATACGGCAGCTGAACGTGAGGCGTTCATTAAAGAGTTTGTCAAGCCGATCGAGGAGAAAATGAAGCAGCAAAACTTCAAATATCACCTCAAAAGCCGTACAAAATCAATCTATTCAATTTGGCGCAAAATGAAACGTGTACACATCGGCTTTGACGAAGTGTACGATCTGTTTGCCATTCGCATCATTTTGGACTGCCCTCGCGAACAGGAAAAGGCTTGCTGCTGGGCCATCTATTCGATAGTAACCGATTTCTATACGCCCAACCCGGATCGTATGCGCGATTGGATATCAATTCCCAAATCCAATGGATACGAATCCTTGCATACAACCGTCGTAACACCTGAAGGACGCTGGGTTGAGATTCAGATCCGCACGGAACGCATGGATGAAATTGCTGAACGTGGAGTGGCCGCCCATTGGCGTTATAAAGGAATCAAAAACGACGGTATGGGGACCGAAGAGTGGTTCAGCCGCATTCGGGAATTAATCGAAGCAACCGAAAATCAAACCCGCGCAGATAAGTTCAACATCAAACTGTCGTCAGGTGAAATCTTTGTTTTCACCCCCAATGGCGATCTGCGCAAATTGAATGAAGGGGCGACGGTTCTGGACTTTGCTTTTGATATCCACTCCAATTTGGGGGCCTCTTGTGTAGGAGGAAAGGTCAACCACCGCAATGTCTCTTTCAAAGAACAGCTTAAAAACGGAGATATTGTTGAAATTCTCACCTCTAAAACTCAAAAGCCCAAAGCCGATTGGCTCAACATTGTAACCACAAGCAAGGCAAGAAACAAAATCAAGGCCTACTTGCGGGAAGAGCAGGCTAAAGCAGCCAGCTTAGGACGTGAAGAGTTGGAGCGGAAATTGAAAAACTGGAAGCTGCCCGTTGCCATGGATGATGCAGTGACCATGCTCTGTAAATACTATAAATTCAAGACAGGCACTGAACTATACGGCCAAATTGCCCAGCAAAAAATCGTCATTGGTGACATCAAAGATGTATTGACTCGCCTGCTCGATAGTGAGACGGTCGATGAGGTGCGGCAAATTAAAACAGTTGCCGCTAAATCCACCTCGAGTGTGGATGACGCACTGGTCATCGATGAATCATTGAGCAACATTGAATACAAATTGGCAAAATGTTGCAACCCGATCTATGGCGATGATATTTTTGCCTTCACTACGATCAACAACGGCATAACGATTCACCGACACGACTGTCCCAATGCCATGCGTCTGAAAGAGCGCTATCCGTACCGTGTATTGCCAGCCCGTTGGCAAAAAGAGGCTGCTCACGGTTCATTCCGGGCAACGGTTCGGATCCAGGCTGACGATGTCCCAGGTTTGGTCAACAAAATCACCGAGGTGATCAACAGTGATCTGAAAATTAACATCCGTTCAATGAGCCTCAATTCGGCTGGCGGCATTCTATCCGGTTTGATCAATATCGAGGTGACCAGTACACAAGTCGTGGAGACTGTCGTGTACAAACTGATGAAGATAAAAGGAATGCAAAAGGTATTTCGCGTAAATAATTGATATGCCCAATTCCGATCCCATATCGCTCAGCAATTTGCAAATGCTGATCAAGGCAGGTATCGACCAAACCCACCCATTGCCGTATTGGGTGACCGCCGAAATCAGTGAATTGAAAGTCAACTATTCAGGACATTGCTACCTGGAATTGGTCGAAAAAGGAGGAGCGAACCATGTACCCAAGGCTAAAGCCACGGGCATAATCTGGCGCAGCACCTATGCCATGCTTGAGCCCTATTTTCGGCAAATGACCGGACAGACACTCTCCGCAGGCTTACAAGTTCTGATCAAAGTAGTGGTCACTTACCATGAACTCTATGGGCTATCGTTGCAGATTACAGATATCGATCCGGCCTACACCTTGGGGGACATGGAGCGGCAACGCCAAGAGACAATAGCCCGACTGCAAGAGGATGGAGTCTATGACATGAACCGCGAGTTAGAGTTACCAGTTGTGATGCAAAGAATCGCGGTTGTCTCATCTCGCAATGCTGCCGGATACCAGGACTTTTGCAAAGAGTTGACAAATGGCATCTATCGTTTCGATGTCGAACTGTTTGACGCCTTTATGCAAGGAGCAGGAGCTGAAGACTCGATTATCGCCGCATTAGGGGTAGTCGCCGATCGTATCGATGACTTTGATGCGATGGTGATCATTCGAGGTGGTGGTTCACAAAGTGATTTAGGCTGCTTTGACAGTTATCGGCTTTGCTGCCACTTGGCTCAATTTCCACTGCCCGTCATTGCAGGTATCGGGCACGACAAGGATCAGAGCGTTGCAGACCTGGTCGCTGCGGTCTCGGTCAAAACTCCAACCGCAGTAGCGGTCTATCTGAAAGATCGTTGCGCTGCATTGGACGATTGGCTGCAAGAACGTCTCGAAGAGTTATCCAGTCACGTCTTAACATTACTTGATGAAGAACATCAACGATTGCAGCAAATCGGCATGACATTGAAATTGGGCCTGACAGAACGAATGCATCAGCAACAACTGCAATTAGAACGGCTGCACAACGATCTGGTCCGATTGACAGGCCAGGCTGTCTATCGCGGTTTAGGAAATTTGGACAATCTGCAAACTCAATTATCGCATGCTATCCATTATGCTTTACAGACAGCCGAGCGAAATTTAAACACCTATCGAGAGACCTTAACCGATCGCAGCCGAACGATACTATCCAACCGCCGGCAACAATTGGATCTGCTCAATGACCGAATTCTCACACGTGATCCCAAACGAATGTTGGAATTGGGTTACGCTTTGGTACGTTCTGGAAATCGCAATCTGACCTCCATACACGATATCCATCCAGGGGATGAAATCCATGTGGTTTGGCACGATGGATCGGCTGATGTCGAAGTTCGTCAGCTGCACCCCAATCGCCGATCAACCTACAAGAAACAGCAAAAATCAAATTAATTACATATGAACAAGAAACAACCGACCTATACCCAAGCTATCGAAGAGATCGAAGAGATTCTGGAGAAGGTTAATGATGCACAAATGAATGTCGATGAGTTAGGCGCTCAAGTCAAACGAGCTTCTGAATTAATCAAACTGTGCCGGGAAAAACTTCGCAAAGCCGAAACCGAAGTGTCTGAAGCATTAAAGGAAGAATAACCATCCGTCCGCTATATCTCGACTAACTGATTAGCATTTTTACATCTATATTCATAACCCCGTTCTCCTCTTTGCAACAATAAAAAAGGCTACTTGATTAAGTAGCCTTTTTATCATATATATTGTCACAATCACATATCTTATCGAGTAGGAATCTCCTCTTTCAACATATGAAGATCTTCAACTCCGGTGATTTCACTTGAGCATTCGCCAATCCAACCATTAACTTGATTTACTGCGGTGTAGATTTTGACAAAATCAATACCTGGCAATGACACCTTTTCGCCTGAAGCATCAACCGCCCAATCAATGTCAATCGATGCTTCTACATCCGTATTGGCAACATTATCAGCATAACCGTAAGTAAACGCCTGAAGTTCGAAAATTGCCCCATTGGGAATTGAATTCTGAGGCAAGCAGGTACCTTTAATAGTCATACGGTCACCTGCAAACCATTGAGGGAAATAGGGTTGCGAATGATAGGCATTTTTCGGCAGATAACCAGCCTGTCCCAAATTATCTTCCCATCGAATATAGGTCTCTTTCTCCTCCTGAGTGGTAGGTTCTTGTGACGGACGGAAATAGGTAATCTCGTAATTGCGGTGAATATCAACGTCATTTCCGTTTTCGCGAGCAGCTGCATACCAACTCTCCTGGAATGCCTTCTGATGTGCGCTTCCAGCGATTTCATACCACTCATCATCATCAGGCTGGCCATTCTGATTGCGATCAAGAGCTACCATGATAACCCCAGGCTCAGAACTGTTCTTGTAAGCATTACCTAAAACACGGAAATCACGCAAGCCTGCCTTATTCTCAATCGTGTGGTCAAATCCTACAATAACGTAACCTCCGAAACCTCCCAATGAAATCATGCCTCGTTTATTATTACCGATTGCATTGAGTACTTTCTGGTTCATCGCCTCCTGGTCATCTCCCTCCGCGTATGCAGGCAACGTGTTGCTAAATTGTCCGGGAGCCGGCATGAAATCTAACACTTTGGTAATGTAGGCTTCACCTTGAAAATTGTAAGAAGGTGTCGAAGGGAGCTCGACATCGCCATCACCACCTTCTCCTGGATCCGGATCTGGACCTGGTCCTGACCCTTTTTCACCACAAGAAGCACAAGCAAACGCTAAAGCCATCAAAGGCATAGCATAATTTACCAAAGAAAAGATTGATTTTTTTTTCATGATATGGAAAGGTTTTGTCCGTAAGTTCTTTCACCACCTTGGCGACAACAGGCTTTCCACATCTGATTTGAAATGTATAGAATAGCACGGAAAGGTGTCTTCCTCAAAATCTGACACCATAACCATCCTGTCCTCGCATTCGGTTATCAATAACTGGCAGGTCTTCTGACTTACTCTCATTCCCGAGGCCTTCCCAACAACAAAACTGTCAGTGGCAACAGATATTCAGGAAATAATTAATGAGTTCACAGCAGCGGGACTGTTCGAGACTTGCACTCGATTCCCTTTTCATTCACAAACAATAAATCGTGTTGTGAAACCAATTACAGCGGCAAATGTACCGCTATTTTTCATTTCTCCAAAATTAACATCATTTTTAATTTGCCTCAATATAGAAGCTCTACTCCCCGACATAGCACTTCACGCACGTACTCTCTATACATCCTTTCTTTTCTCAAAACATTTATTACCAATACGATCTTTATCGTCTTTTGACGCACTCTTGTCATCAAAGCATATCACAATTTTTTTAACATTTCGAGAAATAGCGTTTCGCTCCAATGAGTGAATTCATGGTCATAAATCTTAATTGGTAAAACACCAATCACAACTTTTTAATTGCACTGACTATGATTGCAAGAGCTATTCATCGGCCCAATCAATTACCTAAATAAACACTTTATAAAATAACTTCTAAAAGTTGTAAAATTAATATCTTATATAATATTTATATTGAATATCTTTCTACAAGATCCTGTTTAAATTGATCAGTATTTCAATATAGAACACAGACTGAAACAGACCCACAGCGAAAGCTATAGTTCCCAAATTGTCAAATATTTATATAATAAATCACCTGTCACAAATTGGTAACGGCGATCCGAATGTCCTCCCAAAAACAAGATGCTGTCGTTTTATTCTATTTCCTGATCAATCAGAAATAACACATATCAATAAGAATATATAATATTTAATATAAATAATTTACATAGATATACATAAACTATTAATTTAGCAATTATAGACCGAACAAATCCAATCAAACGATTTGACAATCCCAGGGAATCTCGCTACATTTACACACAAATTTACACTTGTGAACCCACACGAAACAGATCGTCACAAGCAGCAACATACAGCTGCCCCGACACACAAACTAACCGATTGGTTGCCCACCTCTATCAAAGAGGTGCGGGCACGCAATTGGAGTGAACTGGATGTCATTATCTTTTCTGGTGATGCTTATGTAGATCACCCTTCATTCGGTGCGGCCGTAATCGGCCGGTTGTTAGAAGCCGAAGGCTTACGTGTGGCCATCGTTCCTCAACCCAACTGGAAAGACGATCTGCGTGATTTTCGCAAACTGGGCCGACCAAGACTCTTCTTTGGGGTAACAGGAGGAGCCATGGACTCAATGGTCAACCACTATACAGCCAACAAACGACTGCGCAGTGACGACGCCTATACACTGGGAGGCAAGGCGGGATTTCGGCCCGATTATGCGGTTACCGTGTACACCCGCATTCTCAAACAACTCTACCCCGACACACCGGTCATTATTGGCGGTATCGAAGCTTCACTGCGCCGATTGACCCATTATGACTATTGGAGTGACACCCTAAAACCCTCCATTCTAATCGAAAGCGGAGCAGACCTGTTGGCCTATGGCATGGGAGACAAAGTTCTGCCCGAAATAGCCCGAACCATGCGAGGAGGATATAATCTGAATCTGCTTCGAAAAGTACCGCAGGTCGCGTATGTCGCACCCGCAAATAAAATCGGTTCACTACCCGAAAACACCATCATGCTGCACAGTTTCGAACAGTGTCAGCAAAGCAAAAAGGCCTTCGGAGAGAATTTTGTCCACATTGAGACCGAATCAAATCGGATGCAGGCAGCAACGTTAGTTGAGCCTATCGGGGACCAATATGTCGTAGTCAACCCACCCTACCCCTCCATCTCCGAAAAAGAACTGGATCACAGCTTCGATCTGCCATACACGCGTTTGCCTCACCCTCGATACAACGGGAAAGGAGATATCCCAGCTTATGAAATGATCAAATTTTCGGTCAATCTGCATCGAGGTTGTTTCGGAGGTTGCAGTTTCTGTACCATTTCGGCTCATCAGGGCAAATTCATATCGAGCCGCAGTGAAACCTCCATCCTCAACGAGATTCGCCAAATAACCGCTATGCCGGGATTCAAAGGCTATCTATCGGATTTAGGAGGCCCCTCAGCCAACATGTACCGGATGGGAGGACGCAACAAAGCACTCTGCGCCAAATGTATCAGACCCTCATGTATCTTTCCTGCTCCTTGCCGAAACCTCGATAACAACCATCGACCTCTGATCGATCTGTACCGAAAAGCAACCGCAATCAAAGGGATCAAAAAGGCATTTATCGGCAGTGGCATTCGATACGATCTGTTTGAACAAGACGGTGACGCCTATCTACGGGAGGTGATCCGCAACCATGTCTCCGGACGGCTCAAGGTGGCTCCTGAACACACCGAAGAGCATGTACTCAAATTAATGCGCAAACCCTCGTTCGAACTGTTCCGCTCCTTGAACGAACGGTTTAACCGCATCTGCCAACAAGAGGGGCTGAACTACCAGCTGATTCCCTACTTTATCTCCAGCCATCCGGGCTGTACAGAAGCAGACATGCGCCATTTGGCTGTCGAAACCCGTCGGCTCCATTTCCGGCTTGAGCAGGTACAAGATCTGACGCCGACACCGCTCACCCTCTCGTCGGTGATGTTTTATACAGGTTTTAACCCATATACAGGAGAGAAAGTGTATGTAGCCCGCAATCAAGAGGATAAACGACGTCAAAAGAGCTATTTCTTTGGTTGGAAAAAACGTTAATCACCTCACGCATTTTCTCCGGAGACTTTCCGACGAATTTACTATTTTTACAGTCCGATTCACAAGACAACTATGGCCAAACAATACTCTCCCAAAGAAAAAAATGCTCAAGCAGCAGCCGATCTAATGACCGATCCAGCCAGCATCGTCCCGCCTCAGGCCGTTGAACTCGAAGAGGCCGTTCTCGGTGCGCTTATGCTCGAAAAGGATGCCGTCATCGAGGTGCAGGGACTGCTCACACCAGAAGCATTCTACAAAGAGACGCACCAAATCATCTATAAAGCGATTCTCGATTTGTCGATGGAGTTGAAACCCATCGACCTGTACACGGTCACCGAAAAGCTGAAGCAGATCAAAAAGTTGACCGCTGTAGGGGGAGCCTCTTATTTGGCCCAACTAACCCAAAAGGTGGGATCGGCCGCTCACGTCGAATTTCACGCGAAGATCATCGCTCAAAAATATGTGCAACGTGAACTGATTCGCGCGACCACCGAAATTCAAAAACGCTCTTACGACGAGGCTTCGGATGTAACCGACCTGATCGATTTTGCCGAAGGTGAAATCTTCAAAGTGGCCGAAGGGCACGTCAAACGAGACGTCCAAAAATCACGTGACATCTTAAACAAGACCTTACAGATGATCGAAGAGGCCTCAAAACGAGAAGGAGGTTTCAGCGGTGTCCCTTCAGGATTCACACACCTCGATCGTCTGACTTTGGGATGGCAACCTTCCGACCTGATCATCATTGCTGCCCGCCCGTCTATGGGTAAAACAGCTTTCGTGCTCTCACTGGCCCGCAATGTGGCGGTAGATTTTCAAAAGGGAGTGGCATTTTTCTCACTTGAAATGAGCGCCGAACAGTTGATGATGCGTCTGATCGTTGCCGAATCTGAACTCGATTCTCGCAGCGTCCGCAATGGCGATCTCACACCCGAACAATGGAAACACATGGAGACCGCCATCAAACCGCTTTCAACAGCACCTCTGTTTATTGATGACACTCCGGCTCTGTCGGTTTTCGAATTCAGATCCAAAGTACGCCGACTCAAGACCCAATACGACATTCAACTGATCATCATCGACTACCTGCAGTTGATGACCGCCAACACAGACAATCGCAACAGCAACCGTGAACAAGAGGTCGCCATGATCTCCCGCTCATTAAAAGCCATAGCCAAAGAGTTGAATGTTCCGATTATTGCCCTGTCACAGTTGAACCGATCGGTCGAATCGCGAGGCGGCAACAAACGGCCTCAACTTTCTGACCTGCGTGAATCGGGAGCCATCGAGCAAGATGCCGACCTAGTTGCCTTTATCCACCGTCCCGAATATTATGGACTTACCGTAGATGAGGATGGCACCCCGACAGAAGGCATGGCCGAAGTCATTGTAGCAAAACACCGTAACGGAGCCGTTGACACAATTAAACTGCGATTCCGCAAAGAACAGGCTCGCTTTATGGATTTTGATGACGATCCGGGTTACACCGGTATTGACAGCAGCATGAATACCGAATTCACCTCTTCCCTTGGCGCCGCACAGGATTTCAATGATCCGGGCGGATACGGAGCATTGGGGGTACCTTCGGGCTCTTTTGGTGGAAATTTCGGCGGGTCTTTCCAAGATATTCCCTCTTCGCTGGGAGGTACATTCGGCTCCGGCCAGAACGGTTTTGGCAACAACGGCAATGATGAAGGATCACCGTTCTAAATTATTCCGTGCGTACTTTTCTGTTGAAGTTCCACTAACCGCACACTGAGGCGAGCTTCAGTTGCATTTTTCACACGCGATCAATTTCACACATCCATTTTCAACTTGGGGTCTCCACATGACGTGTAGGGCCCCCAAAACATTTATTATATCTACGGCGAAAGTAACATGTCGTTGCGTTGTTCAGAGTCTCGACGAAACAGTGAATAACAGGGACGAGCTATTCAATGCTGAAATATTGCAGACCTCAGCCACATCTATGCTGATTGGTTCACAAATTCTCCATTTTTTGTAGTATCTTAGTAGGAGTCCACTGGAAAATTCCCCAATGGATCGAGGAAACGAATCGGTTCTTTGGGTTGTTTCTGCTATATTGCGTCCAAAACAACTCACTCTTGATTGGTGAACTTGAAATGCACGGCACGCAAACAACCTATATCTTGTCTGTCTTACCAACAAGGTAGGACACTCAAGACATCATATCCGGAGCGGCATAGATAGATTGATGTCATTCCGTAAAACACCATAACACTAACCCAAATGTTTGTCAAAAGTTATTGCAGTGCCATCTCCGGCATCGAAGCTATTACTGTTGCGGTAGAAGTCAACATTACAGCCGGTGTAGGCATGTACCTCGTTGGCCTGCCCGATAATGCCGTACGGGAAAGTCAGGAGCGTATCCGCTCGGCTTTCGACAACTGTGAATACCGTATGAGCGGTAAAAAGGTGACCGTAAACCTCTCACCGGCAGACCTGCGCAAAGAGGGTTCCGCCTACGACCTCCCCATCGCTATCGCCATTTTGGCCGCATCGGGTCAAATCATTGCCCCCAATTTATCCCGTTACATGTTGCTCGGGGAGCTCTCCCTCAACGGGGCCATCCTTCCAATCAAAGGAGCACTTCCCATTGCCATTCAAGCTCAAAAAGAGGGTTTTGCAGGCCTTATCCTTCCTGAAGCTAATGCGCATGAAGCAGCCGTGGTTCAGGGATTGGATGTTTATGGCGTTAAAAACTTAAATGAGGTCATCGACTTTTTACAGGGCAGTACCAAATTGACACCTCTGAAAATCGACATAGAACGGACCTTTGCCGCCGCTCAATACGCATTCGACTACGATTTCAGCGATGTAAAAGGACAAGCCCCTGTCAAACGTGCTCTCGAAGTGGCTGCTGCCGGTGGTCACAACGTACTGATGGTGGGACCTCCGGGATCAGGCAAAACCATGCTGGCCCGCCGTATGCCTTCAATCATGCCACCCACCACCCTGCAAGAGGCCCTCGAAACAACCAAAATCCACTCCGTAGCCGGGAAATTGGGTCGTCAGGAAGGGCTAATCACGACTCGTCCGTTCCGTGCGCCGCACCACCTTACCTCACAAGTAGCTTTGGTGGGAGGAGGAACCAATCCACAACCCGGCGAGATTTCGTTAGCTCACAATGGAATTCTGTTTTTGGACGAACTGCCTGAATTCAGCCGCACAGTGCTCGAATCGCTAAGGCAACCCATGGAGGAGAAACGTATCGTTATCGCTCGATCCAAATATACCGTCGAATATCCGGCAAACTTTATGCTGATCGCCTCGATGAATCCCTGCCCATGCGGCTACTACAACCATCCGACTAAACATTGTGTCTGCTCACCTGGCAGCGTAGCCAAATACCTGAATCACATCTCAGGACCTATGCTCGACCGCATCGATCTACAGGTGGAGGTAACACCTGTCCCCTTCTCCGACCTGACGCAAACTCGCCCGGAGGAGTCGAGCAGCACCATCCGGGAACGGGTAATTGCAGCCCGGCATATTCAGCAAAAACGATTTGCAGGCACCAATATTCACACCAACTCGATGATGAGCAGCCGGCAACTACGCGAGTGGTGTCCGTTGGATCAAGAGTCTGTCAAACTGCTCGAAACCGCCATGGAACGTCTGAATCTTTCGGCCCGGGCCTACGATCGAATCATCAAAGTGGCTCGAACCATTGCAGATTTGGAGGCAAGTCCCGACATTCGCTCTACCCATATCGCCGAAGCAATCCGATACCGCAACCTTGACCGTGCCTCATGGGGTGCCTAACAGAGCCTGACCATGCATCTGTCGGACCAAATAGCACTATCTCCCTTTTTCAGAATTATCGTCCCGCTGACGATCGGAATCTTGTTGGCTCCATGGGTCACCGTGCCTACTTGGTTACTGATATTGATTGCAAGCATCGTCTATGGTGCTGCCTGGTTTCTGCGGAAAAGTATCGCCGGATGGTGGTACGTCTCTGCCTCCATTTTTCTGACCGGTCTGCTGATTAGTCGTATCGGCACAGCCCAACCCGAAATACCACAAGGAGAACGGTTGCTGATGATTGCCCAAATCGACGCAACACCCTACACACAAGGCCGCTGGCAGCGCACAACGGCTCATGTCGGCTACTATCGTTCCTACCCGCGAAAATCGAGCAAAACATTCCAACCCCAAACTATCCGCAATGCTGACTCCCAACCAACGTCATCTCCCGGAACTGGTTGTACTCCAAACAGAAACTTTTATTCCGATGCGAATCATGCAATTCCCAACGTCTCAAGTGCTCACACCTCCGAGGATCAGCAAAACTTAGCAACACCTAACCCGCATCATCCTACGAAATGGACACCCGTTGCCGAAAAGATTCAACTTTACATTGATACCTGTTATCGGGTTCAAATCGGCGAACAGATCACCTTTCGGGGCTACCTCAATCCGATTGACACCACCGGAAGCAGTTACGGACGGTTAATGCGCAGTAGAGGTCTCTTCGCGCGCAGCTATGTAACCAGAGGCGCTCTGATTACCCGAATGACCCCACATAACGTTTCAACCTCGATTTGGGCGGCAACAGTTCAACACAACGCCGTTTCCCGACTTATGCGCCTCAACCTGAACGAAACCGATCGCAATCTGCTCGCCACACTCGTGGCCGGTGAACGTCGAGGTATCGACCCCAACCTGCGACAAGAGTATGCCATCACCGGCGTCGCTCACATCTTGGCCGTCTCGGGACTCCACATGGGGTTTGTTCTGCTCTTTGCAAACTTGCTGTTCGGCTGGATTGTCCTCTTCCGTCGGGGACATCTAATCAAAAACATCTTAGTCATACTCTTCATGTGGGGATATGCCGTTATGGCCGGATTGTCGGCTCCTGTAATTCGTGCAGCCCTGATGATGTCCTGTGCCCAACTGGCATTCAACATCACACAAAAAGGAAATAGTTATAACATTGTATTGGGTGTCGCCACTGTCATGTTAGCAGTACATCCGGGATATCTGAGCGACATCAGTTTTCAACTCTCTTTTGTCGCTGTGCTCTCCATCCTCTTCTTCTATCCTCGACTGTTCCGTTATCGCAAAAAATGGAGACGTATTCCCAATGCTATTTTAAGTTGTATTTTCCTCGGCCTAGCCGCACAGATCGGAACGCTCCCTTTAGTCGCATACAGTTTCGGCAATATTCCCATCATCTCCCTGCTGATCAATCCGATCGTTATCCTCACCTCATTTATCACTATTTGCACAGGATTGATCTGGTTGCTCATACCATTCGGATTCCTCAACCCAATCTGCAGTTTCATTATTCACCACGCACTCTCCCTGCAAAACAGTATCATCGGTTGGGCTGCACACACTCCGATAACTGCCATACGAGATGTCCACATGCCTGGATTCATGGTAATCGCACTCTATGCAGTTATCGCAATTGTCGCTATCGTAGTCAAATTAAGAGAAGAACAAAACGAAAAATTGGTCTTTAAGAAAAATTCACGGATATTTGTACCATGATCTCTTGCAACGATATTAAGACGCTGCTACGGCCTGATGTCCGTGAACAAATCGCCGTACATCTGAACGACGATCCGACCAAGGTAGCGTTATCCTTGCGCGAGAATGGCCCATTGGTGGCGACACAAATCAAATATCTGCAACGAGCCCGCATCAAACTGCCCGCCTACTATGCGGCACAGTGTATTTTACCTCCACTCTCTTTTGAACAGGCTAGCAGTGAAGAGAGCGCCTCTCTCAAACACTACACAGGCCACACTTGCCTCGACCTGACCTGTGGCTTAGGAGTAGATGCCTTTCATTTCAGCAAATGTTTCGCTCAGGTCGTAACCGTTGAACAGAGCGCCGAACTGTGCGAGATCGCTCGAATCAATTTTGAACGGCTCCAAGCCCGTAACATTCGAATCATAACCACTACAGCAGAACAATACGTAGCCGATCTGAACTCAAGAGCGGAATCCATCGGCCCGATCGATCTGATCTATATTGATCCCGCCCGAAGAGACAGCCAAGGCAAAAAAGTGTGGCTATTGGAGGACTGTTCGCCCAATGTCACCAAATTATTGCCATCGTTATTGCAACTCTCGCCTTTAATCGTAATCAAAGCCTCTCCACTCTTCGACATTGACGAAGCATTCCGGCTTTTTGGGGAGAAGTGTTCGGTCGAAATTATCTCGGTACGTGGCGAATGCAAAGAGGTTTTAATTGAAATACGCAACTCTCAAAAAAATAGCACAGTAGTTCCCTCCGATAGTTTGCCCAGTACAGACAACCTTTCGACAACTGAAAATCTCTCCACACGATCGGAAGCTCCTCATACACCTGTGGATGCTGCCACAGACTCCGCACCAATGGGAGTGATCAGGTTAACTGCCTCAGGGCATCCCTCACTCTGCTATTCGCACAAAGAGGAAAAATGGCTGAGCCCACCCCAAGAAAAGACCGAACAGCAGACATCAAAACAAAATCCATTTCCGGAACAGAATCAAGATCACTCCGCACAAATATCTGCAATTCAACAAGACACCCTGCTTTTCTCCCGAGAGAAAACCGATGGCATTGCTACACGCTACTTATTGATTCCGGATGTAGTGCTGTACAAGGCCCGTCTGATTGAACAATATACCCAATACTGCGGATGCAGGGCCAATTCTGCCACCGGGTATCTTTTCTCCGACCATATTCCACAATCCTTTGTAGGGCATATTTACCCGATTCAATGGGCTACACCATACAAACCTAAAACACTCAAATCACAATTCAAAAAGGACGGCATTACCCGTTGTAATCTACTCAAAAAAGATTTTCCTCAAGACGCAGAAACCATCGCCAAATCATTAGGTATCCGTCAGGGTGGGACCCACTATGCAGCTTTCACCCGTATCGGGACACAACCCTATGCCTTAATGCTTGGGGATGAAATTTTCATTCAAAACCCAGATCTCGATCAACATGAGCAACAACACAAGCCATAAAAGACCTACCATTCTACAATCCGTTATTCCCATTTTGGCATTGATCGGGCTGATCAGCCTTAATGTGATCACCTTAGGCGATGACACGCTCTCCGGTGCCAACCAAATCTCACTGTTGATCGCTTCGAGTGTCGCAACCTGCATCGCCCTCTACAATAAAGTCACCTGGCAAGATATTCTAAAAGGCATTCTACACACCCTTTCAGCAGCTATGCCCGCCATCCTGATCCTGATGATGATCGGAGCTTTAGCCGGCACCTGGATGCTCAGCGGCGTCATCCCCGCCATGATCCATTACGGATTGTATATCCTGCGCCCCGACTATTTTCTGCCAGCAGCCGTAATCATCGCTGCAATCATTGCAATAGCTACCGGTAGCTCCTGGTCCACCATCGCTACCGTCGGTGTAGCCCTATTGGGAATCGGTCAAACCCTCGGTCTCAACGATGCCATGATCGCCGGAGCCATCATCTCAGGAGCCTACTTCGGAGATAAAGTCTCACCACTCAGCGATACAACCAATCTCGCCTCTGCCACTGCCGGAGTCAATCTGTTCACCCATATCCGGTATATGATGTTTACGACAGTTCCCACTATACTGATCACCATCATTCTGTTTACAATCATTTCGCTCTGCATCAATGTACAACCGACCGATATGTCCGTCGATGCCGTGCAACAGACCATTACCTCCACATACCAGATCAGTCCGCTGCTCTTCATCGTACCAATCATTGTCATTTGGATGATTGCTCGACGTGTCGAACCTGTACCTGTCCTTTTCCTGGGAGCTATTCTGGGGGCTATTTTAGCGTTGATCACTCAGTCCGATGTAATTACCCAATTGAGCGGACAAGAGACACTGACCTTTAAAGGTGCCTACCGCATCATCACCCAGGCCATGTACGGCTCACTGTCGATCAACACAGGGAATCCGACTGTCGATACCCTTTTCAGCACCTCGGGAATGGCCGGCATGATGAATACCATCTGGCTGATCATTACCGCCATGATTTTCGGCGGAGTCATGGAGGCCGGACAGTTCCTCGAACGAATCACCTCGGCACTGATCCAACGCGTACACTCCACCGGCGGACTGGTCACCACCACAACCGGTACCTGTCTGCTGTTCAATGCAACCGCTTCGGATCAATACATCGCCATTGTGGTTCCCGGCAAAATGTTCTCCAACGCCTACCGTAAAAACCGACTGGCTCCGGAAGTGCTGAGCCGCACCTTGGAAGATACCGGCACCGTTACCTCTGTCCTCTTTCCCTGGAATACCTGCGGTGCAACCCAGTCCAGTGTATTGGGGGTATCCACCTTTACCTACCTCCCATACGCTTTTTTCTGTTATCTGAGTCCTGTGATGTCAATCCTGTTTGCATGGCTCAACATCAAAATCAGACGGTTACCCAAAACCACAGGCCCCAATAACACCTCTTTAACATCCCAATCCAAAGACTCAGCTAACGACACAATGGTTTAAGCGTAAAAGTATTAACTCAAGGTCGTACGGACACCTGTCCCCTCAAACCGGAATTAACAGCAAAGGTTCAACCATTGAGTCATATTTTTCTATTCATATCGGCTTTGCAATAGAGAAAATCGAAGCAAAGTAATAGGTGCTGGCTGAATCAATCAATTAATCAATTCCAACATCAGGGAACATTGCTGACATTACCAAGCAAAACACTTTCTCCAATTTTCCCAAACCTCACGGATTTTGTTATCTTTGCAAAGAGTGACACCCTGCGACAATGATCAAAAAAATCATCCAATATATCTCCTACGACATTTGGTTCAAAAAAGAACATGAATATCGTTCGTCCAAAATTCGTTGGGCTGTACGACAATTCAAAGTGTGTCTGTTCACCGCTCAGGGTTTCTCCGAGCACAGCATCTTGATCAAATCCGCCGCTCTCACTTTTTACACCCTTATGTCGATCGTTCCGATCGCTGCCCTGATGTTCGGCATTGCCAAAGGCTTCGCACTGGAGACCAAACTCAGTGCTTATCTCTATTCCGAATTTCCTCAATACCGTATAGTGATCGATCAGGTGATCGAATTCGCCAATGCCATGCTGCAACGAACAAAAGGAGGCCTGATCGCTTCTGTCGGTTTGCTGGTATTATTTTGGTCGGTCATCAAGGTGTTCAACAACGTCGAAAAGGCATTCAACGACATTTGGGAAGTACGCAAATCACGCAGCATCGCACGCAAAGTAAGTGACTACATTGCGGTCGTAGTAATCGTACCGATTCTGTGGATCATATCCAACAGCATCCGTCTGCAACTGCAGGACCGACTGCTGCACATCACTCCAGGTCCTACAATCGAATTCTTTTTCGGACTCTTCTCGCTGTTCACCATTTGGGTGATGTTCGCCTTCCTCTACATGGTGATTCCGAACACCAAAGTCAAGCCCCGCAGCGCCATGACCGCCGGAATCATAGCCGGCTCTATTTTCCAGCTGTTCCAGATTATATACGTCAACATTCAATCCTCGTTGACCAGTTATAATGCCATTTACGGTAGCTTTGCCGCCTTCCCGCTTTTCCTGATCTGGTTGCAAGCCAGCTGGCAGATCGTACTTTTCGGTGGAGAGCTGGCTTTCGCTTACCAAAACATCAAAAAATTCGAATACGAGAAACGGGCCAGCGAGATGAGCTATGAATATCGCAAACGTGCTCTACTGTTGGTCATGCGACAAATTGTTTTCCATTTTCTGGACAACAAAGGCGGCATCTCGTCAGAACAGGTGGCTCAACAGCTGAATATGCCCGTGCGTATCGTCCGGGATGTCACCTTCGATTTGGAACGCGCAAAGTTAATTGCACCGTCATTAGGTAAAGATGACAAAACCAACTTTTACCTTCCAGCGAGAGATGTCCACAAATTAACTGTGTTCGATGTGATCCATCAGGTTGCAACGTCACGCCCTGCCGCACAAGATCGCATCCCTAAAAATTACCAAGACCTGTGGAAAGATCCGCTGGATATCGGCATGAATAGCGAATATCGCGAAATCGATACCATCCTCAAGAATATGGATCATATGGCTGAAAATTCTCCCTATAATGTTCGCATCATGGATCTCAAAGAGGGAATAATCGACACAATTGCAGCGGCCACACAAACAACCCCATCGGTTCCCAATGATTCAGACACCGCAACCAAAGAGGCTACTTCGTCTCCCACTGAATGTTCGAAAGCTGTTTCATCCACACACCAGACAACAAAAGAGTTGGCTACCGACGCTGTCACAACTGCGTCAAAAAAAAAGGGAGCGAACAGTAGTAGCTCCAAATCAACAGCTGAGGCAGCAACATCACAGCGTGTCGAAGCGTGTACCAATAACCCCAAAGTACAAGCATGAAACGGATTTGTCTGATCGGAAGCGGCAATGTAGCCGAGGCATTGGCATGCGCCCTATCTGCTCCGGTTTCCGTCCAGGTTGCCTCAACTGGCGAGCAATTTTGCTTGGATCGCATTTATGCCCGCAATCAAGATAGAGGTAACGCCATTGCACAAATGGCAGGCTGCTCCTATACCAACGATCCTGCTGAACTACAGTCGGCAGATATTATTTTAATTGCAGTAAGTGATTCACAAATCGGCCAGGTAGCCGAACTGATTCCCAACAACGAGGCTATCGTTGCCCACACGGCCGGATCCGTTTCGTGGCATGTTCTGCCCGAATGGTTGCACCATCGCGGAGTCTTTTACCCTCTGCAAACCTTCACCGCGGGGCGTAAAGTCAATTTTCGGGAGATTCCATTACTGATCGAAGGTGAGGATCAAACCACAATAGAAACACTGCTGGAGTTGGCCAACGTACTATCCGACAATGTACATCAAAGCACAGAAAGTCAACGGGCTCAGCTTCATTTGGCTGCTGTCTTTGCCTGCAACTTCACCAACCGCATGTACGCTATCGCCCAGCAACTGCTCGAAGAGGCGCACCTGCCGGCTACACTGATCGGACCTCTGATCGGTGAAACTACCCGTAAAGCTATGGATAGCCCATCGGCAGCAGCAGTACAGACCGGACCCGCTCGTCGGGGCGATCTACCCACACAGCAACGCCACCTGGATCTGTTGGCTCAACACCCAAAATGGCAAGAATTATATCGTAAAATCAGTAACGACATATGGGAAACTTCAAAGAAGATATAGCAAAAGTACGACTGATCGTACTCGACGTGGACGGTGTCATGACCGATGGAGGAATCACCGTCACTCCTGAAGGAGAATTTATTCGGAAATTTCATGCAAAAGATGGTTATGCGCTCTCTTATGCACTCCGTCGTGGCTACGAGATCGCCATCATTACCGGTGGTCGGGGCAGAAGCCTGGAAGTACGTCTCAACATGTTAGGTGTCAAACACATCTACTCGAACTGCATGCATAAAATCGAGGCACTGCATAATCTGATGCAAAAGGTCGGAGTAACGCCGGAGGAGGTGCTCTATATGGGAGATGACATTCCCGACATCGAGCCAATGCAACAGGTCGGGATGCCGGTATGTCCCGCAGATGCCGCTACCGAAGTGATCGAAGCATCACGTTATGTTTCACAATTCAAAGGCGGAGAGGGATGTGTCCGTGATGTGGTCGAGCAGGTCATGCGGGCTCGCGGAGACTGGTACAAACCCGGTGATAAAGCCGTTGCTGTTACCACCGCCTCCCGCTAACCGTTTTATTGATATTGCGATCACTTAAGTTTATAACATTAACAAAACACAGGCTCGCACCTTAGCGCATTTAATATGCCGGTGCGAGCCTATTTTACAACTTTAATTCGAAGGGGCAGTCGGATACTGCAAAGCTTTTCCCCTCATGCTGCTCCTCTTTAAGCCGGGACAACAGGGGAAAACAATCCTCTTTCCAGATTGTAGATACCTTACTGATCTTATCTGTGTATCCTTACGATGCAAGATCGGACATCCGGCACGCAAAAGAGGTAATATAAGCTTGGCTATAGTCGCTACTCCTTCGTAAACCGGACAGAGGCCCAGCCATTCAGGAGACGATAGCCATCGTAATGCATCCCCAACGATTCGGCCTTTTCAATAATACAGGGGATATCGGCTTCCAAAATCCCACTCATCACTAACTGACCGCCCGCTGCAAGTGTTCCCACATAAGCCGCCATATCCGCCAATAAGATATTACGGTTGATATTGGCCAGCACAAAGTCATAATGACGACCTGCCAACAACGAAGCATCCCCCTGTTGGGTTGTAATTCGATCAGCAAATCCGTTTGTGGCGACATTTTCCCCGCTATTGATATAAGCCCACTCATCGATATCGATGGCATCCATGTGCGCAGCTCCACGTATCATGGCCAAAATAGCCAACACAGCCGTTCCACACCCCATGTCCAATCCACTCAATCCTTGCAGGGGCAGATCGAGAATTTCCTCCACCATCAGCTGGGTTGTAGCGTGATGTCCGGTTCCAAAAGCCATTTTGGGCATAATCACAATATCGTAAGGAAGATCGGGACGTGGTGTATGGAAAGGTGCCCGAATCGAACACTTCCCCTCCACCTCAATCGGTTCGAAATTCGATTCCCACACCTCATTCCAATTGCGATCAGCAATGCGCTCAACAGTAAATGGCACTGACATCTCATTCAACTGCGCCTCAACCTGAACTCGGCAGTCGGTGTAATCTTTTTCTCTGATATAGGCATGCAACAGCTTCTCCTGCTCATCGAAACTGTCAAAAGGCCAATCACTAAGCAGTGCCATCAGAATTTCGGACTGCTCCTCGTCTTGCGTTTGAATATTCAGGGCTATATAATCCATCGTCGGAAAGAATTTCATGGTTTAGGGCAAATTTACTAATTTTGACGTATGAGTTGGGACAAGGAGCTGAAAGATTATCGCTATTATCTTTCATTGGAGAAAAAACTCTCCGAAAATACCGTGCAAGCCTACCTGCATGATCTGGCACGTATTTCCAATTATATGGAACACACTTTCGGCATCACCGAGCCCGAAAAGGTAACAGCCGACCAGATCGAATCTTTTTTGGCCCACCTCTACGATACAGGTGTCGAGAAGGCTACCCAAGCCCGTGAATTGAGCGGCATCAAAAGTTTTTTCAACTATCTGATGCTCAACGACCGAATCGAAACAGCACCAACAGAATTCATCGAAGCCCCCAAAATCGGCCGAAAACTTCCCGATGTACTTTCCGTGCAAGAGATCAACGCCGTAATCGGCTCGATCGATCTGAGTAGCCGTTTCGGCCATCGCAACAAAGCCATGCTCGAAACCTTATACAGTTGCGGGTTGCGGGTCAGTGAACTAATCACCCTGCGGATCAGCGATCTGTTTTTCACCGACGGTTTTATACGGGTAATTGGCAAAGGAGATAAACAACGCTTGGTCCCGATCAGTGAAACAGCCATCCGTTTAATCACCCTCTATCTCGAACAGCGGCGGACCATGCCGGTTGATGAACATTACGCAGATACGCTCTTCCTGAACAACAAAGGAAAACCGCTGACACGTGTGATGGTCTTTCACATTATCCGCGAGTGCGCCAAAGCGGCCGGCATTACCAAAAAGATCAGCCCGCACACCTTCCGCCACTCGTTTGCCACACACCTGTTAGAGGGTGGAGCCAGTATCCGTCAAGTGCAGGAGATGTTGGGACATGAATCTATATTGACCACCGAGATCTACACCCACCTCGATAGCCGAAGTCTGCGGGACAGCGTCGAAGAACACCATCCTCTGTCCGATTATTGACCCCAGTCTTTTCGTGTTAATGCCATACGCGAAATTTGCCGAATCCCTTACAGTATAAGAATCCAGCTGAGGGAACATCACACGCTGATAATCTCCAGTCCATGAACTGTACATGTCGATTATCAGAGCGGATATTTTCCGTGTCTTCTCCACTTTGGCTGTTATATCAATGTTACTATTATTCGCAACGACACTCTGGCAAAACCACTGTTTTTTCTCCCTGAAATCGTAGGAACAAAGCTCACACCCCTTCTGTTTCATTATTGCATACGGAATACTTGCAAAAAAAATTGAGCATCCGATAGACAGTAATTCAGATCTTTACATAGTCTAACACAAAAAATCTGAGAAAAAATCTATCAATCATAGGACACTTTCACCTCAATTCGTCTATATTTGCTGTTGGAGGGATCAAGCAAAACTCCATTCAAAACACAAAATTATGAACCGCATCTCCCTGAACATCAATTTCTGGTGGTGGCACTCGCAACTATTCAAGTCGTGAGTGTAAGATGCGTGTATATACATTGATGAACTTTTAACAAGTAATCTTTCTATATCGAGAAGCTGTCGAACTCACGACAGCTTCTCTTTTTTTATGCTTTTCCCAACTGCAACAAACAATAAAAACACCAATACGATGAAGTACAACATTGACGAAAACGGTTATTACGGCCCCTTCGGCGGGGCATACATTCCAGAGATCCTGTATGCGACTGTCGAAAATCTGCGCAAAAACTACCTGAAGGTGATGGCTGACCCCAGCTTCCAAAAAGAGCTGGATGATCTGCTCCGTGATTACGTCGGACGTCCATCCCCTCTCTACTACGCCAAACGTCTCTCCGAAAAATACGGTACCCGCGTTTACCTCAAACGTGAAGACCTGAACCATACCGGTGCCCATAAAATCAACAATACTTTGGGGCAAATTCTGTTGGCCCGTCGCATGGGCAAGAAACGGATCATTGCCGAAACCGGAGCCGGACAGCACGGCGTGGCCACAGCCACCGTATGCGCCCTGATGGATATGCCCTGCGTGGTCTATATGGGTGAGACCGATATTGCCCGTCAACACCTCAACGTACAAAAGATGCAGATGCTGGGTGCGGAGGTTCGTTCCGTGACCAGCGGCAACAAAACCCTCAAAGATGCCACCAATGAGGCAATCCGCGACTGGTGCTGCCATCCCGCCGACACCTACTACATCATCGGCTCAACGGTCGGTCCACACCCCTATCCCGATATGGTTGCCCGCTTCCAATCGGTCATCAGCCGCGAGATCAAACAACAGCTTCTCGAAAAGGAGGGGCGGGATTATCCCGATTACCTGATTGCCTGCGTCGGAGGCGGAAGCAATGCGGCCGGAACCTTCTACGAATACCTCGAAGATGAACGGGTACGGTTGATCGCTGCCGAGGCTGGCGGACTGGGAATCGACTCCGACAAATCGGCTGCCACCATCCACCTGGGCCGAGACGGTATCATCCACGGCAGCCACACCTTAGTTATGCAGACCGAAGATGGTCAGATTCTCGAACCCTACTCCATTTCGGCTGGTCTTGACTATCCGGGAATCGGACCACTACACGCCCATCTGGCAGCCACCCACCGTTCGGAGGTGTTAGCCATCACCGACCAGCAAGCTGTTGATGCCGCTTTCGAAACCACCCGTCTCGAAGGGATTATTCCGGCCCTCGAATCGGCTCACGCCTTAGCCGTGCTCGGTTGCAAAAAATTCAATCCGAATGATGTGGTGGTCATCACCGTCTCTGGTCGTGGAGACAAAGATATGGAGACCTACGTCAAACTCTTTAACGCTCCAAACCATGAAACCCGAAAATAAAATCCAAATCATAGCTGAGAGCCGCACCTTTCTGGGCGACCTGCAAACCCCGGTAGGCATCTACCTGAAGGTCCGTGATCTCTTTCCCGAATCGGTGCTGCTCGAAAGCTCGGACTACCACACCTCCGAAAACAGCTACTCCTTCATTGGCGTAGAGCCCATAGCCCGCTTCACCGTAAACGGAGATACCATTACCGAGGAGTTTCCTGACGGCAAGTCCGTTGCCCTGACCATCGACAAAGATCACCCGCTGTGCGACCGAATGAACGACTTTCTGGCGCTGTTCAACGTCACCGGCTCCCCAGGACGCATCAACGGTCTTTTCGGATATACCTCGTACGATTGTGTCGCCCACTTCGAAAACGTACAGATCACCAAACCGCAAATCGACCAGGTTCCGCAAATGGCCTACATCTTCTTTCGGTATGTCATCACGGTCAACCACATGCGGAACGAAATGACCGTCACCGAAAACCGGCCCATCGACTCTCCTTCGGGCATCGACAACATGCTCAGCATCCTCAACAGTAAGAATTACGCCTCCTATGACTTCCATATCGTCGGCGAGATAACCTCTCCCATCAGCGACGAACAATACATGGAGATGGTACGCAAAGGAATCGGTCACTGCCTGCGAGGCGATGTTTTCCAAATTGTGCTATCACGTCGTTTCATGCAGGCCTTCCGGGGAGACGACTTCAAAGTATATCGGGCCCTGCGTTCCATCAACCCCTCCCCTTACCTCTTCTATTTCGATTTCGGTTCGTACCGCATCTTCGGCTCCTCACCAGAAACCCACCTCAAAGTGATTGGAGATACCGCCACCATCGATCCCATCGCCGGCACCTTTCGTCGTACCGGAAACGACCAGGCCGACCACGAACTGGCCGTCAAACTGCGCGACGACCCCAAAGAGAATGCCGAACATGTCATGTTGGTTGATCTGGCCCGAAACGACCTGAACCGCAACACAACCGGCGTCTATGTCAAATCCTACAAAGAGATTCAATTCTACTCACACGTCATTCACATGGTATCTCGCGTGTGCGGCCACGTTGCCCCAGACACCAACCGTATCCGACTCTTCGCCGACACCTTCCCGGCCGGCACCCTTTCGGGAGCACCGAAAGTTCGGGCGATGCAGCTGATCGACGAAATCGAAAGCCACGCCCGCGGAGTTTATGGCGGTTGCATCGGCTACATCGGGTTCGACAACACCCTCAACCACGCCATTACGATCCGTACCTTCCTCAGCCGTGATAATGTGCTGCACTTTCAGGCAGGTGCGGGAATCGTCGCCAAATCGGACCCGCACAACGAACTGATGGAGGGCAAAGGCAAATTGGGCGCCCTGCGCAAAGCAATTCAGATGGCCGAAGAACTGAAAAATTAATCTCTTAAATACACACCACCATGAAACTGTTGGTTTTTGACAATTACGACTCCTTTACATACAACATCGTACAGCTGCTGCGCGAAGCAGGTATCGATCAGATCACTGTCGCCCGCAACGACCAAATCGCGCTGGAAACGATCGCCGATTTTGACAAAATTGTGCTCTCGCCCGGACCCGGCATCCCCTCCGAAGCTGGATTGTTACTTCCCCTGATTCGGGAATATGCCCCCAGCAAAAGCATTCTGGGAATCTGCCTCGGCGAACAGGCTATCGGCGAAGCCTTCGGGGCCACACTCTCCAACCTCAAAGAGGTCTATCACGGTATCGCCAGTCAGATTCACGTAGTCGCTCCAGACCCGCTATTTGCAGGGCTACCCGAAACCTTCGAAGCGGGTCGATACCATAGCTGGATCGTCGATAAGGAGAACTTCCCCGAAGAGCTCGAAATCACGGCCGAAGATGACAACGGTCGAATCATGGCCCTGGCTCATCGACGGTACGATGTGCGAGGCGTGCAGTTTCACCCCGAATCGGTGCTCACACCTGTCAGCCGTTCGCTGATTGAGAACTGGCTGAAGGCATAACCACTCCCAAGGGCCTCCCTCCGTGGAGAATGATCCTCCTAACATGCACAATCCACCCGATCAAGCCAATGGAACATCGTCATTCTCTCCGCCCGAACGCAACAACTATCCTTTTACCCGCAACATTTAACAGCAAACCATGAAAAATCTACTATACAGACTCTTCGAAAACAGCTATCTCGACCGGGATGAAGCCCGTGACGTGCTGATCCGCATGGCACACGGCCAATACAACGACAGTCAGATCGCCGCCTTTATCACCGTGTTTCTGATGCGTAGCATCACTCTCAACGAACTGGCCGGATTCAGGGAAGCGCTGCTTGAAATGCGTGTACCGGTCAATCTCTCGGAGTTCGATGCCATCGATATCGTCGGAACCGGTGGCGACAACAAAAACACCTTTAACATCTCCACTGCAGCCTGCGTCGTGACCGCAGCAGCGGGTTATCCGGTCATCAAACACGGTAACTACGGAGCCACCTCCGTCAGCGGTTCATCCAACGTGATCGAGGCTCATGGCGTGAAGTTCACGCGCGATACCGACCAGCTCAAACGGTCACTCGAAGGGTGCAACATGGCCTTCCTCCATGCACAGTTCTTCAACCCGGCCCTCAAAGCCGTCGCCCCGGTTCGGAAAGCCCTCGGCGTACGTACCTTCTTCAACATCCTGGGCCCACTGGTCAACCCCTCACTGCCACATCACCAGCTGCTCGGCGTCTATAACCTGAAACTGGGACGTCTCTACAACTACCTCTACCAGCAGACCGACACCCGATATACGATCGTCACCACACTGGATGGCTACGACGAAATTTCGCTCACCGACGACTTCAAAGTCTTCTCCAACGACGGGGAGATGATCGTCTCTCCCGAAGAGATCGGCATGACCCGTTGTACGGAACAGGATCTCAGTGGCGGCGCCAGCGTAGCTGAGGCGGCCGCCATCTTCGACAAGGTGTTGGACAACACGGCAACTCCCGCACAAAAAAATGCCGTTGCAGTAAATGCCGCTTACGCCATCCACAATTTCGAACCTCAACGCCCTATTACCGAGTGTATTGCCCAGGCTCTTGAGACCATCGAAAGCGGACGGGCAAAGGCCACCTTCCGTAAATTTGTCGAATTGAACTCCTAAATGCTCCCTCCCATGAATATCCTCGAACAGATCATCGCCACCAAACAGCAGGAGGTGGCCGCTGCCAGGAAGCAGAAATCCTTAGCCGCACTCGAAGCCGAAGCCACAGCCACTACACGCCGAGCCTACTCATTGCGTGCAGCGCTGCTTGGCTCGCAGACGGGTATTATCGCCGAGTTCAAACGCAAATCGCCCTCAAAAGGCTTTATCAAAGAGCATGCTGAGATATCCGCCATCACCCCCGGATATGCACAGGCAGGAGCTGCGGCCCTCTCCATTCTGACCGACCGAGACTACTTTGCCGGCAATCTGAACGACTTGCAGACGGCACGGCCCCACCTGTCCATCCCCATCCTGAGAAAAGATTTCATCATCGATCCCTACCAAATCTGTCAAGCACGGATTGCCGGAGCCGATGCCATTTTGTTGATTGCCGCAGCGCTTACGCCGGGACAGGTTGAACGTCTGGCCGCATATGCCCACGCACTCGGGCTGGAAGTATTGCTTGAGATACACCGAGCAGAGGAGTTGGATGCCCTGTGCAGCTCGGTGGATGTGGTCGGCGTCAACAACCGCGATCTGACCACCTTTCACACCGACCCGGCACAATCTTTTGCACTGATCCAACACATTCCGCAACAGTTTGTCAAAATTTCGGAAAGCGGGCTTGCCGATCCTCAGACCGTTGCCCAGCTACATCAAGCGGGATTCAACGGTTTCCTGATGGGCGAACGTTTTATGAAGACGGCCGACCCGGCTGCCGCCCTGCAAACGTTTATTCAAGAGCTGACCCACTGCAGCTCCTATAACAAATCCCGATCATGAAAATCAAAATTTGTGGTATGCGTGAGCCGGACAACATCCGGCAGGTGACCGACCTTCACCCTGATTACATGGGGGTTATCTTCTGGTCCGGTTCTCCGCGTAATGCCTGCCAACTCGATCCTGCAGTCCTCGCCACAGTGCCACAAACCATTCGACGTGTTGGCGTCTTTGTCAACGAAACCGAAGAGCAGGTCATCCGTACCGCACTGAGATACCGGCTCGATCTGGTCCAACTGCACGGACACGAGTCGCCCGAAACCTGCCGGCGGATCAACCGGATCATTCCGGTGATCAAGGCTCTCTCCGTAGCCACCCAGGCCGATCTGGAACAGACTCAATGCTATCAGGATTGCTGCTCGATCCTGCTGGTGGACACCAAGACTCCCACATACGGCGGCTCGGGACAGCAGTTCGACTGGAGTCTGCTCGAACATTACACCGGCCATCTCCCTTTCCTGCTCAGTGGAGGCATCGGACCTCAAGATGCCGAACGGCTTCTCAGTCTAAGCCATCACGCACTATTGGGCTTTGATCTAAATAGTCGTTTTGAAAGCGCTCCGGGACACAAAGAGTACGACCTGCTCAAACCATTTATCGAACAATTCAAAAAACAAAACCATGAATAGAATAGATCATCTTTTTCAAGTCAAAACTTCAGGCATTGTATCGGTTTACTTCACGGCCGGATACCCCAAATTGGACGACACCACCGAGATCATCCGTGCACTTGCTGCACGCGGCACTGATCTGATCGAAATCGGCATCCCCTTTTCCGATCCGATGGCCGACGGTAAAACCATTCAAAACAGCAGCACCGTTGCACTAAATAACGGCATGACCATGAAAAAGCTGTTCGAACAGCTGAAAGATCTTCGTCGGGATGTGACCATACCGTTGATTTTGATGGGCTATCTCAACCCCGTCATGCAGTATGGTATCGAACACTTTTGCCAAAGCTGCGCAGAGATCGGGATTGACGGCGTAATTCTGCCCGACCTTCCACTGAACGACTACCTGCGGGACTTCAAACCGCTGGCCGATAAATATGACCTGCGCTTCACCATGCTGATCACTCCCGAAACCTCGGACGAACGCATCAAACTGATCGATCAGCATACCAACGGTTTCATCTATATGGTCTCCTCTGCCGCCACCACCGGTACGCAAGATCACTTCTCCGATAGTACCATCCAATATTTCGAACGGATCAACGCCATGAAACTGCGCAATCCTCGTCTGATCGGATTTGGTATCTCCAACCCGGAAACACTGCAAGCGGCCCAACAACATGCCGCCGGTGCAATTATCGGCAGCGGTTTCATCAAAGCGCTTGACTCCACCTCCACCATTCCTCAGGCTGTTGAAACATTATACCATCAACTTGGTTTGTGAAACAGGTTATTCCAAATCCAAAACTTAACCAAATTTATTTTTACACCGACTCTTTACCCAATCGGCATGAAAAATGCACTTTATAGGAAAAGCGTTCGAAAAAACATGATGGAATTTTCCAAATAAATAAAAAAGGTGTATATTCGTTTTATCAACCTCATAAATGATTGAGCTATGAAAAAACTTTTTCTTTTTATGCTGGGACTGGCAGGTATGTGCACAGTGGCTTCAGCTCAAACCGGTTTCGGCTGGGGTGTTAAAGGTGGTCTGAATTTAACCGGTGCAACGAACCTCGGAGATAATACTCAAACTAAAACGGGCATAGTCGCAGGTGCATTTGTGGACTATCGTTTCACCGATCATTTCGCATTGTCTGCTGACGTACTCTACTCTCGTCAAGGTTTTAGTTTGGGTAAAAACGATGAGGGAGTTCGTACTAAAGCCAGATTGAACTACTTAAACGTACCGATCTTGGCTAATTATTACATCGTTGGAGGCTTAGCTGTTAAAGCAGGTATTCAACCTGGATTCTTATTGAATAGTAAAGCTATTGCAAAAAAGGATGGTGATACAGCCAAAACTGATCTAGAAGGAGTATCAGGTACTGATTTATCAATTCCTGTTGGAATATCGTACGATTGCCCATTCGGTATCATTCTTGAAGCGCGCTATAATATTGGTGTAACCAACATCGATTCAGGAGGATCCTCTCGCAACAGCGTATTCTCGATTATGGTGGGTTATCGGTTCTAATCGATTTTCTTAATAACATCAAACACGAGGCTGGAAATCCAGCCTCGTGTTTTTTACAATGCCCAATAGTTACTTTTTTACAAAGTGATTATATCTCTGCCTCATAGCCAACTGCACGCTCAATAATTTTTGTCTCTTCTTCAACATCCCAACTAATACACTTGACACACTTTCTCGGATCTATATTCTTCCTTGCGTTCAACTTAAACACTCTCATCTTTGATGCACTATACATCTATTATGTCGTTCTGAAACGAACATTATGCCAGAAAATCTAAACGAATCTACGCCATTAATTACTACTTTTGAGTAAATATAATACCTAGTCAACCACCACAGAGACAACTCGCAACAAAGACAAACTAGATATCTTATCAATAAACCATGAGATCTCAGCAACAGACATCTCATTCACAAAAGATAACAGAATTAAGAAACGCAACTTATAACTCAATACAATATGAAAAAGCTGGTCATCTTCACCGGAGCGGGCATGAGTGCAGACAGCGGTCTTTCAACTTTTCGCGATTCAGACGGTTTGTGGGATAAATACCGTATCGAGGATGTATGTACCCCTGAAGCATTAGCAAAAAATCGAAAACTGGTGATCGATTTTTACAACATTAGACGAAAAGAACTGCTCTCCAAACAACCCAATGCCGGACATCTTGCGATCCAACGACTCGAAAACTATTTTGATGTAGAGGTCATCACCCAAAACATCGATGATCTGCACGAAAGAGCCGGAAGTAAACACATTACCCACCTCCATGGCGAACTACGCAAATTACGAAGCAGCAAGAACGAAACATTAACTGTACCCATCGAAGGCTGGGAACAACATTATGACGACCGTTGCGAAGACGGCTCATTATTAAGACCGTTTGTCGTCTTTTTTGGCGAGAGTGTACCGATGTTCGACTGTGCCACACAAATTGCCGCAACCGCTGACATCTTCGTTATCGTGGGTACATCACTGGCGGTTTATCCCGCAGCCTCACTGGTACGTTATATTCGGCCCGAAATACCGGTCTATCTGGTTGACCCCAATGAGCCCGACACGCGGGGTATTCGCAATCCCTTGGAGACCATTCGCATGCGAGCAGCTGAAGGCATGCCTCTACTGGCAGACAAGCTAATCGAAAAATATGGACAAAAGTGAATTAAAAATGACATACCAAGGGTCTGTTGCGTCTGCGGAGTATCCTGCATGCAATAAGACAAAACAATATGCCATCTTCCATTCACTGCACACGGCTTAAATTTATTTTCTATGTACAAAAGAGGCTTGACTGATATCAGTCAAGCCTCTTTTCAATATCTAATCTGACAACCAGATTATTTGGTCGGCGTAGTTGCTTTAATGTAAGTGTGGTGAGGACCGAAACGTTCGAAAGCTGCACGATCCAATTCCTCCTGATGATCAGGATGAGCCACAGAAATGATCAAGCGAGCACGCTCCTGCATCGATTTACCATACAAGTTCACTGCACCAAACTCGGTAACGAACCAGTGAATGTGTGCACGAGTCGTTACAACACCGGCTCCATTGGTCAGAGTCGGAGCAATCTTGCTGATACCTTTGTTGGTTACTGAAGGCATGGCCAAAATCGCTTTACCGCCTTCAGAACGAGATGCGCCATAAATAAAGTCAATTTGGCCACCTACACCCGAATAGAACTTAGTTCCGAGTGAATCGGCACAAACCTGACCAGTCAAATCAACCTGCAAAGCAGAGTTAATAGCGGTAACCTTCGGGTTCTTAGCAATAATATACGGATCGTTGGTATAACCTACGTCCATCATCAAAACACCTGGGTTGTTATCAATAAAGTCATATACGGTCTGCGAACCCATCAAGAAGGTAGATACCATTTTACCTTTATCGATTGCCTTGTTACGGCCATTGATTACACCGCTCTCAACCAACGGCAATACACCGTCAGCGAACATCTCGGTGTGAATACCCAAGTTCTTGTGGTTACCCAACTGAGCCAACACTGCATTCGGAATCGCACCGATACCCATCTGCAAGCAGGCACCGTCTTCGATCAACGCAGCACAGTTCTTACCGATAGCTGTCTCAATCTCGTTAGGAACTGAGAAATGAGCCTCTACCAACGGGGTATCGTCCTGAACGAAAGTATCGATATCTTCAACTGAAATAAACGCATCACCGAATGAACGGGGAACATGTTTATTGACAACAGCGATCACATGCTCTGCACACTCTACAGCGGCCAAAGTGGCATCCACAGAGGTACCCAACGAAACATAGCCATGCGCATCAGGTTCTGAAACCTGAATCATCGCAACATTACATGGCAATACGCCGCTACGGTACAAACGCTGCGTCTCACTCAAGAAAATAGGAATATAATCCGCATATCCTGATTGAGTCACTTTACGGACGTTGCTACCAACGAAAAATGAATCGAGCTGGAAAACGCCTTCAAATTCGGGATCGGCATAAGGAGCAGGACCTTCAGTGTGCAGGTGGTGAATGTGAACATCCTTCAGTTCATTGTTGCGACCACGATCACACATGGCCTGAATCAGACACTGCGGAGCGCTGGCAACACTGCTCAAGTGGACATGATCACCCGACTTGATAACTTTGACCGCCTCAGCAGCAGACACGTATTTGATCTGTTTCTTCATGGTGGTTATTAATGAGTTGAAATTTAAGTTCGTAATAATAACTTGCAAATGTAATATTTTTTCAGTTCGGAAGCTGAAAAATCTGTGTAAAACTTCTCATTATCGAAGAGAAAGAAGAATTCATTGCACGTTTCGATCAACTGACTAATCGCAACAACATTTACAATCTTCAGAAAGTTCTTTTCAAAAACATACTCTCTTCTCCAACAGGTCTCATCAATAAAATTATCCGTCAAAAAAGTTGGGGCCGCCCACAGGACAGCCCCATACTCTTATGCAGTAAAAAAACTATTTCTTGAACTCAGCGAAGAAATCGTTGCCTTTGTCGTCCACCAACAAGAAGGCCGGGAAGTTCTCCACGTAAATCTTGCGGACAGCCTCCATACCCAATTCCGGGAAGTCAACCACTTCAACCGATTTGATGCTGTTTTTAGCCAGAACGGCTGCAGGACCACCAATCGAACCCAAATAGAATCCGCCATGTTTCTTGCAAGCGTCGGTAACGGCCTGAGAACGGTTACCCTTGGCAACCATCACCATCGAACCGCCCAGACTCTGGAACAGATCCACGTACGGGTCCATACGACCTGCAGTGGTCGGACCAAAGCTACCCGAAGCCATACCCTGCGGAGTCTTGGCAGGACCTGCATAGTAAATCGGGTGCTTTTTGAAGTATTCCGGCATCGGTTTGCCTTCGTCAATCATCTGTTTGATGCGAGCATGTGCAATATCACGGGCAACAATCAACGTACCTTTTACATTGAAACGGGTCTTAACCGGATACTTAGACAAGGTCTCGCGAACTTTGTCCATACCCTCATCGAGATCGAGCTCAACAGCAGGCTGCATATTCGGAGCCTGTTTGGGCAGGAAACGTGCCGGATTCTTCTCGAGCTGCTCGAGGAAAATACCCTCCGGAGTAATTTTAGCCTTAATGTTACGGTCAGCACTGCAGCTAACGCCGATACCTACCGGGCAAGATGCAGCATGACGTGGCATACGGATCACCCGAACATCATGAACGAGATATTTGCCACCGAACTGAGCACCAACACCGCACTCACGGCAGATCTTCAGCACCTTCTCTTCCCACTCCAAATCGCGGAAAGCACGGCCACCTTCATTACCACTGGTGGGCAGATTGTCCAGATAACCAGCTGAAGCCTTCTTAACAGCAGCAAGGTTAGCCTCTGCAGATGTACCACCGATTACAATTGCCAGGTGGTAAGGAGGACATGCAGCCGTTCCCAAATCCATGATATGGGTTTTGATAAAGTTCGTCAGATTCTCTTCGGTCAGCAGCGCTTTGGTCTGCTGATACAGGAAAGTCTTGTTGGCTGATCCGCCACCTTTGGTGATGAACAGGAATTTATACTCGTTGCCCTGGGTCGCATAGATGTCGATCTGAGCAGGCAGGTTCGTACCGCTGTTCTTCTCCTCGATCATCGTGAAAGGAACTACCTGCGAGTAACGAAGGTTGCGCTCTTTGTAGGTCTCATAAACACCTTTCGACAGAGCTTCGGCATCGTTGGCTCCGGTGTAAACATCCTCACCCTTCTTGCCAATTACAATAGCGGTACCAGTATCCTGGCAGGTAGGAAGTTCTCCTTCGGCTGCAACCGTCTGGTTGATCAACATCGTATAAGCAACAAACTTATCGTTGTCAGTTGCTTCCGGATCTTCAAGAATATTAGCCAATTTCTGAAGATGCGCTGCACGCAAATAGAACGAAACATCACCGAAAGCCTCCTTAGACAACAATTCCAAACCTTTGGGATCTACCTTGAGGATTTTGCGGCCGTCGCACTCAACCACCTTCACATAATCCTTCGTAAGCAGACGATACTCTGTTGTGTCGGCCGACAACGGAAACGGCTCCTGATACTTAAACTCTGACATATCTCTGTTATTGATTTGTGTTAAACGTAATTTCTATCTTGCAAAGGTAAAAATATTTGTACGGATTCCGAAACTACACGCCGATAACACGATAAAAATATCCCCTCAATCCATCTTCAAGCTATACAATATAATAAGAAGATACATCTCATCAATATCCAGCACAGCGCCTTGATGAACCTGGCTCTCCCCTATTCTCATATTCTCGCAGTGTTTTCACAACAAGTAGAACACTGCACATAGGGAAGGTGCACATTTAGTGTGTATGATCACAACATGGCTGGAGATCGAATAATGATCACAACCTATAAACAAAAAATCCAGTTTGACCCGTCCAATTTCGCTCTGGATCAAACGCTAAAATCAAAAAAGTTTGCTTTTTATGAAAAAATGAAATACATTTGTGGCTCAATTTTCAAACACTTTTAAAAATCGCATTATGAACCATTACGAAACCGTTTTCATTGCTACACCGGTTCTCTCTGACGTTCAGATGAAAGAGGCTGTTAGCAAATTCCGCGGTGTCATCACCGAAAACGGCGGTCAAATCGTTAGCGAAGAGGATTGGGGTCTGCGCAAGTTGGCCTATCCAATTCAGAAAAAGACCACCGGCTTCTACTATCTTATGGAGTTCACCGGCGAAGGTAACCTCGTTGAAAAACTCGAAACTCAGTATCGTCGTGACGAGCGTGTTATCCGCTTCCTGACCTTCAAAATGGACAAATACGCCGTTGAATACGCCGAAAAACGTAGAAACAAAAACAACGCTAAACAAGAGTAAAAGCCATGGCACAGACTCAATCAGAAATCAGATATCTCAACCCTCCTACAGTAGAGGTTAAGAAGAAAAAATATTGCCGCTTCAAAAAAGCCGGTATCAAATATGTCGATTACAAAGACGCAGAGTTCCTCAAGAAGTTCCTCAACGAACAGGGTAAAATCCTGCCTCGCCGCTTGACCGGTACTTCTCAGAAATTCCAGAAAAAAGTGGCTACTGCCGTTAAACGTGCTCGTCACTTGGCAATTCTGCCGTTCGTAACTGATATGTTCAAATAATCAAAAACCGGAGGACCCATCATGCAAGTAATTCTGAAAAAAGATATTGAGAAGTTGGGCTACGCCGACGAAATCGTGGATGTTCGCCCCGGTTATGCCAACAACTACCTGATTCCGCAGGGTTACGCAATCAGCGCAACCGCTTCTGCGAAAAAAGTATTGGCCGAAACTCTCAAACAACGCGCTCACAAAGAGGCTAAACTCGTTGCAGACGCTGAGGCATTGGCTGCTAAATTGGCTGAAACTGCTCTCACAATCGCAGCTAAAGCTGAAGAAGGCCGTATCTTCGGTTCTGTAACTGCTGCTGATTTGGCTGCAGCTCTCGAAAAACTCGACATCACTGTAGATCGTAAAAACATCTCTTTGGACGCTGTGAAAACTATCGGTGAATACGAGGCTAAAGTAAAAATCTACAAAGGTATCAGCGGAACTATCAAATTCAGTGTCGTAGCTGAGTAACACCTTGCAATAACTCATAAAAAGGCAGCTTTTTAAGCTGCCTTTTTTATTTGCATATCTATTCAAATACCACCCATCGGACACCTCGTCATACACACTATCATTCTTTCGAATTGACAAGGCCACAATTGAGCTTGTTTTATCCCATGATCATACAAAGCCTTAAAACGACTACCTGCAATCATTCTAAGGCGTTTGGTTATCTCGATTCATTTTCATTCACAAAGTAGCTGCATTAAACCGTTCAATAAATAATTACACCTCCTTCCCCGAGGGAATCTCTACATGAGAATAAAACTGAATGTATACTGTTAGGTTAAAAGCTATTTCGCAGCAACAACAGCATCAAAGACAATAAGAGTCTTATCAGATTCATAAAATTACACTGAAAAACTGCGACCTATATTTGGGTTTCCACGATCAAACACCAATGGGAATAATGGGTTGCCTGTGCTCTATTAGCAAATTGAGGAAGGCTCAATTCCAAAGCAACTATCACACCGAAACTATCATACGCTTTCTGGAACTATTTAGTTGTATTATAGTCAACAAAACTCATCAATAAAACATACAAAAAATAAAAGGGGACGGCATTTTGCCGTCCCCTTTGTTATACCAACTATCTAAAACTACTATTTTGCAGCTTCGGGCTTATCAACGATACCCAACTCCTTTTTCACTAAAGGCAGAATATCGGTAACAGTCGATTTATTGAAATAAGCCATAGCTCCAGCTGATTCATCAAAAATAATCGTAAATCCATTAGCTTGAGCGACCTTCTCAATAGCCTGCTGTGCTTTCTCAACAACTGGACCCATCAACTGCTGCTGCATCTTCTGAGCATCCTGCTCTGCTGCCTGACGGAAATCCTCATAACGTTTTTGCAAATCCTGCAACTCACGCTCTTTCAGCTGACGAGTTGATTCACTCATGGTCTCAGCATTCTTCTGATAATCCATGTATTTATTATTGAACTCAACCTGGATGGTCTCAAGCTGGCTATTTTGTTCTTCAGCGAATTTCTGGAATTTGGTCAAAGCAGAATCACGCTCTGGCATGGACGAAATCAACTCTTGTGAATTGATATAACCAAATTTCTGGGCATAAGTAGTCGTACCGCAAATGAGCAGTCCGGCAAGTAAAGTCAGTTTCAAAAGGTTTCTCATAACAGTAATACTTAAAGCTGTTTATTTGTTACTTATTTAGAAGATTAATTACATCTTGCGTTTTATCCAACGACGGAGAGTAATAAAGCAGAGTCTGATTGTTCACTACATCCAAAACCATTGTGTACTGATGCGACTCTGCATAACTGTTGATCGCCGCAAATACACGCTCCTGAATGGGCTTTATCAATTCCGTACGTTTTTTCATCAAATCACCCTTGGGACCTAACACATCCTGCTGATATTGCTGCACCTCTTTCTCCAAATCAGCCAACTCCTTTTCCTTCGTTGCTCGTTTGGTCTCCGACAGATAATTGCGCTGCACCTGATAATTACCGTAGGCCTCTTCCAACATCTTATAGGCATCCTCTACGTTCTTTTGGTACTGCTTGGCCAATGTGTCCAACTGCGCAATAGCCGCATTATAATCAGCCTGTGATTTAAATACCTTTTCTGAATTTACAAAGATATAATTTTGTGCGTAAACTCCGCCTCCCGCAAAGAGTAAAATCACGCAAACCAATAAAAACTTTTTCATAGATAATAGTCGTGTTATAGGTTTAGAACTCTTGTCCCATCATAAAGTGCAACTCGCCTCCGTGAGCCTTGTCTTCGCCGACCTGAGGATCGAAACCATAACCCCAATCGAATCCGATCAAACCAACAACCGGCAGATAGAGTCGAATACCGACACCCACTGAACGTTTAATCGAGAAGGGGTTAAAATCTTGCCATGACGCAAAACCATTACCACCTTCAGCAAACGCTAATGCGTAAATTGTCGATCCACTCTGCATCAATATCGGATAGCGCAACTCAACGGTATATTTATTATAGGCCCGAGCATAGGAGTTACCAGCAACCGCATATGGGGTCAATCCTCCGTTTTCATAACCACGCAACTTGATAATATCGACACCATACACGCTATATCCGGTCATACCGTCACCTCCGACATCGAAGCCTTCGAATGGTGACGGTTTATTCTTGTTGTATGACCCCAAGTAACCGAACTCTGCTCCCGCCATCAACACCAACTTGTGGTTAGACGACAAGGGGAAATACCATCTACCTTTGAATAACCATTTGTGAAATTCGATCCAACGGTAACGATCGTTACTTGACATATTGGGATCTGAATAATCTTTCCCGTCAAACAGAGAATATGGTGGGGTCAAAGACAGTGTAATTGAGAAATCTGATCCCTGACGAGGATAGATGGGCTGATCAACTGAACTACGACCAAATACGGTCTTAAACTGAATAATATTTGAAGTACCGTTAGTCACAATAAAGCTATCCCAATCTTTCAGGTTGTATGCCTGATAGGCAATTTCATTATACAAAGTAAAATATCGGTCTGGCCATGACAAACGACGTCCAATACCCACTGACGCTCCTAAAGTACGGAAATGTTTAGTTCCTTTTTGCGTAAAATAATAAGCATTGGATTGATCAGAATAATAAAGACCGACGGTCAATGAATTGGGTTTACGTCCACCTAACCATGGCTCAGTAAAACTCATTTGCAAGGCCTTATAATAAGTACCGTTGGTTTGACCCTTAATTGCCAACTGCTGGTTTTGTCCGGATGGATAAGGACGCCACTCACCTTTTTTGAACAAGTTACGAATCGAAAAGTTATTCAACTGCACACCTACCGATCCGACGAACATGCCTTCACCCCAACCTCCGGAGATCTCGAACTTATCACTGGCTTTCTCCTCCAACGGGAACGCAATATTGACCAACTCATTCGATACCGGCATAATATTTGGTTGGAGTTTTTCGGGATCAAAGTGTTGCATCTGACCCAATTGACGTAAAGTCGCCATCAACATCGAACGGTCGTATAGTTCACCTGGTCGAACATACAACTCTCGACGAATAACCTTATCATCAACTCGGAAGTTTCCTGTAAATGTAACCTCGTTGATACGTGCTTGATCTCCCTCGAAAATTTTAATTACCAAATCTACCGAATCCTCATTGACGACAATCTCTTGTGGTTCAATCTGAGAGAACAGGTATCCGGAGTTCTGATACAAAGTAGACACCGACATCTCATCAGGATTGGTCTCCTTACCAATACCCAATTGTTTGTACAATGACTTCTTATCATAAGTGGCACCCTTTACGATGCCCACCATTCCATCCAACTGCTTAGTCGGATAAACACTGTTACCTAACCAAGTGACATTGCGGTAATAAAATTTTTTCCCTTCGTCCACCTTGATCACAATACCAAGGCGTTCTGCATTAATAGGATAGATCGAATCGGAAAGGATAACAGCATTACGATAACCGCGAGAATTATAGAAATCAAGCAAATTTTCTTTATCCTCTGCATACTCTTTCCGTTTCAATTTTGAAGAACGGAAAAAGTTTATACTCTTTTGATGAGTCTTCTTGAATGTTTTACGCAACTTGCGATCTGAAAACACTTGATTACCTTCAAAAGTAATCTCGCCAATCTTCACCTTTTTCTTCCTATTGACAACAAAAGTAAGATTGACCGCATTGCGGATCGTCGTATCGTTCTCTTGTCGATAAGTGATCTCTGCATTCTGAAACCCCTTCTCATCGTAGTACTTTTTAATGATATCCAGACTCGTATTGAGTACATACTCCGATAATTCACTACCACGTTTGAGCTTTAGTTTATCTTTTAACAATTCAGAGGTTTCACTCTTTGTTGCACCTTCAATCTTCCATTTATATACACGCGGACGCTCCTGCAAATAGATCTCAAAGTTCACACTATCTCCAACTGGATCGGCCAAAATGCGTACATCTGAAAAATAATGGTAATTCCACATACGACGCATAGCCGATGACACATAATCACTCGGCAACATGATCGTATCTCCTTTAACAATACCTGACGAACGTGCAATAACCTCGGGGTCCAGGAACTTAATACCGGTCACGGTAACCTTATTGACTATATAGCGCTTTGGAGTATCGTAATCTGCCAGCGGCGCTTCAGGTGCAATCGTCTCTTTTGTCGTATCGGCGACAGCCGGAGCTTGCGCCACGGCAACCGTTCCAGAGCCCAATCCTAACAAAAACACAAGGGCTCCCAATCCTTTTTTCATATGAATAGCGGTAAACTTCAAATCTACTCCGGTAGTAGTCCATATCTACGTTGGCGGCGCTGATAATCCTCAATCGCCAAAGCAAACTGTTTCTCGTCGAAATCAGGCCAATAAATGTCCGTAAAATAGAGCTCACTGTATGAAAGCTGCCACAGCAAAAAGTTGCTCAAACGCAACTCTCCACTGGTACGAATCAGCAAATCAGGATCCGGAACACCGGCAGTTACCAGATGGTCGGAAACCACCTCGGGTGTGATCTCTTCGACCTGCAGCTGTCCTGCTGCCACTTCCGATGCCACCAAACGTGCCATGCGGGTTAATTCCCAGCGAGAGCTGTAATTGACTGCAATCTGCAACGTTAATCCTTTATTGTCTGCTGTTGCTTGTTCGCTTTCACGAATTGCCTGCCTCACTTCGACAGATAAGGCATCAATATCTCCCAAAAAACGCATCCGTACTCCTTCCGCCAATAGCGTCGGAGTCTCATCAAGGGTGCATTCGCACAACAATTTCATCAACGCTTCGACCTCACGTGAGGGACGCCCCCAATTTTCAGTCGAAAACGCATATATGGTCAGATATTCAACTCCATAACTTGCCGCAGCACGCACCACCTTGCGGACACTCTCAACACCTTGAATGTGTCCCTGTACTCGTTCGAGGCCGCGCTCCTTGGCCCATCTACCGTTACCATCCATGATGATAGCGATGTGTCGGGGAATCCGCTTCTGATCCATATGCACTGATTTACTACTTCTCTTGGGATTAAAATGCAAATATAACATTTATGCCGTTAATCAGCCTCTTGCATGACCATCTTTCCACATTTCTTTTGACGGTCACGAGAGTCGATTCCCCACATCATTTTATTTCTTAACGTTTCGTAGAACGATATATTTTGAAGATGGGCCAAAAAAATCGACTTTTTAGCCTTGCAAATTCGCAATTCAGCTCCATCATCGGCCAAATAATTGCGGTTATCCAGTGATACAAAGGACTTTTCACCTCGTGTACGTACTCGGAAAATTATTTTCGAAGTTTCTGGGATGATAACCGGACGCATGGTCAAATTATGCGGAGCAATAGGAGAAATCACAAAGCACCGACATGACGGTGCCACAACAGGCCCACCTACACTGAGCGAATAGGCTGTCGAACCGGAGGAGGTAGAAATCAACATACCATCTCCATGACAGGTAGCGATCATCTCGTCATCGACAAAGACCTCAACCGCAATCATACTGGTATTATGCCGCTGAACCGTCACCTCATTGAACGCATAGGAATATCTGTCAGAATCTATGAAATCTCCCTCGACAGCCAACATGGTACGCTCCTCAACCTCAAATTTACCTTGACTGATCTCCGAAAGAGCCGTTTCCACACCGTCTAACGGAATATTGGCCAAAAATCCCAACCTGCCAGAATTGATCCCGATAATCGGAATCGGACGCAGATCAAGTAAACGGACCGCCTCGAGAAACGTACCGTCACCTCCATAACTGATCAGCATCCGCACGTCATCGGCCACCTCTTCGGGAACATGATAGAGCTGTTCTTCAGAAAATGTACGCCCCGTGAGCAGATGCACACGTTCAGCAAAACCGGCATTCAACTGCACAGTGAAGGCGTGTCGGCTCAATGCCTCGAACAAACGATCGAGTTCGTCAGCCCCGTGCAAAGCCTCTGCTCGACTGTAAAGCGCTATTTTCATCTCTGAAAGGATTTAACAACAAACGAAGATAGCCAAAGAATTGCACAATCCGCAAATTCAGCCACCTTCGGTTCGGGATTTTCGTCCGTAATGTGTACCTTTATGGCGCAAAATTAACGAAAATTATGACAAAGCTGAGTGTCAACATCAACAAGATCGCCACATTACGCAATTCACGCGGCGGAGATATTCCCAATGTGGTAGAGGCAGCGCTCAATGCGGAACGGTTCGGTGCACAGGGCATCACCGTGCATCCGCGCCCCGATCAGCGTCACATCCGTTATCAGGATGTCCGCGATCTGAAAAAGGTTATCACCACTGAACTGAACATCGAAGGCAACCCGATCGATAAATTTATCGACCTGGTGCTCGAAGTGGTACCAACCCAGGTCACGTTGGTGCCCGATGCGCACGACGCCATCACCTCAAATGCAGGTTGGGACACCAAAAACAATCTGCCTTTCTTGCGTGAGGTAGTGGCCACATTCAAAGCAAAAGGTATTCGCACCTCTATATTCGTAGATCCCAAGCCGGAGATGATTCCTTACGCTGCCGAAGCAGGTGCCGACCGCGTAGAGCTCTACACCGAATCCTATGCCTCTGCGTATGCAGCCGGCCGTGAAAAGGCCATAGCTCCATTTTTGGCAACAGCCCAAGAGGCAGCACGCTGTGGGTTAGGAGTCAATGGAGGGCACGATCTCAGCCTCGAAAATCTGCACTATTTCGCCGAGACAATTCCCAATCTGCTCGAAGTTTCGATCGGACATGCTCTGATTTCAGATGCAATCTATCTCGGTCTCGAAAATACCATCCAACTCTACCTGCGTCAGCTGAAAAAATAGTTCAGCCAGCGCTGTTATTAACAGACATATATTTACAAAGAGGTACATGTGGGTTGCCGGAAAGTTACCTCCGCCCCAGCCTCTGCAAATGAGTCTAAGCAAAACAGGCCTAAACAACATGACAACATTTCTCTGTCCGACACGGAAAACTTGTTGAACGTTTCCCCATACGAACAGAGAAATTGCAAAAACTCCGGGCCGATTACCACTATGCGATTGTTAATCTTTTGTGGAAACAGCTTTTTCTCGTTGAAACCCGTGATTCCCGCATCCGACTCTTTATTCAGCAATAGCATTGCCAAAACATCAACCATGAACGACGCTCTGAGTGCCCCGCTATTCCGCCGAATCGGCCGTATCGCCGACGAAAAAGGTGTACGTGCCTTTGTCATCGGAGGCTACGTGCGTGATTACTTCCTGCACCGCCCATGTACCGATATCGACATCGTCGTGGTGGGTAGCGGCATTGAAATCGCTGAAGCAATCGGCCGGGAGATGCACACCAAGGTCTCCGTATTCAAGAATTTCGGAACGGCCATGCTGCACTGTAATGGTTGGGAGGTGGAATTGGTCGGTGCCCGCAAAGAGTCATACCGGGCTGACTCTCGCAAACCGATCGTCGAAAACGGCACCATTGAAGACGATCAACTTCGGCGCGATTTCACAATCAATGCCATGGCGTTCTCACTCAATGCCGACACCTTCGGCCAGCTGGTCGATCCTTTCAACGGCATGCACGATCTGGAGAACTACATTATCCGCACCCCGTGTAACAGTGATACCACTTTCTCGGACGATCCATTGCGCATGATTCGGGCAATCCGATTTGCCACACAGCTGGGTTTCGATATCGAAGATGAGACCTTTGCCGCCATTCGCCGCAACCGGGAACGAATCCACATCATCTCCCAAGAGCGTATCATCACCGAGATGAACAAAATCATGCTCTCCCCTGTGCCGTCGATTGGATTCCAACTCTTCGACAACTGTGGATTGTTGGAGCTGATCTTCCCTGAACTGTGTGCGCTCAAAGGCGTCGAAACCCGAAACGGGAAAGCCCACAAAGACAATTTCCTGCACACGCTCAAAGTGTTGGACAACGTCGCTCTCAAAAGCGACAACCTCTATCTGCGTTGGGCGGCCCTGCTACACGACATCGGCAAGCCTCGCACCAAAGCATTTGATCCTCGTACCGGATGGAGTTTTCACGGGCACGAGGTGGTCGGATCCAAAATGATTCAGCCTCTCTTCCGCAAACTGAAGCTTCCACTGAACGAGCACATGAAATATGTGCAGAAGTTAGTATTTCTCCATCTGCGCCCAATTGTCCTCTCCGAAGAGGAGGTGACCGATTCTGCCGTACGACGTCTGCTGTTCGAGGCCGGGGATGACATCGACGATCTGATGACCCTCTGTGAAGCCGACATCACCTCAGCCAACGACGCCAAAGTGAAACGCTTCCTGGCCAATTTCGAACTGGTGCGACGCAAGCTGCGTGAAATCGAAGAGAAGGACCGCATCCGCAATTTCCAACCTCCTATCGACGGAGAACTGATCATGAAGACTTATGGGTTGGCGCCATGCCGGGAGGTCGGTTTGATCAAAGAGGCAATTAAAGATGCAATTCTCGATGGCAAAATCGGCAACGATTACGACCAGGCGTACGCTTTAATGGAGCAACTGGCTGCCGAACACGGTCTTACTAAAGTAACCGAAAATTAGTCTTCACACATATTGGGGTACCGCTTTTACTTTTCGCGAACCCGCTCAATATACACAATTAACCGCTGGTTACACGTGCCACACAACGAAGAGCGTACAAGCAGAAAAACGTTGCAATAGGGAGTAACGACCCCGACTATTCTAATTAACCGTTTAACAAACTCTCACAACTTCAATCCAAAAAGAGAGCCAGGGAATATTCGTAGGACGATCGTTGCTTATAAGCACTGATCACCGTCCACTTAAACAACAAGCCCCCGCACTGTATGTGCGGGGGCTTGTTGTTTATCATTCGTCCTAATTCTATTTTAACACAAATCTTATTGCGTGAAATTGGCAATTACAGGTGTTTAAAATTCCGGAAAGAGGACACAGAAAACTGGGCTTCACCACCAGTAGCAATGCTTCCCCCTTCTTCCATTACTTCTTGTTATTAAAGATTCGATTTTGGCCCAAATTGACTGTAAACGAAATTTTCTGCTGCCAACCCCACTTGTGGCCATCGTAATGGTGAACCGAAGAAACACGCAAATGCATCATATTGGTATTGATCGGCTGCCAATAGATCTCCAAACGGTCATAAATGTTGTCGGTACGGTAAAACGGCTCACCCCAATATAACCCCGGACCATAATCCAAACCCGGAGCCGGAGCTACATAGTAAGGTTGCAGGTTGTCTCCCGCATACAGGGTGTTGTGAATACCGAAATTCCATTTCTGGACATGGGCCTCGATCTGAACTCCACCCGGTGTCACATAATCTCCCACATAAGCCCGGTCATTCTGGAAAGCATTGATCCAGCCGACACGCAATGACAACTCCTGCATCGTAGGTGCAATACGGGTAAAATCTACACCTACGAAAGGCTCGATCAACACATTATCCACCACGCCGTCACCAATGGTCGGATCGGGTTCGTCACTGCTGTCCCAACCGGCATGATGGTACATGGTCAAGTTGTATCCCAAATAGAAAAGCTGCCGAGCGCCTAATCCCAATCGTCCAGCAGAAAAGAGCAAAAATTTCTCACGGGTCGTCTTCGAGAACATGCTGTTCCAATCGCAACCGAATTCAACATATCCACGACCACCCATATATTGCAACAACAAACCGGTCAGATTGGGGTCGTAATATTTGACAGAGTCGCTAAAGAAGGCTCCCGAATACTCACCAATCATACGGCTGCGCGGAACAACACCGGCATAAGCCCGGAATCGAGGCGATATATATTGGTAGTAGCCGAAAATCTCATTATCGACCTCAAAAGGTTTGGCTCCAAAATTAGCCAACAGACTCACACCCATCATCAAAGAGTGGCGCCCATCCCAGGTTACTCCAATTTCAGGATTGATCCGTGCACCAAACAGTGACTGCGACCAGTTTGTAGTCAAATTCTTATACTCACGGTTATCGAAGAAGAAATCGAACGATGCCCCCCATACCAACTGAGGCAAACCAGATCGAGATTTTTTATCGCTGACAGAGGTCTGCTGCGATAATCCGAAAGTGGGTGTCTTATGTTCAGGAGCCGGGAACATCACCACCGTAGCCGGTTGACCATCTGCCGTATATAATTGTATCCATTTCGTCGTATCACCCGTATTCCGCTGCTCCTGCATCAAACCCGAAGACGACTGCAGAGCCGCCTCCCCCGACTTCACTTCACCTGTGGTCGAAGTTTGTGCCTGAACCGATGTGGTTACTCCCCATAAGGCTAACGCACCTAAAGACAATCGAGTAAAAATCTTACCATTCATAATCGATCCTATATCCAAATTACTACTGCGGAAACGACACAATGCCCTCTCCTATTATTTCGTCGGCCTCGAAAAATCAACAAGGTCTCAAACAGCACAAATGTAGGGATTATTTTCCGTCATGGAGCCTCAACAAACCATTTCAACCCAAATTGACCATGAATTCGGTCAAAATACAAACCGTCTTTGTTTCTTCGAACACATTATACCCTTATAAAATTACTTTTCATTCAAACAACATCCCTAATAAAACGCTCACAATCAATAAAAATTGGCTTTATAATAGCAAATTCAGACATTCATAACTCCTCAAATCTCATTTTTTCTTTTATCTTTGTTATATAGGCTCTCAATTCGATACGAATATGTTGAAAGAGAATTTGATCGAACTGTTCCAAACAAGTTTCAGAGAAAATTGGGAACAGCCAGCTGTAACAGACTATTTCAAAAAAGAGACATTTTCATATTTCGAACTGGCACAAGAGATTGCCAAACTACACCTGATCTTCGAAGAGGCTGGCGTCCGACGGGGTGATAAAATCGCCCTGATCGGCCGAAACAACCCGCGCTGGTGTATCGCATATATCGCAACCATTACCTATGGAGCCGTTATCGTCCCCATATTACAGGACTTTAACGCCAATGATGTTCACCACATCATCAACCACTCCGACTCCATCCTGCTATTCTGCGGCGATCTTTACTGGGATGCTATTGAAACCGATACCATCGAGAATGTTCGTGCCGTTTTTTCACTGACAGATTTTCATTGTATCTACGAACGTAACGGACATTCCCTACAAGAATTTCGTAAATCAATTGACAAACATTTCCAAAAACGCTATCCCCACGGATTTACAATCGAAAATATCCAATACCCTACCATCGACAATGACAGCGTAGCCGTTCTCAGTTACACCTCCGGCACAACCGGGTTCAGCAAAGGCGTTATGTTAACGGTCAATAACCTGACAGGGAATGTCGTTTTTGGTCTTCGGTCCAAATTACATTACAAAGGCAGTCGGGTGGTTTCCTTCCTGCCACTAGCCCATGCATTCGGTTGCGCTTTCGACTTTCTGACTGCACTGGCCGCAGGTACGCACATCACGTTGTTAGGAAAAATTCCATCTCCGAAAATCCTGATTGAGGCGATGCAAGAGGTCAAACCCAATCTGATCTGCATCGTGCCTCTCATTCTCGAAAAGATCTATCGCAAACAGATCAAACCCATGCTCGACAAAAGCATGCTCAAACTGGCGGTGCGTATCCCGTTGATCGACTCAACGATCTACGCTTCGATCTGCAACAAACTCACGGAATCCTTTGGAGGCGAATTTACCCAAATGATCGTAGGCGGAGCTCCACTCAACAGCGAGGTCGAAAATTTCCTTCGCAAAATCAAATTCCGTTTTACAGTAGGATACGGACTGACCGAATGCGCCCCGTTAATCAGTTACACCTATTATACTGATTTCATTCCAACATCGTGTGGTCGGGTGATTCAAGGTTTCATGGAGGCCAAAATCGATTCACCCGATCCGGAACATATCCCGGGAGAAATCTGTGTCCGGGGTGAAAATGTCATGAAAGGCTACTACAAAAGTCCAGAAGCCACCAGTGCCGTTCTCGGTCCTGACGGTTGGCTCCATACTGGAGATATGGGTACCATGAGTGCTGACGAAACCCTCTTTATCAAAGGTCGCTGCAAAAGTATGATTCTTAGTGCCAGCGGTCAGAATATATACCCCGAAGAGATCGAAAGCAAACTGAACAACATGCGTTGTGTCATGGAGTCACTGGTCGTGGAGCGTAATGGAAAACTGGTTGCATTGGTCTATCCCGATTACGAAGAGGCCGATTGTGAAGGCGTGACCGGAGATGACATGCAGGCAGTGATGGACGAAAATCGTAGAGATCTCAATAAATTGGTCGCCCCCTACGAGCAGATTACCAAGATTATCCTCTGGCCCAACGAGTTCGAAAAGACTCCCAAAAGAAATATCAAACGGTACCTGTATGACCGATAATCGTCATTCAATCGTAATCCAAACAGAAAATCAAAGAGAAAGGGTTCCGGTTATTGACCAACACCCTTTCTCTTTTTGTAATCTTATTACTTCAATAATTGACTCTTCTTTTTTGATGAAGATTCAGTATGCTTAATCAGCAATAGCGACATTATTGCATGTGTTACAGTTTAATACGTATTAATAAATAGCATCACTGTTCGACAGCGGCCAGAGACGATATTCATACTTCTGGTTACGCAAACGTGGCGTAAAACCGGCCTCCCGAATAGCTTGCTGAATCCCCTCCGCATCGAAACTGTTATGAGCCCCAGCCGACGAGACCACATTCTCCTCGATCATGATCGAGCCCAAATCATTGGCTCCACCATGCAACGCCAATTGTGCCGTCTGTTTGCCAACCGTCAACCAAGAGGCTTGGATATTGCGGATATTATTCAGCACAATACGACTCATGGCAATGATCCGCAAATACTCCGTCGCTGACATATCCGATTTAACACCCTGCTGTTCCAACAGAGTACCGCTACTGCGGAACACCCAGGGAATAAACGCAATAAAGCCATAATTCCCTGCCGGGCATTTTGCCTGCAAATCACGTATTTTAATCAAATGCTCGATACGTTGACGTGGAGTCTCGATATGTCCATACATCATTGTAGCCGATGTCGGCAGATTCAGACGATGGGCAATCCGCATCACCTCCAACCAGGTGTCTGCATCAGGTTTACCAGGTGAAATAGCCTTTCTGACTCCATTATCCAAAATCTCAGCACCCGCCCCAGGCAACGAATCCAGCCCGGCTGCCATCAATCGTTTCAGAGTAGTTTCATAATCGAGCTGACTGATTCGTGCAATGTGAGCCACCTCAGGTGCCCCCAAAGCATGCAATCGCAACTGAGGAAAACGATGCTTTAACTCCCGAAACAACTCCTCGTAAAAATTAATTCCTAACTTCGGGTGCAACCCTCCCTGCAATAGCAATTGATCACCCCCCAAAGCCAACGTCTCCCGAATCTTGCGATCATACTCATCAATCGTGGTAATATATGCCCGATCTGCCTGATGGGGTTTGCAATGAAAATTACAGAACTTGCAACCCGATATACAAACATTGGTAATGTTAACATTGCGGTCAATCTGCCAAGTCACCACCTGTGGATCGGGAACCTGTTCACGACGTATCGTATCGGCCACCAACATCAATTCGGCTAACGGTGCCGTACTGTAAACTTGCATGGCCTCCTCCACATCAAGAGGTTCCAAAGCAAGCGCTTTGCGAAATATATCTAAATTCTCCATTACGACAAAGATACGAAACTCGGATGCAACACATCACAGTCCTGATGGATTTTTATTAAAACATCACCCCAAAAGAAGTGGCTGCAGTTTGCAACGATTACTCCGATTAAAAGATTTTCATGATAGGCTATCACGCAGAACTGCGAAAATAAAAAACCGCCCCTCCTAAAATTAGGAAAGGCGGTTATGTTAAACCCTCGGAGAATTACTCCAACGAGATAGACTCGGTCGGGCAAACGTCAGCGCAAGTACCGCACTCAGTGCAGGCTGAAGCGTCGATAACGTAAACATCACCGGCAGAAATTGCACCTACCGGGCATTCATCGATACAGGTACCGCATGCGGTGCAGGTATCTTCACTAATTTTGTAAGCCATTTTTTACGATTTTTAAGAGTGGTTTGAAAATCTCTAATGCAAATGTAAAACTATTATTTTTTCCTGCCAATACAAATCCTCATTTTTTACACCTTCCCCCCGAAGTCTCCCCCGGAAAAAAATTCACTATATTTGTCGACTTTCGTTTTTTCGAAATCATTACTAACCTAATATCTAATATGAAAATCAAACCAATCTCGACACTACTACTCAGTTTGGCTTTGTCGATTTCAGTTCCGCTGCACGCCCAATCACCGGCGCCAAAAGCTGGAGAAATCAAACCTTATCAAGGCCGTCCGACTATTCATGTCAATGGTACCCCAATGACTCCGGACATATATGCCTTAACCCATGCTACCGGCGCACGTTGGAGTTGGGAAGAGGTACCGCAACACAATATTAAAAACTTCTACAATATCGGATTCCGCCTCTTTCAGCTCGACTTCTGGCTGTCAGAAATATGGCCGAAAAATGGCGAACCGTTGGATGTCTCATTAGCCCAAAAACAGATCCGAGGTGTACTCGACGTAGCACCTGATGCATGCATCATTCTGCGCGTCCATACCGATGCCCCCTACTGGTGGAACGAACAACATCGCGAAGAGTGTACCGAATATGCCGACGGCCCCATCCAAGAATATTACAAACCTGGCGCTCCACACAACAACGAAGACTTCAGCATCATGCGCTCTCTACGCGCCAGTCTGGCTTCGCAACGTTGGAAACAAGAGGCAGGCGATCTGCTCACCCAATTCTGCAAACAACTCTCACAAACGCCCGAAGGGAACGCAGTAATCGGTATGCACCTTGCCGGTGGAATCTATGGCGAATGGCACTACTGGGGCTTTGTCGATCATGAACCAGACACCGGCCCGGCCATGACCGCCTATTTCCGGAATTGGCTAAAAAACAAATACGGCACAGACAAAAAGCTGCAACAGGCCTGGAAATCGGATCAATGGACATTAACCACAGCTACGGTTCCGGGTGTGGAAGAGCGTAAAGCAACACAATTCGGGCAGTTCAAAGATCCACAGCAGGAACAACGAGTTATCGACTACATCGCCGCTCAGCAGGAGGCCGTTGTCGAAGATATCGAATACTTCTGCCAACTGGCCAAAGAGAATTGGCCCCGTCCACTCATTACAGGTGTCTTCTATGGCTACCTGCACATGACCTTCAACCGTCAGTCTGTCGGTGGACATCTGCTTGTAGAACGCATCCTCGACTGTCCCTGGATCGACTACCTGGCGGCCCCTCAAACCTATTATAAAGCCTCTCGAAGACTGGGTGGCAGCGGTATGCCGCGCGGTATTGTCGAATCGGCTGCGCTGCACGGCAAACTCTGGTTCGACGAGATGGACAACGGAGAGCTGGCCCGTCGGGTCTGCCACGATGCCGTACGTTATCTGGAACGCTACGACCGTGACTACGCCCCGGTACTGCGTCGAAGCGTAGTGCTTCCACTGATGCGTGGCGGTGTATGGTATTACGACTTCGGTATTCGTGAAAGCCTCGGCTGGTTTGACGACCCGGTCTATCTGCAATCAATCGCCGACGAAAAGAACCTCTTCGACAAACAGCTGCACAAACCTTACCACTCCGAAGCCGATGTGCTGTATGTGTGGAGTCAAGAGAGTTATTACTATTTAGCCCCGCATGGCACCCCGATCTCATCTAATGTGGTCGATCAGACCATCGAGGAGGCGCTGCGCAGCGGCACTGTTGGAGATCATATCTATGACTTCGATCTGGATAAAGTCAATCTCGATCAGTACAAAGCGGTCATCTTTATGAACAGCTATACCCTCACCCCGGATCAACAAAAATTTATCCGCGAAAAGGTGGCCAAGAACGGGCGTACACTCATTTACAACTATATGACCGGTGTGACCGATGGCAAACAAATCGGGCTATCGAATACTGAAAAATTCTCTGGCGTTGAATTGACACTCCAGGAAGAGACTCAACCCCAAACTGTACAATACCTTACGCCCGCATCCGAGTACACCTTTAAAGGCGTTGTCGAACCTTTCGCCATCGTCACCGATCCCAAAGCCAAACCGTTGGCCACACTGAAAGACCATCCCGAAAAAGTGGTACTCGCACGCAAACAGTTTCCCACCCACACGGCCATCTATGCGACACTGCCAATCAATGGAACCGATGTCTTCCGTCAACTGTTCCGCGAGGCAGGATGCCACGTTTATAACGATCTGAATGATTTCACCTATGTCAATAGCGGCATCATGTTGATTCACACCTTGGAGGGCGGTCCTCGAACCATCCACTTGCGCAATGGCAAAGATTTGCAACTGGAGCTGCCTGCCAAATCCAACGCAGTGTTAGACGCCTCAACCGGGAAACCGTTATTGAAAGAGATTCCTAAGACCTATCCAAACGTCAAATAAACGCTGTGAAATCATACCGTTTCTTTGAAACGTTCTGAATAAAATGAAAGCCGGCCGAATATTGATTCGGCCGGCTTTATTATGCGTTTGTGTAATCAATTACATCAGGCTATACGCTACGGTTAACCCGGCAACTACAATCGAAACCATACTCATCAGTTTGATCAGAATATTGAGCGATGGTCCGGCCGTATCTTTGAACGGGTCTCCGACCGTATCTCCTACAACTGTCGCCTTATGACAATCGGAACCTTTGCCGCCATGATTACCCTCTTCAATATATTTTTTTGCATTATCCCACGAACCGCCAGAGTTCGCCATGAAGATGGCTAGTACAAAACCTGCACCCAAACCGCCTACCAACAGGCCCATAACTCCAGCGACGCCGAAAATAAAGCCTGTCAAGACCGGAGCAACAATTGCCAAAATCGAAGGCAGCAACATCTCACGTTGCGCCCCTTTGGTTGAGATTGCCACACAACGGGCGTAATCGGGAGTTGCCGTTCCTTCCAAGATCCCTTTGATCTCACGGAACTGACGACGAACCTCCTCAACCATACTCTGCGCGGCACGCCCTACAGCATTCATCGTCAACCCACAGAACAGGAAGGCCATCATCGCACCGATAAAGACACCAATCAACACATTGGGGTTCATGACCGAAATGTGGAAATAATCCACAAAATCGAGGATATTGGCATCAGCAACCGCCTGTTCTGTTCCATTGGAGAGTTCGATTGTCTCCTGACCAAGATGAAGCAAGCCAATCTTCACCTCTTCGATATAAGAGGCCAACAGCGCCAAAGCTGTCAAAGCAGCCGAACCAATCGCAAAGCCTTTACCAGTTGCGGCTGTCGTATTGCCCAACGCATCCAGGGCATCAGTACGTTTGCGCACTTCAGGATCCAAACCGCTCATCTCGGCATTACCACCAGCATTGTCGGCAATCGGTCCGTAAGCGTCCGTAGCCAACGTAATACCCAATGTTGAAAGCATACCCACAGCTGCAATACCGATACCATACAGACCTTTACTCAACGATGCTCCGGTCAGCATATTCTCGAAATCGAAACCGATCGCACACAAATAAGCCAAAATAATCGCTGCCGAAATGGTCAACACCGGAATTGCAGTCGAGATCATTCCCATTCCGATACCGGAGATAATCACCGTAGCAGGACCAGTTTCGGAGCTTTTGGCAATACGCCGGGTCGGTTTGTATGAATGTGACGTATAATACTCTGTAGATTGTCCAATGATAATACCGGCCAACAATCCGACAATCACGGCAAACGAAATGCCTACCCAGTTGTCGAGTTGCAACGAATAAAGAATCACAAAGGTCAAAATGGCAATCAATACAGCACTGACATTGACTCCCAATCCCAACGAACGCAGCAACTGTTTCATGCCAGCTCCTTCACGCGTGCGAACCAAGAAAATACCCAACACGGAGAGCAGAATACCTACCGCTGCAATCATCATCGGGGCCAATACTGCCTTGAGTTGCATATCCCCGGCAAAAGCGGCCGCACCCAGCGCAGCCGTAGCCAGGATTGAACCGCAATAGCTCTCATACAGGTCAGCTCCCATACCGGCAACATCACCCACATTATCGCCCACATTATCGGCAATGGTTGCCGGATTACGTGGGTCATCCTCCGGAATACCGGCCTCAACTTTTCCCACCAAATCGGCTCCTACGTCAGCTGCCTTTGTATAGATACCTCCACCAACACGTGCGAACAGCGCCTGTGTCGAAGCACCCATACCAAAGGTTAACAACGTGGTGGTGATAATGGTCAATTTCTGTGAAGCAGTTGTACTTTCGACAAAATGGTCCAAAATCAGATACCAGATCGAAATATCGAGTAAGCCAAGTCCTACAACGACAAGCCCCATAACCGCACCACTACGGAAAGCTACACGCAACCCGCTATCAAGCGATTCACTGGCAGCCTGGGCCGTACGAGCCGATGCAACTGTAGCAGTCCGCATACCAATATACCCGGCCAAACCAGAAAAAAGACCTCCGGTCAAAAAGGCAAACGGCACCCATTTGTTTTGGACGCCAAGACCATAGGCCAAAAAAGCAAAAAAGAGCGCAAGGAAAAGAAAAACAATAATGACCACTTTGTACTGCTGACGCAGATAAGCCATTGCCCCTGAACGAACATGGGCCGCAATCTGTTGCATACGTTCTGTACCCTCACTACGGCGCATCATTCCCCGGAAAAAATACCAGGCAAAGAAGAGTGCCACCAGCGAAGCAAACGGCACCAGCCAAAATTGAATCGGTGTATCCATAAAATGTATAGGTTAGATTTATTGATTTAGGTTGCTAACAAAATAATTAAATTTTTTGATTAAATCCTATCTTTGCTGAAGTTTTAACACATTCCCCTTCACCCGCACAAAATGATGCAAAAAATAGTCAACAGCGCATTGGGCCGCCTTACTCCAGAGGAATTTGCCTCGACTCCCAAACATCCAATCGTGGTCGTATTGGACAATGTTCGAAGCCTCAACAATGTCGGTTCATTCTTCCGAACCGGCGACGCTTTTGCTATCGAACGTATTGTCCTCTGCGGAATTACGGCCACACCTCCAAACAAAGAGATCCATAAAACCGCCCTCGGCGCCGAACTGACCGTTCCCTGGAGCTATCAGAAACAGACCTCCGACGCCCTAACCCAATTAAGAGCTGAAGGATACACGCTTTTAGCCATTGAACAGGTCGAAGGAGCCTCTCAACTGACCAATTTTCAGGTGGAAAAGGAGAAAAAATATGCCCTCGTTTTCGGCAACGAAGTAGATGGAGTAGCCCAAACTGCCGTAGATCTCTGTGACGGTGCAATCGAAATCCCTCAAGAAGGAACCAAACACTCTCTCAATGTATCCGTCTCCGGCGGCGTGGTGCTGTGGGAGTTTTTCCGCCAAATGGTTTTGTTTCCCAAATAATAACTATACCTTTGTCCAAATCCGTCAAGAGCCCAAACAATAATTTTTTGTTGATTGGTTCCTGCTCTTGACCATGCGAATACATTTATACTCAACAAAAAACTGCAAAGGCAGACAAAACCAATTTCGAATTCTCATGTCAACCGATAGCAAAACCCGGGTGGTTACCACCTACCGCCTCGCCGAAATGAAAGCACGAGGCGAAAAGATCTCGATGTTAACCGCATACGACTACTCTATGGCCCGTATTGTGGACAGCGCAGGTGTAGATGTGATTTTAGTCGGAGACTCTGCTGCCAACGTAATGGCCGGATACGAAACCACTCTTCCGATTACCCTCGATCAGATGATCTATCATGCCCGTAGCGTTACACGTGCCGTGAACCGTGCGCTGGTGGTGGTGGACATGCCCTTCGGAACCTATCAAGGGAACTCGAAAGAGGCTCTTGCTTCCGCTGTACGCATCATGAAAGAGACCGAAGCCGATGCCATCAAACTCGAAGGCGGTGAAGAGGTGCTCGAATCTATCGAACGTATCCTTTCGGCCGGTATCCCGGTTATGGGCCACCTCGGTTTGACTCCACAATCCATTCACAAATACGGCACCTACACCGTACGTGCCAAAGAGGAGGCAGAAGCCAATAAACTGATCCACGATGCCCACCTGCTCGAAGAGGCCGGCTGTTTCAGCATCGTACTCGAAAAAATACCGGCCGCTTTAGGAACCAGAGTAGCTCAAGAGCTGAAAATTCCACTGATCGGTATTGGTGCCGGTAACGGAGTAGATGGACAGGTATTGGTCATTCACGACATGTTGGGTATAACAACCGAATTTTCACCCCGTTTCCTGCGCCGTTACGCAGACCTCTACTCCCAAATGATGACTGGAGTGCAAAACTATGTGGCTGATGTGAAAAGCGGCTCATTCCCCAACGAAAAAGAGCAATATTAATTTCTCACAATCATATAAAAATATTATTTTGGGGTTAGAAATCAAACATTTTCTAACCCTTATTTTTTTAATGAAACCTACACTTCTTCTAACACTCACCTGCCTGACCTGTACACTGGCATCTGCCCAGCCAAATTCAGGCTCCACAACACAAGCAATTCAAAGAGACGTCGTCCTACCGGTCGATTTCAGTCACGTGACCATTCAGGACAACTTCTGGTCTCCCCGGCTCGAGAAGCTGGCAGACTCAACACTTCCTGTCTGTATCGACCAAATCGAAAACAAAACCGGCCGTATCCGCAATTTTGAAAATGCGGCCAAAGACACCGGTACTTTTTCAGGCTACTTTTTCGATGACTCGGATGTGTACAAAGCTCTCGAAGGGATCTCTTACCACCTGATCAACCACCCCGACTCGGCTCTCCGCAAAACAGCCGAAAGCTGGGTTGCCAAAATTGCCGCAGCCCAACAACCCGACGGATACATCAACACCTATTACACCCTCAAAAAAGGACTGAACAACCGTTGGACCAATATGGATGCGCACGAAATGTATTGCGCAGGACACCTCATCGAAGCCGGCATCGCCTACCTGTTGGCAACCGGAGACCGCACCCTGCTCGATGTCGGAGTCCGCATGGTTGATCACATGATGAGCGTTTTCGGACCAGGCAAACGCCACTGGGTCCCCGGCCACGAAGAGATTGAACTGGCTCTTGCAAAACTTTACAGCATAACCGGTGACGCCAAATATCTCGATTTTGCCCGCTGGTTGCTCGACGAACGTGGGCACGGACATGGCATTACCGAAAAGGGGAAATGGCATGCACCCACCTATCAAGATTCCATTCCCGTCAACCAACTGACCGATATCACCGGTCATGCCGTGCGTTGCATGTACCTCTTCAGTGGCATGGCTGATGTCTCTACCCTATCAAACGACACCATCTATCGGGCCGCTCTTGATCGCGTTTGGGACGATGTGGTCCTCCGGAATATGTATATCACCGGCGGTATCGGCTCCTCCCGAATCAACGAAGGGTTTACCGAAGATTACGATCTGCCCAACTTGGAGGCCTACTGTGAAACTTGTGCATCTGTGGGAATGGTATTGTGGAATGCACGCATGAGCCGCTTGAAAAGAGAGGCAAAATATGCAGACGTGATGGAACGTGCCCTGTACAACGGTGCACTGGCCGGAATCTCCCTCAACGGAACCCGCTTTTTCTATGTGAATCCGCTCGAATCGAAAGGCACCCACCACCGTCAGGCCTGGTATGGCTGTGCATGTTGCCCAGCCAACTCTCCCGTTTCCTTCCGTCTATCGGCAGCTACATCTACAACCATTCGCTCGACACCGACACCATCTGGGTTAACCTTTACCTCGGCAGCAAAGTGAATTTGCCAACCGATGACGGCAGCCCGTTCACATTGACCCAAACAACCAACTATCCCTGGGAGGGCAACATCAAAATGACCGTTGACGAAACTCCGAACAAAATCAAAAAAGAGCTGAGATTGCGCATCCCGGGATGGTGCAAGAACTACACGCTCACAGTCAATGGAAAGCCCTATAAACACAAAACCGAGAAGGGGTATGCCATCATCAACCGCGCCTGGAAACAGGGCGATCAGATCGAACTGTCGTTGGAGATGACCACCCAGGCTGTTACCGCTGATCCGCGGGTCAAAGCAGATCTCGGCAAACGAGCCGTACAACGTGGACCTGTTGTCTATTGTGTTGAAGAGATCGACAATCCGCAAACCTACGATTCAGCCACCATCACCGCTACAACTCCTTTTATCGAACAATACAAACCTGAACTGCTGGGTGGCATTGTTGCCATTACTGCGGAGACTGAGGCCGGACCACTGCGTCTGATTCCCTATTACACCTGGGATAACCGTCAACCCAGCCGCATGAAGGTTTGGATCAATGAAAAATAGACTAAAATAGAACTGGAGATATTCTGGTTCTTGCTGGTCAACTTGTTATCAATAAAGGCCCGGATAATCATCCGGGTCTTTTTATCGATTATTGGGTCACAATTTCATTAAGGGTTTCTGTTATTACGTAAATCCTTACGAAGCAAGAAACGAGGCATTTATACCGTAACAGACATGACTGTACTGGAGCTGGAGAATCATTAAGAACAGATGTAAACTCTGTCCGCGCATATTCTGCCAACAGCATAACACGCCCGCACAATATCGAGGGGAGAAACCGTAATCGGAGATCACCTTAAAAAAAAAGAAATCATGCATGTCGAGTATGCATGATTTCACCATCTATCAATATGTTGCGTTGTGAAACGCCGGCAGACCATGAACAACTGCAATTACTCTGATCGGGATGGACCTTTTGCCTTTCCTCTCAACAGCGCAACCGCATCACAAGATCAATAAAATTTTTAGTGGGATTGAGTCAGATCACGAAGCATCTGAATTTCTGCGGCCCAACGACTCTCGTCCGGCGTCTCCAAAATCAACGGCATACCATCAAAACGCTTATCGGCTGCAACATATCCGAAAACAGTCATGCCCAGCGTTCCCTCACCCAAACTGGCATGACGATCGACCCGACTGCCCATCGCTTTCAAATCGTCATTCAGGTGCATTCCCCGCAAATAACGAAAACCAACCACCTCGTCAAACTCCGCAAAGGTCTTTTCACAAGCCTCAGGTGTCGAAAGATCGTACCCAGCCGAATAGGCATGGCAAGTATCAATACATACCCCTACCCGACTCTGATCTTTGACCTGATCGATAATGGCCCGCAGATGGTGAAACGAAAAGCCCACATTAGTTCCCTGTCCCGCCGTATTCTCGATGACAGCCGTAACACCGCTCGTCCGCTCCAAGGCCCAATTAATCGACTCGGCAACCAACTCTAAACAAGCCTCAATACTGATCTTGCCCAAATGGCTGCCTGGATGGAAATTGAGCCGATCCAACCCAAGTTGTTCACAGCGCTGCATCTCATCCAAAAAGGCAGCTCGTGACTTGGCCAATCCCTCGGGATCGGGACTTCCCAAATTGATCAAATAACTGTCATGAGGCAAAATCTGTGCAGGCGTATAACCATGCTCAGCACAGTTCGCCTTAAAAGCATCGATCGACGTCTTGGTCAACGGAGCTGAAACCCACTGACGTTGATTCTTGGTAAAGAGAGCAAAAGCATTCGCTCCGATCGCTGCCGCATTCAAAGGCGCATTTTCAACTCCACCCGATGCACTGACATGCGCTCCAAAATATTTCATAATTTTACTTTTTACGTAGTTAAACACACAACCGAAATGATCCAAATAACAAGCAACAGGACATCTATTTACACTCCATCTACCTAACTGGATCACATCGCATAGGAATCGTGTTGAATATCCTAAACAATCTCAACACCGATCATGTCACAAAGTAACAAGTTTTTCACAAAAGAGAAAATTTTCAATTTTAACAAGTGTAATTAATTGCTCTACATAATCATGCCGCCGACATGGCCACCTTCGGGTCCGGCTTCGTTGTCATCTCTCCCAACCCAATATTAATCTGCAATCTGTTTTCCCGCTTCATAATCTGACCGGCCGTTGGCATAACAATTATATCTGCACACAGCAAGCTACCTTTCTACACAAACATTGATCATACGATCCACACAACACTACCACGCCCTTGGCAAATCGATTTTCAACCGTTTTTTTATAATCAAATGGAGTATCCAAACCATAAACTTCACACATAAAAGATCTGCATATTTTTTGGGGCAGGTGCGTAATATTATTAACTTTGCGTGAGGTTCAAACCATACCGACATGAGACGATTCAAAACATTGTTACTCTTAGTGGTGCTATTGGGGGCTACCCCCTGTGCATTCGCACAATTTTCTATTTCCAAAGTGACCCCAGAACAGGTCGAAATCAAAGTCACCGAAGACTCCTCTAAGAAAAAAATTGTCAACCTCGACAACAATTTCTATAGTCGTGCTCGCTACAAAGCCGAACGTCGTGCAATCCGGCAAGAACGAAATACACTCCAAATTAACGCCTCCGCCATGTTCAATCAGACCGGATTCACAAACTGGTATGCCGGTGGTGATAATGTATTTTCAACCTCTCTTGCCTTCTATTTCTCGCACAAATACGTCAAAAACAAATTTAACCTGCAAACCACTTTCGATGCCCGCTACGGTATCAACCGTATCAACAAAGAGAACTTTAAAAATGAAGATGCTTTCGTCTTCAACCTCAGTAGTTCTTGGGGAATAAATAAAAACTGGTCGTACGCCGCAACTTTCCAATATCGTAGCCAGTTCAGCAAAGGGTACAAATCACGTACAGACAATACCCTCGTATCGAACTTTATGGCGCCTGGTACCATCGCACCGGCTATCGGTTTTATCTATCGAAACAAAAAGGTCCCTTTGACCATCAACATTATGCCCGTCTCCGGTAGTGTTACATTCGTATTGGATACCGTACTGTCGAACCAAGGTGCATACGGCGTTAACCCCGGCGAAAAAAGCACTGGCGCTATCGGTGCCGCGTTGCAAGTCGATTTCGAAAAGAGCTTCTGCAAAGACAAGATCTCTTATCGAACCTATTTTTACGCCTTCTCAAACTACAACACCAATCGTAACGCATACATCAACTGGAAAAATACCCTCAGTTTCAAAATATACAAATTCCTCACAGCCGAAGCCTTCTGCTCTGCGGTTTACGATGAGGCCGCCCGTACACCGGAACAACGGCAATGGCTGCAGTTGAACTACAAATTGGGTATTGGATTAGCCTACACATTCAAAAACAAATAGCGCTTCTATAAAATAAATGCTTGCGATCCGAAGTGTTTCATGCACTTGGATGCTGTCTGTCACAATTCCATAAACCATCTACTGATTCAGCGTTTGCAGGCAAAGTGTTGCAACCCGTGAAAGCTATGTACAAAAACAATAAATTCACTGTAATCCTACCGATGGTGGTAGCCGCTGCCATCGTAATTGGCATTTTGTTGGGAGGACTCGTATTCAAAAGTGCCTCCCCGATTCCACGAAAAGGTAACCTTGCCGTCCCGGGAGGAGGCAAACTCGATATGTTGATGTCATTAATCGCCAATCGTTATGTGGATACCGTCTCTCTCGACTCCATCACGGAAAAGGCAATTCCCCTGATTCTCGATGAACTCGATCCCCATTCGGTCTATGTCCCAGCCAAAGATATGGCAGCTATGAACGAATCGCTCGACGGCGAATTCGATGGCATTGGCGTAATGTTCAACATGGCCACCGATACGGTAATCGTACTCAATGTGATTAACGCCGGTCCCAGTGCAAAAGCCGGTGTACTGGGAGGTGACCGTATCATCAAAATCAATGACACAGTGGTAGCCGGAGTCAAAATGTCGCAGGACGAAGTGATGAAACGGCTGCGCGGACCTCGTGGAAGCCAGGTCAAACTGGGCATTCAACGAATTGGCGTCAAAGAGCTGGTTCCAATCACCGTAACCCGTGGTGTAATTCCGATCCACTGCATCAACGCAGCCTATATGATTACCCCTGAAATCGGCTATGTGGTCTTTGCCCAGTTCTCGCGCACAGCTTATCGGGAATTAATGAATGCCATCTCATTGCTCCAGAGTCAGGGCATGAAAAAACTGATCCTCGATCTCCGTGGCAACCCCGGAGGATTCCTCGATCAGGCCATTGCCATTGCCAATGAATTTCTCCCTGCCAACCGAATGATCGTCTATACAGAAGAGCGCGGAGGCTTGCGCCAACACCAATTCAGCAACGGCAAAGGCAAATATCAAGATCTGGAGCTGGCTATTCTTGTCGATGAAAGCAGCGCATCTTCCAGCGAAATTCTGGCCGGTGCTCTGCAAGACAATGACTGCGGTACGATTATCGGTCGCCGTACGTTCGGCAAAGGATTGGTGCAGGAACAAATACCATTCTCGGATGGATCTGCAGTCCGACTGACCATTGCCCGATACTACACCCCATCGGGCCGATCAATTCAAAAACCCTACGACAAAGGAAGAGAAGCCTACAATAATGATCTGATCAACCGTTTCGAACATAACGAAATGTTCTCGGCCGATAGCATCCGCTTTGCTGACAGCCTGAAATTCCAAACGGTCGGAGGCCGAACAGTATATGGCGGAGGGGGTATTATGCCGGACAAATTTGTACCGGCCGACACGTCGGATATTACTCCCTATTTGCGAGAAGTGACCGGGCGTAACATTCTGTACCGTTTTACGATCGAATACGCAGATCGCCATCGTGACGAATTGAACAACATCACCTCTTTGCAACAGTTGCAAGCCTTCTTTGACAAAGATCCCAATCTCTTAGAAGAGTTTATCCGCTACGCAGCCAAAGCGGGTGTCGCCCCCAAAGCCGCACAGATTGTCAAATCAAAAGCGATCATTTTAGCCCAGATCAAGGCATATGTCGGACGTAACACCCCACTTGAGGACAACGCATTTTATTACGAACTGCAGGATATAGACAACACAATACAAGAGGCAATTCATCTACTCAGTCAGCCAGAGTCTATGCCCACTCCCGTTCAGGACTCAACCGGCACACAACATTAAACTGGCATGCACGAATAGATCAGACACACTCTATGCACAGCGTACAAACGCTGTACACATAAGTTCATAATAGTATAAATGCAGATAGTATCTTGATCCAAAGCCAAAACAATAAAAGCTCCGGAAGTGTCAGACCTCCGGAGCTTTTATTTTCGCACTATCTATCATTAGAAATATTCACATTACTAATCTTTAGAGCCTTCATTAATTAGTTCCAAATGCTGAGGCTGTTGAATTCTATTGCTATTAATCACTGCAAACGGTTCCAACTATAGATCACAGTCTCTTTTGTAGAAGCCATATTGAAAAACAATCTCTTTGAGAAGGTCAAAAGGTTCACCGACGAAAACTTACAAACCATAAATCAGATAACCGGCTACCCCTGCCAGACAAATCACTAAAATAGGACTCATTTTCTTGATCGAGGCGATGAATGCCACAATCATAATAGCCCAACTATACCAATCAATAAAGGTGTCTGGAGTAAGCAGCAGCAGTGTCGCCGCAAGAATCATCGCCACCACCATCGGCAACATGCCGTACATGGCATCCTGCACATAACGGTTGTTGTGCAACTTCATGTAAAATTTGGTGATCAACAACATGATGGTCAACGAAGGCAAACTCACCGCAAACGTAGCCAACAAAGAGCCCCAAATATTGCCGGTAACGGTATAACCCACATAGGTGGCACTGTTAATGGCAATCGGTCCGGGTGTCATCTGGGAAATCGCTATAATATCGGTCAATTCACTGTTGGTCAACCAATGGTGACGAACCACAATCTCATTGTGAATCAAGGCCAGCATGGCATAACCGCCCCCAAAACCAAAAAATCCGATCTTTAAATAAGAATATAATAATTGAAGATATATCATTGTAACCGATCGATCAGAGTTTAACAATTAGGTTTTGCCGACGATTTTTCAGGGGAATCTGTCGGGTTCTCAATAAACGATACCTCAGTATCAGCAGTGCTTACCGGTTGTACCGAATCAACATCCTGCATCGAACCAGGAACAGTCGGTTTTTGCCCTGTCTTCTCCAGTTCACGACGCAATCGCCACCATCCCCAGGCAATTCCGCCCAATGCCCCGAAAATAATGAGATAGACCGGCGAAATGGAGAAATACCACACCAGAAACGCAGCCAATACAGCCAATACGCCACGCTTCCAGCCTAACCCCTTCGAGAATCCGAACACAGGAGCCAACATCAGCGCAACTACTGCCGGACGGATACCCTTAAACACCGCTGCCACCACATGGTTGTCGCGAAAAGAGTGCAGATAGATGGCAATAATCAGAATAATAACAAAGGAGGGAAGAATAATCCCAAATACCGACAGCGCAACGCCCCGATACCCTTTGACCCGATAGCCGACAAATACCGCCGTATTGAGGGCCAACGGACCCGGTGCCGATTGCGCCAGGGTCAGCAGTTCGAGAAATTGATCTTCAAGAATCCAGCCTTTACGAACCACCTCCCGTTGTACCAACGGAATCATCGCATAGCCTCCTCCAAAAGTGAAAAGGCCTATCTTGAAAAACGAATAAAAAAGAGATAACGATTCCCGCATGTTCCGACTATTTACGATACCGTCCCAACAGGGCCATTACTCCATGAATAAAGGTCAACGGATGCACCGGATTGCCCGGCACATAAAGATCCGGTTTAAAACGCTCCAAAAAGCTGCGATTAAGCGCTGATGAATTTGCAAAGACACCTCCGGAAAGAGCATCCGTACCGGCCAAAATCAACAGTTTAGGGGAAGCTATAGCATTATAAGCTATCTCTAAAGGTACCGCCATATTTTCTGTAATCGGCCCCGTGATCACCATACCATCGGCATGTCGGGGAGAAGCAGTAAACTCGATACCGTACCGGCCAAAATCAAAATTGACATTCATCGTTGCATTGAGCTCCATCTCGGTCGAGTTATCCCCTCCGGCCGAAACCTCACGAAGCCGCAATGACCTGCCAAAACAACGTCGAATCTCGCTGCGAACCAACTTTTCATCCAGCGTAATGGCACTTGGAGAGTGCTCACTAATACAGAGTCGTTCAAGATCATTAGTGGCCAAACAATAATCCGGTGTAAACCGAATAGCTTGCGGATAACGTTTTGCACACTCGTTACAAAACAGACAACGATCAAGTCGAATAGTCAAAGGTGCTGCCGTAATCGCTTGGGTTGGACACAACTGTTCCAACTCTGCGGCAACAGCTTCCGACACGCCGGGAGCAATCTCCGGCCGTCCACGGAACGTCTCGGGTAATTCAACCGCCTTCAGGTCGGGAATGTACTGCCGACCATGACTTCGCAACACCTTGATTTTGGATAACACCATGACAACTATTTATGAATCCCTCTCTCCCTCTGCACACTACAAATCGTGGCCGCAATAAGAGAGATTGAAACTCTTGTTACAAATCGGAAAATCTGAAATGCCGATACCACGCACCGAAAGCGCCAAAGCGGTCCAGTTATGTACCGATGGATCGACAATTTTGTAAGCCTTCACTCGGCCTTCCGGATCGGTCAATGCCACATGACAGATCTCGCCACGCCATCCTTCAACCAACGAAAAGGCCAATCTATCGGAAGCCAACTTCATGCCATAATCGGGCTGGCAACTTACTCGACTTTGATTTTCGAGCAGGTCGAGCATCGTGCGAACATGTCCCATCGACTGCACCGCTTCACGCATGCGTACCTTCAAACGGGCATACACATCTCCGGAGGTCTCTACCACCGGATCGTGTACCAACAAACTGCCGTAAACATGACCGGTATGGGAACGCCTGAGGTCCCGTTCGAGGCCTGATGCACGGGCTGCCATCCCTACAGCACCGATCCGATGCGCCTGAGCTCGCGTCACCACGCCGCAATCCTCGAATCGGGCCAACACGGACGAACTGTTCTCCAATGCATAGACCACCTCCGCATAACGGCGCTCCACCTCATCGAGGTTTTTACGAATCAGCGCCGCTATCTCCGAAGTTAACGGATAGTGGGTTCCGCCACACCGAACCAGCCCCTTAGCAAAACGGTTACCACACCAACGCTGCGTCGTATTGATGACGATTGTCCGCAAAGCCTCACACGACACCTGTCCCAACTGGAATCCAATATCCATGCACAAAGCTCCCGTATCAGCCAAATGCAGAGCGATACGCTCCATCTCCAAAGCAATCGTCCGTTCAAGCTCTAAACGTATTCCGACGGGTTCAGCTCCTGTCACCGCATGAAGCGACTCTACCACCCCGGCATAAGCCATTCCATGGGCTGCGGCGCTATCTCCGGCGACTCCTTCACACAACAACGATTGACGCAACAGATTCGGTGTCTCGCGAATCAGCCGTTCAACCCCTCGATGCTGGAAGCCCAATACGATCTCCAAGTGGATGATCTGTTCACCGTTGCAGATAAAACGGAAACAGCCCGGTTCGATGATCCCTGCATGAATCGGTCCTACGTTCACCTCATGCAACGCTTCGCCACGAATCGAATAGAAAGGATAGTTATTCAACTGTTTCGAGCGATCGGCTCGATCATGCGCAAAACGCAACGGTTTTGCCCACGGATGGTCGATATAACCCACTCCGAACTGTTCGATGAGCTCTCTCTCAAAAGGATGGACAGCCGGATAACGTGCTGTCAACGACGGGATCAGCTCCTGTTTATCCTGACTATCTGTAGTTCGGGACACTTGGTCTTTCCCGTATCCTTCAAGAAGACAGGAGGCGATCATCACCTCTCCCGAAGCGTCATCCAACATCAAGCAGTAGAGCCGCAGAGCATCCGATTCAGGCACTCCAAAATAGGAGGCGATATGGCAACTCTCCCGCTCCAAAGCCCGACAAAGCTGCTGAAAGAAATCCGCATACGGCAATACAGGAATCTCCTCTTGCGGAACACTTCCCTGCCAACCGGATATTTTGAACCACTTATCCATTCGAAACTTAAAAAGCTGTTACAGCGTGAATAATCTCTATCAAAAAGGGAGGTTGGACAATGCCCAATACTGAAGCGATCACAATCAATCCCAACCCACACCACGTTACACTTCGATGTAAATGCGGTGCCTGAAGCGGTGTCCCCACAGGTTTAAAGCAAAGTTGCAGCACACGCGAGCAGAGGCTGTACATCACAAAACAGAGCAACAATGCCAAAACCACCAGTAACCACCACTGCCCCATCTGCACAATCTGCCGCAGAATAATCATCTCGGAGATAAAGAGGGCTGAAGGGGGGAATGCCAACAACGAGACTCCACCCAACAACAGTGCAATGGCTCCGGTTCGATGCACCCGAATGTAGCCTCCAATACGGTTCATCCGATAACTGCCATAGATTTTACCGACTTGCCCCATCAGTACGAAAACACCCGGTTTAATCAAGGCATGAGTGATGACCTGCAATACGGCAGCAAAAATAGCCGCACCGCCCACACCAAGTGCCACCACAGCTACACCCATACATTCGACAGTCGAATAGGCCCAGAAACGCTTGTAGTGGTTGGTCCGACGCAAATAGACCGCAGCAATCAACAGCGAGATCAATCCGGCAAGGATCAGTACATGTTTGAACCACTCGTAAACCGGCGAAACCACTGCCACCTCATACACTCGGAAAAAGGCGACAAAGCCGGCATTAACCAGTACGGTCGAGATGACGGCCGAGGCTGGAGCCGGTGCAGCGAAGTTTGCATCGACATCAATCGTATAGAGTGGAAAGATCTCCATTTTGCAACTGTACCCAACCAAGATAAACAAGAAAGCAATCTTCAGGTAGAGCGGATTTCCCGAAGTCACCGTTCGCACGAGATTTGCGTAAGAGAGCTCGCCTCCTGCAGTCACCGTACTGAGCAGCAAGATTCCCAGATAGGCCACAGCGATTCCCAGCGAACAGACAAATACATATTTCCAGGTGGCCTCCAAACTGCGGCGATTACGACGGTGATAGACCAATCCCGCCGTACAGAGTGTTGTCGCCTCCAGAAAGATCCAAGTCACCGCCACATTGTTGGCGAAATAGACTCCGGTCGCCGAGGTGCACAGTAACATCAACGAAATGTTGTAGAGCTTATACTGGCGCAACGACTCATTATCGAGATAATAGTTACTTTGCACATAAGCGACCGCCGAGATTACCGACATCAGCACGAAAAATATCGTTCCCAACAGATCGAAGGTAAAAAACTGCAATTCGGTCCGGCCAATTCCCCACCCTACGACAAAGGCAGCAAACAGGATCTGTACGCCATAATAACAGGCTGCCGTCCAATGGGCAGCCTGACGGCTCTTGACCGTCGCCACCACACCGGCAATCACGATCGACAACAGAAAAAACAGAAGTATCATCATGGCATCAATCCTTGATCGAGGTTAATGAATCAGAGTTGAAATCGTGGAGTCGCTGTCCGATCTTGCCCACAAACATGCCCAACATCAGCACACTCATCAAAATATCGAGCAAAATGGCAATGTTGATCAAATAGGGCATCTCCACACCGATCGCCATCGAGAAGAGAAAGACCCCGTTTTCGATCACCAAGAAGCCGACCAAATGGGAAAAGATACGCTTATGATTGACAATCAACAGCATTCCACTCAACAAGCCATAGAGAGCTACTCCAAAAAAGACCCTATCAATCTGCGTATCGGCCAGGCAATAGGTGATCACGATACTGCACAACAGCGCCAACAGCGACAGCAACAACTGGTTAAACGTTGCCACCGAAGCGACATGTACGCGGTCTATACCGGTTCGACGGATAATGTTAGTCAACAATACCGGCACAATAATCGCCTTGAAAACCAGCGTTTCAGCCAAAATAAAAATCAATTCGGGCCAATCGATCGCATGAAGCCGGAACAGTGCTACACCCAACAAGAGCCACCCTTGCAATCCTACCAGTGCGGCGTAATGACGGAACCGCTCGACAATCGATAAATAGAGCAGCGTCACCACATACAATATAATCAATGCCAACAACATGATTTATCCGATCTCTACATGATTCAACAACAGGTAACCAATGACAAACGCCACGAGTGCGACAGCCAAAATCGTCACGATGTAGGTGGTATTGCGAGCCATTCGGCTGCGGGCCAAAAGAGACTCGACAACGCCGATAGCAACACCGACTACCAAAGCCACCACAACCACCAACAACGTATCCCACCAGAGTACCGATACCAATGCCGAAGCTGCCAAAACAGCCAACAGCCCCGTTTTGATCCAGCCGGCTAACGTAATCAACGCCATATCGAATCCACTATAATCCAAGACCATGGCTTCGTGGATCATGGTCAATTCAAGGTGCGTGCGTGGATCATCCACCGGAATACGTCCGGCCTCAACCAACAGGGCTTTGAATAGGGCGTACATCAACAACACCATGGCCACTACCATTTCGGTTGTTCCACCACTAATGCCGGCAAACACTTGTGAAAACGAGAGGGTTCCTGAAACCAGCGCCAGAGTGCCCACTACCAAGAAGAGTGCCGGTTCGAGCAGCGCACCGTAAAGGGCTTCACGACTGGCCCCCATACCGTCGATACTGCTACCCGTCTCCATAGCGGCCAAAATCAACATGACCCGACCCAAGGCCAACAGGTAACAAAAAAGCACCACATCGCCGTTAAACGAGATCACCGCCCGAAAGTCCCCCACAGGAACCAACAACAAGGCCACTAAAGTCGAAGCCAAATAGACTACAGGCGCCAAGCGAAACACCAATCCGGTTGTGGGACTGTATATGGGCGTTTTGTGCATCAGGACTCCCAACCGCGTGATATGCTGAAAAAAGGGAGCTCCTTTGCGACCGCTGAGCAGGGCTCGTGTCCGAACCACCACTCCGGGCAGCATCAAGGCAACAAACAGGCTTAATATCAAACTCATTTTTTTATTCAAGCATCTTTAACGAGAGCAACTTTCCTTCCTTACATGAAGGCAAAACGATAGTTACCCTCTCTCGGATTTATATCAGGTTCAAAGCTGTCAACACAAAGATCAAAGCCAGGAACAACAACGCATACAATATATAGTGATCGATACGTCCCGTACGGAAAACCACTAACCTGGCATTGATCCGTCGCAACAGATAGCTCCACCATTGGGCAAACAGTGAATCGAGTCGGTCTTTGTGACGGACGTCAAAATTGTGTTCGGTAGGGAAAATTTCATCGGTACCGATACGGGCCGGATCCAATCGGTTGCTGATCATCCGCTCCGATATTCGTCCGAGTCCTTCACTGAATGATTCACCGCTGTACTGCATATGCGAAGTGACCGCTGTAAAACCGCAATTCCAGGTAGGTGATTCTGTTTCTGGACGTCCTTTGATGATACGACACCTCACAAGCCACAAGACGATGATCAGTACCAACAACAGCCCCACTCCGAGACTCAACGGACCGAAACATCCCGAAAGGAACGTCTCACCCATCGTTGGTGATACCCCTACGGCCGGCGCCAAAGCTCCGAAACCATCAGAGAGTCCCACAGCCAAACCACTTACCCAGCGCAATGCAAAGAGAGGAACCAGACCTACAATCAGAATACCAGCCAAAGGCAGGGCCATAGCAATCAACATCGGGAGAGAAACTTCATGGGCATGGTCAGCCTCCTCAGCACGAGGCATTCCGGAGAAGACCACACCATAAAGTTTGGTGAAGGCCATGACCACCAATCCACCAATAAGCGCCAAAAAGATCATACCGACCAGAGCCACAATGGTTACCGAACCATTGGCAGCCACACCCTGCAACAGTCCCCGATAGATCAAGAATTCCGAAACGAAACCATTGAACGGAGGCAGTGCACAGATCGCCAACATACCGATTAAAAAGAGTACGGCCGTGATGGGCATTTTTTTGCCCAGACCGCCCAATTTGTCAAGCGATGTCGTGTGGGTGGCCGAATAGATATTGCCCGCTCCCATGAAGAGCAGAGATTTGAAAAAGGAGTGGTTCAACGTATGCAGCAAGGCTCCGGCCATACCCGCCAAATAGATGGTCGAGCTACCACAGGCTCTTCCCAACAGAGCCGTTCCCAACCCAATAAAGATAATTCCGATATTCTCGATGCTGGAATAGGCCAACAACTTCTTCACATCGTTTTGCAGGGCGGCCAAAATGACACCCCACAGACCGGTTACCGCTCCCACACCCAGCAAAATCAAACCGATGGTCATCAAGTTTGAATCAATTAACGAGAGAACTCGCATCACACCATAGACTCCGGTTTTGATCATCACGCCCGACATGAAAGCCGAGATGTGTGCCGGAGCAGCCGGATGCGCCTCAGGAAGCCACACATGCAGCGGGAAGATACCCGCTTTCATGCCGAATCCGATCAGGAACAGCACGAACAGCAACACAACATTACCGCCCTGGACTCCGAAATGGGCAATTGAATCAAAGGTGGCCGGCAGTCCATTAGCAGAAAGTACGACGAAGGCGACCAGCAGGAACAGGAAACCGATGTGCATCAGCAACAGGTAGCTCAATGCGGCTCGGCGCACCTCCTGACGTTCGGCATCAAACAAAATCAACACAAACGAGGAGAGCGTCATCACCTCCCAAGCGAACAGGAACCCGAAAGCATCCCGCAGCGTAACCACCAACAGCATCGAGAGGTACAACACACTCAAACAGAAGTAGTGTAACGAAATCTGCGCCGGTGATTTTTTTTCAAGATAGGGTTTCAGGTACCCCCGCGCATAGATCATCACCGATACGGCAGCAATCGACAACATCACCATAAAAAAGGCCGACAGCGGATCACTCATGCCGTATTGCAATCCGAAAACTACGTTGTACCCGCTATCATAAAAGCGCTCGCCGTTATGGGCAAAGACATCGATTGCCACCCATAGCGCCGATACAACACCCAGCGACACAACACATAGTGTGGTCAACCATTTGTACGCCAACGGCACGACAAATACCGCCAACGATAACAGCATCAAAGCAATGACAAGTTCAACGAACATCGTTTATCAGTTGTTCAGTGTGGATTCATTAATAAAGGCTACATCTGCGACTGTCGTAACCGCAGCCGTTTCAGTCCGTAAGCGGCTATGCCCCAGAGAAACATTCTCAAAACCATAGTGGTGTGCCAATGCGATCTCTTCGGGCGAAAAATCCCCCTCCGGACCAATCAGCACCATCGTCCGACTCGCCGCCGGAACCAGTTTGCCGATATACTGACGTGGCATATCCTCTTCACAATGGGCAATCAACTTAACCCCACCAAAAGGCTGAGCAACCAACTCCCGAAACGGAGTCAGCGCATCAATCACAGGATGATAAGCTTTCAGGGATTGTTTCATGGCACTGGTGGCCACCTTTTCGAGACGGTCGGTTTTGAGCACCCGACGCTCACAACGATCGGTCAACAACGGAACGATCCGATCGACACCGATCTCCGTCGCCTTCTCGACAAACCATTCGAAACGATCGCTATTTTTGGTGGGCGCAACCGCCATCACCAACTCATAACTGCGGCGACCATATTCGGACCAACGTTCACGGATCTCCACGCGGCAATGTTTGGGCGAGGCCTCGACAATCTCTGCCCGACATAACAGACCACGTCCATCGGTCAAATGGAGCGAATCTCCCTCCGTCAACCGTAAAACCCGTACACAATGTTTGGACTCCTCTTCCGTAAAAAGATATGTACCGGTATCCGTATCGAGGTCCGGCGCATAGAAAAGTTGCATGGGCCGAGGATTTTATCTAATTTTATCAGCGAAATTTGCACTGCAAAGATACAACAACAAGCTGTACTTATACGACAATTTCTCAGACAATATGAAAAAATTATCCGCACTGATCCTAATCGCTACGGCCATGGTCACTTTTACCGGATGCAAAAACAGCTCCCAGACTGCCAATCCGCTGCTCGAAACCTGGAACACTCCATTCGGAGTTCCGCCTTTCGACCGGATCAAAGCCGAACATTTCAAACCTGCTATCGAAGAGGGTATTCGGCAACACAACGCCCAAATCGACTCGATCGTTAGCAACACAGAGATCCCCTCTTTCGCCAACGTAATTGAGGCTTTGGACCGCAGCGGTCAAACCTTGACCAACGCCTACACCACCTTTTCGCTGCTGAATGCTGCCGAAAGCAATGCGCAAATGCAGGAATTGGACATGGAGTTATCTCCGATGGTTTCGGCACACTTTGACAACATCTATCTGAATGATCGCCTGTTCAACAAAGTCAAAGCTGTTTACGATCAACGGGATCAAATTACCGACCCACAACAAAAACGATTAACTGAACTGATTTACGACCGTTTTGTTCGGGCAGGAGCACTACTGACCCCAGAGCAAAAAAACGAACTCAAACAGGTCAACGAACAACTCTCAACCCTCGGCGTACAGTTCAGCAACAACCTGCTGGCTGACAACAATGCCTTTACGCTGGTAATCGACAACCCAAATGATCTGAAAGGTCTGCCCACATCGATCCAAACCGCAGCCAACACCGAGGCCTTGAACCGCAAAAAAGAGGGTGTATGGATTTTTACCCTCAGTAAACCGAGCCTCATACCATTCCTCACCTACGCTGATAATCGTGAATTGCGTGAAAAAATGTACAAAGCCTACCTCGAACGTTGCAGCCATGGTGACAGCTCGGATAACAGCAAAATCATCAATCAGATCGTCAAATTGCGTCTCGACAAGGCTAAGCTCTTGGGGTATCCTTCATACGCAGCATTGGCATTGGATGAAGAGATGGCCAAAACCCCTGAAAACGCCTATGCTCTGCTCGACCAACTTTGGCAACCCTCACTCGAACTGGCCAAGAAAGAGCTCGAAGAGATGAAAGCCATCAAAAAGGCCGAAACCGGTGACGACAGCTTCGAATCGTGGGACTGGTGGTATTACGCAGAAAAGGTGCGCAAACAGAAATATGACCTCAACGAAGAGGAGTTACGCCCCTACCTCTCACTAAGCAATGTATTACAAGGCATTTTCCAGCTCAGTAACCGGCTTTGGGGAATCACCTTCCGTCCGGTATCGGTTCCGGTTTATCATCCGGAATGCGTAGCCTATGAAGTGTTAGACAAAGATAACAGCCACTTGGGCATTCTCTATTTCGATTTCTATCCACGTCCCGGCAAACAGGGTGGAGCTTGGTGCGGAACTTACCGGGATGCCCATTACGAGAACGGGAAACGCGTAGCTCCCGTAGTTACGATCGTAGCTAATGTCAGCCGTCCTGCAACCAAAAACGGCGTGGCATTGCTCAATCTCGACGAGGCAGAAACCCTCTTCCATGAGTTTGGTCACGCACTGCACAGCCTCTTCTCTCAAGTCAAATACACCGGACTGGCAGGCGTTGAGCAGGATTTCGTCGAGTTGCCTTCACAAATCATGGAGAACTGGGCATTTGAACCGGCCATGTTGCGCATGTACGCCAAACACTACCAGAACGGCGCCCCCATGCCGGAAGACCTGATCGAGAAGATCCGTCGCAGTTCACTGTTCAATCAAGGCTTTACCACCACCGAACTGTTGGCAGCATCGCTTTCCGACCTGGACATCCACACCATTACCGAATACAAACCGATCGATCTGAACCGCTTTGAAAAACAGATGCTCAACGAAAAACGGGGATTGATTCCGCAAATTGAACCACGTTATCGTTACCCCTACTTCTCACACATCTTCGGTGGCGGATACGCAGCCGGTTATTACAGCTACATCTGGGCCGAAGTATTAGACAAAGATGCCTACCAGGCCTTTGTTGAAAGCGGTGACATCTTCGATCGTCCGACTGCTGAATCGTACCGCAAAAACATTCTGGAACGCGGAGGCAGCGAGCCCGGTATGGAACTTTACAAAAAATTCCGTGGCCACGAACCCGATATCAAACCGTTGATGGCCGGTCGTGGATTGATCGAGGTGGAGACCGACTCCACCGCTGTGCGTCCTGCGCCAGTCGATACGGCTGCACGCAATGCCTCGATCCGTCGCATTATCGGAGAGATCGACACCACTGAAAAATAGAACTTTTGCGACCGTCACCGTACGGTAAATGCCAATAAAGAACAATCAAATACGCCCTGCAATTCATGTGGATTGCAGGGCGTATTATTTAATCCGGCACAGCAGATTACAATTCAACAAATCACTTCACACAACATATCCATGCAAACGGGGCCGATCAAACACGAACACTTTAGCACAAAACAACAATTTACACAATTCTGATTTGCGTCTTGGAGTCCGGGAGTCTGAATTGATTTTTCATAAAACAACCTGTTGCATACGTTTACAAACCTCTAAAATTTAAACACATTCAACTTCGCAACATTTACAATCACCTTGCGCCCATTTCCCTAATACACGCCTATCCACTTCTAATAATAGAGAGGGAGAGCAGACAGTCAGGTCTGCTCTCCCTCTCCATTTTATTATCGTCTTTACGACAATGACGAGAACACCCGCATACAGGTGCTCCCATGCAAATATATTTCCTATTTGGTTGCGTCGTTTTGAACCAATTCTACCTTCCCCAAATTGAGGGATTTCACACCCGCCAACTGACTCTTCGCATCGCCTACAACCACAATAACCATATCATCAAAGTTCAAATCTTTGGCAATGACCTCTTTCGCCTGATCCAAAGTCATCGCTTTCAGTGTCTGCACGCGTTGCATCTGGTAATCGTTTGCAAGATCATAAGCATTGATCATGCGCAACATGCCGAGCAAAGCCTTAGGTGTCTCAAACGAGCCATACATCGTCCGTAAGATCGTCTCACGGGTCTGATCCAAAAACTCCTGTGAATAGAGGTTGCCATAACCCGACAAAATATCACGGAACAATGCCAACGACTCTTTGGTCACCGTAGCCTGAACACTCGAACGTGCCGCAAAATAGTTATTGTACAGCCCTTGCGTAAAATTAGAATAAGCTCCATAGGTATAACCGTGCTTCAGACGCAGGATGTCAAACAACAACCCTTGCGAGCTTGCTCCCAACTTGTCGTTTACCACAACTGCCGGATAAGCGTCTGCTGCTTTGATCGACATAGACGATTTTCCAATCAAAATGTATGACTGACGAGCTCCCGGATAATCGATGAAATAGAGCTTACTCTCCGGTTTCCACTCCGCAGAGGCAAGATACTCAGTAGAAAGATTTTTCACCTCTTTGGCCTTCCAGTTTTTCTCCAACGATGCCAACGAAGCAACCACCTCTTTCTGGTCCAAACCTCCTACAAAACTCATCTTAGCCACAGAAGGTGACAGATGGTTCTCATAGTAACTCTTCACATCATCCAATGTCAACGCTGACAGAGTCTTCTCTGTACCATCCGCAGCAAAACTCAAAATCGACGAAGGCCCAAAGAGAAGACGACGGAAATAGAGCTGAGCAATCATATCGGGCTGGGTCAGATTGTAGCGCATATCGTCAAGCATACGGCTCTTCACCTGTTCAAATGAAGCCGTATCCCAACGCGGATGTAACAACATCTCCTCAACCAAAGCCATCACCTGAATATAATTCTTCTTCAGGCAGCTGCCCGACAATACCATACTCTCGATACCCGACTGGAATGAAAGCTGCGCTCCAAGTTGACCGATGGCCTCTTCCAATTCAGCAGGCGTCTTGTCAGCCGTACCCTCGTTGAGCATATTGGCCGTCAGCGATGCCAAACCTGCCTTCTCTGGCGTATCGGTCAGCAAACCATGGCTCAACTCGATCGTAAAGTTAACCAACGGCAACTCATCGTAAACCAATCCGCTGACCTTCATTCCGTTGCTGAGCGAATCATTCCAAATCTTCGGGAGGTTCAACTCCGGAGTGTTGGACAACAAAGCAGGCACAACACTGCGATCAAACGACGACGGTGTACGTTCATACGGATCATCAACAATAGCTCCACTCTGAGAGTTCAGCTCCTGATCCTCGATCGACTCCTGATCCACAACCGCCGGTACCGAACCGGTCAGAACCAAAGCAGATTCACCTGTCGGCACAATACTGAGTCCCAGATAAGGCTTATTCTTGATATACTTGTTGTAAACCCGCATCACATCCTCAGGGGTCACAGCCTGATACTTCGCCAACTCCTTCAACGACCGGTCAGGAGCGCCACCAAAGATATTATTCAAAGCCATATTCTGGGCTTTGTCCAGATTCGAAACAAAGTTGTTGTAGAGTCGGGTCTCCTCCATGGTCTTGTAACGTTCGATATCTTGGGGATCAATACCCTCCTTCTCAAAACGTGCCAGTGCCTCCTGATAACCCTCATAGACATCATTCAGATTAACTCCAGGGAAGGTAGTCGCAATCAGGCGGATCAATCCGGTAATCTCCATCTGGCTGTTCACCATATAGACATTCGGAACCAATTTACGCTCCTCTACCAACACCTGATAAACCGGTGATTTTTTATCCCCAGCCAACAGATTACACAAGAAGTCGAGTGCATATCCATCCTCATTGTACATCTCCACGGACGGATAACCCAAAACAATCATCGGTGCATTGCAGAACGGATCCTCATACGAAATACGTTTGGTCGAATCCAACGTGACGTTCTGTACTTTCGGAGTCTCTGGCTTCGGACGTGCCGGAATCTCTCCAAAATATTTTTGAACCAACTCTTTAGTCTGCGCCTTGTCAAAATCTCCGGCAATTACCAACGTAGCATTGCTCGGTGTGTAATATTTGTTGTAAAACTCCTTGACATCCTCTACGGTCGCACTGCGCAAATCGGGAATCTCTCCAATCACCTCCCAACTGTACGGGTGGCCCTCCGGGAAAAGATTTTTATCCAACAATTCACTCATCAAACCATACGGTGCATTCTCATATTGACGTTTCTCGTTGGAAACCACATCAATCTCTCGCTTCAAGCCCCCTTCGGTCACCGTATTAATAAAATACCCCATACGGTCCGACTCCATCCACAAAATCTTTTCAAGTGCATTGCGAGGTACCGATTCAAAATAGACAGTCATATCATTGGCTGTCCAGCCATTGAATGTTCCTCCCATCTCGTTAATCTTTTGGAAGAAAGCATTGCGCGGCAAATTTTCAGAACGCTGGAACAACATGTGCTCAAAAAAGTGCGCAAACCCCGTTTTTCCCGGTTTTTCACGGCTGCTTCCCACATGATAGGCAATCGCCATCGATACCGTCGGGTCCGAATGATCCTCATGCAAGACCACCTCAAGGCCATTGTCCAACGTATATTTTTCATATTGCAGAGAAACTCCATCCTGCTCTTTACAGCCACTTAAGCCTGCTATCATCGTAGTCATCAATAATGGATAAAACAATGTTCTTTTCATATATACAGTTTTTTGATTGTCGAAATTTACGATTTTTTATTCAAAACAACGACCTTGCCCCCAAAATATTCGAAATCAACCTGTATCCTCAAAAAATAGGGAATCAATGGAGACTCCCAATACCGCACTGAGTCCACTTTCGCAATACAACAATACTCGTAGTTTCGGCACAGTACCCGGTCGTGAACCAGGACAATCATCATCCCATAGCCCCGCTGCTGCAGTCAGGCTATATGAGTATTGGTGCATGCTGATTGCATACTCATTTCGGCATAGAGATCCTGCATGCTTGATCGGAGTTATGGGAGAAAAAGCGATAGGGGGTTAGGAAAGAAAAAGCAATAGCGTTTAAGGGTACCCTGAGATCAATAAGATCCTAAAACCAAAATCCAAAACAACACCCGAAATTACAGGGCACAGCTTAATACAACTTAATCGATACTACCGAAACTGGACGAAACGTCGTGGGGTAAGTGCCGGATGAATAAGACCGATATATTGTCATTACCCCCTGCCCGGTTGGCTGACCGTACAAGCTCTCTGGATACGCTATTGCTATCCCGATCCCTGTTTCGTTCAATGACTTTCCGGATTCGCTTGGCAGACAACTCTTCATACAACCCGTCAGAACACATCAGATAATAACGGTCTGCTCGAATCGGAATGCCTACTGCACAGGTGTTCACATAAAGTTCGTTGGATTTGCTTCCCAAGGCATTGATAATCGCCCTCCTCAACGGATGCCGTTTGGCCTCGCTGGCCGTAATCTCTCCATCTGCAAGCAGCATATTGATATAAGAGTCGTCTTCCGTTATCTGCTCTAAGCGTGAAGGGTCACCGACATAAAGCCGGCAATCCCCAGCATGACCATAATAAAGCGTATCACTTTGGATGATTGCGACTAAACAGGTTGTAGCCATTCCGCTAAGCAGAGAGTCTGAGGAGGCTTTTTCCCGGACTTTTCGATCTGCATAAGCAAATGCGGCCGTAAGTTGCCGGTTGATCTCCGTTAAGCCACAACCTACACCTTCGCTTTCGAGGTATTCCCTTACCGCCGCAAACGCAGTACGAGAAGCTGTACTTCCTGCGGCAGATCCGCCTACACCATCACACACGACACAAACCGTATTCCGACCAATCATAAAGAGACCGCAAGTATCTTCGTTCTCCGGATTCACCCTTCCACGATCTGTACAGGCACCTATATCATAGGACTTATCGCGTTCCGAAATACCATTAGCACTGGATGGACCCCAATTCAAGATCATGCATAGAAGAACTGCAATAGCGAATCTGTTTTTGTCGAGAATAGATTTCATCGTTTGGACATGTTAAGCCGTTCCATTCCCAAAGATAGTCTTTTTCTTCATCACAATCCTTTCGAAAAAATGTTACGTTTTCGGATGTCTGCTTCGGAGTGTGTCTGCTGAATCGAGAGAAACCCTGTCATGTTTCAGCTGTTCGGACTCTACCGGCAACACAAAAAGAGTAAAGCCTTCAAGTTCGTAAACTTGAAGGCTTTGGCTTTATGAACCTTTCAGGTCATCACTACGGACGAAGAATCATCTCTCCTCACCCACGACCTGAGGTTAGTCAAACACTACAACTCTTTGATGCGAATGTTGCGGAAATGCACCTCTGAGCCATGGCCCAGGAATCCGATATGGCCCTTTTCGTTGAGCAAACCGGGATGCTCGCGATGGTCAACCGTTTCCGTACCGTTTTTGCTGGCTTCGGCAATGTCACCATCAACGATCACCTCACCATTCAAGATCACCTTGATGTGAGTTCCTTTGGCAATCACCTCCTCATAATTCCACTCTCCTATCTTCAGCTTGGCCCGTTTGGCAGCAATCACACCGTAAACAGATCCGTGAACCTGATACGGAGCAATGTTCTTATAAATCGGAGCATCATGATCCAAAATCTGCAACTCCATACCTACATAAGCAGCATCACCTTCGGTCGGGGTACGAATACCCAAACCATTGTTGGCTCCCGGAGTCAGTTTGAATTCAAAACGGAAAATAAAGTCCTTATACTCGTCGCGTGTATAAAGGTTTCCACCATAGCTTCCCTTATGAGGAATCAACGAAATCATACCGTTGTTATTCACATAGTCACGTGTATTGCCGATCCACTCGTGCATATTCGTACCGTCAAACAGCACTTTAAAACCCTCTTTCTCCTCTTCCGGAGACAGACGGAAAGGTTCTACACTCGGCAACTCGTTGATGTACAAATTACGGAAATCTACACGTGAACCATGTGCCTGCAATTCGATCTGCTCAATGGCCGGAATCGGCTGAGAACGATCCCAGAAATTCTCCATAATCACATTGTCAACCACCTGTTCGCCATTCAACCATACACTCACACGGTCACCCTGCATACGAATAAACATCGTATTCCATTGACCAAGCGTATTATCTGCCACATGAGATGGTTTGCTTTCATTAACCTTATTGTTGTACAGACCGCCTGAACCTACCTGTGCACCTACATTACGACGTGCAGTGTCCCAAATCTGAACCTGAGGATTACCGCGCAAATAGATACCTGCATCCGGCTCCTTACCATTGGGATCCAAACGCCAATCTACATACATCTCAAAATCACGGTACTGTTTCTCGGTACAGATGTTGTCGTAACCGGTACCCACATAGCTCAAAATACCATTGCCAGCTTTCCAGTCACGACGCATCGTCTCGTCTGCCACCTGCTGTTTGGCCGCCAACTCTTCGGCACTCATCTCCGCACGTTTGACAGGATTCTCAACCAAACCTTTCCATCCGGTCAGATCCGTACCGTTGAACATCGATACGAAACCTCCCTCTGGCATCGATTTGATATGTTTCTTTACCTCCTCAACCTGATAACGCTGATCCGGATTGGTACTCAACTCAACGGCACGGGTCAACAGATCCACTACAACCGGACCATAAAGATCCTTGCGTTCCAAAGCTGTATGATAAATGGCATTCACTGCTGCCTGCTGAACTTGTGAATCAGAATCATCCAGATATTTACCCGCCAGAACCATACCTTGTAAGGTCTTGGTATTGCGCATACGATTGAGTACGGCAATCTTCATCGCCGGAGTGCGAGCCAAATTCATGGCTTCGGTCAACATGATCTGTTTGATCTCAGGTGTCTTATCTGACATCTCTACTAACTGTGCATAACCGTCAATCGCCTTTTCAGCCATCGCCGTATCGTCTGATCCTGCAATCTTGTATAACATCTCGGCACCGTCAAGGGTTTTCCATGCCAACAACGCCTCCAATACCTGCTGACGAGCTGCCGCATCTCCAGACTCGAAACCATCCGTTACAATCTGCAATGCCTCGGGTGTGCTGATCGATGCCAAAACCACATAATAATTGGGGGCAACTGCGGGATTCAGTTTCATGCGCTCTTTGATTGCCGCCATACGCTCCTCCACAGGCAGCGTACTCTGAGCCTCGATCAAAGCGGCACGCGCCTGATCCAAGTCAGATCCTGAAGCAGACTCTACCAACGGATACAAAGCTGCGATATTAGCCGATGTCACCACCTTGGGCAACGCTGCATAAGCCGCTGCAACTACATCCGGATTGCTGTTGCCAATCATCTCCAACACCAATCCTGCATACGCGCTCGAACGACGTGCACCCAAAATCGAGAGGGCTTCCACCTTACCTGCGTCACATCCGGTCCGAACCACATCAGCCATCAATGCATCTACTGGATGGCTGATGGCCAATAAACACTCACGTGCCTCTGCACGGACTTGATCAGAGGTATTGGCATCTCCCAAGAGCGAAGCAATCACAGGCATAGCCTCCTGAGATTTCAATCGAATAGCCGCCGACATGGCTGCCGTACTCAACTCCTCATTTTCATTACCAATATAGGGTAAGATAGCCGGCAATACAGATTGTGCATCATGCAAACCGAGGAAATTGATGATATCTACTTTTGTTTCGGGTTTCGCCTTTTTCAACTCTTTAGCCAAAGCTGCCAATACCGACTCATTCAGATAGGGCTGTAAAAATCTCAAAGCCGCATTGCGATATGCACGGTCCTTGCTTTTAAGAGCCTTGAGCAACGATGACACAGCTTTGTCTCCCAAGGCTTGCTGGCTAGCATACAGAGCCGCAATATCCGTTACCGGAGCATCGAAATGTACCGTTACAGGGGTCGGTTCTGCCACTAAAGCATGAGCTGCAGGAGTTCCAATGGCCAACAAAGCACAACGTGCCGGATCACCTAACTTTTCATCCTGAAGGTAACCACCCAGCAACTCTACACTCTCATCCCCGCCACAACGTTGCAACAAACGGATCAAATAGGCCTGAATCACCGGATCATCACTCTTCTGCAATGCACGTCCCACACCTTCAGCAAAGGTCAGACGAGCCTCTTCCCGTCCGGGCGCAGAGACATAGGCGGCCCATCCTGAAAGAGCATAATTGACCGCCTTATTATTGGTATTGTCGAACATGGCTGTCAACATATCAACGCCTGAAGCACCGGTCGATACCAGATCATCCATCAGACGATTAAATTCGGCCTGATCGCGTGCAGGCATCAATCCCAACGCATCAGAAACCTTCGTAGAGGCCGTGCGACCAGCTGCAGTTTGAGCCTGTACCCCAACCGCCATCAGCAACATGGCCAATCCAAGCAATATTTTTTTCATGGTTTTGTTCATTTTTCGGTTTGCAATCGGATTAAATACTCCATGGATAACGCATTGGTTGATCGATCAAACGATTGGCAGCATCGTCATCAACGAAGAGCAGCTTCTCGGGATCGAACTTGAGGTTACGTCCCAAACGCAAAGCTACCACAGCCATATTGACAATGGTCGAAGAACGGAACGCATTGTCCTCATTCAACGCAAACTGTTGACGATTACGGATACACTCCATGAAGTCCGTACGCTGTGGCAGCGGATCCGGGAACTCTGCCAGCTTCTTCTCCCAATCGGGAATATCGCATACGAAATTGGGATAAACCTTACCATTAGGTCCTTCGATATATGGGTCATTCGGACTGCCATTATCCTCTCCGTAGAGAATAATCTGACATCCATCATCGTAAGTGAACACGATCTTACGCCAGATACCCACAGCATCCTCGTGTTGTTGCGGAGCATCCACCTCTACCGAGATCGGGCTGGTCTCATCCTTGCCCAACAGATACTGTACCGGGTCGATATAGTGCTGTCCCATATCGCCCAATCCTCCCGCATCGTAATCCCAATAACCACGGAACGTGGAGTGTGTACGATGTACATTGTACGGTTTATAGGGGGCCGGACCTAACCACATATCGTAATCGAGTTCAGCAGGCACCTTCTGCTCCTCCAGTTCAGGTTTACCAACCCAATAGAATTTCCATCCAAAACCGGTATGTTTGCTAATGGTGACCTTCAACGGCCATCCCAACATACCACTGTCAACCAATTTTTTGATCTTGGGGACAGTCGTATTCATACCGTAGAATCGATCTGTGAAACGGAACCAGGTATTCAATCGGAAAATCGAACCATTCTGTTTAACAGCCTCACGCACACGTTTACCCTCGCCAATCGTACGGGTCATCGGTTTTTCACACCAAATATCTTTACCGGCTTTGGCTGCATCAACCGACATAATGCCATGCCAATGAGGCGGAGTGGCAATATGAACAATATCCACATTGGGGTCATTGATCAAATCACGATAATCGTGATAAGCCGCAATCTTTTCCCCGGCCAGTTGCAAGCCAGCATCTATGTGCGTCTGGTCAACATCACAAATGGCCACCAAACGTGTTCCTCCATAACCAAAATGGTTGCGTCCCATACCTCCGACGCCGATGATACCTTTGGTCAACTGATCACTCGGTGCAGTGTAACCCGGACCTCCGAGCACGTGACGTGGCACGACTGTCAAAGCCAACGTCCCGAGCAGGCCCTTTTTCAAAAATTCTCTCCGTTTCATTTATTGAAAATTCAAAAATTATTAAATCAAAAAAACAAAAACATCCAGGCAATCCAGGACGTTTCCGACTCATAATTTGTTGTCTAAAGTACTGATATTTCCGTTGAAAACCAAACCAAACAATCTGCTTTTATGGTTCCAATTAAAAATCTGCTTTACTGAATCAACAATCAAACTCAATGAAAATCAAAATGTATTCATAGAAAGCAATATAAAACAACAAAACAGTCCTTCTCCTAAATTATTAAACAACTCAAAGACATTCAATAAAACTTTCAAGAAAAGACAGTCGAAATAATACAAGTTCAACTGAATGAAATTAAAAAAATAAAGTCGGGTCAAAAAGTAAAGATTTATTCACCCCTAAATAGAAACTGATGATTCGAAAACAGAGCTATTACAGCAAATAGACTACCTAAAACTCAGAGTAAATCAGAAGTTTCAAATTTCGAAATAGTATAATCACCAATAGAATAGCCAGGTAATCTTCGCACATGATTATTTAAGGTGCCTATACCACGGCAATATAAAATCGGATATGCAAATAATACGAAATACAATAAAATTTGCCATACATATTCCACTCCGCAATTTTTATTGATTCACAACGACATTTTATTGATAGTATGGCTTTACACAGATTGACTATCAATAACAATTCTCATGGCAACCATCCCCCTATTCCCCAACGGTTTGGCTGCTAATCTGCTAAGAGTAATACATCCAAAGGAAAGATCAATCAGCGAAAGCATTCACCACAACACATCCACCCTAAACCTTCCAAACCGGTATAGGGCAAACATGCAATCAACCATTTATGAATTTTCGATCAGAAAAGCGATCTGTACAGTGCCTCAACTCGGGCTATTGATGGGCTGCAATCCAATTGGTCAAGGCAACAAATTCCGCAACACCCAAACGCTCAGGACGCAAAGCAAAATATTCATGCTCTGCCCCACCGAAATCCCCAAAAACAGCGCGTAATGAATTGCGTAACGTTTTGCGCCGTTGATTGAATCCCGCTTTAACCACCTTGACAAACAGCGTTTCATCACAATCAAGATGCTGCACCGCATTACGCCGCATCCGAATCACAGCACTTTTCACTTTGGGAGGAGGATTGAAGACCCCTTCACTCACCGTGAAAAGATATTCGATGTCATAATACGCCTGCAACAAAACGCTCAGAATACCATACTCCTTTGATCCGGGAGGCTCTGCAATGCGGACCGCCACCTCGCGCTGAACCATGCCAACCACCTCGGGTACCAGCTCTTTGTATTCCAACACCTTGAAAAAGATCTGCGAAGAGATATTATAAGGGAAATTCCCGATCACATTCACCCCCTGAGGGAAGCGAGCCGCCAAATCCATCTGCAAAAAATCCCCCTCAATCAGTCGAGGTGCAAAATCGGGATAGTATTCATGCAAATACGCTACGCTCTCCCCATCCACCTCTGCACCATACAGGGTAATATCCTTCCGTTCGAGCAGGAAACGGGTCAAAACACCGGTACCACAACCCACCTCCAATACCGTATTGCACCGATCTGTATACAAACTATCGGCAATACGACGTGCAACCGAAAGATCGGTTAAAAAGTGTTGTCCAAGATGTTTTTTAGGCTTTACGTACATATACTCTCTCAGATGTTCAGCTCAGATATTCGACAGCTTCTTCTGTCCCTTCAAACCGGACCAAAGATAGAGATAAAATTACTAAATATTGGCGACCAGGCGTGTAAATTCGCTATCCGCAGCTCTTTCCTCCTTGCCTAATGAATTCCACAAACGATGTCAACCCTAAGCTGTTCTCCATGCAAACCCGCGCAGCATCTCCCCACATCCAATAGTTTCCAGCGAAAAATTATGCCCAAGTGAAAACACACCACTAAAACCACAATGGATAGTTTTATGGAGGTAATGGGATCACATGCAATGGAATCAGATACAATCCGCCGAAATCACCACATCAGGATAAAAAATTACTCCATTTTCGATCCGTAAACACTGATCAAAAATGGAGTACATAGAATAATCGATTTCATTCAAACAGTCTTAGAAGCTGCATGCACCATTATTGAATATCTCTCCCCTTCACTAATTCTGTTCAAAAATGATCAACAGAACTATATTAATATAAGGTCACAACAAAAGATCAGTCCAAAATTGGCTCAGGTCAGGCTCAGGTTCCGGTTCCGGTTCCGGTTCCGGTTCGAACTCAAGCTCAAGCCCAGGCTCCGGTGCAAGTTCAAGTTCAAGCTCAAGTTCAAGCTCCAATTTCAAACGCGGGTTCGGGTTCAGATACAGGTGCAGGTTCTGTTTAGGTTTAGGTTTAGGTTCAGTTTCGGCAACGGTTCTGCTATGCGTGCAAGTCCAGACTTGAACTCAGGTTCAAAATCGGCTTCAACTCCAGTTTCAGCTCCCCTGTTTCAGACTCAAAATCAGACCAGGAACAGAACCAGCTCAGACTCGGTCCCCGCTTACTGTTAATTACCCATCTCACTCATAAACTGGATACGCACCAAACGAATCTCCTCTTCGGTGTAGTCCCCACCCAGTTCCTGCATCGCCTCCTCCAACGAATCGCTCTGAGCATCCTCCTTGAAATAGAGGAAGATATCCTCCGCCTTATCCTCATCAATCGTCTGATTGATGTAATACGAAATATTAAGTTTAGTGCCCGAATGGACAATCGCTTCAATCTCCGTGAGCAACTCATCGAAATCCATATCCCGAGCCCGTGCAATATCCTCAAAGTCCATTTGACGGTCAATACTCTGGATAATGAACACCTTATTGCCACTCTTATTGACCACACTCTTGACCACCATATCCTGTGGACGGATAATCTCCTTCTCTTCCACGTAACGTTTGATCAGGTCAATGAATGGCTTGCCAAATTTACGCGCCTTGCCGGCACCGACACCCGTAATGTTCTGCAACTCCTCCATCGTCACCGGATACTGAATCGCCATATCCTCTAACGACGGATCCTGGAAAATCACAAACGGAGGCAACTCCATCTGCTGTGCCACCTTGCGACGTTGATCCTTCAACATGGCAAACAACTCTTCATCGGCAACAGACCCTTTACCCATCGGCGGTGCAACCGGCTCGTCATCACCATCCTCATACTCATGGTCAGCTGTCAACAGAATCGAATAGGGCTGCTCCAAATATTTACGTCCTGCATCGGTCACTGACAACAATCCGTAATTCTCAATATTCTTATCGACAAAACCCAAAATCAACGCCTGGCGAATCACCGCTGCCCAATAGCGATCGTTGTGTTCCGCTCCGGATCCGAACCACTCACACTTATTATGGCCATAGGACTTGATTAACGCATTGTTGCGCCCTACCAAAACGTTGATCAGATAGTCAAACTTAAATTTATCACCCAAAAAGTCGAGCACCTTGAGCATCAAGGTCAACGCTTCCCGTCCCTCGAACTTCGGTTTCGGATTGTTGCAGTTATCGCAGCAGTGGCAGTTCTCCTCTGGATACTCCTCACCGAAATAGTGCAACAGCGTTTTGCGACGACAGACCGAACTCTCGGCATAAGCAACCGTCTCCTGCAACAACAGCTTGCCAATCTCCTGCTCGGCCAGCGGCTTGCCCTGCATGAACTTTTCAAGTTTCTGAATATCCTTGTAACTGTAAAAAGCGATGCAATGTCCGCCGCCACCGTCACGCCCGGCACGCCCTGTCTCCTGATAATAGCCCTCCAGACTTTTGGGAATATCGTAGTGGATCACATACCGAACATCTGGCTTGTCAATACCCATACCAAACGCAATCGTCGCCACGATCACATCCACTTTCTCATTGAGGAACGCATCCTGATTGGCAGCACGTGTGGCTGCATCCATACCCGCATGGTACGGCGCCACCTTAATACTATTAGCAGCCAACAGCTCGGCCAGCTCCTCAACCTTTTTGCGGCTCAGACAATAGATAATGCCCGACTTGCCGGGATTATTTTTAATATATCGGATGATCTCTTTATTGACGTTGACTTTGGAACGAACCTCATAAAACAGATTGGGACGATTGAACGACGATTTGAAAACCGCTGCATCCAGCATCCCGAGATTTTTCTGAATATCCATCTGCACCTTCGGCGTAGCCGTAGCGGTCAACGCAATCAACGGTGCCGGACCAATATCATTGATGATCGGTCGGATACGACGATACTCCGGCCGGAAATCGTGTCCCCACTCGGAAATACAGTGTGCCTCATCAATGGCATAAAACGATATTTTGAGCTGGCGCAAAAACGATACGTTATCCTCTTTGGTCAAAGACTCCGGAGCGAAATAGAGCAATTTGGTCTTCCCGGCCAACACATCACTTTTGACCTTGGCAACGGCTGCCTTGTTGAGCGAGGAGTTCAAGAAATGGGCAATCCCCTCCTCCATGCTGAACGTACGCATGGCATCCACCTGATTCTTCATCAGCGCAATCAACGGGGAAATCACAATCGCCACACCATCCATAACCAATGCAGGCAATTGATAGCACAACGATTTACCCCCGCCGGTAGGCATCAGTACAAATGTATCCTTGCCTGCGAGTACGTTACGGATAACTGCTTCCTGGTTCCCTTTGAAACTGGTAAAACCGAAATACTCTTTCAGTCGTTCATGCAACAAAACACTCTCTTTGTCAGCCATCTGAATTGATTATTGCCTAATACACAAGTCAATTTTAACCTAAAGATAAAATTTTTTTCTCAAAAAAACGCTAACTTTGTTCAAAATTGTTTCATATCTGCGGAAGTCGCCACTATGAGATTATACACCAAAGACCTTGTTAAAAGATACAAGACCCGTACGGTCGTCGATCACGTCTCGATCGAAGTGAACCAGGGTGAAATTGTCGGCCTGCTCGGCCCAAACGGCGCCGGAAAAACTACGACATTCTATATGATCGTAGGGCTGATCAAACCCAACGAGGGCGGCATTTTTCTCGAAGGCAACGAACTAACCCACGAACCGGTGTACAAACGTGCCCAACAGGGTGTCGGCTATCTGGCCCAAGAGGCCTCGGTATTCCGTCACCTTTCGGTCGAAGACAACATCCGGGCCGTGCTGCAAATGACCAACTTCACCAAAGAGTACCAACGTGAACGACTCGAAAACCTGATCGAAGAGTTCCGCCTGCAAAAGGTGCGCAAAAGCATGGGTATCCAACTCTCCGGTGGAGAGCGTCGTCGTACGGAGATCGCTCGGGCCGTAGCAATCAACCCGAAATTCATCCTGCTCGATGAACCGTTTGCTGGTGTGGACCCTATTGCCGTCGAAGACATCCAAAGCATCGTGGCTACCCTAAAGAATAAAAACATCGGGGTAATCATTACCGACCATAACGTTCACGAGACACTCTCGATTACCGACCGCACCTACCTGCTGTTCGAAGGCAAAATCCTTAAAGCCGGAACTGCTGAGGATCTCGCCAATGACGAAACTGTCCGCAAAGTCTATCTGGGAAAAGACTTCAAATTACGTTAAACTCATTTATGGAAATAACCGTACATCAAGGCAGCATAGCGGGAGAAATTACAGCTCCGGCATCGAAAAGTTATGCCCAACGAGCCATTGCCGCTGCCCTGCTGGCCGAAGGCGAAACAACACTCACTCACCTCGACCTGTGCAACGACTCCCGCGCAGCTCTCGATACCGCCCAAAGACTCGGAGCTACCGTCTCTAACAACGGAAATACTTATACCATCCACGGGGGATTGAACCCCACTTCAACAAAACTAAATATCGGGGAATCAGGACTGGCTGCCAGACTATTTACCCCCATTGCATCGTTATGCAATCTCGCAATCACACTCAACGGTGAAGGCTCAATTTTACGACGCCCCATCGAAATGATGGAAGAGCCTCTTCAAGCCCTCGGTGTAGAGGTCGTATCCAATGGCGGATATTTACCCATATCGGTCAACGGACCAATGCACGGTGGCGAGGTGCGCGTAGATGGATCGCTCAGTTCACAATTCATCACCGGATTGCTGATGGCACTCCCTTTGGTCAAAGAGGATACCATACTGAAAGTGGACAACCTCAAAAGCCGCCCCTATGTAGATATGACAATCGGACTGGCCGAACAATTCGGAGTCACGATCGAACATAACGATTACGAACAGTTTTATGTTCCGGGAGGCCAACACTACAAAGCCTGCACCTACAATATCGAAGGGGATTGGAGCGGTGCCTCCTGTCTGTTAGTAGCAGGTGCGATTGCCGGAAATGTAACCATCCTCAACCTGAACCACCTCTCCCAACAAGCCGATTTGGCCATTATCGACGCCATGGCTCGTGCAGGGGCCGAAATCATCACGACTGACCACTCAATCACTGTCAATCGTGAACCACTGCACGCATTCGAGTTCGATGCGACACACTGCCCCGACCTCTTCCCTGCCTTGGCAGCACTGGCCTCTTGTTGTGAAGGGACTACGGTGCTGACCGGCACACGACGCCTCACATTTAAAGAGAGTAATCGGGCGGAGACTATCGCCGAGGTATTCGGACGCATGGGGATCCACATCGACCTCTCCCAAGAGAACAAGATGCTCATCACCGGAGGTCCCATCGCCAGCACCCGAATCCACAGCCACAATGATCACCGAATCGCTATGGCTGCAGCTGTGGCTGCTTTGCGCAGCGATGGCCATATCATCATTGAAGGTGCGGACGCTGTCGATAAATCCTACCCGGACTTTTGGAAGGATCTCGAATCCTTGCGCTGCAAAGAGTAGTTGACAAAAGCAATTGTCTTCATTCCAGCGCATTTTTGATTCAACTGCATAACAAAAACAACGCACAACCAAACACACAAGCAATCACCTCAGTAACAGCCGAAAACTCAATAAATAATCCGGTAATATAATTGACCGATATAATAAAGTTCCTGTCTGCAGAGTTTCATTGATAAGAAACTTTGAATCAGTAAGAGGTAGAGACTTTTAAGGACTTGAAAAGTTGAGAAGTCGTGATTGATGAGAGGTGATTGGTGAGAGGCTGAAAGGTTGAAAGGTTGAAAGGTTGAGAAGTGGAAAATATTGAGCATGTTGCGAGGTTGCGATTGTGTTAGGTGGTGAATGAATTTCGAGGCGGTGAATTTCGAGGCATCGGAAGATTGTAGGACAAACGAAAAGTTTAACATATCCCTCTACCCCTTTAGAGTACACACAAGCCTCAAGACAAGATAGAGAATTGAAGCAACAGGCCGTAAGGCCAGAACCATATAAACTGCATACGATGAACAGTTTTGGCAGGTTATTCCGCATCTCCATTTTCGGAGAGTCGCACGGCGAAATGGTCGGTGTAACACTTGACGGTGTTCCAGCTGGAATTCCGCTCAACGAAGAGAGCTTTGCCGCCGATTTGGCACGCCGCAAAAGCGGTAAACGTGGCACCACACCCCGCAAAGAGAGTGACGCCCCACATCTCGTCAGCGGTGTTTTCAACGGATTTACAACCGGAGCCCCTTTGACCGTGGTCTTTTACAATGAAAACACCCTGTCAGGAGATTACCGCAATTTGGTCACCCACCCCCGCCCTTCACATGCGGACTGGGTCGCCATGCAGAAGTACAAAGGGTTTGCAGATTATCGCGGAGGTGGACACTTTTCGGGACGCCTGACACTCAGCCTGGTTACGGCTGGCGTAGTGGCCAAACTGATCCTCAACACGCTTTTCCCGCAGCAGGTCAACATCCAAAGCTCCCTGAACGAGGTGGGAGGATGCAACGATCCTGAAAAATTTGCCGAAATCATCGAACAGGCGCTTCGCTCACAAGACTCAGTAGGAGGAATTATCGAATGTACCGCAACCGGTCTGCCCGCCGGAATCGGAGAGCCCTTCTTCGATTCGGTGGAAAGCGTAATGAGCCACCTGCTATACGCCATTCCGGCTGTTAAAGGGGTGGAGTTCGGACTGGGCTTCGGCTCAGCAAAACTGCGCGGCAGCGAAAACAACGACCCAATCGCAGCCCCCGATGGCCGGACCGTTACCAACCATGCAGGTGGCATTGTCGGTGGAATTACCAACGGTAACCCTATCGTCGTTCGGGTCGCTATCAAACCTACCGCCAGCATCTCAACACCCCAAATCACCCTGAATACAGAAACCGGAACTCCCGAAAAACTGATCATCAAAGGACGACATGATGCATGCATCGCTATGCGAGCTGGAGTTGTTGTCGAAGCAGCCGTCGCAGCAGCCCTGTGTGACCTGGCTCTGGTGGCTAAGTCTCAGGGATTGTAAAGATATGGGCGCGAGGTTTGGTATATCCGCCAAAAATATATACATTTGTGCTCCATTTTTTCGATAGACGAGTGGACATTTTGAAACAATATACACTCCCTCACAAGGGGTTAAGCATTGGAAATCACCACTTTGAATTCCAAGTGGATGACCATTTTTTCGATGCGTTCGAGGGCTCGGAAATACACCGTGGCTCCGCAAATGTGCAAATCGATCTGACAAAATCAGAACGATTGCTCACTCTTGTGTTCAAAATCGACGGCCAGGTCGAAGTGACCTGCGATCGCTGCCTCGACGAATTCATGATGCCCGTGCATTATGAAGGAACGCTGCAGGTGCGATTCTCGGAAACCGAAAAAGAGAGCGACGGCGATGTGATGTGGCTAAGCCCCAATGAAACGGAACTTCCGTTGGGGCAATATATTTATGAAAGTATATCACTGAGCCTGCCCTACCGCAAAATACACCCGGAAGATGCAAATGGCAATAGCCTCTGCAACCCGGATATGTTATCGCGGTTCAAAATTGTGAGCGAAGAAGAGTTCGACCGCTTCGTGCAACAAAGCGCACAAGAGGCCCAAAACGATAACCAAACGGCCGAAACAAGCGGCAACTCCCCTTGGAGCGAACTCGAAAAGCTCAAACAAAAATTGGAACAAGAACAACTTGATAAGAAACAATAAGAGTTATATCATAAAAACATTCCCAAAATGGCACATCCTAAGCATAAAGTCTCTAGTACGAGACGTGACAAGAGAAGAACTCACTACACAGCAGCCGTTCCTACTTTGGCAACCTGCTCAAACTGCGGAGCAACCGTTCTCTACCATCGTGTATGCCCCGAATGCGGCTATTACCGTGGCCGTGTAGCGATCGAGAAAAAAGCTGAATAAACGAACCGACTCCCCATTAAGCTACAATGACTATGATCAGAATAGGAATTGATGCAATGGGCGGAGACTTTGCCCCGCAGGCTGTCGTGCTCGGAGCTATCCAAGCTGCACGCCAACTGGCGGAAGGCAGTCGGATCGTTCTCTTCGGCGACAAAGCTCGTATCGAAGAAATCCTCTCTCAAGAGAATTGTCCCACTAACACCTTCGATATCGTCCCTACGAGCGAAGTGATCGAAATGGGAGACAATCCGACACAGGCTTTCTCGAAAAAATCCGATTCGAGTATCGTAGTCGGATTCCGATACCTGCTCGAGGGTAAAATCGACGGCTTTGCAAGTGCCGGCAGCACCGGAGCAATGATGGTGGGCTGTATGTACACCGTCAAACAAATCGACGGTGTGATCCGCCCGGCTATCTCTGTCCTTGCCCCTACAATCGACAACAGCCAAGTCCTGTTGCTCGATGTGGGTCTGAATGTCGATTGTAAACCCGATGTACTCTACCAGTACGGTATTATCGGTAGCACGTTCGCCAAAGGCGTGATGAACAAAACAAACCCACGCGTGGCACTGCTCAATATCGGCGAAGAGAAAGAAAAGGGCAACCTCCAGACCAAAGCAGCCTATGAGTTGATGGAGAATACCTCCGAATTCAATTTTGTCGGTAATGTCGAAGCGAAACATGTCTTCGACGGTACTGTCGCCGATGTGGTGGTCTGTGACGGTTTTGTCGGCAACACCCTCCTCAAAGTGATGGAAGGCATGTACGAACTTGCCCGCCAACAAGGACTGTTGCACGACAACTACTTCACCAAACTCAATTATGAAAACGTTGGTGGAACTCCCGTATTGGGTATCAACTCCACCGTAATCATCGGACACGGTTGTTCAAACCCAAACGCCATCGCCAATATGGTTCTCCAAACTGAAAAAACCATCAAGGCAGGCGTGGCAGCCAAACTCCGGGAAATTTTCAACAAATGACGACCAAAACTACCGCAGCGATTACAGGCGTAGGCGCCTACCTGCCCGACTATATCCTCGACAACATTGAGTTGAGCCATATGGTAGACACCTCCGATGAGTGGATCATGTCGCGCATCGGCATCAAAACCCGTCACATCCTCAAAGGCGAAGGACTCGGAACCTCTTACATGGGTGAACGTGCGGCGAAAGATCTGCTGGAAAAAACCGGAACAGATCCGATGGATATCGATGCCGTTATCTGCGCTACCGTGACTCCGGATATGTTCTTCCCCTCAACGGCAAACCTGATCGCTTACAAAGCCGGAATGAAAAAAGCATTCGGATTTGACCTCTCCGCAGCTTGTAGTGGATTCCTGTTCGCTCTGAACACTGCATCCAAAATGATTGAAGCTGGCCCCTACAAAAAAATCGTTGTAGTCGGTGCCGACAAAATGTCTTCAATCATCAACTATGCAGACCGCACGACCTGCCCAATCTTCGGTGACGGTGCCGCTGCTGTACTGCTCGAGCCTTCAACCGAAGGTGTCGGCGTTTTGGATGCTATTTTGCATTCAGATGCATCAGGAGCACAGCACTTGCACATGAAAGCTGGTGGTTCGGCACATCCCGCTACCCACGAAACCGTAGATAACGGATGGCACTATGTATATCAGGAGGGACAGCCCGTATTTAAAGCTGCTGTTTCGAATATGGCTGATACCTCTGTCGAGATCATGGAACGCAATCACCTCTCAGCAGACGATATTCGCTATTTGGTACCTCACCAGGCCAACCTGCGTATCATCAGCGCAACTGCAAACCGCATGGGTCTGCCTCCAGAAAAGTGCATGATCAACATCGACAAGTTCGGTAACACTACCGCTGCAACTATTCCGCTCTGCTTGTGGGATTACGAATCTCGTCTCCGCAAGGGTGACAACTTGATCCTTTCGGCATTTGGTGGTGGTTACACCTGGGGCGCCATTTACGTAAAATGGGCCTACAACGGCGGTGATTTCACGAAATAGGTCGCAACCTATAAGAGATCGGACCTGCAAAAGGAGCTGACTGCTTTTCCGGCGTAAAAAGGGGTGCTCATCCCTATTCTTGAATACGACGGGATAAGTATAGCAAAAGATCCTTGTCCGTACAAACATGGAGGTTCTATAGTTCAAGGGATAGAACGGAAGTTTCCTAAACTTTAAATGCAGGTTCGAGTCCTGCTAGAACCACAAGCGTAAAACGCGCTAAATCATTGAGGATTTGCATTATTGCAAATCCTTTTTTATTTTTACCTATACACATAAAGTGCGTACATTTTATACCAAATGTTTATACATTGTTTATACATAATATGGCTACCTTCACATACGAAATCTCTAAACACCGGAAAAGAAAGGATGGAACTATGGGCGTCGCTATCCGAATCACCCACAAAAGAACCATCCGTAGAATGAACACCGGAATCTATGTCTCTGCGACCGATCTGACAAAAAGCCTAAAACTGAAAAATCAAATCCTCATCGATCAACTTACAGATATGATTCGGGAACTCAGAACGCAATTCAACACCTTGGGAATAGCGGCTGAGCAGATGAGCGCCGATGAGGTCGTCCAATATATCAAACAGGCCATCGAACAGAAAGATGGTTTCAAATTGGATTTCCTGCATTTTATAGAGCAGCAGGCAGCCACAATGGCCCCGGGAACCGGACGCAACTATATCACCACCCTCCATGCCATCAAACGGTTCATTAAACGAGATTCGTTAGATATTTCGGAGATCACCTATACCTTCCTGAAAAAATTTGAGGCCTTTTTGGAGAATGAACCCGTCCTGAAACCCGACAAAAACGGAAATCTCCACGAACAAACCGCCACCAAACGAGGAGGGCGAGCCATCTCCCTATATATGGCCTGCATCAGAGCCATGCACAACAGAGCCAAAGAAGAGTACAATGATGAGGATTGCGGGCAGATCAATATCCCCTACTCGCCCTTCTCCCGATACAAAATTCAGGCGCCACCTCCTGCTCAAAAACGGGCCATCGGCATCGAGCAGATTCAGGCGATCATTAACCTCCCGGAGCACAATCACACACGCTTCAATTTAGCCAAAGATTGTTTCTTGTTATCGTTTGCTTTAATGGGGATGAATAGTGCAGATATGTTCTACTGTGTGCCAGGAAAAGGTGGGATCATCACCTACAACCGACGTAAAACGGCCTCCAGACGACAAGACAAAGCCGAGATGCAGGTTAAAATTCCGGCCTGTATCCAACCTCTTATCGATAAATATCGAGACAAAACAGGTCAACAGCTCTTCAATTTCCATCTGCACTACGCCGATGAGCTGGTATTTAATCGGGCCTTGAATCACGGCATGAAAGAGGTAGCTCAGGCCATCGGTTTGGAAAATCTGACCTTTTATGCAGCCCGCCACTCAATGGCTACAATCGCCTACTCGGCTGCCGTGGGAATCGACAAACAGATCGTTCACGAGATGCTGAACCACGTCGATAAAAACATGAAGGTAACCGATATCTACATCGATCGGGACTGGTCGGTGCTATGGCAAGCCAATGAGAAGGTTCTCAAACTATTCGACTGGAGTCCGCTCCAACAGATCGAGAAAAAAGCCTAAGCTCTCAACAAAAAGTAACGATCACAACCGCATCACAAAAGCGCCGTTTCACGTCAACCATGCCCACCTGGTTTATGATCGAGAGGGCAACTATCGGTTGCGTTTATGCAACAGGGCCTTCATCCAACGAGAGATGCCCAAGAATGCCGCAATTCCGGTCCCGGCAATAATGCCACGTTTTCCCACCGTAATGTGTGAGACCACACAGATCGTCGAGGCAAGCAGCATGCACAAAATAGTCCCGACAACCACACAACCATAAATCAATAACTGTTGGAGAAAGGGGTACTTCATTGCTGTACCAATTATTCGGAAAAGAAGTCGTTCTGATTCAACGATACGGTCTGCAAATTACCATGCTTAACTTGGTGCAACGTGATCGAATAGGTGGGGTAAGCAACCCCATCCGATTGATACTCTGGAGCGGTATCCAAATAGTCCGACGGATCCAAATGGCTGAAGCTCTCCCGCCAATTAAAACCACCTCGTGGGTGTCCAATACCGTTATCATAATCAGGATTCCAGTCCTGCCCAAAACGGATCTTCAGATCATACCATCCGGCCGGAAGCTGTTTCATCGTATAGGAGGAGTGAGCCTGCACATACACATGGCGATCGACCTGCTGCTTACGAACATTGTACAGCATAACTACAGCATCCGTATCATTGCCATTGTGAATGGTTAACTCACTGAGCGAATTTTGGTCGTAAATACCCTCCCCATATACTGAAGTGTAAGGTTCAGTCCCCGTAGGTAAAGCAACATTTTTCTTCTCCGGTACTGCCTCCGTCGGCTCGGTTTCTGTAGCAGCTGCAGGTGAAGAACTGGTTGCAGGTGAAGAATAAGATGTTTTCTGATCCGGCTCGTGAAATATAGCTCCCAGGATAAGTGCGGCCAACACAGCAAAAAAGAGAATTTTTACACGCTGATTCATTCTGGCTGCACTCGGACTCTCCTCCTCGTCATCTGACTGCTCGGAGTTAACCGTAGCGGTATAAACGGGTCGATTGGCCTGGGCCCTTTCGGCAGCCAACCGGCTATCATACTGGCGTCGCTTTTCCGGGTCCGACAACACCGAATATATTTTCTGGATCACCAAGATCGTCCGACGACTCTCTTCAGTGTCCCCATTTCGGTCAGGATGGTACTGAAATGCAAGCCGCCGATAGGCTGCTTTTATCTCCTCCAACGAAGCATCCTCTGCAATGCCAAACAATGAGTAATATGTGTATTTCAGTGGCACAAGACTCAAATTTGTAGTTCACAAAACCAGAACAATCAAGCGACAAGGCTCTTTGACCTATCAATCCAAAAAGATCAATTTTCCGAAAGAGTATTTCCCAGAATTTACGATTTTGATTATCACCTCCGAGGAGTAACAATATTCATAACAGAACTCCGTCTCAATGTAATAATCGGTATGGTCAATTTTATAAATATTGGATGCCTTCCTGGTGATGGTAGCTTCATACGTCCCCTCCTCCACCTGCGTGAGAGACAAAATCTCCGTACAGTCCGTCACCTCGCCTTGGGAAGTGAGAACCTTGGTGCCATACTTGGGATCGGTAGAGACATACAGGTTTCTGATGAAATACTCTTCGGCTTGTACCACGCTACACGTCAAGCACAAACAAAATAACAAAAAGAGTCGTCGCATACCCACTATATCAATAACAGATTTTACATGGCACCCGACCCATTTGCACAGCAGTGGATTTTGAGACCTCTTTAACCGATGCTCGGCAATTATTCAAACCTCGACAATAAGACATCCGATGGTATGCTTTGGAACTTGAACCCGTACAGATATAAACTCGTTCTGATTGGCAATTGGTTGAAAATGGAACCGCTAACAACAGCATTAAAGAGAACAATAATGTTTTCATCGTGATAAGTTTATATAAAAAACAAGTTGCAACCCTATTTGCACAGCATACTGGCAATAAGGTTGTAACTTACTTGACTTTGCCCTATTAAATGGAATCACATTGCAACATTACAATTTCATGATCCTCTACAAAGCAAGACTTTACGATCATAAATAACTTATATTAAAACATATACAAATATTATACCAATAAAAAATTGTAATACATTTTTTCACGAAAAATAACCCAAACAACCCATCTGATTTTACCAACAAAAAAGCCATCCTAAAAAGGATGGCTTTATACATTCGATATAAACACTTATTGGGAACGAGTGGTTATTACAGGGTTGCTAAGTTGACGGGATAAGAAACAAAACCATTGCACCACTTCTTCCACAATGAGCAATACAGATCAATATTTGGATCACAAAATATTCTGTTTAATTCCACAACGTCGCATCTAACTTCCTCTCTCATCGAAATTTCAAAATTTTGGTAACAAAATTCGCCTTTTCTTGAACCATCTTCGCATTTCGTTGCGTGATCACAATGAGGCGGAATATCTTGATGTTTTTCGTGTAGGTATTGCCTCTTCACGTTCCAACAAGAAACACTCTTCCTACTGTTTCAATCCAATGGTAACCGGCAAAACATGCCTGTCTGTTACACAACACCATTAAAATTAATAAAAAATATCAAAACGCAGCACTTCCGGCTGCAAAACACTCACGCTTAAGCATATATAAAAAGGTCGTTTAGATGGAATTTTTCTTTGCATTGACAAATGCAAAGAAAAATAAAAAATAATTTGGAGGAGAATTATTTTTCTGAAAACCAACAATATAAACCATGAAAACGACCAAAAATGCAATCAGCAAATTCAAAACCAAGGCAGATTACATAGGCACCTTGCGAAGTTTCATCGTTGGTGAAACTAAATCTTTTGAAATGCAGGGTAGAGCTTATCAGGGCGTCCAAAGTGCTCGGAGCCTACTCCGAAAAGAGGGATGGGATTTTGACATCAAATCCGACACTGACAAAAACGTCATCACCATCTCTCGCACGGCATAGGTTCAACTTCCTTGTTCACTAAACACTTCCGATTATGGCTCATCTTATTGATCTATTTACGCTCAAACAAGAGATGATGGAAATGGCTCAACTAGCAGTGTTGGCCATTACCAAAGAGTCGGCTCCTATCTCAGATGAACTAACCACACGACAGGCCTATGAAAAATTTGGCCGCAGATGGGTCGACCGGCAAATCAAGCAAGGAAACATCAAAGGGCACCGAAAGGGTCCTGCTGTCAACTCGCCTGTGATATACAGCCGATTTGAGCTGATGGCCCTCAAACAGGCCGAAGAACGGTTACTAACCATTAATCTGAAAACACGATGAAACCTCTTCTGTGCATGATCGGGTTTGGAGTTGGACTCATTCTCGCCACTGCCACAAAGCCCGACCTTTTGTCTCCGGCAATTTTAGTCAATATCGCCGGTGTTGTATTAGCGAGTGCTTCGCTGTATAGGCTAACCAAGTGTGAGATGCCTAAAACAAAAAAAGAGTAACCATGTACCAACAACTAATGCATATCACCAACGAGCAACTGCAATTCATCGTCGAAAAGGTGGACGAACGGTTGGAGAGCGAGTGCAAAGAGATTGACGAATCCCAATTCGGCATTGAAATCATAGGTCATGGACTCGACGCAAATCTGTTGTTTGTGGCATATCCAACCATCACAGAGTACTACGACTCAAATTGCGCCGACAAGGTTTATCAAGAGGTCGAATACCATCTGCCATACGCCAAGTTAGTGACCTACATCGATGGCGAGGAGGTACCCAATGATACCACCAATTTGCTACTGGCACAATACATCAACCAGCACATCAATTAACGGACCGCTGTGCCGTAAAGCAGCAGAACAGACAAGTTAGTATTTGGTTGTTTGCCCGGCCATCCGTGAGGTCTGCCGGGATTTGGGGATGACCGGCCCGTGCAGGTTCGACTCCTGCCCTCCCCACAAAATAAACGATAAAAACATGAATACGCTCGATGCACCTAAACAACGGATCAAAGCGGCCCTTCTGGCCGGGATCCGTCTCACTACGGCCCAGGGCAACCGATTGGCCAGCACCGTCGATTTCAGAAAGATCATCTCTCGGCTCAGAGACGAAGGGCTTGAGATCAAAGACTTCTGGAACGTCCGAAAGGATCGGGAGGGTCGAACCGTAGCTCGATACAAAACCTACTACATCGATTCGCCACTTCCCGCGAAAGGGACCCGCATAGCGGGATTCGGGGAGCCGGAAATAGAACAACTGTTTTAACACATAATGATTCACATAGCAAGGGCCGAAGCTGTCAGAGGCCACAAAATGCAATAATCATGGGATTGAACGAAGGAACATCAGCTACCTACATCGGCATCAGTGACGGGAAGATTTCGTTACGCGTCAAAGAGGGAACCCCAGGGGCCGTCATGGTCACCAGCAAAGAGAGCGGCAAGGTATCCTGGATCAAATACTACCGATCCATCAGCGGCTACCTGACCCAGATTGAAAACCGTCCGGACCGATTCAACGAACGCATGTACAACTGGCTGCTGACCATTGTCGATGGCGAGGATACCTACATCCTGCAAATTCGGGAGTCGAGCGGATATGCCCGTTCGCTGATGAAGTCGCTGCCCAACGTGGATTTCAGCAAAAAGATCACCTTCTCGCCCTATGTCAAGATCGTGGACGACAAAAAGCGGGCTACCCTCTACCTCTCACAGGACAACGTGAATGTGGAGTGGTACTACACCCAGGAGCACCCCAACGGGCTGCCCGAACTGAGAAAACATATCGACTCGCGCGGTAACACCACCTACGATGACTCGGCCATTCTCGACTTTTTCGTCAAACAGGTCGAGGAGGTGATCTCGCCACGCATCGCTCAGGCCAACCGGCAACGGCTTGGGGAACTACCCACTGAGGAGCCCCTCTCCGAAGAGGAGGATATGGCCGACTACATGGCCCGGGAGCATGAACGGCAGGTAGAGGCAGCACGGGCTGCACAAGCTACCCCTAACGCCCAACCCAACGAACTCGATCCATATCACGGTGCCCGCACGCGCAGAGCTTATACACAGCCTGCTGCACGGCCAACGGTGGCACAGCCGCAAACCTTCTCGGATGGCACGCCGGTTCCCACCGAAGATGACCTGCCCTTCTAACCTGAAAAGCGTAAAACCATGGGACGACTATTTCACAACCCGACGGCTCGTCAGATCACCTTCTGTGACGAGCGGTTTTACGAAACCGAATCGGGCCGCTTCTACCCGTCGGTCACCACCGTATTAGATGTATATCCCAAAGGCAAGGAGTTCAACGAATGGCTCAAACGCAACGGCACTGAGGCCGACACGATTGTCGAGGCGGCAGCAGATACCGGATCGAAGGTACACGAAGCGATCGACAAGCTCCAGCAGGGGGCCGAGCTATTTTGGGATGACTCCCGCTACTCGCTCAAGGAGTGGCAGATGATCTGCCGGTTCATCGCCTTTTACAAACGGTTCCAGCCGGAGATCATCAGCTCCGAATTTACGCTGATCTGCGACAAATACCAGATTGCAGGAACGGTGGATATGGTCTGCCGCCTTAACGGGAAGGTGTGGCTCATTGACCTGAAGACCTCGAACTATGTACACAAAACGCATTTGATTCAGGCGGCCACCTACACCGTCATGTTCAACGAGATCAACCGGGGCCAGATGCATGTCGATCGCACCGGCATTCTCCACCTGAACGCCAAAACGCGCACCGAGGGCAAAGGCAACAAAATACAGGGGGCCGGCTGGCAGCTGATCCCGGTCACCAAATGCATGGAGCACTTTGCCTCATTTAGGCACCTGCGGGCCATTTGGGACCTCGAAAACCCCAACCCAAAGCCCAAGAATCTGATCTATCCCGACCGCCTTAAACTATCCGAATATGGCAACTACGGAACAGTTACGTGCTGAGGCGACGACCATGCAGCGTTACCTCGAGGAGCTCTGCCCTGCTGACCCGGCCCAGATCAATGAACGCATCCGCACGCTTCAGGTCTATATGGCCCGAAGCGGCGAGATGCTCGCCCAGGCCAAAGAGCTGCTCAACCGCAAACGGAGCCAGGAGATTGCCCAAACGATTGTCAAGATCGCCCGAGAGGGACACCTCTCGGCCAAAGCCCAGAATGTATTGGTCGATAGCCTGGCTGCCGAGGAAAGCTTCTTAGTGGATTGGATTGACCGCATCAATGCCACATGCACCCATCAGGCCGATCATACCCGGTCGTTGCTGGCCTACGAACGTGAGCAGATGCGGCTGCTCAGAACCGGATATTAACGCAAAAACAACATAGACATGAACAACAAAGATGATCCTCACGACCGATTCGAGCAGCTGCTGGAGCAGGAACGAGAACTGATCCGACAGCTCAAACACCCGACAGAAGAGCACCCCGAGCTACTCAAGGAGCTCTCCCGTCTTCAACGCCGCCGAGCGGAGATCGGCAAAAAACTAAACATCGGAATTATTGGACAGTAAGCAATGGCCAGACCTAAAAAACTAAATGCTGATTACTTCAGTCATGACGCAGATATGCGAAACGATGTCAAAATAAAGGCGTTACGGCGCAAATTCTCGCACATGGGGTATGCCGTTTGGTGCTATCTGCTCGAAACGTTAACGGATAACAACAATTTCGAGATACCCTATGACGAGATAACCATCGAACTGCTTGCTGCTGATTTTGATGTGGAAACTGAAGACTTGAAAAACATCATCGCATATTGTCTGAAAATCGGACTTCTACAACAAGACCACGACACATTATACTCACAAACTTTAAAACAACGATTTACACCACTACTTGACTATCGCGGAAAAAGGAGAACTAACAAATGCTGCGATTTGACAGAATCTGATACGATTTCAGAGACGCAAAACGATACAAACAGGGATAATGAAACTGTTTTGACCGTGCAAAACCCACATAGTAAAGTAAAGGATAGTAAAGTAAAGATAATACCCCCTATATCCCCCTCTTGGGGGGAGGAGTCCGCTTCGGGTGCAAGCACCCTCGCGGGAGAGAGCGATCTGGAGCACAGCCCGCATACATCCGCTGAACCTGCTTGCGAAACAACTTCCCCGCCGGCCGGCAGCGGGCAGTCACCTTTCCGGCAGCGGGCCCCGGCGGCCCGATTTCAGGCTCCTACCGTCGCCGAGGTGGCCGACTACTGCTCCCAACGCAACAACGGAGTCGATGCCGAGATATTTGTAAACTTCTACACCGCCAAAGACTGGATGATCGGCAAAAACAGGATGAAAGACTGGCGGGCCGCCGTCCGAACCTGGGAGAAGAGCCACCCCCTAAAACCTGAAAACCAACCCACCTATCAACCCAAAGCTATCCGTCTATGACCCCAGAGATCAACATACCGCAGGCCGAAAACTTAGAGAAGGCCGTTATCGGTGCCTTGGTCATGGAGCCGGGATACCTTCCCGAGGTGGCCAACATCCTCTCACCGGAGTGTTTCTTCAACGAGGCGAATGCCGAGATTTTCCGAAACATCCTCTCGATGTATGACCACAACGAGCAGATCGACCTGTTCACCCTCTCCCAACGGTGCAAAGGCAACAAAACGCTCGCCGGCATCAACATTCCGGCAACGCTGACCGCCTGCACCGCCATGGTAGGATCGGGGGCCGGCGTGGTCAGCCATGCGCAGATCATCCGCGAGAAGCACCTCGCCCGGCAGATGATCGTCCTGACCTCAAAGGTGCTAAATGGCATCCAACACAACGAAGATGTGGCCACAACCCTGCAAAAATTCAACGAGGGGATGGACAAAATTGCCATGTCAGCCATCGGATCGAAGGGGGCACAACCTATCGGCAAGCTGCTCGATGCGGCCCTGCAACAGGCCAAGGCCCGTCAGCAGATGCAACGCCAGGGGATCACCCCGGGGGTACCCACCGGGCTGGCCCGATTGGACGAGCTGACCGCCGGATGGCATGCCGGGCAGCTCATCGTCCTGGCGGCCCGCCCCGGAATGGGCAAAACGGCCTTCATGCTCGCCAGCGCCAAGGCCGCTGCACAAGCCGGATACCCGCCCTGCATCTACTCCCTCGAAATGAGCGGCACCTCCATCGCTGACCGGCTCCTGTTCACCGAATGCCAGGTCTCGTTGGACAGCTACCGCTCCGGAAAGTTGGACCGACAGGACTGGACGGAGATTGAGCGGGCCGCCCAGATAGTTGGGCAGCTACCCATCTACATCGATGACAACCCCGTCGTATCGATGCGGTACATCCGCTCCCACGCCAAAATCATGGCCAAACGGGGCCGCTGCGGGATCATCTTCATCGACTACCTCCAATTAGCGGATACCGCATCCGCAGATCGCACCCGAAACCGGGAGCAGGAGATCGCCCAGGCCAGCCGTCAGGCCAAGATCATCGCCAAGGAGTTGGAGGTGCCGGTGGTACTCCTCTCGCAGCTCTCTCGTAAATGCGAGGAGAGGGCCGGAGCCGCCAAGATGCCTCTGCTGTCCGACCTGCGGGAGTCCGGTGCCATCGAGCAGGATGCCGATGTGGTGGGGTTCATCTTCAGACCCGCCTACTACGGAATCCGGGAGTGGCCCACAGACAACGGATCAATCTCCACAAACGGGTTCGGAATCCTGAACATCGCCAAACAACGAAACGGAGGCACCGAAGAGATTCCCTTCCGGTACAACCCCTCCCTGACGTTGATATCCGACTACACGCTCTACGACAATGCCCCAAAACGTGATGTCCCTTTCTGAGCAGGTCTATGAGGCCATCCGAACCATCGAACAGCAGAAGCGAGAGGCCAAATGCTACCCCGCAAGTGTCTTACTGATCCGGGAGCTGGCTCCACGTCTAAAGCTGTCTCCCTCAGCGATCTATCCGATCTGCGTCCTGCTCTACAAGGCCGAGCGGATCACCGGAGGACGGACCATCAACGACAGCTATTTCAACACACGTTAACACGCAACAAAAAGACAACCATCCATGACCGAAAAAGAGGATTACATCCACAACGACCCCTCGCCCTGGAGAGACAAGGCCATCGAGCTGCTGGCCAAAATCAAGGCCGAACGGGCCGGAAAAGAGTTTGTCCGCATCCCGTTGGAATCGGGACGAGGATATTACGAAATTGAAAAATCAAAATATGAAAAGCGACAAAGACAACAATAGGCCGATGTCCTTAGCCGAGTTCCGCAAGATGCGTCACACGCTGCTGCCGGAAAACCGCAAGATCAAAAATGCCCGCAAGGTGGAACGGGACGGGATACGATTCGACAGCCGATTGGAACTGTTTATGTATGATCTGCTGAAAATGGCCAGCATCCGTTTCGAGCGGCAGAAGCGCTACACCCTGCAACCGGGGTTCCGGTACAATGGGGCCGCCATCCGGCCGATCACCTACACTGTCGATTTTTGGCTGCCGGATCACAACCTCATCATCGACACCAAGGGCTACCACACCCAGCAGGGAGACATGAGAATTAAGATGCTCAAATGGCGGTTTTCAACGGCCGGAGAGTCGCCCCGCATAGAAACACCTAAAAACCAAGCCGAGTGCAGGACACTATTGGAGGAGCTGAAAAGATCATGAAGGTAAAAAATGCTATCGACCTGCTGACAAACTATGTCAAGAGCCTACCGGAGGGAGAGATTCGTCAGGCTATTCGGCTTGTGATCCGTGAAACAAAAAGTTTTCAAACAGTCAAGAACAGAGATGATAAATCCCAGAAAAACAATCATTGACAACACCATCTCCCGGGTGACAGCTGCAACGGGAGTGACCATCGAAGAGATACGGGCCAAAAATCGGCACGTGGCCATCGTCTATGCCCGCAACATCCTCTGTCACGAGCTCGCGGAGCAGCGATTTCGCAATGGTGAGATTGGAGAGGTGATCCATCGGGACCGATCCACCATCTACAACTGCATCCAAATGTATCGAAACGACTACGCCACCGATCAGGCTTTTCGCGAGCTGGCCCAGCAGGCCCATACCGAACCCTCAAATACCCTGTAACGTATGAAAGAGAAGCTGCCACCCATCGCCAAACACTTTGCCCTCTACATGGCCCAGCAGGCCGAGCGGGAACGATCACAACGAGAAAGAAGACTTCCCGACAACCTCCCCGTGCGCCATAGCGAACAGCCCATCACCGAGAAACAAAAAGAGACAACCGCTTTGGCCTATCTGCTTGCGGATGTGATCTATCAGATCATGTTTGATCTCTGCGAGCAGATGCAAAGCGGAGGAGCCGACCTCCGGCACGAATCCAAATATCGGTTCAATGAGCTGTTCAAAGCTGCGCAGAACTTCCGAGATAGGGCCTCGAGAGTCTCCCGGGATGTCGCTGTGATGAAAAGCGACAGGGCATTTGACGACTTTTTCGAAGATTCGGAGTGGCTACGCGAAACCATTGAGCTACTATTTAACAGGGCTTTGGCTACAGAAGATGCCAAAGTACGAATCCAGGCACTGATATTTAACTTACCACAACGCTAAAACAAATCCCTAAAACCATGAAAAACCGAAATCTCACCCTTTTGCAGTACCTCACTGTGCTCCTTTGCACGGGATTGCTGTTCGTTATGGCCTTCTTTGCCTGCAACGAAGCCAAGCACCGTCCCGGGAAGATCATCTTTGATCGGGTCCCCTTTGTCTATGCCACCATCAACGGCCAACGCGAGCTCTTTCTGATCGACACCGGGGCCTCGGTCTCGATGCTCGACAAAACGTTCTGTGACGACGCCGGCATCTATTACGCCGACTCCGAGGTGGAGATCATCGGCGTGAACGGCGCCTCCATCCCGCAGAAGCTGACCGGCCGCATCCCCTTTCAGTTAGACAGCATTCCCTACTCTGCGCGCTTCTCGGTGCAGGATATGACCTCCCTACGAAGGGCCGCCGGCCGAAATATCAAAGGGCTGATCGGATCGGACGTCCTCTCTGCATACCACATCAGCATCGATTTCAAAAACTACGAATTGGTATGGGAGTAAACCTCATGCTGCAAAGCGACCTGCGAACGATCACCGAAGCCATCGACCAGACAACAGGCATTGGCTACGTGGAGCTGCTGGCCAAACGGCGCTCCTCCACCCTGCAAACGTTGGCAAAAACTGCCGTATGCCATTTTCTGCACGAACGGGGCTATCCCTGCGCTCTTATCGCTCAGGCCCTGAATCGAAGCCGCTATTTGGTCCCCTATCTGCTGCGCAAGCATGAAGATATGATGTTTTCGGACCTGTTTTACCAACGTCTCATTGACCAGATCAACCACCAATTAACCAGGCAACAACCATGAAAAAACTGATCAACTTGCTCTTTGGGCACAAATACTACCTGAACATTATCAATGACGGGGAGTGTGATTATATCTGTTCAACCATCTTTCCCACACTTACGGCTGCGCGCCAACACCGCCAGTCTCTGACCGGAAACAGAAGCGTCGAATATGTGGGACGCATCACGTTTCGGACCCGCCGCAGACTACAGCCTCGAGCACTGAATTAACAGATGCACCGCTGCCCGCTACCGTACCGTTATCTTTAGTGCCGATGAGCAAGACCAAACACCTTTACATAGAGGCCGATTGCGGAGACAACAGCATTACGTTGTCTCCCGATCTGTGCCACGAGCTGCAGATCGACGCCCACACGCCAGCCCGGATTCTGATCTTCCGTTACAAGGGGAGCCGCCTCTTTGGGCTGAAACGGGTCTCCACCAAATTTGCCCGACGGACGGAATGTGGCCTTGTCTGCTACAACGCCCGTTTGGACAGCTACGGATTTATCAGCCTAATTCCCACGGTCAATATGATGTTTTATGTCATGGGAATCGACACCCCGACTGGCCGTTTTGCCGTCACCAAACAGCACCGTGCCGGATCCACGCTCTACCGCATCGAACCGATCAATATCCAAACCGATGGCATTTGAACTCAGATATGAGGGGCTCAGCAATGTCCCCAGTGATTACGCCTGCCAGGAGGGTGACTCCGCCGCACTGATCGATCTCTCAATCGAAAATGGGGAGCTTCGTCCCTTTGTGCACCCCAAAAAGATCATGGATATTCAGGGGCGATTGGTATGTGTGCACCGGGGATCGGGCTATGAGAACTACCTGAGCCTCGACAACGGAACTCTCTACTGGCAAACAAAAGAGGAGACCGCAATGGGCGAGCGCCACCCCATCACAGAGGGGGTATCCACCCTCTCCAAAATTGAGGTGTTGGGCAACACCCTGATTCTGCTGTCGGATCATCCGTTGCTCTACGTCTTGTTCAAAGAGGGGCAATACAAGGTGTTGGGTGAGCAACCGCCGCTGTTGGATATTCAGTTTCAGACACGCTATTTCCAATTCTCTTGGAAAAGGAGCGACAAAACGCCACATCCTCCAAGGGATAATAATGAAGAAGGTGCAACTTATACTGGAGATTTAGAAATCGATTTACCCTTCGATGTTCCCACAGACAAAAGCACAACATTTACCGCAGAGCAACAAAATCAAATCACACAATGCATAATGGCAGCAATCAATCCTGCTATAGCAGCGTACAGAGGTGATGGCATCTATTGTTTCCCTGCGTTAATCCGTTATGCTCTTCGTCTATATGATGGATCTTTAACTCAGCATTCAGCACCCATTCTACTTGTCTTTGAAGAAGATTTACCGGATTACTATCCCAGTTTATACGATCGTTTTGTCTCTGTCAAAGTCACCGGTTCCAGAAAAGCATTGCTAAATATTATTGGATATAGCATTTTTATGCATTGGCCAGGATTCAATTCAGAGTGGAGCGATGTCGTAAAAAGTGTAGATTTTTTTATTAGTGCACCCATCTACACCTATATGCAAAGTAATGCGATAGAACACACCTCATATAATCAAAAATTAAATCGAGTTTATATTGATCTACCAACCAAAGATCATAAGAATGTTGATACCGAAATATGTGAATGCGGACAATTCTATTTGGTGTATTCAATCCCCTCTTCAGGTAAATTTTCTGATTTCGGCGACGATTATGATGTCTCTGAGCCCAAAGAGATCGGCTTTGATAACGACTATACCAAAGCGCCTCCTCTCAATTTGTACTTTGCTGAAGGCGTCTTAACAACAATCGAACAGCAAGAATTGATGGAAGATGAGTACAGAAGTCATCATCTGCTCGCATCTGATATAAGCTATATGTATAATAATCGTTTACACTTAGCCAATATAAAACAGACTTTTTTCCCTGGTTTTAGCTGGGAGCAAATGACCAGTGGAAAGTTCGATGAAAGATACACATGGGGCATTGCATCCATGTATATTGATGTCTATTTGAAGACGGTAGAAAAAACAGCACATGTACGCCATGCAATTACAGAGCCCTTTAACATTCAAACTGGGGTACGTTTTTTCTACTACCCTGACTCGAGAGCCTATCGCATGATCATCACTCTGCAAAAGGCCGAAGATGCGGGAACAGAACAATACTATGCGGTAACTCTCGAACTGGAGGAACACACAACCCTGAATGGAGCCTACTATTACGAACCCCTTGACCACATATTTGAATCTAAGCTCAAACCGACAACCACTGTTCCATATCCACCTTCAGCCGATGAACTAACCAGCATGATTCCCAATCAGCTGTTTGTGTCGGAGTCCTCGAATCCTTTCCTCTTTCGGGCAGGACAAATATACACCATCGGCTCCTCAGAGATTCTGGCTGTCGCCTCTGCCACCAAAGCCCTCTCAGAAGGACAGTTTGGACAATTTCCGCTCTATGTCTTTTCCAAAGAGGGGATATGGGCCATGGAGGTGAGTCAGACAGGCTCCTACTCCTCCCGACAGACCATCGCCCGGGATGTGTGCAACAACGCCAAATCCATCCTCCAAACCGATGTGGCTGTGCTCTTCACCTCCGACAAAGGGGTGATGATTATCGAAGGGAGCAACGTTAGATGTATCTCCGAGGGGCTACATGGGCCTGTATTCGATCTGCAAAAGCTGTTCGCCATAGACGAAATAGCGCAGGCGACTGTATCCCAACCGCTCTTTGAAGCCTTGAAGACCTGCATCCCCTTTCGCAGTTACATCGCCTCGGCACAGATGGCCTACGACTACCCCAACTCCCGGATTCTGATCTTCAATACCGAATATCCCTACGCCTATCTCTTCAACCTGCTGTCCGGTCTCTGGTCCATGATCACCTCAGACTACACCTCCATGGTCAATGATTTTCCCAGAACCTACCTGACCAATCGTGCCGGTGAGGTGGCAGATCTCTCTGCGGTGATCTCTGACGATGACCCGACCGAAGTCCAGGGATTGGTGATCACCCGCCCCCTGAAATTCGGGGCACCTGACACCCTCAAAACCATCCATACGGTGATCCATCGAGGAAACTTCAACCCGCACCACATCAGCACGGTGATTTACGCCTCACGGAATGGGGTGCATTATGCTCCAATCAAATCGGGTCTCGGAGCCTTCTTACGCTATCTGCATGGATCGCCATATAAATTTTTCCGACTGCTCTTCGTCATCGAGATGAAACGCAAAGAGGCCTTAACGCTCACCACCTTGGAGACTACAGAGAAGTTTACCAATAAACTGCGATAAACTTAATAATCGATACGATCTACCCGAAGTAAAAAGTGCCCGCACCGACAAATTCGATGCGGGCCATGTGTTGTCTATATCTGGCTACCACAAGTTGTTATTATTCTTCTGTAGAAGTTGTTTTTGGAAGAAATCCTTCTCTATCCAAAACACGAAGAATACTCCTTAGCAAATAGCTATTATTAAAGGCAAGATGATATTTTCGTGCATTTTCCTGGATAGGCATGAGCATTTTTTTTGCAACCAATTGTCTGATTTGCCGGGAAACATCTGACGCTGTTTTATCAGGGAACAAAGGTTTTATGTCAGCTGCTTGTATAACTTGACGTTCACTGAGAATAACTGTTTCGAGAATTCTATATTCATCGCTTGTGATATATTGATGATTCAAGGCATCCTGAATCATCGGTTGGAGCACATTATGTGACAGATAATCATAATCCCCAATTTTATCAATCTTTTCTATTTCTGACCTCAGGCCATTGAGCATGTATTCCGTCCATTCAATATAACCTGCATCAGTCCCTGTGTCTGCTCGAGCCAATTTGTCATAATAAAGATCTCGATTGGAACAAAAGACAGCAACAGGATTAATAATTCGGTTGTTGCTTGTAAACACAAACTTCAATAATAGAGCGTAAGTGAAAAGTCTCACGACTCTTCCATTCCCGTTACTGAAAGGGTGAATCCAAACAAAACGATGATGTGCCAGCGCAATTTTCAATAAATCATACTTCTTCAGAACATCCTGATTGACAAAATTTAACAACTCATCCATTAACTCTGGCACTCTGATGTATTCAGGCGGAACATGCTGAGATTTATGTATACGCACATTACAATTTCTATATTGGCCTGGAGTGGATGATCCTTCCCGTGTTGAACTTAATCCATCGACAGTTAAAGCATGCAACTCGCGAATGAACATATGGTTGATGGTGATTGAATTGATATTCTCCTCAATATAACGCATCGCCTTCTCAATGTTATTAATCTCACGAATCGATTCTTGGTCTTCGAACAAGGTTACACCCGAAGGCTGTTCTATTTTCGTGGATTCCACATAATCCATCACAGTCGTATTATTCCCCTCTATACGAGAAGACCCTATACTTTCCAATATTTGAAAAATATGTTTAATCTGATAGAATACCGGAGGGATCGTATGCCCTCGCAATACTTTGTATCGAAGTAACTCCATCTCCATAATGGAATCCAAAATGGGCATAGCAAACTCAATTTTTGGATATCTGAGAGCAATATTTTTAGGAGCCATAATTGTGTACGTTGAATGTTAATAATCTTTACAAATTGATTTTCATGATGTACAACATTTGCAAATATCAATGTTAACATTTGCAATTCACACCAGTAAACAATAAAATTATCAGAGAAATAGCAAAAAACGACTACTTAAAACATTTGCAATTTACAACAAAAACATTTGCAAACCAAACGGACAACATTTGCAGAGAAGATCATCCACACCGGGATTTTCTCTCTGTAAACCGTTGCTTGTGTAATCGTTCCCGTACATCTACAGCTTCGCGCCAAACAACTGAATACAATCTTGTTAGCAACTAAAGTGGACAAAAATAGATTCCGATCGAACTATAAGCTCGCTTATTAAAAAGCGCAAATCACCACACACATACCTGATAAACAATCCCTTAAAACGGATACAATCGGCGCCGGATTGGCTTGATGCGCTTCTCCAAACAGGCCTTGATGTTGGCGCTCTCCCCCTCAGCCCATTGCAAGTAGGCTTTTGCCTCATTGGGGTGCGAGATGACAAACCACTCCCCCAACACGGCTGCCACAATAAAATTGTGAATCGAAGAGCTCAATGCCGGGACAAACGCCTGATTGTAGTTGTCCGGCATCAGCAGCTTCAAGGTGATTGCATTCTCCTTGGAGGGCATCAACACATCATCTTCGGCCGACAGCTCGATCAGCTCTTCAGGGTGAGGCATACAGGGGGGATGATGCTCCCGCAAGATGCGTTCCCGGGTGATCTCCCCCAAGTAGGGAGCCATCTTTGTCTGAACTACAGCTAAGGCAGACTCCACAGAGCG
>ERZ772893.36-NODE-36-length-198922-cov-33.558031_pt1 | contig 198922 bp, 193 predicted proteins | sample MGYA00511482_ERZ772893 | MGnify/ENA primary metagenome ERZ772893 (study PRJEB29015, sample SAMEA2737687) | human gut metagenome | biome: human gut; feature: human-associated habitat; material: faeces | place: China | collected 2012 ... | reverse complement strand
TGATTTTTACGATTATTCCATGAAGTTACTAAATCAAGACAATCATTAGGAAGCAGAAACCATGGAATTATTTATTAGGTATTGTGCAGAAACCGGTCGCTTCAACGGGAAATAAAAAAAAACCGTTGTTTCGGCGGGAGGGCATTTATGCGCCTGAACAAAATATAAATGGCCTTACGGCGGTTTTGAAATAACGATTTCAGAGCCGCCGTTTTCTTTTCTAAAAAAAGATTACGGAGGGTGTATTAAAGTCGCCCTTTTTTAAGGATACGGCGGTGTCCGAGGAGGTATCGCCGTGTCCTTTTTGCTTTTTCGCAACGCCCATGAACTTCATCAGCTAAAAAAAGCGTAGCACCCCCTCCGGGATATTCTAACCACGAAGGTACAATATATCAGTACCATTCTGATAATACATTTTCGTGCGCCCGAGCGGCTTCATGCCGTCCGGGCGTTTTTGTGTCTATATGGAGCCTCGGGCCAACTTGGCCCGAAGTCCAGCCCCGGTGCCGCTCACCGCCGCCTCTGTTTCGGCTACTCGTCAACAACCAACACCGAAACGGAGGTACACAATGAAGGAAATCAATTTGCGGAAATTTTACCCGTGGTATATGGAAGATGTTATGGTCGAAGTCACGGAGGAAGTTGCGGAAGAATTGCTGGCGGGCCAGCGGTACATCAAGGCCAGCCGCCGCCGTGTCTACCGGAATAAGGCGCACTTCTCGCTGGACGCCGAGGACGGTATTGAGTATTCCGCCTGCTTCTCTAACCCCTCCCCGCAAGAGCTGATCGAGCGCATGGAGCGGTTTGAATATCTCTGCCACGCTCTGAACAGTCTGCCAGACGCACAGGGCCAGAGGGTCTTTGAGCACTATCTGCTGGGCCACTCGGTCAAGGCGATTGCCGCCGCCGAGGGCGTGACGGAGCGGGCGGTCAGCGCCGCCATTCAGCGGGGCTTGGAGAACATGAAAAAATATTTGAAAAATGCTCTGTGAGCCTATTCCTTTTTCCTTTCAAACTGACACGGTTAATGAGAGGAAGATCATTCTCTCCCACAACTGAATAGCGGGCAACTTGGAGTACCCAGCAGGGAGCCGGGCGGCAGGTACGCAAAGACTTTTCCGTGAGGGAAACGAGCGACAACTACCCATGCCGCAGGTGGGGACGAACCATCCCCACGGCCACGATCTGCAATGGGCCGCAAGGGATAAGCTGGCGGCTTATCCGCTCTAATTTGCCCCACAACCCAGCGGGGGTGCTGGTTAGAATATCCGTTGTCTTGCGACAGGCCGAACATACAGAGCCAGCCCCCCAGCTTTATCAGAAAGAAGGTTTTGACCATGTACGAGGAATGGAGCAATAACGCTTGCCGTGGCTATGTCATCAAGGCGATGGAAAACTGCGGCTTCAAGTCAAAGGACATTCGGCAGGTGCTTACCGAGCTCTACGAGGTCTTTGACTTCTGCGCTGTGGAGGAGGCGGCGCACTACTACGAAAACTGGCAATATTGACCTCGGGCCAACTTGGCTCGAAGTGTGGAGCAGAACGAAAGGACAGCACCTTTTACCGGGTGCTGTCCTTTCGCTTTTCCCCACCGGGACAATGCGGGAAAACGCTGGCCATCAACCAATTACGCAAAGGAGGCTTTCATGGTACAATCCGTTACTTATCAGAGTGAAACCAAGACCGTCCCTTTTCAGGGAAAAAGCATTGTTCTGGAAAGTCTGACGCCGGTACTCTCCCCGAAGGAAAAGGAGAAGCGGAAGAAAGACATTGAACGCTGTCTGTATGAAGTGTTCAGCAAGTACAGAAGGGCCGGGGACAGTCCCGCCTGACCATCCACAACATTGTCCTGCGGGGCTATCAATGGTATAATATACTTGTAGGTTGGTAGCTCCATTCCACAGGAAAGGAGCCCAACATGAATATCAGAGAAGATGTAATTTATGCAAGACAATCCGTAGACCGCAAGGACAGTATCAGCATTGAGAGCCAGATTGATTTCTGCAAGTATGAGTTGAAGGGAGGCAGTTGCCGGGTTTTCAAGGACAAGGGCTATTCCGGTAAGAACACGGACAGGCCCGAATTTCAAAAGCTCCTTGGGGAGATACGCAAAGGCAAGGTACGCCGGGTAGTTGTCTATAAGCTGGACAGAATAAGTCGCTCCATTCTGGACTTTGCGAACATGATGGAGCTGTTTCAGGAATACGATGTGGAGTTTGTTTCCTCCACAGAGAAGTTCGACACTTCGACCCCGATGGGCCGGGCCATGCTGAATATCTGTATCGTATTCGCCCAGCTTGAACGGGAGACAATTCAGAAGCGTGTCACAGACGCTTATTACTCCCGGTGCCTGAAAGGCTTCCACATGAGCGGCCAAGCCCCCTATGGCTTCGACTTGGAGCCCACGGTGGTAGAGAATATCCGCACAAAGATGATGGTAGCCGACCCCATAGCGGCCAACCATGTGCGCCTGATGTTTGAGATGTACGCCGAGCCCGAGACTTCTTTCGGGGACATTACCCGATATTTTGAGGAACAGGGTATCAAGGTATATGGGAAATCATTGACACGCCCCTTCCTGTCCCAGCTCCTACGCAACCCGGTCTATGCACAGGCCGATTTGGAAATGTATGAGTTCTTCAAAAGTCAGGGAGCTGTTGTGGTCAATGACGCCGCCGATTTCGCCGGGACAAACGGCTGCTATCTCTACCAAGGCCGGGATGTGAAGGAGGACAAGGACAAGAGCCTGAAAGATCAGATTCTTGTGATCGCTCCCCATGAGGGTTTCATATCCTCCGACATTTGGCTGAGGTGCCGCAAGAAGCTGATGACAAATATCACCTTCCAGAATGGGCGCAAGGCCCGCAACACTTGGCTGGCCGGGAAAATCAAATGTGGAAAATGCGGGTACGCACTCAAAACGACCCACAACCCCTCTGGCTATGAATACCTCCGCTGTTCCAAGCGGGCCGACCACAAGGGCTGTCCGGGATGCGGCACACTCCGCAAGAATGAGTTTGAACAGTTCATTTTCACCGCTATGGGAGAAAAGTTCCGGGAGTTCAAGCTGCTTCGGGGCGGCGAGGGAAAAGTCAATCCCAAGATTACCGCCTATCAGGTGGAGCTTGCACAGGTAGAAGCCGAGATTGAAAAACTGCTTGATACGCTGACCGGGGCCAACGCCACCTTGCTTGCCTACGCCAACAAGAAAATCGAGGACTTGGACAACCGCCGCAAAACACTGTCCAAGGCGATTGCAGACCTGTCCGTTGAAACGCTGTCCTCCCAGCAGATTGAATTGCTGTCCGGGTATCTGGACGATTGGGAGAACATCAGTTTTGAGGACAAAAGGAAAGCCGCTGACGGCCTGATTTCATCAATCAGCGCAACCAGCGACTATGTAAAAATAGAGTGGAAAATATGACCTATTTTCCACTCCGTCAAACCACTTGTTTCTTTATACCGCTTGTAGCCCCTTGTAAACCGTTGCTTTCAAGATATGATTACACATAGCATAGTATTGACTGAAATAGAGCATAGTACTTGGAGAGATTATTTTTTGTGACAAAAATTTGATTTCCTAAATCTCAATAATATTGACATTCTAACGATTGTTAGGTATAATTGTATCTAACAATCGTTAGAAAGGACGGGCAAATAATGGGCGATACAAAACAGAAAATATTAGAAGTATCTTTAGACCTCTTTTCTCAAAAGGGATTTTCAGCAGTATCTATTAGAGATATTTGTGCTCAAGTCAAGATTAAAGAAAGCTCTGTTTATTATCATTTTAAGAATAAACAAGCTATTTTCGATGAGTTGATTTGTCGTTTTGAGCAAGTAGCAACTGATATGATGACACAATTAGAACAAGCATTTGCAGAACAACCTTGCTTTATTGAAAAGCCTTTTTATCAAATTGTGTGTGATACATTTTTTGAAAGTTATCTTATGGACGATTTTTGCAATAAAATAATGCGACTTCTTTTAATTGAACAATTTGGTAATTCGGAAGTTCAAAAAATATATGACCGCTGGATGTTTACAGAGCCGCTTGAATTTCAAAGCAAGATGTTTTATACACTAATGAAAATAGGAGTAATCCCACACACAGATAGTGCGTATTTAGCTATTAAATATTATGCTCCAATTCATTTTTTTGCTCAAAGATGGCTGTTTAGTGGGACATTATCAGAAGAACAAAAAAACGCTTTTCGGAAAGCTGCTTATCAGCATATTGAAAAATTTTTTGTAGGGATAGAGGTGGCATAATGCTAAACATTGTAATCACAGGTGCAAATCAAGGAATTGGGTATTATTTTACGGAACAGGCTCTAAAAAATGGGAACAAGGTTGCTGTTTTGGATTTAGAAACAGATAATTTAGAAATTTTAGAACAGTCATATCCAAACAGGCTGTTCTACTACAAAACTGATGTATGCAAAGAAATGCAAATCCGTACCGCTATTGCCGACATCATTGAGAAGTTTCAAAAAGTAGATATTGTTATTCATAATGCTTGTCTTTGTACTTTTGACAAAGAAGCCGATACTGATTTTTCTACTTATGAACAGGTTTTTGATGTGAATTATTATGGGGCACTTCGTTTAGTAAAAAGTATATTACCTTATATGCAGACACAAAAAAATGGAAAAGTTATTTTTACAAGTTCGGGAGTGGGTGTTACAGGATTTATTGGAATATCGCCTTATGCTTCAACTAAAGGTGCATTAGAAGCCTTGGCAAAATGTCTTAACTTGGAATATGCTTCTGACGGTATTTCTTTCCACATTATTCACCCGCCACTCACCCGGACAAAATCGGCAGAGCCGTTACCTGTACCAAAAGCATTTATGGCAGACCCCAAAAAAGTAGGCTATGGAATTGCAAACCATATTTCTTCCAGACATTTTATCCTATGCCACAGCTTTTTACAAAAAGTCCAGACGCTTACCTGTTATCTTTTCCCAATAAAAATGGGCAGGTTAATGTCGAAAATGACATTGCGATATATAGGTAACAAACAATAAATACTGAAAGGTAAAAATAGTATGACCTCAAAATGGATACTCTGTCCTGTTTGTGGTAATAAAACCCGTAACAGACTTAGAGAGGATACTGTCTTGAAAAACTATCCTCTTTACTGTCCGAAATGTAAACAGGAAACTTTAATCAATGCTTATAAATTGAATATATCAGTTATCAAAGAGCCAGACGCACAGACGCAGAGCCGATAACACATGAGGTTAAATTCTTATGGTTATCGGTTCTTTCTTTTTATGGTAACTAAACGTACTACGCGATTGCTGATATTTTGCCAACAACAAAGCCGTTACTCTAACGGGAAACGATTGTTGCAGCGTTAAGCGGCGGTTTTGAAATAACAATCAAAGCCGCTGTTTTCTTTTTGCAAAAGTAAGAATACAGAGGGTGTGTTAAAGTTGCCCTTTTTCAAGGATATGGCGGTATCAAGGAGGTATCGTCATGTCCTTTTTTCTATGCCCTAATGGGTTACTATCAAAAAAAGCCATTACCCGCCAACAGGTTATTTCGGCTATATAGATGAACTCACAAATCATATATATACTTTTGATAATTCCTTTGCGCCTGTCTGCGTTTTGCAGACGGGCGCATTTTGTATTTTCTCCAAAAACTTTTTCAAGAAATTTCTAAAAACCAACGTCCATTTTGAAGTCCGTCGGTTTGAGGGTTTACGAAAGGGGACATTTCAAATTCCACCGCTTTCGCGGCAGCGAAAGGAGGTGAGAACATGAACGAGCCTATTCGTACCCAATGGCAAATCCGTTGTGCCTTTAACGACTTTTGCAAACTGGCGTTGAAGCGAGAAGCTATGAACGCCCACAGGGACACAAAGCAGCGACAATTACGCGAGGTTACTTTTTCTGACCTGTCGCCACTGGAAGAAAAACAGCTCTACGTCTGCGACGAGTATTTTGCAGATGATGAAGCAGAACAGTCTTTCGTTGTCGGCGGCAAAGAAATTACTGCGAAGCTGCTTGCCGAAGCCCTGCACAGTTTGCCGGAAGAAAAGCGGGAAACCGTACTGCTGTATTATTTCTTTGATATGAGCGAACGCGAGATTGCAAAGTTTTGTAATCTTTCAAGGACAACGGTACAGTCCCGCCGGACAAGCTCAATGAAGCTGTTAAAACGCTATTTGGAGGAAAGAGCCTATGACTGCACAGATTAGTAAATCAGAACAGGACGAACGCGGCTTGTTGCCTTACCCGGTAATCATAGCCGCAACTAAGGGCGACCCGGAAGCTATGAACATTGTCGTACAGCATTACGAAAGCTACATAGCGTCCCTGTCTATGCGAAAGCTCCGCGACGAGCGTGGGAATACCTATTGGGGCATAGACGAGGATATACGTGACCGTTTGCGTTCGCGTCTTATGCGGGCAGTCCTTTCATTCAAGGTTTGAGATAACCACAAGCAGCGTCCCCCTTTCCGCTGTCTATTTACTTAACCTTGCTTGCTCTTTGATAAAGAAAGCGACGCAAGATAACGGCGACGCAGTATAGGGCAAATCGGATACGTCCTTTTTGCGTTGAGCCATACGGCGGGTGCGCCATGACGCTTTTCCTCTATTGGAGAAAGTCGAGCGACCACCACCACGCCGGGGAACAAGTGTAGCGGCTTGTGGGCGACGACACGCACTAAGGGTAGACAAGCCTTTATAGCCATAGTCCGAGCGTTAAAAGCGTCGCAGGCATTGGGTAGAGCTGCCTTAACGGGCAGGGGTGGAACTCCCGCGAGGTTGTGCTAACAGCCGTCCGATTAAAGCCCCTTTGTTGTAATAGTGGACTTGCCACTTTTCATATAGTGTATTAGCCATTCTTGAAAGGGGGCTAATTATGGCAAATAACGAAAAATCTAAGAACATTTGTAGTAGTGTTTTCAAAAGCGGCGAAAATACGACTACTAAAAGCCAATTCACACAAAAATGGATTGAGCTTATCAATAAGTTAGAAAAAAATAAAGGAATAACCGCGGCGCAGCGATAATGACAAGCTTCCTCTGTTATGGTATAATTCCATTAGAGGGAGCTTGTTTTATCTCTGAGGAGATATGAACATGAAAGTAGCTATTTACTGCCGCTTATCCGAAGAAGATAGAAACAAGCAATTTGAAACCGACGACAGCAACAGCATACAAAATCAAAAAGCTATGCTGCTGCAATATGCTATGGAACAGGGGTGGGAACTTTACAACATTTACAGCGACGACGACTATACCGGCTCTGACCGCCGCAGACCAGAATTTAACCGTTTGCTCAAAGACGCAGAACAACACAGATTTGATATTATCCTTTGCAAAACACAGTCACGTTTTACCCGCGAACTGGAACTTGTAGAAAAGTACATACATGGACTATTCCCTATTTGGGGTATTCGTTTTATCAGTATTGTTGACAATGCAGATACCGCTAACAAGGGAAACAAAAAATCCCGTCAAATTAACGGGCTTGTCAATGAATGGTACTTAGAGGATATGTCTGAAAATATCCGCAGCGTTTTGACAAACAGGCGAAAGAACGGTTTTCATATTGGCGCATTTGCTCTTTATGGATATAAGAAAGACCCAAATCAAAAAGGGCATTTGATTATTGATGAAGAAGCCGCTGCCGTTGTTCGAGAAGTGTTTACCCTGTTTTCACAAGGTTACGGTAAAACTGCAATCGCCCGTATGCTCAATGACCGGGGCATACCAAATCCAACAGAATATAAACGTCTACATGGCTTACGATACCAACAGCCGAAAACAAGAAACAGCACTCTTTGGAAATACTTTGCAATTTCCGATATGCTGATAAATGAAATCTATATCGGCAATATGGTACAGGGGAAATATGGTAGTGTATCCTATAAGACAAAACAAAACAAACCCCGCCCCAAAAGCGAATGGTACATTGTCGAGGGAACGCATGAGCCTATTATTGACCGGGAGCTATGGGACAGAGTGCAAGCGTTAATCGCACAGCGGGCAAAGCCCTTTGATGTTGGCACAATCGGTTTATTTGCAAGAAAAGCCCGTTGTGCAAACTGCGGTTATACAATGCGTTCTTCCAAAAATCACAATAAACATTATCTTCAATGCTCTAACCGCCATGTAGCAAAGGACGCTTGTATAGGCTCTTTTATTTCCGTTGACAAACTGGAAAAAATGGTAATTGACGAACTTAACCGTTTGGCTGCGGAGTATCTTGACAAAGACGAGTTAGAACAGAATATTGAATTTTGCGATAACTTGCAAGGGCAAAAAAAGCGTCTGCTCTCTGACCTTACCGTTTATCAAAAAAAGGTTGACGAGTATTCAAAGGGTATTCGAGAGCTTTATATGGATAAGGTAAAGGGCTTAATTTCTGAAAGCGATTATGTGGATATGTCAAAAGGATTTACCACAGAGCGCGACCGTTTGGAACGTGTGATTGCTGACGGAGAAAAGCAGTTAGCCGAAATCGAAGAAAAAATTGCGGCGGGCGATAATCGCCGCGAACTGATTGAACAATATACCGACTTGGAACATCTTACCCGCGAGATTGTGGAAACGCTGATTGATTATATATCTGTCGGCAAACGTATTCCGGGAACAAGGGACGTTCCGATTGAAATTCACTGGAACTTTTAATCAAAAGTTGTTCTTATATGATTGCAGCAGAGCAGAAAGCCCGCGCCACTTACGAGCACCTTATGACCCTTACCGATGACAAGAGCATTCTTGACCCGCTCAATTTCCTTCGTGAGCGCGAAATAGTGCATTATCAGCGCTTTGGCGAGTGCCTTGAGATAGTTCAGGGCATACAGTCCGGCTCCAAGCGCCGCGTTTTCAGCGCATCAATGCGCAGCGGCCGCTAAGCTTTAATTGACATACCCTCCCGCGCGCTGTATAATATTATTCAGATAATTATGCGCGGAGGTACATATGAAGCATATCACAACCATAAAGACCCGTAATCTTTGCGAAAGCGCCAAGAATGGCGGCTGCGGCGAATGTCAGACTTCTTGCCAGTCCGCTTGCAAGACCAGCTGCGGTATTGCCAACCAGGCCTGCGAGAATAAGGAAACCAAATAATTCCGGGTATAGGAAACTAACTATGCCGCCCAATTACGGGCGGCATTTTTAGCACGAAGGAGAGAATATGATCCATCAATATAAGCTTGGCGGTTACAATATAGTGCTTGATGTATGCTCCGGCGCGGTGCACGCCGTGGATGACGTGGCGTACGACATGATTGCCGCGTTTGAATCGGCGGACAGGGCGGACGTTATATCCGCCATAGCCGAAAAATATCCCAACGAAACCGCCGAGGACATTGCCGAGTGCTATGACCAGATAGCCGAGCTGAAGGCCGCGGGCGAGCTTTTTGCGCCCGATACTTTCGAGCCGATGGCTGGTGCGCTGAAGGCCAAAACGGCTGGCGTTATAAAGGCACTGTGCCTGCACGTTGCGCATACATGCAACCTTAACTGCTCCTATTGCTTTGCAAGTCAGGGTAAATATCATGGCGAACGGGCCATAATGAGCTACGAGGTCGGCAAGCGCGCGCTTGACTTTCTTGTTGAAAACTCCGGCACGCGGCACAATCTTGAAGTGGACTTCTTCGGCGGCGAGCCGCTGATGAATTTCGATGTTGTGAAGCAGCTTGTAGCCTATGCGCGCAGCATAGAAAAGGAAAAAAACAAAAACTTCCGCTTCACGCTTACCACGAACGGCGTGCTTATTGACGACGATGTTATAGATTTTGCCAATAAGGAAATGAGCAACGTTGTATTGAGCCTTGATGGGCGCAAGGAAATACACGACCGCTTCCGCGTGGACTATGCCGGCAACGGCAGCTGGGAAAAGATAGTACCCAAATTCCAACGGCTTGTAAATGCACGCGGCAAAAAAGGCTATTACATGCGCGGCACGTTTACCCACGCCAACCCCGATTTTCTTGAAGATATACGCACCATGCTTGACCTTGGGTTCACGGAGCTTAGTATGGAACCCGTTGTTACCGCGCCCAATGACCCTTCCGCCCTTACCGAAGCGGACAGGCGCATAGTTATGGAGCAATACGAAAAGCTGGCCGAGCTTATGCTCAAGCGCGACGCCGAGGGCAAGCCCTTCACATTCTATCATTACATGATAGACCTTAAAGGCGGGCCGTGCATATACAAGCGCATATCCGGCTGCGGCTCCGGCACGGAATACATGGCCGTTACCCCGTGGGGCGATCTTTACCCCTGCCACCAGTTCGTGGGCGATGAAAAGTTCAGACTGGGCGACATTTGGCACGGTGTAAGCAACACCGCAATACAGAATGAATTTGCGTCCTGCAACGTATATGCCCGCGAAGAATGCCGCGATTGCTGGGCACGTCTGTATTGCTCCGGCGGATGCGCCGCAAACGCCTACCACGCCACGGGTTCGGTACGCGGAGTATATAAGGAAGGCTGTGAGCTTTTCAAAAAGCGTATGGAGTGCGCCATTATGGTTGCCGCCGCACGCGAGCTCGGTAGCGAAGAATGAGCACGCCCATATGCGACTTTGTAAATAAATACATTGCGTCCTCCCCCGTGCGCATGCACATGCCCGGGCATAAGGGCAAAGCCATGCTGGGCTTTGAGCCATATGACCTTACGGAGATAGACGGCGCGGATGATCTGATGGCCCCAGACGGCATAATTGCCCAAAGCGAGGCCGAAGCAAGCCGTCTTTTCGGCGCACGCACGTTTTACTCCTGCGGCGGGTCAACGCTTTGCATACAGGTGATGCTGCACCTTATCAGCCTATATGCGGCGCAATGCGGCAAAAAGCCGGTTATATTAGCCGGGCGCAACGCGCACAAGGCATTCGTAAACGCATGCGCGCTGCTTGATATAGGCATAGAATGGATATATCCTGACGATGAGCAGAGCTACATTGCCTGTAACATAACCGCGCAGCAAATATCCGAAAGGCTTGCGGGGCAGAACGGGCGCATCACAGCCGTGTATATAACAAGTCCCGATTACCTTGGCAACATGCAGGACATAGCCGCCATAGCCCGCGCCTGCCACGAAAGCGGCGCGCTGCTCTCAGTAGACAACGCTCACGGGGCATATCTTAAATTCATGCCCACACCGGCGCACCCTATGGACCTTGGCGCGGACATATGCTGCGACTCCGCGCATAAAACACTCGGCGTCATAACAGGCGGAGCGTATCTGCACATTTCCGTTTCCGCCCCTGCCGTGCTTGCGGAGCGCGCAAAAGCAAGCTTTTCAGTTTTCGGTACAAGCAGCCCATCTTATCTTATACTGCAATCGCTCGACGCCGCCAACGGCACAAAGGAAGCCTTCCGCAATGAACTGCGCACGTTTCTGCCGGCGGCAGATACGCTGAAGGCCAAGCTTGCCGCACACGGTTTTGAACTTGCCGGAAGTGAAGCGCTGAAGCTTACGCTGAAGCCCAAATCATTCGGATACAGCGGGCAGGATATAGCCGCGACGCTTGAAGCAGCGAATATATATCCGGAGTTTTATGATCCGGACTACATTGTGCTTATGCTTTCGCCACGGCACAGCGAACGCGAGCTTGACGCGCTGTGCGATACTCTCTGCTCTTTACCGCGCCGCGCACCTATAGTCTCCGCTCCGCCGCGTATGCCTCGCCCAGAGCGGGCGATATCCCCGCGCAAAGCTTTGCTTGCCGCTGCGGAGAAAGTGCCGCTGCCGCGCTGTTTAGGGCGCATATCGGCGGCATCCGCAATAGGCTGCCCACCAGCGATACCGATCGTTATAATGGGTGAGCGAATAAATTCCGCGGCAATAGCCTGCCTTGAGTATTACGGAATAGAAAGCTGCATGGTGGTAAAATAAAATATGCCCTTCGCATTCACATTCGAATTGCGAAGGGCCTTTTTGCACCGGTTTGCAAACATAAAAATCAGGCAGCCTTGCGGCTGCCCGATAAAAATGCTTAGTTTTTAATGGTTTACTCCTCGTCCTTCTTCTCGGCGTTGGCCATGGCCGCGGCAAAGAGGCCGGCAAGGGAAGTAGTGGACTGCTCCACGGGGGGCAGATCGTATGCATCCTCGTCGCGGCGGGGACGCTCACGGCGCTCGCTGCGCTCGGGCCTGTCGCCCTGCTGCTGACGGCGCTCGCTGCTGTTGCGGCGATTCTCGCGCTCCTGCTGGCGCTGCGCATCCTGCTGCGCGCGCTGCTGGGCACGCTCGGCGGCCACGCGCTCACGCTCGGCCTTTTCCTTGGCTATCTCCTCAGCTATCTCGGGGTTCTCCTCAATGAGGGCCTCGCGGCGGCTCAGGCTTATGCGCTTAGCCTCGGTATTAACATCCAGAACCTTGCAGCGGACAACATCGCCCACATGCAGTTCGTCCTCAACGTTGGCAACGCGCTTTACGCCAAGCTGAGAAATGTGGATAAGTCCATCGATAGTGGGCTCAAGCGCTACGAACGCGCCAAAGGGCACTATGCGAACGACTTTGCCTTCCACTATGGAGCCAACGGGATAACGCTGATCCGCAGTGACCCAAGGCTTGGGCTGAAGCTGCTTATAGCCCAGAGATACGCGCTGCTTTTCAACGTTAACATCCCTGATAAGAACTTCAACTTCCTGACCAACGCTGAGAACCTCGCTGGGCTTCTTCACGCGGCTCCAGGAAACGTCGGTAATGTGGATAAGTCCGTCAATACCGCCGCCAATGTCAACAAACGCGCCGAAATCGGTCAGCCTGCGAACAACGCCCTTTACCTTGGAGCCAACTTCCAGCTCCGCCCAGCGCTGCTTGCGGGCCTGCTCGGCTTCTTCCATCATAACGGCCTTGTGGGACGCTACGATGCGCTTACGGCTCTTGTCTACCTCGATAACCTTAAGGGTTATGGGCTTGCCGACCATGTCCTCTATCTTCTCAACGTACTTGGTGGAAAGCTGAGAAGCGGGAACGAACGCGCGCACGCCTTCGATGGTGGCGATGAGGCCGCCCTTAACAACTTCCTTACCTACGCCTTCGAACACCTTTTCGGAAATGTGCTCGTCCTGGGTAAGAGTATCCCACATCTTCTTGCTCTCTACGTTCTTGTGAGAAAGCAGTACGTTGCCTTCGCCGTCGTTGACCTTTATGACCTCTACCTCGATAGGATCACCAATCTTGACTACATCGGCAGGATTCACGTCCGCATCAGAGGAGAACTCGTTGCGGGGAATGAACCCATCGGATTTGTAGCCAATGTTCACACAAACCTCGCCGTCCACTATCTGCACGACGGAACCGGTCAAAATCTGGCCGTTGCGGATACGCACGAGGGTCTTTTCAAAGGCCGCGGCGAAATCGGTGTCGCCATCGCCCTTATCCTCGGCGGGTTCTTCCGCTTTGGGTTCTTCGGTCTGTTCGGCATTGCACGCGCAGGCGCACTCTGCCTCGTTCTTGCAGTCACACTCCGCTACAATGGGCTCTTCAACGGCAGCGGCAGCTCCCGTTTCGACTCCATCGTTTTCTACGGGGTTTCCAGCCATCGTCTTTTCCATTTCGCTCATCCTGGTAATAACCTCCCTAATTTTCCAATCCGGCGCAGAAGCGCCTGACACAATCCCTATTATATCATTATGAGCGATTTTTTCAAGAGAAAGTTCGCTTTCTTTTGATACATAATGTACATGTTTACAGTATTTTTTGCAAACGGAGGCAAGTTTGGCCGTATTGGAGCTGGTTTTGTCGCCTATGACGAGCATTTGTGAACATTTTTTGCTCAGCTCCTCCGCCTCTTTTTGCCGCGCCGCGGTGGTCGGGCAAAGCGTTTTTTCTATCACCGCATCTAAAAAATGCTCCCGTACCGCTTCCGCCACCTTTTCAAAGCCTTCCACCTCCGCCGTGGTCTGCGAAACAAGGCATACTTTAAGTTCAGCGTCAAGCACGGCTATATCCTCCGCTGTATGCACGAATATGCCGCGGTCCTCGCAGCAGCCGTTTATGCCTATGCATTCAGGGTGGTCGTCTTTGCCGTATATAAGTATTGTTCTGCCTGCTGAATACTGTTCGCTCACTATCGAATGTATCTTTTCAACAAACGGGCATGTGGCATTCTTCACGCTGAGCGAGCGCGCAGCGCAATCCTTTATCACCTTCGGCGGCACCCCGTGAGAACGGATAAGCACCGTTTCGCCCGTAGGAACTTCTTCTATGCTGTTCACGGTTACCGCGCCCAGCGCTTCAAGCCGCCGTATTACGGATGCATTATGTATCAATTCGCCGAGTATATACAGCGTGCCCCGCTCATTCAATATGCCCTCCGCCATGTCTATCGCGCGCCTTACGCCGAAGCAGAAGCCTATGCTTTGCGCCTGTATCAGTTGCAATATATCTCCTCCAGCTCCGTACCGAGCGCAGCCACGGCATCCGCCAATTCGTCCGTAACAACGTCTATAAGCGTGCTCTTCTGCGCGTTGGCCGCAATTTCGCTCACGTCTATGGCCTTGCCGACCATTATAACCGGCCTCAGCCTGCGCTGCGAATCGGGGTGAATATATATGGGTATTACCGGCGCGCCCGAGCGTATTGCAAAGAACGCCGTGCCTTTTTCAAATTCGTCCAGCGAATCGCTCACTTCGCGCTTGCCTTCGGGGAAAAGGCCGAATATCTTACCATCGTTTAGCACCTTCAGCGCATTTTTAAGCGACATAAGGTCAACGTTTTTCCTGTTCACGGGGAATGCCCCAAGCGAGCGGAAGAATATGTTGCCTATCTTTGATTCAAATATTTCCTTCTTTGCCATGAAATGCACCATTCTGGGCGTGCATATGGCAATTATAACCGGGTCCCACATGGATCGGTGGTTGCAGATGAATATGGCCTTGCCCTTTACGCGCAAATTCTGCTTGCCGTAAACTATGGGGCGCAGTATCAAAAGCAGTAGCGGCCCCAGCAGAATTTTCAGCAGCATATACAGCATCAGTCTTTTCCTCCCGCTTCATTATAATACACGGCCTTTACCCTGTCCGTCACGGTCTTGACCGCCTGCTCTATTGTCATATCGGTCGTATCCACAAGTATTGCATCGCTCACCCTTGTAAGCGGAGCAAATTGGCGATGGCTGTCCGTATAGTCCCGCGCTTCTATCTCCGCCTTAAGCTGCTCAAGCGTTTTGCCTTCGTCCCTGCCGCCTGCCCTTAGTTCCTTCAGCCTTCTTGCGGCGCGCTCATCGCTGGATGCGGTAATATAAAATTTGCACGGCGAAGCGGGTATAACGCACGAGCCTATGTCCCGCCCTTCCATAACAAGATCGGTATTTTGGGCTATCCTCTGCTGCTCTCGCACCAGCATCTGCCTTACTTCAAGTATAACGCCTATATCCGACGCGCCTTTGGACACCTGCTGCGTCCTTATAAGGCCGGACACATCCTCCCCGTCAAGCAGCGTCCTCTGCGCACCGCCGTCGTTTTCAACGCTTATGTGCGTATCCTTCAGCATCGGCCGCACGCGCTCAGCGTCGTTTGGGTCAATTCCCAACCTTATCGCCTTCAGCGCCACGGCGCGGTACATTGCGCCCGTATCAAGGTAAAGTATCCCCAGCTCCTTTGCCGCGGCCTTGGCAACGGTGCTTTTGCCAGCGCCGGCCGGCCCGTCTATGGCCACGTTTATATGTGTCATATTATGCTCCTTCCCGCAAGCACGCCCGTTGAGCAGGCTATTTGAATATTGAATCCGCCCGTATATGCGTCCACGTCTATAACCTCGCCTGCAAAGTACAGCCCGCTCACAAGCTTTGATTCCATTGTGGATGGGTCTATTTCCTTCACGTTTATACCGCCGCGCGTAATTATGGCCTGATCTATCGGCATGGCGGCCTTAACCGTTATCGGTACGCTTTTTATAAGCGCGGCAAACGCATGCCGCTGCTCCCGCGTTACGGAATTGGTTTCCGTATCCGCAGCTATGCCAGAAAGCTGCACCATTACCGGTATCATCCTGCGCGGGAAAAGCCCATCCAGCGCATTCTGGAAGCTTTTGCGGCTGTTCTGCTGAAAATCGCGCACAAGGCGGCGGTCAAGTTCGTCTGTGTCAAGCCCAGGCTTCAGGTCTATCGTCAGCCGCGCGCCTGCGGGATCGTCCGCAATGCGGCTTGATGCGCTCAGCACCAGCGGGCCGGACACGCCGAAATGGGTGAACAGCATTTCGCCAAGCTCGCTGTAAACAAGCTTTTTCTTTTTGTTATATGCATTGAGCGTAACGTTTTTGAGTGAAAGGCCCATCAGCTCCTTGGGCCATTCCTCCTCCGTTTCAAGCGAGATAAGGCTTGGCACTATCGGCGTTACGCTGTGGCCGAAGGCTTTGGCGAATGCATAGCCGTCGCCCGTGGAGCCGGTGGATGTGTAGCTTGCGCCGCCCGTTGCGAGCACCACCGCGTCGTAACGTTCCTTTTTCCCGTCAAGGTCTATAATAAAGCCGTTTTCATCCTTTGTTATCGCCTTCACGCGGCTGTTCAGCCGAATATCCACGCCCGTTTTTTTCACGCGGTTTGCCATTGCGCGGAGTATGTCGCTTGATTTATCGGACTGCGGGAATATCCTGCCGCCGCGCTCCACCTTCGTCGGCACACCTTCAGCATTTATCACGGCAACAAGTTCATCGTTTGTAAAGCCGTAAAGCGCGCTGTAAAGGAAGCGCGAATTGCGCGGTATGTTTTCAAAAAAATCCTTTATATCGGCGGAATTTGTCAAATTGCAGCGGCCTTTGCCCGTTATGAAGAGCTTTTTGCCCAGCTTTTCGTTGCGCTCATACAGCGTCACACTGTGGCCGTTATGCGCGGCTTCGCTTGCGCACATCATGCCCGCGGGGCCTCCGCCTATTATTGCTACGCGGCTCATATAAGCCCCTTTCTCATCAAAAAGCCTCTCTCGTTCCAGGTTATAAGCTTGCTTTGTTCGCCCTTATGCAGTTCAATTTCGCATATGCCGCAGTTATCCACCTTCACCTGCCGCATATTCTCAAGCGGAATGCCAACCGCATCCGCCATCAGCAGCTTTATGGGCATAGTATGGCTTACTATCGCAACCGTTGCGTCCGCCGCATTTTCCTCCATAACGGCGCTCACGGCGCGCTTTGCCCGCGCAAGTATAGAATATGCAGATTCGGCCCGCATCATGGCGCTTTTCTCTTCGTCCAAGTGCCATGACCAGTCCACCCAAAATTCCGGAAACTCCTTTGAAAGCTCGCGCGAGGTTTTGCCCTCCCAAAGGCCAAAGTCAATTTCTATCATTTCATCAAGCAGCTTTACGCAAACGCCTTGCCTGTCCGCAATGGCCTTCGCGGTATCGTGCGCGCGCATAAGCGGGGATGCATACACCGCGTCTATTTTCCTGCCGCTCAGCCATTCGCCCACGGCTTCCGCCTGCGCCATTCCCCGCGCGTTCAGGGGAATATCCGTCCTGCCCTGCACGCGGCCTTCGCTGTTCCATTTCGTTTGCCCATGGCGTACCAATATTATTCTCATTCCCTGCCGCTCTCCTTGGTAACATAAACGCCGTGGCTGCCCCATATGCCTTCAAGCTGGCTTAGGGTATTGGATACCTGCTCCCTGCGTCTTAGGCTGCACGCCACAATTATCGCATTTATAAGGCTGAGCGGTGCAACAAGCGAATCCGCAAAGCCCGCCATGTCGCTGCGGGCGATCAGCGCATGCTCCGCCTTTTCGGCTATGGGGGAGGATACGCTGTCGGTTATTGCGATTATGGTCGCGCCCTTTCCGCGGGCAAAATCCAGCGCGTCAATGGTGCGGTTTGAATAGCGCGGGAAGCTTATGCCTATGCAGACATCCTCGCTGCTTATGCGGAACAAATCTTCATATATATTGCCCATCGCGCCGGACACCATCACCACGTTGTCCATAACAAAGCCAAGATAATACGCCAAAAACTGCGCAAGCGGCGCCGCGCTCATAAGGCCGACTATGTATACCTTTTTAGCTTCAAGCAGCGCGTTTATTGCGGCATTGAAGGAGGCATTGTCTATTGAATCTATCGTTGCGCGGATATTGGACACATCTGACTTCAGCACGGATCTTAGCACATCGTTGGGCTGAAGGTCGCCGGTCAGCTGAATGCGCTGCACGCTGGTAAGCTTGTTTCTTATCAGCTCCTGCAATGATTTTTGCAGTTCCGGATATCCGTCATACCCCAGCGCATACGCAAAGCGCACAACCGTGGATTCGCTCACGCCAACTATGCGCCCCATCTTAGATGCGGTTATGAACGCCGCGCGGTCGTAGTTTTCCGTTATGTATGCCGCAAGCTGCTTCTGCCCCTTGCTCAGCGTTTTATAGTTTTTGTTCAGCCTTACAAGCAGGTCGCTGCCTTCGGTCTTTTCCGCATCCTTACGCATTTATTCGCGCCAGCCTTTCTTTAATAATGCAAGCATATTTTCGTCCGTAAAGCTCATTTGCAGCGGGGTTATTGAAACATAGCCCTTTTGCAGCCATCTGTCATCCACGTCGTCGTTTTCCTGACTCATGTACACTATGCCGCGGCGCGAATAGAACATTTCCTCTCCGTTTTCATTCGGCATCAAATCATATTCGGTGGGGTATTTATGGAAGCCGAGCGGGGTCAGCTTCACGCCCTTGCAATCCTCCCGCGCTCCGTCCGGCGCGTTGACATTGAGCAGCATCAGCTCATTATGTTCTTCCATCAGCTGCATGGCCCTTTCAAGGCCGTATATACACATATCAAAATTTTCCGGTTCAAATGCATAGTTGGATACGGCAATGGCCTTTACGCCGTATATAGCCGCCTCCATGGCCGCGCCTACGGTGCCGGAATACAGCGTATCCGTGCCAAGGTTACTGCCGTGGTTTATGCCGGACACTACAAGATCCGGCCATTCACCCATAAGCTGCATGCCAAGCTTTGCGCAGTCCGAAGGCGTGCCGCTTATTGCATACGCCGTAACATCCTCAAGCCCTTCAAGCGTTACGCGCTCCGCACTCAGCCCAAATTCGCTGCACGTGAAGGAATGGCTTGCGCCGCTGCGCTGCACGCTGGGCGCGGCAATGGCAACTTCGTGTTTTCCATGCAGGGCAACGGCCAGCGCGCGTATGCCCGCAGCGTAGACCCCATCGTCGTTTGTTAAAAGAATCCTCATGATCTCGTCCTTTTCGCTTTCATTTCAATTCAATTCTTTCATATTTTATCAGAAATCGACCATTATAGCAACAAGAATGCGAAAATGATGCAGGAATTGCACCAATGCAATGCAACAAAAAAGAGCCGGACAAGGAACAATCCTCATCCGGCTCATTTGTTTCTTTTAAGCTATACCCAAAAGCTTACCGCTAAAGGCAAATTAATACTTGCGCTTACGGGCAGCTTCGGCTTTCTTCTTGCGCTTTACGCTGGGCTTCTCATAATGCTCACGCCTACGGACCTCAGCGAGGACGCCAGAGCGCGCGCACTTACGTTTGAACCGTTTCAGGGCACTCTCCAGGGACTCGTTTTCGCCTACACGAATTTCCATTTCTTTATCCCTCCCCTCTGATGCAACATAGCGGTATTCCATATCAAAAACATGGGCTATATCCGCAAACAAAAATATTATAAGTGAACATCCGCCCAAAGTCAACCCAAATACGCTAATTTTCCTTCCGAACATAAATTATCCGCCCAAAGAGTGGCTCCTCAGGCGGATAAGCTCATGCCTTTTCGGCCGAATATCAGTTGTTTTCGAGCTGCTTGCGGTATTCTGCCAATTCTTCCTGGTTAGCCATTATGAAGTGACCCGTCTCAATCTCCGTCCAAACGGGCTTATCGGTTTCATAATGATGGCAGGAAGGATCGTATACTTCCAGCACCTTTTCGCGTTCGCTTTCGGGATCCGGCATAGGTATGGCGGAAAGCAGCGCGCGCGTATAAGGATGCAGCGGGTGTGCGAACAGCTTTTCGGTTTCGGAAAGCTCCACTATAACGCCCTTGTGTATAACGGCTATCCTGTCGCAGATAAAGCGCATAACGCTCAAATCGTGCGCTATGAACAGATAGGTCAGCCCGCGCTCCTTCTGCAGCTTGCTCATCAGGTTCAGCACCTGCGCACGGATGGATACGTCCAGCGCGCTTATAGGTTCGTCCGCAATTATGAATTCCGGCTCCATAATAAGGCTTCTGGCTATGCCGATACGCTGACGCTGACCGCCGGAGAACTCATGCGGGAAGCGGCTTGCAAACTCGGGCAGCAGACCAACGTCCGAAAGCGCCTTGCTGACGGCGGCTTCCCTTTCTTCCTTGGAAATATCGGGATGCACGTTTATCAGGCCTTCGCTCACGATGTAATCCACCTTGGCGCGCTCGTTAAGGCTGGCCATAGGATCCTGGAATATCATCTGTATCTTCTGGGTTACCTGCTTATCAAGCTGGCGGCTTATTTTGCCGCTTATGCGCTGACCCTTGAAGGTGACTTCACCGGCAGATATAGGGTTGATGCGGATTATGGCGCGGCCTATGGTGGTTTTACCGGAACCGGATTCGCCGACCAGGCCGAACGTTTCACCCTTGTAAATATCGAAGGTAACGCCCTTTACGGCAACGAACTTCTTTTTGCCCTTGCCGAAGGTAACTTCCATATCGCGCACCTGAAGCAGAGGTTCTTTATTCATATCAGCCATTGTTCTTTCCTCCGTTACTGCGCAAGTTTCTCATGTTCCTTATGTTCTTTATGCTTGCGGGCGGTTCCACATGCGGCGCGCGGGGATCCAGCAGCCAAGTGCGGGCCTTATGCGTGGGCGATACCTCGAAATAAGGCGGCCTGTGCTGGAAGTCTATCTTCAGCGCCTGCGGATTACGCGCGGCAAACGCATCGCCGCGGATAGGATGGAACAGGTTCGGAGGGGTACCCTTTATGGAATACAGATCCTCGCCCTTAACGCCAAGCTGCGGCAGGGAGCTGAGCAGCGCCCAAGTATAAGGATGCTTGGGATCATAGAACACCTCGTCCGTGGTGCCTATTTCAACTATGTCGCCCGCGTACATAACGGCAATACGATCCGCAACGTTTGCAACAACGCCAAGGTCATGCGTTATGTAAATGGTAGTCAGCTCATATTTGTCCTTAAGCTGCTTTATCAGGTTCAGTATCTGCGCCTGAATGGTAACGTCCAGCGCAGTAGTGGGCTCGTCGCAAATAAGTATGCGCGGGTTGCAGGCCATCGCTATGGCTATAACGACCCTTTGCCTCATGCCGCCGGAGAACTCGTGCGGATACTGCGCGTATCTGCGCTCTGGTTCGAGTATGCCAACGTCCGCCAGTATTTCTATGGCCTTCTGCTTGGCTTCCTCGCCATGCAGATTCTGGTGCAGCTTCAGCGCCTCGCCTATCTGCCAGCCGATTGTTTTAAGCGGGTTAAGGCTGGTCATCGGGTCCTGCATTACCATTGCAACTTCCTTACCGCGTATGCCGAACCAATCCTGCTCGGTCTTCAGCTTTGCAAGGTCAATGGGATGTTCGGGGTCGCGACCGTAATAAAGTATTTCGCCGGAATCCACCCAACCGTTCTTGTCCAGAAGGCCAATGAAGTTTTTAGTGAATACGCTCTTGCCGGAGCCGGACTCGCCGACTATGGCAAGGCTTTCGCCCTTATACAGGTCAAGGCTTATGCCGCGAATGGCATGCAGCACCTTGCCGCGCAGGCTGAATTTAACGTTGAGATCCTTTACGGAAAGGATTACCTCTTTGTTTTCCATTGTCAGCCCTCCTTAAACGTGATTCTTGGGATCGGCAGCGTCGCTGAACGCATTACCTACCAAGTAGAAGCACACGGTGATTATGGAAAGAATTACCGCGGGGATTATCAGCTGATACCTGAGGCTGGGCGCCATCATAAGGCTGCGGCCCTTGTTTACCAGGTTGCCCAGGGACGGTATGCTTATGGGCAGGCCAAGGCCGATATACGCCAGGAACACTTCCGAACCGATAGCACCGGGGATGGCAAGCGACATGCGCAGCATGACAACGGAAACCATCTGGGGCAGCAGGTTCTTCATGATAACGCGGCGGGTGGGTGTGCCAAGGCAGCGGGACGCCAGGTTAAAGTCGCGGTCGCGGATGATTATGACCTGGTTGCGGATAAAGCGCGCAAGGCCTATCCAGCCGGTCAGGCTCATCGCGATTATTATCGTCTGCACACTGGGCCTCATAACATAGGATGCAAGTATGAGGATTATGGTGGACGGTATGTTGTTTATTATGTTGTATATTTCGGTGAACAGGAAGTCCAGCTTGCGGACATAACCCCACAGCAGACCAATCAGTATGCCGACCACGGCCTCGATAGCCGCAACGACTATACCTATGAACAGACTGGTGCGCGTGCCGCTCCACATCCTGCTCCACAGATCCTGACCGATATCGTTCGTGCCGAACCAATACACTTCGTTAGGACGCTGATTGCTTATGAAACCGACCTGCGGGGTGATTTCGGTAGGATCGGTAACGCGGGCAACGCCCTTGTTCATGCCCTTCTTTTCGCCATTCTCGCTGGTTATTTCAAGCATCATCTGCTCGCTGTTGACGAACGCGTAGTACCAGCCCTCGTTACCTTCACCTTCAAGGGGAGTGAACTCAACTTCGCTCGTTTCGCTGCCGCGCATGATGCCGCCTGCCATTACCTTGGGTGTACCCCAATTTTCGGGAACGTACAGGTAAGTAAGCACGCAGCCTTCGGGCACGTCGGCTATAAGCTCGCCTGAGGTCTGCTTGGAGGAAGATGAGGTTACGCCCATGGTCTCAGCGTCAACGGTTATCCAGCACGCCTGGAAATAGGTGGTCTTTTCGCCATCTTCACTGGTGACATACATATAGGGTTTTTCGGCGCTTATCACGGCATAATACCAGCCGGGATTCTCGCTGTCGGCAGTAGCTGCTATCTCTTCGGCAACGCCGCCCTTTTCCTGCACATAAAGCTTTATGTTGCCCCAGTCTTCGGGAGCCTGAACATAGGCAAGGGTGGTGTTCCTGCCGTCAGTTTCGGCTGCATAGTCGCCCTTGGTATACTTGATACCGCTCAGCTTAGTCTTGCCGTCCTCGTCAACTATTAGCCACACGGCCTTTTCGTCGAACTTGTTTACAAGGTTGGGATCAAACTGGTTAGGAAGCAGAGGCTGCAGGAAAGTGAACAGCACCAGCACCAGCATTATTACCAAATTGGTAACGGCAACCTTGTTTTTGAAGAACACCCTTATGGTGCTGCGCCAATATGAATAGTTAGAATAGCCCGCGCGCTCGGCAGCAGTTTCATCATATTCGGCAAAGTCAAATTCCTCAGGAGTAAGCTTGGCTATCTCATCCGGGGTAAGGTCGTCCTTCTCGGTAAGAGGAGCATTGGTTTGGGCAATGCTGTCCTCAAGCTTTTTGCTTATTTTGTCCTTAGCAGAGTACTTGCTCATCGTGACCCCTCCTTCTTAGTGAAGCTGATACGCGGGTCAACAACAGCCATCAGCAGGTCGCCCAGCAGCAGGCCCAGTATGCTCATCACCGCGAATATCACGACCAGCGCAAGCACCATGTTGTTATCCTGCCTCTTTATAACGTCCACCAGCAATCCGCCCATGCCGGGTATGGAGTACAAAGACTCAACATATATTGAACCCGATATGGTCAAAAGTATTGAACCGGGGATCAGATTGACCATAGGCACCACGGAATTGCGGAAAACATGGCGGAACCATATGGTGCTGTTCGGCACGCCCTTTGCGCGGGCCAATTTGATGTAGTCCTTATTCGTTTCGTCCACCATGTAACGCCTGAGCCACATTGCGTAGCTGGATATGGAGGGCAGGGCCAGCGAAATTACCGGCAGAATAAGACTTGTCCATTCCGTTTCCTTATACAGCATGCTTACGCCGAACAGGTCGGAACCATAAAGCTGAATGAATATGAAGTACACGGCATTAGGCACGGCCTGTATAAACACTATATAGGCGTTGCCCAGCTTATCGGCAAAGCCGCCCTTGCTGCGGGCCATCAAAATGCCCAGCGCCATGCCCAGCGGCAGGCTTACGACCATTGATATAAGACCGACCTTCATGGATATGCCGATCTTACTGCTGATAATATCCGTTATTTTCGCATTGATACGGTAGCGGTAGGATGTGCCAAGGTCGCCATGGAGCGCATTGTATATGAATTTTCCTACCTGCACATACAACGGGTCTTTCAAGCCCATCTTGCGCAGACCGACTTCGATCTGCTGCGGGCTCATCTTTTCATAATTGCTGAAGTATCCTTCTTCAGGCATTGCGCGTACAAGGATGAACACGATAGTTATCAATATAACCAAAGTTATCAAAGCTCTTCCAAGTCGCTTTAATGAATATACTAACACTGTTTAGTTTCTCCTTCAGGTCCCTTGCTGCGGTTTATTGCGCGGGACTTTGTTTGTATAGAAAGATTATAAAAGGTCTTGTGGGGCGCGCGAACCGGCCCCGTTTAGGAGAATAAGAAAGCGGCCCTGCCCCGCAGTATACAGAGCAGAGCCGCATTTTTCTGTTTTAGGAATCGTTTCCTGTGTTAGGAATTAGCCTTCCATGGCAGCGGTCCACTCGGCATACTGAGCATCGAACATATCCTGGCTCATAGCGGTCTTGTAGACGTGCTGTCCCTTATAACGGCTGGACGACTGACCCATCATGGCGTACTGGCCTTCAAAGGCGTTGAGCTTGGTGGCCTGGTAGGAGCCGCCGGAGATGAAGCCGGGGACTACGATGGCGTGGTCAATATAGAAGCTTTCGGCCGCGGCAAACGCCTCGTAACGGGCATTCATATCGCCGGTCTCTTCACGGGCTGCGGCAACCAGTTCAAAGTACTGGTCGATGAGGGCAGCGGTTTCTTCGGTCTTGGTATACTGGTTGATACCATCCTGCTCGAGGGTCTCGTTGCAGAAGAAGTTGTAGCTGTTCTCGTGATCGAACGGATCGGCCCAGGTTTCGGGATCCATGAAGTCGGCGCCCCAGTTCAGCTCCTGCAGGGCATAGTTGCCGTTGCGGCGGGTTTCCTTAAGGAAGGAGCTGCCGGAGTACGGTACAACGATGATGTCGATGAAGTCTGCGCCAAGCAGTTCTTCAAGCTGCTGCTCCAGAACCACGGTGCAGTTTGCCCAAGTGGTGGAGGAAGTGTTGTAGTTAACGGGAACCTTGATGGGGAACTTGCAGCCGGCGGCTTCCAGCTCTGCCTTAGCGGCGTCGCGGAACTGGACGGCGAGTTCGGGATCGAAGCTCTCACCCTCGGTATACTTGGAAAGTCCGCCGTAGAAGACGTAGTCCTTACCTTCGTTTACGGAGAATCCCTTCGGGGTCACGGTGTTGATCTTATGGATGGACGGATCATCGCCGGGGTACTTAGCGGCCAGATATTCGTCACGATTGATGCCATGGAACACGGCCTTACGGAAGTTTTCGTTGTTGACGGCGATGGCCCAGTTCTCGGGTTCGTACTCAGCATCGAACTTGGGTTCGAAGTTGAAACCGAAGAAGTAGGAATAGTCGCCTATAACGCGGGAGCTGGAGATCATCTGGCTCTTTTCGGGATCGCTCAGCCAATCGGCAACGATATCGGAACCGATGTCAGCATAATCGATTTCGCCGCGGAGGAACAGTTCGGGAGCAAGGGTGGTAGCTTCGGTGTTGCAGGTCTGCTCGATGCGCTCGATGTAGATATGCTCGGCGTCCCAGTTGTTCTCGTTCTTGGTGTAAACACGCTTTTCATTGGGCTTGAACTCGGAAAGGAGGTAAGCGCCATTGAACCACATGGAGTAATTGTCAAGGCCGTAGTTTTCGCCAAGCTCTGCAAGCAGGGAAGCGGGGGCGGGCCAATAGGTACCGAACTGCAGAGCGGTCAGGAAGTAGGGGCGAGCCTTTACCATGTGGTAAACAAGGGTCAGGTCGTCAACGGCTTCTACGCCCAGATCTTCGGGAGTGACAGCGGGGACTTCGGTCCAGGTGTCGTACTTTTCGGTTTCCTTGTTCCAGTCAGAACCTTCGTAGATAATGCCGTTGGCGTCAACCACGAGGTCCTGCTCTTCGCCGACTTCAGTGCCCTGCTCTACGGGGTTGGCCAGCAGAGCGGCGGTGTAGTTGAGCAATTCGGAAGCGTTTACGATCCAGCCGTCCATCAGGTAGCTGTTGGCGCAGTCCATAGCGGAATCGCAGACGTAACGGGCAGCGGCCACGTAGTCGTTAGCGGTTACGGGGTCCTTCTGGTTGCCGTCCGCATCGTACCAATACTGGCCGGCGCGCAGATGGAAGGTCCAGGTAAGGCCGTCTTCGCTTACTTCCCAGGATTCGGCGCCGCTGGGCAGTATGTTGCCGTAGGTGTCGTTCTCAACAAGGGAATCGATGGTGTTAGCGCCGACTACCAGTTCGTAAGTGGCGCCACTTACCAGATAGTTCATGGTGGTCACTTCGCTGGAGTACAGCGAACGGTACACCTGCTCGTCAGCGAACTCACGGCCATCGGGGCCGATGTTGGATTCCGGTTCGGGCTCAACGGGAGCCTCGGTGGGCTGAGTGCTTTCGGTAGGCTGCTGGGTTTCGGTTCCGCCGGGCTGATCGGTGTTGGCAGGGGTATTGCCCTGGCAGCCGGCGAAGCACGCTACTATCATCATGACAGCAAGCAGCATAGCAAGCGTTTTCTTCATTGTGTTCTCTCCTTTTATTTTTAATCGCCTGCGGCTAAATGCGCAGGAAACTTAAAAATCAATTTAATCGCGTTCCCATTAGTTTTCCGTATATCCTTTATAAGACATAACGTATTATATAATACACAAATATATTTATCAACTACAAATTTCTGTATACTGTATCAATTCGCTCATGTATACCCAAATTCATGTATACCGTGAATTTGCAAAATACATACATTTTTATATGAAGAAACCTCCAATTATTATATCAGGCCGCGCCGTTTTATTGCATCCATTACCATTTTTGCAATATCGTCTATGCTTTTCAGCCTGCCCTCTTCCATACAATATATTATATCTGCATCTTCCATGTCCGTTGCAATTTCAATATATTTTTCCATCGCGCGCTGCTGTATGCCATGGTCGGCTTCGTATACATCCTTGCCTTCGCCAACGTATCCGCGGTAGCCTTTTTTGGTAACGTTCTCCTCTGCCGCCTTGGGCAGGATGGAAAAAACTATGTTAAGATCGGGCTTCGGCAGGCCAAAGTGGCCGTATTCCAGATCCATCACCCAATTCACAATGTCCGGCTTGCCCAAATCGATATCGCGTACGCTTTGATACACGGCGTTTGACAGCACGAATCTGTTTATAATAAGGAAGTCAGTTTCTCCGTCGCGGTAATTCTTAAAGCTTTCCCATCTGTCCAGCGCGAACCACAGCGCCATGCTTTTGCCGTCTATCTCGTCCGCGCGCACTCCGTCCGCTCCGCTCAGCAGTCTGCCTACCTGCGCGCCGAAATATGTGTCATACATCGGGTAGTCGCGCCCGGCTACGGTATAGCCAAGCTTTTGCAGGTTTTCTTTAAGCGCGCGCACCTGCACGCCCTTTCCTCCGCCGTCTATGCCTTCTATTGCGATTATCTTCGTTTTGCGCATATGCCGTCTCCCCCGCGTTTTTTGCCTTTGTATTCTATCACATTTGTTTCCCTATGAAAAGCGAAACCGTTTCAAAAATAAGCGCTTGACATTGCACTTCGCTCAAATGCTATAAATACATCTCGGCACCATTCAGCGCAAAATAATATTATTTATTTTGCAATAAGGTGTTGACATGCTATATTATACAGCGTATAATATCATCGTCGAAAGGAGGTACGCGACATGGTGTTTCAATTAGGATCGGCGCTGCTGGATGCATGCGTGCTGGCGGTGCTCGATAGTCAGGATGCATACGGCTATGTGCTTACGCAAAGCGTAAAGCAAGTTATGGATATATCCGAGTCCACGCTCTATCCCGTGCTGAGAAGGCTGCAAAAGGATGGGCTGCTTTTAACATATGATCAGCCCTTCTCCGGAAGACTCAGGCGCTATTACGCGCTTACGGACGCAGGGCGCGACAAGCTGAACGAATACAGGGCCGAATGGAAGACATACACGTTAAGGGTAAATTCACTGTTATATGGAGGGAACAACGATGACGTATTATAATGAAACCGCTCAGCGCGGCGGCATAAGCCCCGCCACCGAAAGGCGCAGCATAATAGCAAAGGAAGGCTGCCGCGAGGAAGTTATTAAGGAGTTCCATAGGGAGCTTAACGAGCTGCGCACCAGCATAGCGCGCATTATATAAGGAGGATACCGCAATGACCAAGAACGAATACCTTGCAAGGCTGAAGAGCTGCCTTGAATGCATAGACGCAAGCGAGCGCGAAGCCGCCGTGCAGTTCTATACCGAATATTTTGAAGATGCCGGCGAAGAAAACGAAGAAAAGGTAATGGCGGAGCTCGGCTCGCCCGAAAAGCTTGCGCGGGACATAATCAAGCAGAGTGCCGGCAGCGCCCCCACCTCCCCCGCCGCCGAAACGGCTGCCTGCGGCGAAGCGTTTACAGGCATACATGCCGAAACCATAAATGCAAAGCTTATACTGCTGCGCGGCAATGAATACCGCGTGGATCTGGACTTCCCCGAGGGGCTTAAGAAGCCCGCCGTATCCATACGCGACGGCGTGCTCAGAATAGAAGAAAAGCCCGTACCCAAGCATTTCACCGGCATATTTGACGGCAGCTTCTGGAGCGGCGCCTTCGGCGGCCGCAATGCCTGGCGCCAGTCCGTGATAGCCATAACCGTGCCGGACGTCCGGTTCGATGAATTCTCGCTCTCAACCGTGAACGGCACGATAGATATTACCAAGTGCGCATTTGGCGATGCAGCCGCCCTGCCCACGCTGCGCCTGTCCTCGCTCAAATGCGAAGCCGTGAACGGCACAATAAACGTTGAAAGCATCGCGGCGGGCAAGATACATCTTGAAAACGTGAACGGCTCCACCAACGCAACCAACTGCACCGCCACCGCAGGCTGCCATTGCGAAACCGTAAACGGCTCCGTAAAGCTTACGGGCAGCATACGCGGCAAGGTACACCTTGAAAGCGTCAACGGCTCCGTAGGGTTCAATACGACCGAAAAGCTGGAGCAATTCAACTGCGAATTCGATACCATGTCCGGCTCCGTATATATAAACGGCGAAAAGCAGAGCCGCAAGCACACAACCGTTATGAGCAACGTGGCTGAAAGCAGCCTGAAGGCCGAAACCATGAACGGCTCCATCCGCGCCAATTTCGCCATGTGATTTAAGCGCAAGTTTCCTGCCGGGCCGGCAGCTTTCCGCCGTCCGGCTTATTTCCATGTAAGGAGTGAATTTATACAAATGGAAAAGAAGCCCACATTGTGGACAAAGAATTTTACCATTCTTTCGCTCGGCACGGTCGTTAGCACGCTTGGCAACGCCGTGTCCGGCTTTGCAATAAGTCTGCTGGTGCTGGATTACACCGGCTCCACTTTGCTTTACGCCATATTTAGTGTAATGTACAATCTGCCCAAGGTGATTATGCCATTCCTTGCCGGGCCGTATCTTGACCGGTTTTCCCGCGCAAAGACCATATATACGCTGGACTTCATATCGGCCGCGCTGTATCTTATCATATTCGCCATACTGAAGCTGAATCTGTTTAACTATGTAACGCTGCTGATACTCTGCCTCATAATCGGCTCGGTAGACAGCATATATCAGGTAGCTTACGACAGTCTCTACCCCATGCTCATAACCCCGGGCTTCGCCACCAAGGCGTATTCGGTATCCAGCATGATATATCCGCTTGCGTCCGTAATGGTATTAGCCGCAGCGTGGTGCTATGAGCATACGGGGCTTGAAATACTGTTTTTGTTCAATTCGGTAACGTTCCTTATAGCCGCCTCCTTCGAAACGCAGATAAAGGTTGACGAATCGCAGATGAAGAACGTTGGCGGGCAGTACAACCTGAAAAAGTACATGTCCGATTTCGAGGAGGGCATACGCTATATGCGCGGCGAGGCCGGGCTTATGGCAATAGCGGCGTATTTCACGGTTATGTCGTTTTCGGATAGCGCAAGCAACACGCTCCTGCTGCCGTTTTTTAAGAATACCGAAGGCTTGGGCGTTGAAAAATACATATTTGTCATGGGCTTTGCCGTATTGGGCCGCGTGCTTGGCGGGTTAAGGCTTTATAAGCATAAATTCGACCCGAAAAAGAAATTCGCCATTGCGCTTATGGTGTATTTTGCCATAAATATACTTGCAGGTTCTCTGCTTTATGCGCCGCTGTACGTAATGTTTGCAATGATGCTTATAACCGGGCTTCTCGGCGTTACAAGCTATAATATACGCATATCCTCCACCCAAAGCTACGTCCCCAACGAAATGCGCGGCCGCTTCACGGGCGCGTTCCAAATGCTTACCACGATAGGCAACATGGCGGGCGCGCTTGTTGCCGGGGCGCTGGCCGAGTTTTTGCCGATACGCGAGCTTAACGCAGGCTTCTACGCAATAGCCGTAGTCGCCGTGTTCCTAACCGTGTACAGGAAGCGCAGCGAGGTTAAAAAGATATACTGCGTGGATATATAAGGCGCATCAGCCCCCGTGCCTTTGCCGCGCCAAGCAAAATAACGGTTGACAATTCCGCCTTATGTTCTTATACTTAATGGCAAAGTTGGTTTTGCGATATAAGGAGAACGAACCGATGATTAAGACTATCGCTTTTGCATACTATTATTACTTTACTATGACTGCATAGTAGGGGTAATTTGTGTGCAAAGGATAAGCTCTTTTTGAAGGGACACGCTCAAGCGGCACAGGTTACACCGGTGCCGCTTTTTTATTGCAGAGCTGCAAACGAATACGAAATAAATTTTTTGGAGGATATATACCATGATTGTTGTACTTAAGCACGGTGCGGACAAGGAAAAGCAGGATCAGCTCATCGATTGGCTGAAGGGTCAGGGACTGGGCATACACATTTCCGAAGGCCAGTTCCAAACGGTTCTTGGCCTGATAGGCGACACGGGCCGCATAGACATGGACCTTATAGCCAGCCTTGGCATAGTGGATTCCGTAAAGCGCGTGACCGAGCCGTTCAAGTGCTGCAACAGGAAGTTCCATCCGGACGACATGGTCGTAAACGTTGGCGACGTTAAGGTCGGCGGCGGCAACTTCTGCATGATAGCGGGCCCCTGCTCCGTTGAAAACGAGGAGCAGATACTTGCCGTTGCCCGCGCGGTAAAGGCCAGCGGCGCGAATATGCTGCGCGGCGGCGCGTTCAAGCCGCGTACCTCTCCCTATGACTTCCAGGGGCTTAAGGCCACGGGCATAGAGCTTTTGAAGCTGGCCCGTAAGGAGACCGGACTTCCCATAGTTACGGAAATAATGAGCGTTAACCACCTGCCGCTGTTCGAGGACGTTGATTTGATACAGGTCGGCGCAAGGAATATGCAGAACTTTGAACTGCTCAAGGAGCTCGGCAAGCTGGACAAGCCCATTCTGCTCAAGCGCGGCCTTGCAAACACGCTTAAAGAGCTGCTGATGAGCGCGGAATACATAATGGCCGGCGGCAACGAGCGCGTTATACTTTGCGAACGCGGTATACGCACATTCGATGATTACACCCGAAACACCCTTGACCTTGCGGCGGTGCCCATGCTCAAGGAGCTTACGCACCTGCCCATAATAGTTGACCCCAGCCACGCCACCGGCATAGCAAGGCTTGTGCCGCCCATGGCGCTTGCGGCGGCGGCCTGCGGAGCGGACGGGCTGATAATAGAGGTGCATAACGACCCCATGAAGGCATTGTGCGACGGCGCGCAGTCCCTGCGTCCCGAACAATACGACGAGCTTGCCAAGAAGGTGCGGCGCGTGAGGGAGGTCGTAAACGAATGACGGCGGGAATAGTCGGCCTTGGGCTTATAGGCGGCTCCTTGGCCAAGGCATACCATGAGGCGGGCGAAGCCGTGCTCGCCTTCGATACGGACAGGAGCATACTCGATTTTGCAATGATAAGCGGCGCAGTGGACGGCGTGCTTGATGAGGAGAGCATAAAGCGCTGCGACATAGTGCTTATCGCCGTATACCCCGCGGCGTGCATAGAATACTTCACGCGCATGGCTGATTATATAAACAAGGACACCGTTGTGCTGGACTGCTGCGGCACTAAGCGCACCGTGTGCGAAGGGTGCTTCCCCGTGGCAAAGGCGCACGGCATAGCGTTTGCAGGCGGCCACCCGATGGCGGGCACGCATAATTCCGGCTTCAAATATGCCCGCGCGAATCTGTTCCACGGCGCGCCGATGGTAATTGTCCCAATGGACTTTGATAACATTGCGCCGCTGAGCAGAATAGAAAAGCTGCTTGCCCCGGCAGGCTTCGGCTCGTTTTCCGTCACCACCGCCGCCGAGCACGACCGCATGATCGCCTTCACGTCCCAGCTGGCGCACGTTGCTTCCAACGCATATATAAAAAGCCCTACAGCTAAGCTGCACAAGGGCTTTTCCGCCGGAAGCTACAAGGATATGACCCGCGTGGCCTGGCTGAACCCAACAATGTGGGCGGAGCTTTTCATGGAAAACAGGGATTATTTGCTTAATGAGCTGGACGCATACATAGCATCCCTTAACGAATACAAGACCGCCCTTGAGCAGGGCGACACAGCCGCGCTTACAAAGCTGCTTGACGACGGGCGCAGGCTGAAGGAGGAGGTTGACGGCAGATGAAGTGCATTCGCGTTAACGCATCGCGCCAATACAACGTTGAAATTCAGCACGGCGCGCTTGCAATAGCGGGCGAAGAAACGCTCAAGGCGACCCATACCATAGGCAAGGCCCTGATAGTATCGGACGAAAACGTGTTCCCTCTTTACGGCGAAACCGTTGCAGAGTCTCTCAGGGCGACGGGCTATGGTGTGCATACATTTGTGTTCAAGGGCGGTGAGGACACAAAAAGCATAAAAACATACGAGGCAATCATAGCCGCGCTCAGCGAAAACCGCTTCACCCGCAGCGATGTGCTTGTTGCCCTTGGCGGCGGCATAGTGGGCGATGTGGGCGGCTTTGCCGCGGCAACGTACCAGCGGGGCATAAAGCTGGTGCAGCTGCCCACAACGCTGCTTGCGGACGTTGATTCATCAGTCGGCGGCAAAACTGCGGTAAATCTGCCAACGGGCAAAAACCAGCTTGGCTGCTTCTATCAGCCGTCGCTCGTGCTGTGCGATACGGATGCGCTCAATACCCTGCCGGAAGCGGAATACAAAAACGGCTGCGGCGAAATAATCAAATACGCCGTGCTTGCAGGCGGAGAGCTTTTCAGCATGATAGAAAACGCGGACATACGCACGCAGTATGCGGACGTTATAGCCCGCTGCGTTACCATAAAGCGGGACATCGTGGGAGAAGATGAGTTCGACACGGGCCGCCGCAGGCTGCTTAACCTTGGGCATACCTTCGGCCACGCGATAGAAAAATGCAGCGGCTACTCCATCCCCCACGGCGCCGCGGTTGGCATTGGCCTTTCTATGATCGCCCGCTCGGCGCATAAGCGCGGATACTGCGCATCAGACGTGCCGGAAAAGGTTGAAAAGCTGCTTGCCAAATACGGCATGAGCGCTGCCGCGGACTTCACCGCGCAGGAGCTTTACGACGCCGCCCTTTCGGACAAAAAGATTGCCGGCGGCAGCGTAAGCCTTGTTATACCCGAAAGAATAGGCTGCTGCCATGTGCTCACGGTATCGTGCGGCGATATGCTTGGCTGGCTGAAGGATGGTGGCGCGCGATGACACGCACCGTTAAGCGCGGCGCGCGCACGGGCAGCGTGGACATAATATCGTCCAAGTCATATGCGCACAGGCTTATAATACTGGCCTCGCTTGCAAAAAGCGCAAGCAATATAGAGTGCCGCGGCACATCAAAGGATATTGAAGCCACAATAAGCTGCATGAACGCACTTGGCGCAAGGATAGCGCGCACGGGCGACACGCTACACATTGAGCCGATAACCGCCGCGCCCGAAGGCGTATGCGAGCTGCACTGCGGCGAATCCGGCTCCACGCTGCGCTTCCTTCTGCCGATAGTTGGGGCGCTTGGGGCGGAAGCGGTATTTATAATGGAAGGGAGGCTTGGCGAAAGGCCGCTTGCCCCGCTTGACGCCATGCTGAGCGCGCACGGCATGGCAATACAAAAGCAGGGCGCACGGCTCTGCTGCAAGGGGCGGCTTGTCCCCGGCGAATACGCGATAGACGGCGGGGTATCGAGCCAATATATATCTGGCCTTCTTATGGCGCTGCCTAAGCTTGGTGCGGACAGCACGTTGACCGTGACGGGCCGGTTTGAATCGGGCGCATATGTTGACATAACGCTCGATACGCTGAAAACCGCCCATGCCGCCATTGCATACGGCGAGGACAGGCGGCATTACGCCATACGGGGCGGCTGCGGATACAATATGCCCTCACTCTGCCGCGCGGAAGGGGACTGGTCAAACGCGGCGTTCTTCCTTTGCATGGGTGCGCTGAGCCGCGGCGGCATAACCGTGAACGGACTTAACGCGGCCTCCTGCCAGGGGGACAGGCAAATAATCGCAATACTGCGCCAAATGGGCGCGGACGTGCGCACGGAGGGCGAAAGCGTTGCCGTAAGGCGCAATAAGCTTATGCCGGCAACGGTGGACGCTTCCCCCATACCCGACCTTATCCCGACCATATGCGCGCTTGCGGCGGCGGCGAAGGGAGACACGCGCATAGTAAACGCGGCGCGGCTGCGGCTGAAGGAATCGGACAGGCTGAAAAGCACGGCAAACATGCTCACCTCGCTCGGCGTTGGCGTTACGGAGCTTGCGGACGGGCTTATTGTACACGGCACGGGCCGCATAGCGGGCGGAACGGTAAAAAGCTTTAACGACCACAGGATAGCCATGGCGGCGGCTGTTGCGGCATGCGCAGCCGAAGGCGATGTGAGCATAGAGGGCAGCGAATGCGTGAGCAAATCATACCCCGCGTTTTTCGATGTACTCGATACGCTCAATACGGAAGGAGAAAACGCATGAGCAGCATTTACGGCGAAAACATACACATATCCATATTCGGCCAATCCCACAGCGCGGCAATTGGCGTTACGATTGACGGCATACCGGCGGGCCTTGCAATAGATACAGCTGCGCTTAACGCCTTCATGCGCCGCCGCGCACCGGGACAGAACGAATATTCAACCGCAAGGCGCGAAGCGGACGAGCCGGAGTTCCTTTCCGGCATTGCGGACGGGCATACCTGCGGCGCGCCGATAGCGGCAATAATACGCAATACGGACACGCGCAGCCGCGATTACGACCCCTTCCGCTTCACCCCGCGGCCGGGGCACGCGGACTATACGGCGGATATAAAATACCGCGGCTTTGAGGACAGCGCGGGCGGCGGGCATTTTTCCGGCAGGCTTACGGCGCCGCTTTGCATAGCGGGCGGAATATGCATACAGCTTTTGCAGCAGCAGGGCATAAGCATAATGAGCCGCATAGCGTCCATAGGAAGCGTACATGACGCGGGCGAGCTTATCGAGCCGACGGCGGATAAGCCTTTTCCCACCGTGAGCGATGCGGCGGGAGAGGCCATGCGGCGGGAAATAGCCGCGGCAAAGGCGGAGGGCGACAGCGTTGGCGGCACGATAGAATGCCGCATAACGGGGCTTGAAGCCGGGCTTGGCGGGCCGCTTTTCGGCGGGATGGAGGGGCGCATTGCCAAGGCCGTTTTCGCCGTACCCGCGATAAAGGGAATTGAGTTCGGCGCGGGCTTTGCGGCGGCAGAGCTGCGCGGGAGCGAGAATAATGACCCGTTCCTGATGGAAAACGGGCGCGTTATAACAAAAACGAACAACTGCGGCGGCATACTTGGCGGGATAACAACCGCCATGCCGCTCACGTTCCGCGTTGCGGTGAAGCCTACGCCCTCCATAGCGCGGGAGCAGATTACGCTGAACACAAAAACGCGGGAGGCCGAGCCGCTCGTAATAGGCGGCAGGCACGATCCCTGCATAGTGCCGCGGGCGGTGCCGTGCATTGAGGCGGCGGCGGCAATAGCCGTATACGATGCGCTGCTGGACAGGCGCAAGGAGCAGATTTAACGAAAGGATGTGACTATACCGATGGAGCTTTCCGATTACAGGGAAAAGATAGATTCAATAGATAAAGAGCTTGTGAAGCTTTTTGCGGAGCGCATGGACACGGCGGCGGAAATTGCCCAATACAAAAAGGAACACGGCATGAAGGTGCTCGATTCCGCGCGGGAACGCGCAAAGCTGAACGATATTGCAAGCATGGTGCCGGAGGAGCTGAGCGAATACGCGATTTCGCTTTATTCGCTCATGTTTGAACTGAGCCGCAGCAGCCAGAACCGCATAATAGGCGCAAGCACTCCCCTTACGGAGGAGATTGCAAGGGCCGTTAAGGATACCCCTCCCCTGTTTCCCCAGCGCGCGGCGGTAGCGTGCCAGGGCGTGGAGGGCGCATATTCCCAAATGGCATGCGACAGGCTGTTCAAGCGGGCAAACGTGCTTTATTTTTCAACGTTTGAGGCCGTGTTCTCCGCAATAGAGAAGGGCCTGTGCCAATACGGCGTTATACCCGTTGAAAACAGCACAGCGGGCAGCGTGAACGCTGTATACGATTTGATGATGAAGCACGATTTCAAGATTGTGCGCAGCGTGCGCCTGAAGGTTGACCACAATTTGCTGGTTAACCACGGCACGAAGCTTGAGGACATAAAGGAGATATATTCGCACGAGCAGGCCATAAGCCAATGCAGCGAGTTCCTTGCAACGCTCAAGGGCGTTAAGATTATCCCCTGTGAAAACACCGCCGCCGCGGCAAAAAAGGTTGCCGAATCCGGCCGCAGCGATGTTGCCGCCCTTTCAAGCAGGGCATGCATTGAGCTTTACGGGCTTGACTGCCTTAAATACAGCGTGCAGAACATGGGGAACAATTATACCCGCTTCATATGCATATCAAAGCAGCTTGAAATTTACCCCGGCGCGGACCGCACAAGCCTTATGATGGTGCTGCCGCACAAGCCAGGCTCGCTTTACATGGTACTCAGCCGCTTCTATGCGCAGGGCATAAACCTGAACAAGCTGGAGAGTAGGCCGCTTCCGGAGCGCAACTTTGAATTCATGTTCTATTTTGATATTGAAACGCCCGTATACTCGCCGGAGTTCATGCAGCTTATGGGCGAGCTTTCAAGCGGCTGCGAAAGGTTTGCTTACCTTGGCAGCTACAGCGAAACCATATGAGGTGAAGCCTATGCGGTGCGGATTGCTGGGCGAAAAGCTGGGCCACAGCTATTCAAAGGCCATACACGAACGCCTTGGCGGATACAGCTACGAGCTTATCGAATGCCCAAGGACGGAGCTTGACGCGTTCATGAAGGGCGGCTCTTTTGACGCGATAAACGTTACCATTCCCTATAAAAAGGCGGTAATACCCTATTGCGCCGCGCTTTCGCCCATTGCAGAAAGGATAGGCAGCGTGAACGCAGTCATACGGCAGCGCGACGGCAGCCTTTACGGCGACAATACGGACGCATACGGCTTCATGAGCATGGTAAAAAAGAGCGGCGTTGACATTGCGGGCAGGAAGGCAATAGTGCTGGGCAGCGGCGGAGCATCGGCCACGATATGCGCCGTGCTTAATGAGCTTAACGCAAAAAGTGTTGCGGTAATATCCCGAAGCGGGCAGGACAACTACGAAAACATACACAAGCATGCCGACGCGGAGATAATTGTAAACACAACGCCCGTGGGCATGTATCCAAACACCGGCGTAAGCCCCGTTGACCTGAGCGTTTTCAAGGGCTGCAAGGGTGTGCTGGACATAGTATACAACCCGCGCCGCACGGCGCTTTTGATGCAGGCGGAGGCGCTTGGCATACCCTGCATGGGCGGGCTGAACATGCTTGTTGCGCAGGCAAAGCGCGCGGCGGAGCTTTTCACCGGCACCTCAATACCCGACAGCCGCACGGACGAAACAGAGCGCGAATTAAGCCTGAATATGCAAAACATTGTGCTTATAGGCATGCCGGGCTGCGGCAAGAGCACAATAGCCGCGGCGCTGGGCAAAAGGCTTAACCGCGCCGTGCGCGACAGCGACGAAGCGACAGAGGCTCAGGCGGGCATGAGCATACCCCAAATATTCGCCCTGCGCGGGGAGGATGCGTTCCGCAGAAGCGAAACCGAGGCCCTTTCAAAGCTCGGCAGGCAGAGCGGGCTTATAATCTCCACCGGCGGCGGCTGCGTTACGCGGCAGGAAAACTATCCCCTGCTGCACCAGAACGGCATTATAATATGGCTAACGCGCAGCATAGACGCGCTGCCCACAGACGGGCGGCCAATATCCCAAAGGAGCGACATGCATGCGCTCTACGCCGCGAGAAAGCCGCTGTACGAGCGTTTTTGCGACATTATTATAGACAACAACGGTTCTGTTGAAAGCACCGTAGAAAGCATTACGGAGGCACTGAAATGAAGCTGCTTATAATAAACGGGCCCAATCTTAACATGCTTGGCCTGCGGGAGCCGGACATTTACGGCAAAAGGACATACGCCGACTTAGTTGAATACATACAGGGCGTATGCCGCCAAACGGGCATAGAGGCCGAGGTTTTTCAGTCCAATCACGAGGGCGCGATAGTGGACAAGATTCAATCCGCCTACGGCACGGCGGACGGAATAGTTATAAACCCCGCCGCCTACACGCACACAAGCGTTGCCATACTCGATGCACTGAAGGCCGTGAACCTCCCCGCGGTGGAGGTACACATATCCGACGTAAACAGCCGCGAGGCCTTCCGCCATGTTTCCTATGCCGGAATGGCCTGCATTGCCACATACGCGGGCTACGGCTTTGAAGGATATAAAATGGCGATAGAGAGGCTGGCAGGGGCGAAGTAACTGCGCCAACCTCCCCCCTGCACACTATCGTCACTTGCGTCACTATCGTCGAAACAGGCTAAATGTCTGACTTTTTTCTCCGACGCAGCTTCGACGATGAATTTCTGCGTCGAAGAACGGGGCTTGCGCAAGCAATGAAATCCGTTCTTCATAAGGCTCCCCTTTACGGGAAGCTGTCGGCGTAGCCGACTGAGGGGTTGACGTAAACAACAGCAGCCTCGCTGCAACCCCTCCGGCTTTCGCTACGCGAAACCCACAACGCTGGTTGGAATATGGTCGTCTTGCTACGCTGCCGCTTGCAATACTCCCTATTCCGCCCGATTCTCCCCTCGCTGCATCGCCCACTGGGCGCGCTCGGCTCGAATCCCCTTTCAGGGCAGGCTTAATATGTAAGCTTCTAAAGCGCACCAAAAGGCTCCCTGTCGAGGGAGCTGTCGAGCCGTAGGCGAGACTGAGGGAGTAAAAAGGCGTGTCACCACGCTCAGGTGAAAGCTACCGCCTTCGCTATATACTATTTCTATATACCTCTCTTTGTTAATCTTTAGTCACTACTGTACATAAGACAGCAGAGCTGTAACAGATGATTCGGCCTTTCAGGTCTCATGTGATGCCTGCGGCATAAAGGCTCCCCTTTACGGGGAGCTGGCAAACCGAAGGTTTGACTGAGGGGTTGAGATAAAAAGCGAAGCCACGGGCGGGCCGCCAATGACGGCCCCTACAACGCCTAAGCGCAATTACACTGCTTGCGCAACCCTCATTCTTCGACGCAGAATTTCATCGTCGAAGCTGCGTCGGAGCAAAAAAGTCAGACATTTAGCCTGTTTCGACGATAGTGACGCAAGTGACGATAGTGTGCAGGGCCATTAGAGCTACTTAACCCATCCTATAGGGGCGGTCACTGGTCGCCCGCCGTGTTTGTGTATAAAAGAATACGGGCGGCCGATAGCCGCCCCTACAACGTTTTCTATATACTCTTGATAAAACAAAACAGGGGACGGTTTGCCGTCCCCATATTCTTATAAGCTTTTGCTGTTTACTCCGCCATCTTCTCCGCTGCGGCGAGCTTTATGCAGGCGCACAGCACCTCCATGGCCTGCTTAACGTCCTCCACGGGGGGCAGGCTGGGGGCGATACGAAGGTTCTTGTCTTCCGGATCCTTGCCGTAGGGGAAGGTTGCGCCGGGGCCGGTCATAACAACGCCCGCTTCCTTCATAAGCTGATGCACGCGCTTTGCGCAGCCGTTCATCACGTTAAGGCTTACGAAATAGCCTCCCTTGGGGCGGTTGTAGCTGGCTATGCCGTAGGGCGCAAGGGTATCGAGCGCGGCTATCACGGCATCGAACTTGGGCTTCATTATTGCGGCATGCTTCTTCATGTGCGCAAGCACGCCCGCCTTGTCCTTGAGGAACAACACATGGCGAAGCTGGTTCATTTTGTCAAAGCTTATCACCTGCGCATTGAGCAGCTTTTTCATATACGCCATGTTGTCGCGGCTGGTGGCGAAGCAGGCTACGCCCGCGCCGGGGAAGGTTATCTTGGAGGTTGAGGCGAACTCGAACACCATGTCCGGATTGCCCGCCTCGCGGCAGTATTCCAAAATATTGGGGAAGGGGACGTATTCGCCGTCGAACTCATGCACGCAGTATGCATTGTCCCACATAAGCACAAAGTCGCTTGCAGCGGGCTTCATGGCGGCTATGCGGCGGATGGTGGCTTCGCTGTAAATTATGCCCTCGGGGTTTGAATACTTGGGCACGCACCACATGCCCTTTACGTCCTTATCCTTTATAAGCTCCTCCACCATGTCCATATCGGGGCCTTCGGCGGTCATGGGAACGTTTATCATCTCTATGCCGAAGCTTTCGCATATTGTAAAATGCCTGTCGTAACCCGGCACGGGGCAAAGGAACTTTACCTTATCAAGCTTGGCCCAGGGCTTTTCGCTGTGCAGCAGGCCGTGGGTGACCGCCTTTGCAATTGTGTCATACATCAGGGTAAGGCTGGCGCTGCCCGCGGCGAAAACCTCCTCCATATCAACGCCCAGTATATCCGCAAACATCCTGCGGCAGCTGGGCAGGCCCTCAAGCGTGCCGTAATTGCGGGCGTCTATGCCGTCAACGATGCAGCTATCGCCCTTCAATATGGTCAAAAGCTCATTGGACAGCTCCAGCTGCGCCGCGCTGGGCTTGCCGCGCGCCATGTTGAGCGAAAGCCCCTTGGCCTTGCAGACCTCGTACTCTTTCTTTGCCGCGGCGTAGAATTCGTTCAGCTCGCTTTGATTCATTTCACAAACACGCTTCATGCAAATACCTCCACAATGAATGAATTTATGCGTTTGATAGCCCTATTGTACTCCTAAACCCATATTAAGTAAAGAGTTATGAAGGATTTCCTGCATGATTTGTTATATTGAGACTAATCTGGTATAATGATTTAACTCATTCAGCGCACAGGAGGCGGAACGATGGACATTACAGCGAAGATAGAAACGCTTAAAGATATGATTATGAGCAGCAAAAGAATAGCCTTCCTTGGCGGGGCGGGCGTATCCACCGAAAGCGGAATACCGGATTTCCGCAGCGAGAACGGCTATTTCGAGGCCATACGCCGCTTCGGCTACCCGCCGGAGGAATTGCTCAGCCACACGTTCTTTATGCGCCATACGGACGTATTCTATAAGTATTACAGGAGCGCGCTCATGGTTACGGGCATAAAGCCCAACCGTGCGCATTACGCGCTCGCGAAGCTGGAACGCGCGCTCAGGCTGACCGCCGTTGTTACGCAGAATATAGATGGGCTGCATCAGCTTGCGGGCAGCAGGAACGTATATGAGCTGCACGGCAGCATATACCGTAACCACTGCATGGAATGCGGCAAAAGCTACACCGTGGAGCAGCTGAAGGATATGCCCAACGTGCCCATATGCAGCTGCGGCGGGGTAATAAAGCCGGACGTGGTGCTGTATGAAGAAGGGCTGGACGCGGACACGCTGCGCGCCGCCATAACGCATATTACCCGCGCGGATATGCTTATAGTGGGCGGCACAAGCCTTAACGTATACCCCGCAAGCGGGCTTATAGATTACTACAAGGGCAATAAGCTTGCGCTTATAAACAAGAGCGAAACGCCCTATGATTACCGCGCAGACCTTATTATAAACGATTCGATAGGCATGGCGCTTGATAAAGCGACGGAGGGACTTGAATGAGCGAAGGTATACTGAAGCTGTTCGTAAAGGATTATAAGCACACGGAAAACCCCGCCGTGCGCTCAAAATGCGCCGTTGCGGCGGGCTGGGTATGCATAGCGTGCAACGTGCTGCTTTGCGCGGCAAAGTTCGTAATAGGCGTTATCAGCCGCTCCATAGCCATTCAGGCGGACGCGGTGAACAACCTGAGCGACGTTGGCTCCTCCGCGGGCATGATATTCGGCGCGAAGGCCGCGGCAAAGCCGGCGGACAGGGAGCATCCCTACGGCCATGCGCGGCTTGAATACATAGTGTCCCTTGCGATAGCGTTCATAATACTTATGGTTGGCGTAACGCTTGCGCGGGAGGCGATAGATAAGATAATTTCACCGGAAAGCGTGGATTACAGCATTGCCATGCTGATTGTGCTTATAATATCCATGCTGGTCAAGCTGTGGATGGGCTTCTTCACGGCGGACGTAGGCAAGCGCATAGGCTCCTCCACGATGAGCGCTGCCGCGGCGGACAGCATAAGCGACGTGGCTGCCACGGGGGCGATATTCATATCCAGCGTACTGGGATATTTCTTTGATATAAACATAGATGGCTACATATCCCTTGCGGCGGCCTTATTCGTGCTGTACTCCGGCATAGGCATAATACGGGACGTTATGGGCCCATTGCTCGGTGAAGCGCCGAACAAGGAAACGGTGGATGAGCTGAGCACGCTCCTTTTGAGCTACGACGGCATAATCGGCCTGCACGATATACTTATCCATTCCTACGGCCCGGGCAAGACAATAGCAAGCGCGCACGCGGAGGTTAGGGCGGACTGCGACCTGCTTCATACGCACGAAATGATAGACCGCGCGGAGCGGGAGGTGGGCGAAAAGCTGGGCATGCTGCTTACGCTGCACATGGACCCAATAGAAACGGACAACGCAAAGCTTACCGCCACGCGGGAACGGATTGCCAAGGCAATAGAGGGCATAGACAGCGCGGTGCATTTTCACGATTTCCGCATGGTCAGCGGGGAGAAAAACACCAATCTTATATTCGATATAGTTGTGCCGTCCGGCATGAATGATGCCGATGCGGAGGGCATAAAGCTGCGCATTGCCAAGGCCGCGCACGATATAGACCCAACCTTCCGCTGCGTAATAACAATAGACCGCGACTATACCGGCTGCATAGGCGGTTGATATATGCAAAGGAATATTGTATAATCAAGCAAAATTACATACGGAGGTATTGTATATAATGGAATATATCAAGCAGCAGCTTAAAAATCTGCTCTCCATCCCCAGCCCCTCGGGCTTCACGCGAAAGGTCGCGGATTACATAATGGATGAACTTAAAACGCTGGGCTACGAGCCTTACATGACCCAAAAGGGCTGCGTGGGCGTATGCTTGGGCGGCGAAGGGAACCCCATTCTGCTTGGCGCGCATGTGGATACGCTGGGCGGCATGGTTGCGGAAATAAAGGGCAGCGGCGCGCTGAGGATAACCAACATAGGCGGCCTTAACGCAAACAATGTGGAGGCGGAGAACTGCACCATTTTCACCCGCGACGGCAGGAGCTACACCGGCGTTTGCCAGCTTATTGACGCAAGCATTCACGTAAACAAGGAATACAGCGACACAAAGCGCACCTTTAACACGGTTGAGGTGCTTATTGACGAAATAGTTGAAAGCAAGGACGACGTGAAGAAGCTTGGCATAAGCGTTGGGGACTATGTGTGCTTTGACCCGCGCACGACCATTACCGAATCCGGCTTCATAAAGAGCCGCTTCCTTGACGATAAGCTTTCGGCGGCGATACTGCTTGGCTATGCAAAGCGCCTGAAGGACGCAAACAAGGCCCCTGCGCGCAGGGTATATCTTTACTTCACCGTATATGAAGAGGTGGGCCACGGCGGCGCAAGCGGCATGCCTGAGGGCCTGAACGAGATAATAGCCGTGGACATGGGCTGCGTTGGCCACGGGCTTGAATGCAAGGAGACGCAGGTGAGCATCTGCGCCAAGGATTCCTCCGGCCCCAGCGACTACGCGCTGACCACCCGCCTTATAAACGCCGCAAAGGCCGCGGGCGTGGACTACGCCGTGGATGTATATCCATCCTACAGTTCTGACATGGACGTTGCGCTCCGCAGCGGCATAGATGCCGCGCATTGCGTTATAGGCAGCGGCGTGTATGCCTCACATGGCTACGAGCGCACGCACATGAACGGCGTTATAGGCACGCTGAAGCTGATTGAGGAGTATATTGGGTAAAGCATGCTTACGCATGCGGTGAAATTGCGCTTATGCCGTTCACAACCACTCAGTCTCACTTCGTTCGCCAGCTCCCCGTAAAGGGGCGCCTTTTGGTGCGCAACGCATAACCTCTAAATACACAACAAAAAAGCACCTGCATTAGCAGATGCTTTTCTTTGGTACACCCTCAGGGGCTCGAACCCTGGACACCCTGATTAAGAGTCAGGTGCTCTACCAACTGAGCTAAGGGTGCATAGTGGAGCGGGAAACGGGGCTCGAACCCGCCACCTCTGCCTTGGCAAGGCAGCGCTCTACCGAATGAGCTATTCCCGCATTGCGCTCTCGCGCTTTGCCGTTCGCCGTGGTGCTTTCCTCAGCGCGCTCGTATATTCTAACCCAAGAATCCGATTATGTCAAGCACCCAGTTCGAATTTTTTTGCACTTTTTTGGTTTTCATGCCTTATGGGTATCAAAAAAGCCCGTATTGCAGGGCTTTTTCTTGCTAAAAACTCTTTATTCGGCTGCCGGTTCGGCCTCCGTGCCGTCGGTTATCAGCTCGCACACCACCACGCAGCGCTGCTCGCTTGTGCCCGCGGAGCGGTCAAAATCGCCGTAGCAGGTTATCAGCGTCATCTTCGCCGTGTCGCTCTCCATATCCATAACGCTTTCGGGATAATCGTTGTACGGATAGAAGTCCACGCTCGTCACCCTGAAGTACAGCACGCTGCCGTCCTCCCGCTCGATGGCTACCTTCTGGCCTTCTTCCATGTTCCACAGCACGCTGAAGCGGCCTATCTTGCCCTTCCAGCTTTTGTGCCCGTTCACCAGCGCGTTGCCCTGCTCCCCGGGTGCGGGGCCGGGCTCGTACCATGCCGCCACGTCCGGATCCTCAATGGTGTCCATCTGGCCCTTCTTGTCGCCCTCCTCTATAAGCCCAACGGGGTAAACCTCCGCCATGACCTGCGCGTCAATGAAATATATCTTCTTGGGCGCGCTGCGCGTATATTGATACGGCGTGGGCGTGGGCTCCGCGGTGGGCGCGGGCGTCTCGCTCGGATTCGGCGCTGCAGTGGGCGTTGGCACGGCCGTTGGCATGATGCTCGGCTGCGGCGGGTCAACATAGTCGCTTATCAGCACATATTGGCGAATTATCAGCGCCACGCCGCCTATCAGCAGCGCCGCGCTTATGCAATAAAGTATGATATCCAGCGGTGTAAGCCGCTTTTTCTTCTTCGGTGCGTTCTTTTCCATGGCCTGATTATAGCATTACGGCACCCGCTTGGCAATTTATACTTTGGCGTTTTGCGCAAAGTTTGTTTTTGCTTAACATTTTGCCATAAATATGGTATACTGATTCGTCTAATAAGTAATTTACTTTAGGAGTTGACTATGGATACCAGGAATGACATTGCACTTGCCATATCCGCCGCAACGGGCATGGATGCCGCGGAGCTTTTGAGCTATATAGAGATTCCGCCGGACAGCAGCATGGGGGACTATGCCTTCCCCTGCTTCCGCCTGGCTAAGGCCATGCGCAAGGCCCCCGCGGCAATAGCTGCGGAGCTGAAGGATAAGCTTGTCCTGCCCGCGGGCATAACCCGTGCGGAGGTTGCTGGCGGCTACCTTAACTTCTTTGAGGACAGGGCCGGCGCAGCCGCGGCAACGATAATGCGCGTGCTTAACGAAGGCGAAAATTACGGCCACAGCAGCGAAGGACAGGGCAAAAACGTTTGCGTGGAGTTTTCCTCCATCAATATTGCAAAGCCCTTCCATATAGGCCATTTGCCCTCCACAGCCATAGGCAACAGCCTTAACAGGATATATAAGGCGCTGGGATACAATACCATTGCCATAAACCACCTTGGCGACTGGGGAACGCAGTTCGGCAAGATGATAGTTGCTTACAAAAAATGGGGCGGCGGAAAGCCGATCGAGGAATCAACAGTTCGGGAGCTTGTCAAGCTTTATGTCCGCTTCCATGAGGAAGCCGAAAAGGATGAAAGCCTTAACGACGAAGCCCGCGCATGGTTCAGGAAAATAGAGCAGGGCGACGCGGAAGCGGTCGACCTTTGGCAGCGGATGAAAACGCTCACACTCAAGGAAGTTGGCGAAGTATATAAGCTTCTCGGCGTGGAGTTCGACAGCTACAACGGCGAAAGCTTTTATGAGGACAAGATGCAGGCCGTAATAGACGAGCTGGACGCTAAGGGCCTTCTCAAAACCGACAAGGGCGCAAAGATAGTTGACCTCTCTGAATACAACATGCCCCCCTGCATAATAGTAAAGTCCGACGGGGCAACCCTTTACGCCACGCGCGACCTTGCCGCCGCAATATACCGCAAGAATACATATGACTTTGTTAAGAGCATATACGTTGTTGCATATCAGCAGAACCTGCATTTCCAGCAGTTCTTTAAGGTACTGGAGCTGATGGGAAAAACCTGGGTCAAGGACTGCGTGCATGTCAATTTCGGCATGGTATCCATGGAGGAAGGCACGCTTTCCACCCGCCACGGCAACGTGGTGTATCTGGAAGATGTTCTGAACGCCTCAATAGAAAAAACGCTCGATATAATCAAAGAAAAGAGCCCCGATCTTGAGGATAAGGAGGCCGCCGCGCGCGCCGTTGGCGTTGGCGCGGTAGTTTGGGGAATACTCTACAACAGCCGCATAAAGGATACCAGCTTTTCCTGGAGCAAGATGCTCAATTTCGACGGCGAAACCGGCCCCTATGCGCAGTATACCCATGCGCGCTGCTGCTCCGTGCTGAGGAAAGCTAACGGCTACGATAAGGCCAACGTAGACTGCTCCCTGCTTTCAGGCGAGGCTGAGACAGCCCTTATCAAGGCCATTGCCGCCTTCCCCGAAACCGTTAAGGCCGCGGCCGAAAAGTACGAGCCGTATCTCATCTCCCGCGAGGTGATAGACGTTTGCTCCTGCTTCAATAAGTTCTATTATGACTGCCGCATAATGGACGACGACCCCGCCGTGCGCAACGCCCGCCTTGCCCTTTGCGATGCGGCGCGCATATGCATAAAGAACGGGCTGTACCTTATAGGCCTTGAAGCGCCCGAAAGAATGTAATTTTTAACATAAAGGAGAAATACTATGCTTGATATTAAGCTTGTACGCAATAACCCTGAGCTTGTAAAGGAAAACATACGCAAAAAGTTTCAGGATGAAAAGCTCGTTATGGTGGACGAAGTCGTTGCCATGGATAAGGAATGGCGCGAGGATCACACCCGCGGGGACGTGCTGCGCAACCAGCGCAACGTGCTTTCCAAGCAGATAGGCGGCATGATGGCCCGCGGAGAGCGCGACAAGGCCGAGGAGACCAAGAAAGAGGTTAAGGCCATGCAGGACGAGATGGCCGCCTTGGAAGCGCGCGAAGCGGAGCTGGAAGCCGAAATCCGCAAGCGTATGCTGGTAATTCCCAACATAATAGATGAATCCGTACCCATCGGCAAGGACGACAGCGAGAACGTGGAGCGCGAACGCTTCGGCGAACCCGTCGTGCCGGATTACGAAATACCATACCATGTGGACATAATGGAAAAGGTGAACGGCATTGATATAGACGCCGCCCGCCGCGTGAGCGGAAACGGCTTCTATTACCTCAAGGGGGACATTGCACGCCTGCACAGCGCCATATTGAGCTACGCTCGCGACTTTATGATAAACAAGGGCTTCACCTATTGCGTGCCGCCCTTCATGATCCGCAGCGGCGTTGTAAGCGGCGTAATGAGCTTTGCCGAAATGGAAGGCATGATGTATAAGATAGAAAACGAGGACCTTTACCTTATCGGCACCAGCGAGCACAGCATGATAGGCAGCTTTATAGATACCTTTATAGATGAAGATACCCTGCCCCGCACGCTTACCAGCTACTCCCCCTGCTTCCGCAAGGAAGTCGGCGCGCACGGCATAGAGGAGCGCGGCGTATACAGAGTGCACCAGTTTGAAAAGCAGGAAATGATAGTAGTCTGCAAGCCGGAGGACAGCATGGCCTGGTTCGATAAGCTTTGGAGCTACACCGTGGAGTTCTTCCGCAGCCTGGATATCCCCGTGCGCACGCTTGAGTGCTGCTCCGGCGATCTGGCCGATTTGAAGGTGAAGAGTGTTGACGTGGAGGCATGGAGCCCGCGCCAGCAGAAATATTTCGAGGTCGGCTCCTGCTCCAACCTTGGCGACGCGCAGGCAAGGCGCCTTGGCATCCGCATAAAGAACAAGGAAAAGGGCAACTACTTTGCCCATACACTTAACAATACCGTTGTCGCGCCCCCGCGCACGCTTATCGCCTTCCTTGAAAACAATCTCAAGGCGGACGGCACCATAGCCATACCCGAACCGCTGCGCATGTATATGGGCGGCAAGAGCGTTATTGAATAACGAAACCGGTGTTTTGGCCGAATAGCTGAGTTTTTATTATGCGCGCAACCCGATGCAACCGCTCGTTGCGCGCATTTTTTTAATTGCAAAGCAGAGTGTATTGCGCAACCGTGCTCCCGTGCGCTATGCTTAGGCCACAGAAAAGTTCAGGAGGATATTACGATGAATATCGAAATAGCAAACAGGCTGGTGCAGCTCAGGAAGCAGCACGGCTATTCTCAGGAGGAGCTTGCGGCAAAGCTTGGCCTTTCCCGCCAGGCCGTGAGCAAATGGGAGCGCGCGGAGGCCTCGCCCGACACAGATAACCTTATAATGCTCAGCCGCGTATACGGCGTAAGCCTTGACGAACTGCTCAAGACCGATGAACCCATACCCGAGCCGGAGCCTGACAAGGGCGTGAAGGTCACCATAAACGGCAAGCCGCTGCGCTTTAATAAGGACGACGGTTTCTTCTTCAGCTATGGTGACGATGATGAAAACTGCGGCAGCACCGTTGACGCCGATTCCCATGTTACCGCCCGCGGCAATCTGGTAATAGAGCCGAATGAAAAGTCTGTTTGGCAGGAATTCCCCTTCCCTATATTCGTGACGATACTCTATCTCGGCCTTGGCTTTGCGTTCGGCCTTTGGCATCCGGGTTGGATACTTTTCTTGACCATACCGGCGTATTATTCAATAGTCGGCTGGTTCTCCGGCCGCCGCAGGCATTGCTTCCTGCGCGCCTTTCCATATACCCTATTGGTCGCCATAGCCTTCCTTTGCATGGGCTGCATATGGGGCCTTTGGCACCCGGGCTGGATACTGTTTTTGACCATACCCATATACTATGCCATGGTAAAGCCCATAGACCGCGCATACAGGCGCAGGCGCGGCATAAACGCCATCGAGATAGAACGTGATGATGACGATGATGACATAGATGACGATTGATGCATAACAACTCATAAGCGGGTGCTGAAAAGCATCCGCTTTTTGCATGATATCAGCACATGTTATATTGTATGCCTGTGTTCTTCGTTTATTTTATGCGGATACATGGAGTTTTTGTCTGAATTTGTCGAAATACTTTATTTATTAAGCGATGAGTTATATAATTTATAAGCAAAGCTAAAAAACTTTTTATAGCAGGAGACAGCATAAAAATGGGAAGCCAACGCGCCCTGCCTAAAATTACGGAAGTGTTTCCTTACTGGCAGGATATCAATTCTACGGACCGCCTTGCAATGGCACGACAAGTCCAATACCATGCGCTGCCGCGAGGCAAAATTTTCTGCATAAACGATGCCATCACAGTATCCTCATTGTATGTTATAAGCGGCGAAGTGCGCTATTATACCATCAGTGCCGATGGGCGAGACACAATGCTTTACCGACTGCACAGGGGCCAATACACAAGCTTCCTTGAAACCAAGCTGTATACCAATCCAAACTATTCGCTCACCATGCAGGCCGAGCAGCCCAGCGAGGTTTACGCCATTTCCCCGATCATGTCCAAATATCTATGCGAACATTATCCATCTGCCCTAAAATTTGAACGCGAAGTATTCTATGATCGCAGCGCATTTGTTATGGCGTCGCTCCAGCGTATGCTTTCCGTAAGCAGCGAGCAGCGCCTTGCAATGTTCCTGCTTGAGGAGATAAAGCGCAACGGCAGCCGCACGCTCACACTTACTCAGGAACAGATGGGTCGCTACGTTGGTACGCACCGCGAGATGATATCCCGCATGATGAACGTTTTCGCCCGGCATGGCATAGTCCGTCTCAGTCGCGGTCAGGTAGAGGTGCTGAAGCCTGAGGCGCTGAAGGAACTGGCCCGGTAGCGCATTACAGATTGCGTATGCGCACCTCCGTCACCCGGCCGATTATGTCTGCCTCTTCCCGGGGAACGATCATTGGTTCGTATTTTGTATTCGCAGGAATTAGCATAAGCGTATCGCCTATCGTTTTTACCTTGCGCAGCAATACTTCTTCGCCTATGCGCACAACCGCTATGCGCCCGTTTTCAACGCTTGGCTGCATCCGTACCAGCACCAGCGCGCCTTCGGGTATAAATTCGCCTTCCATGCAGTCCCCCTCCACCTGCATGTAAAAGTATTCGCCGGCGACGGCCTCGTTCGCCGCGACCGGAATGTATTCCTCTATGTTTTCGTCCGCCAGTATAGGCAGCCCCGCATGCACCCTGCCCACGAGCGGCACTCCCACGCTGTCCTCAATTTTCATAAGGCGGGGCGATATAGTCGTGCGGGATTTGAAAAGCGGCGTTACCATCGCGCTTTCGCGGCAAAGGATATAATCCGCGCTGACGTCAAAAAAATCGCACAGCTTCATAAGCATTTCGTTCGGCAGGGCTACCCTGCCCGTTTCATATTTGCAAACAGCCGCCTTCTGCACGCCAAGCACGCTGCCCAACTCCTCCTGGGAAAGGTGCTTTGCTTTTCTCAATTCCTTCAATCTGTTCATGCGGCCCTCCAATTTTGTTTTTTATATTGTATCTTATAGAGAAATGCTTTGCAAGCATTATTTTGTTCATGTTTTTGCAAAAAAGTTCCAAAAACCGCTTGACAGTATCCTTATTGGATATTATAATGGGTTCACGGTCGAAAAAGATCGCAAAATTTCCCAATAAGCCACCGTGAACGGTTCCCATCCGGTTTCCAAAACGGATATACGGCGGCTTAGCGGAGCAGCGGAGGTACGCAATGAATTACTTTGGTTTGTTCTTCTCTTTCATGATCCCCAGCATCATTTTGGGCTTTATGATAGCCGCCGCCTGCATTCAGGAAAGGGCTATCCATCGCCGCCGTGCGCAGCATAAGCAGGCCGCGCCGCACAAGGAAGCTAACGTGCGCAGCTATTCCCCTTCGGCAAAGCCGCAGCATAATAATGCCGTCAAGTCCGATAAGTCAAAGCTTTATATATACGATATGAACGCGGCGTGATACCGCCCGTTCCGCTTAACTTCGTTATCTTCCGCGCGGAACCGAATCCCTCGCGGTGATAAAATAAAATAATATTATATGTGCCTACCGAAACGGCGCCCCGACGCAGGGCGCTGTTTTGGCATACAAAAATTATTGACAAACGATAATTTCAATGCTATCATATCGCCATAAATTATCGCAAAACGATAATGTGGAGGTTTCTATGAAGCATAACAAAGCTGCTCTGTACGCATTGTGCGCATTGGCCGCGCTTGGCGCTGCCGCGGCAATACTGCTAAGCGGTGCAGATATTGCCCGCGTGCTGCTGTGTTACCCGCTTGAGTTTACAGGTAAGGCGCTCAGGAGCCTTTCCCTTGCCGGCGGCGCACTGAATGTGCTTGCAATTGCGCTGTATGCCGCAATAAGCCTTATCCCCGCCGTGCTGGCGCTTATATTCGCCCGGAAACGCGGCCATGCCAAGGCGGACTGCATACTGTACATATTGAGCGTTGTGCTGTTCGCCGCGCTGTACCTGGCAATAAATCCCGGCCTGCTGCGCTATGTTTTCAGCGCCGATATGCTCACCATCGTCGCGTCGTATCAGGTTGCCTTGGGCATATTGAATTCGCTGATATATTCGCTTGTGCTCTGCTATGCGGTGCTGCGCATAATAATCCGCCTTGCTTTGGATGGCACGGATAGGCTGCTTAGTGCTGGCGCATGGCTGCTGTATATAGCCTGCGCAGTGCTTTCGTTTGCATCTGCATACGGTGCGGCGGCTGCCGTTGCGGCCTCGCTTGCCTACGGCGCGCTCGATATATGCGTAAGCGTCGCCCGTGCCGCCGTGGATACGCTGCCCAATGTGTTCAGCATATTGCTCGCACTCTGCGGGGCAAAGCTGCTCCTTTCCATGCGCGCCGCTCTTTTCAGCGACGAAGCCGTGGATACTGCGCAGCGGCTGAGCCGCCTTGCCGTTATCAGCCTGAAAGTATTCGTAATAAGCAGCGCCGCGTTCAATGCCGTGCAAATAGCGCTTGCGGGCGGACTGAGCAACGTTAACGTTTCCGCAAGCATCCCCTTTGCCGGTGTGCTTTTCGCCCTGCTCGCGCTCATATTCAGCCGCTTCATTGCCGAATCCAAGCGCATTAAGGACGATAACGACAGCATTATTTAGGGTGGGCTTATGGCGATAGAGGTATATCTTGACGAAATGCTGAAGCGCCGCGGCATAACCGGTAAGGAGCTTTGCGCAATGGTGGGCATAACCGAGGCCAACCTTTCCATACTGCGCAGCGGAAAGGGCAAGGGCGTGCGCTTCCATACGCTCAACAAAATTTGCTATTATCTTGACTGCAATGTTGGCGACATACTCAATTTTGACGGAGTTCTTAATGAGGAGGATGAATGATGAAACGATACATAAGCCTTTTGGCAATACTTACGGCAATTGTTGCGCTGCTGTGCGGCTGCTCACTTGCGCGGAGTGATATGGATGCTTCCGCCGCTTCGCGCGACAGGCTGATAGGCGTGTACATAACCACCGAATATATTGATCTCTTTGACCTTGAAGGCTACATCGGTGCGAACGCATCTGCATTGTCCGGCGGCAGCATAAGCTGGGCCGACTCCGCGCGTTACGGCGGCAGGCTGTATGCGGAGCTTGTCGATGAAAGGTACGTTTTCCCGGGTGTGGACGGCTTTGCCTTCTTCATGGCCACTACCGAGCATGAGTACGGCACAAGCTATTCAAACTATACCGGCGAAGGCGTATGCGGCTGCAAATTAGCAATTAACACCAATGATAACGAAGATTCAGCCGGAGAAGCGCTGGAGCTTGAATGCACCATATACGGCATAACAGGCAGGAACGACAGGCATGTGATATACACCAATCCCGTGTATCAAACCGCGGACGGAGAGGTTTACCTCACTTCGGGTCATGGCATATCCACGTCCGGCGTTGGCGCGGGCGCATTGGTTTCGCAAAAGCTGACCGACAGCACCACCTTTACCGATTCCGAAGGCAACGCCGCAACAAGCTCCGCAAGCGTGAACGTGCATTACGTTGTTGCAGAACTGCCTTTAGGCTATACGCTCATAGAGATGGATGCAGACAGCCGCGAAATTTCCCGCCATGAATACGCCCCCGGAGAGCTTCCGCCAGAGTATACGGCAAACAATAGCACGGCCTATATAATAGTTGAATCCCGCACCGCAAGCGGCAGCACATACGCGCTGTATTCCGCCGAAAATACAGACATAGTGACCTATGCCGAATTAAAAGAAAAAGGCGTGCTTACCGAAAAGCACACCTATGTAACGTTCGCTTCAAACGAAGCCGATAACACTTAATCGAACAGTCCCCTTATAGCCGCAAAGGCATTTGCAAACCATTCGCCTATCGCTTGGAAGAAGGACTTGTTCTCCACCTGAGCATCAGCATCCGTGCCGTTGTCCGTTCCCGTGGTATCCTCGGGCGAGGGCGACGGCATTTCTATCGGCAGCGGTTCAACTATCGCCTCGGTGGTGATAAGGAACTGCACAGTGCCGTTTATGTTCTCCGCATTGCTTGAAAATGCCGTGTAGCTTTCGGAAAGCGCCAGCAGAGCATCCTTCTTTGAAAGCGAAAGCTGTATTTCGTTCGTCTCTTCAACTATTTTGGCCATGCCCTCGCTGCTCACCTGCCTAAGCCCGTCCGTCAGCGTGTCAAGCCCGCGGTAAAGCTGCTTTGTGCCGGTTTTAAGCTGCTCGCCATTGTCGCTCAAAAGCGCCATGCCTTCATCCAGCTCCTTTATGCCGCGGTAAAGCTTATCCATGCCGCTTGATACCTGATACGCGCCGGAGGAAAGCTGCTCCGCACCCGCAGCGGCCTCGTCCGCCTTGGCAATTATTTCGTTCAGCTTTGCTATGGCCTTCTTAACATCATCCAGCTCCAGCACGGCCATGCGTATGGCGTTGGCGGTATCAGGGTCTATGTTTATGCTTACGTCCCCTATGTTCACCGCTGCCGCCGCCTGATCGGCTATGGCCCGCTTCTCCTCCTCCGTCAAATCCGTGCCGGATAGCGCATCATACACGCTTTGGCGCACCTTCTCCTTTATTTCCTCTTCCTTGCCCGCAAGCGCCTTATTCAGCTCGCTTTCAAGTATTGCTATTATGCGCGCATCAACCTCCGTGGACGGATTTTGCAGCTCGTCAAGCTTTGCCTTTGCTTCATCCACCTTGGCTACTATTTCGCTTATCGATGCGGCAAACGTTCCCATGCCGCCTGCCACTTCACCCGCGCCGTAGTTGAGCTGCTCCGCGCCGTCCTTGATTTGGCCCATGCCGTCCGCTGCGGCAGTAACGCCGTCTATATATTCGCTTATGCCTTCGCTGAGCGTGCTTGCGCCGTTGCGCAGCCGCCTTGCGCCCTTATAAAGCGCGCTGCTGGCCTCGTTTATTTCATCAAGCGCCGTAAGCAGCCCTTCAACGTCGTCTATGCCTGAAAGGTCGTTTTCGTCCACAATGCCGGTCATGCCTATGAACGTGCATTTGCCAAGTTCAAAGCTTTCCGTGTCCAATTCAACATAAAAGCTGTCCTTCAGCTTGTCCGTTTTTTCTATTTCAAGGCTTTCCGCAAGGCCGGGCAGCATAACGGCCATTATTGTTGTAACGCCCGCCTGGGAGGATATCTTCGCGTCCGACGCAAGGCCCGTGCAGCCTTCGTCAAGCGTAATCATGCCTATAACGCTGAACGGCACATTCAGTTCCTTTTCGACTCCGTCCACCGTTACAGGCCGCTTCAGCGTGCTTTTGCACTCAACCTCTATTCTTACCCGACCGCTTTTGCCGGCTATCTCCTTGGGGCTCATCTTCACGCCGTTAAGATAATAGCTGAGCGTGAGCGTAAACGGCAATTCTCCGCTCGCCTCGCCCTGATAGCACACGTCCTCGCCTTCGGCCTTAAATGTTGCTTTTGTGCCGTCTATCGCGGGTGCTTCGCTGCCAAGCACGTTTTTTATGTTGGTAAGCGTTGTGTCGTCCGTAACGGTATCCGCGCCGGACATGTTGGTTATATACACGCTCGATATCATAGAAAGCACGTTGCCTTCCGCGTCCGTTTCAACGTAAACCGTTTCCCCGCGGGTGTCCATGCCGTCCGCCAGCGCAATGCTGCACACTATCGATATCAGCATGCTTGCCGCAAACGCTATCGCCAGCACAAGGCAGATTATCCTAAACGATTTTTTCATGTTTTCCCTCCTTTATTCCGCGCTCTTGAGCGATTCAACCATGTCTATCGCCCTGACCTTGGGCCGCATCAAAAGATTGACTATCAGCGAAAATACTATCGTTAGCGCAAAGGCGTAAACGTAGCTGAGCGGCTTTGCGCTGCGCACGAACATGACCATGTCCACCTCGCATGTGCGAATGACGAACAGGTGCATTATCTTGCCGAACACAAGCCCCACAAACGCCCCTATTACTGAAAGGGCGTTGTTTTCGCGGAATATGTAATCATACATTTCTTTATCGTAAAACCCAAGCACCCTCAGCGTTGCAAGCTCTCGCATGCGCTCGCCTATGTTTATATTGGTCAGGTTCAGCATAACAACGAACGTGAGCATGCCCGAACCAAGTATCAGCACCAGCACAACATAATTGAGAATGCTGAGTGAATCCCATACGGAAGCATATATGCTCCCTATCGTGCGGACGGTATACATGCGGCTGTCGCTCAAAAGCTGGGTGGACATAGCGTCCATAGTTTCGTCCGTAAGTCCGTCCTTCAGGTTACCCATGAAGCCGTTATACAACATTGCCTTGCCGAACACGGTTTCGTAGTACGCCGCGGTTATATACACATAATGATAAACATAGTTATCCGCAACGCCTATAACCCGCATAAGGTGATCCTCGCCGCCGGTACGCATGTTTATCTCGTCCCCAGCCTTTATTGAAAGCGTTTCCGCAAGCTTTGCCGTAACGACCACGCCGCTGTCGTCAAGCGTTACGGGCGCGCCGCCGTTATGCAGGTTTATGCGCCCGGCCATGCTTCCCGCCGATTCAACGCCCAGCAGATGCACGCCGCTTTGGCTTCTGCCGCCGTTTTTGCATTCCATTTGGGAATCGAGGCAGAACATAACCGAATCAAAATCGTCGTTTGCCGGGTTTTTGCCGAGCAGCTCCTGCATATCGGCAAGCGGCATGGCCTCATACACATATGCCTGCACGTCCATTTGCCAAATGTCGCCGAACTGCTTTTCGATTATGCCGAATATTGAATCGTTCAGCCCGAACGCCGTAACAAGCAGCGCCCCGCTGCCGGCTATGCCTATAACGCTCATGAAGAAGCGCTTTTTATAGCGGAACAGGTTTCTTACCGTCACCTTGGAGGTAAAGCTGAGCTTTTTCCATATGAACGGTATTTTTTCAAGCAGCACCCGCCTGCCGGCCTTGGGCGCCTTGGGGCGCATGAGCGTTGCCGGCACTTCCTTAAGCGATGCATAGCACGCGGAGAATGTTGCCGCGGCCGTGCAGACAGCCATTGCCGCAATAGCCATAAACGCTATGTCTGCCCTGTACGGCGTTTCAAGCTTGCCAAGGTAATACATTATGGAATAGCCCTTCATTATTACATACGGGAACAGCTTAAAACCGATTATAGCACCCACCACGCCGCCGCTTATGCAGGCGGACATGGCATAGACCGCATACTTCATGGCTATTTGCCATCCGCCGTAGCCAAGCGCCTTCATGGTGCCCATTTCAATGCGCTGTTCCTCAACCATTCTCGTCATTGTGGTAAGGCACACAAGCGCCGCCACTATGAAGAATATAAGCGGGAACACATCGCCCACGGCAGCAATCCTGTCCGTATTTTCGCTATAATCCGAATACCCGGGGTTGCCGGATCTGTCCTGAATATACCATGTGCCGCTCTGGGTGGATGCATAATCCTCTATGCGGTCGGTAACTTCGTTCACAAGCGCTTCGTATTCGTCGCTGTATGCGCTGAGTCCCTCTTTCCCGGAAATAACAATGTCAGCGCGGGTATAATATGTGTTTAGCAGGCTCATTACCGGCAGCTTTGTGCCAAGGCTTGATATGGCGTTGCCCGATGCATAGGCAAAGCCGTCGCTCGTGCCGTTGCCTATGCTGCTGGTGCCGCGCTCAAACAGGCTTATATACATGGGGCTTCGTATGAAGCCGACAACCCTCAGCGTAACGCTGCCGCCGGCCGTGGTAAGCGTTATTTCGTCCCCAAGCTGCTTCACAAGCGAACCCTCAAGCGTATTGTCCAGCGCGATCTCGGTATCGTTGAGCGGCATGCGGCCGGACACTATTTCAACGCCGTTCATCTCGTATTCCGGCGAAGTATCTATGCCGTAATCGGGTATAAGGTCTATCAGCGGGGCATATTCGCTTTTCAGCTTTATCGGCATTGAATAAAGGCGAAGGTTCTTTTCCTTTTCGCCCGTACCCCTTGCCATTGCGTCCACAAAAAGCGATGCACGCACGGCCTGAATCCCTTCTATGCTTTCAAGGTCGCGTATATTGTCCGCCGTAAGGCCGGAAGTTGAAATTACGCTTATGTCGGAAAGGTTGTATGTGTTATACAGCCTGTCCCCGGCTTCCTTCATGTCCGGACTGGTGGCCCTTATTCCCGCAAAGAACGCCACGCCCAACGCGCATATGGCGAAGATTGAAAGGAACTTGGTAAAGGTGCGCTTTATTTCACGCAGCAGATTTTTAAGCGTAAGCGCGTTCATGCAGCCTCCTTTACCATTCTATCTCTTCTATTGGCATCGGCTTCGCGTTCAGTTCAACCGATGCAACGGTGCCGTTTTTAACGTGCACCACCCTGTCCGCCATTGGTGCAAGGGCGGAGTTGTGCGTAATTATTATTACGGTCATGCCTGTTTTTCTGCACGTATCCTGCAAAAGCTTCAATACCTGCTTACCCGTTTGGTAGTCGAGCGCACCTGTAGGTTCGTCGCAAAGCATAAGCTTTGGATTTTTAGCAAGCGCACGCGCTATCGCCACGCGCTGCTGCTCGCCGCCGGAAAGCTGCGCAGGAAAGTTTGAAAGTCTTTCGCCAAGGCCAACCTGAATAAGCACATCCTTGGGCGGCAGGGGATCCTTGCAGATTTGGCTCGCCAGTTCAACGTTTTCAAGCGCGGTAAGATTCTGTACCAAATTATAGAACTGGAAAACAAAGCCAACCGTGTCCCGCCGGTATGTTGTGAGCGCTTTGCGGTCATATTTTTCAATATGTTCGCCGTCCAGCACAACTTCGCCGCCAGTGCAGCAATCCATGCCGCCAAGTATATTCAAAAGCGTTGTTTTGCCCGCGCCCGAAGGCCCGACTATGACGCAAAGTTCGCCTTCCTCTATTTCAAGATTAACGCCGGACAGCGCCTTTATAGTTACCTCTCCGCTATGGTATTCCTTGGTAACGTTTTTAAGCGACAAATACGCCATACTTTTTTCCCATCTCCTTAAGCCTTATACTACGATTTTACCGCACAAACCGCGATAAATATATCCTTTTTTCATTATTTTGAATTGATTTCACAAACCCTGAGTCTGCTGCCGTTTTTTAGCCCCATTGCATAAAAAGGAGCGGCCGTGCCGCCCCGTATATGCGCATAGCTTGCGCTATCCTATTCTTATGCCCACTATCTTCGGCCCCTGCCCACTGCCGTCCACGCCGCGCGTACCGACAACCAACGTATTATTGAACACCGCAGGGGTTGATTCAATGCGCGAACCAAGGTCGATTGAGCACATGGCCTGCCCGTCTATGCCGCTGTAAAGTGTAAGCTTGCCGCCGCGGTCGCATTGCAGTATATATCCTTTGCCGTTTTCATCGTATATCACAACGGGCGCGCTCCATATGCCGTCCGCCTGCTCAACGCGCCATTTTTCTTCGCCCGTGGTCTTATCCAGCGCTATTATAAGCCCACCGTCCGTGCCATCGTTCAACGCAGCGGCGCTCAGGCTTGCTATTATGGTGCCGTTCAGCTCGTTTTTGCCTATATGCACCGGCGCGTATGCCCCGCCGGCATTTTCGGCAGATGCATCGAATGTTTTTGTCCACGCAACGGTTCCCGTGCGGCCGTCTATTTTGCGTATATAGGCCTTGTCCCGTCCGTCTGCGGCGTTCCTGCCGTCCGCCTTATTTGCGGCGTAAAGGAATATTGTGTTATTATCTGCGCTCTCCTCTATAACAATGCCAGCGTCGCCGTCTCCGTCTGTATCAACGGCATATTTAAGCGTCATGCTGTTCAAATCTACGCATTGCAGCATGCCGCCGTTATCCGTGAAGAATGCGTATTGGTGCCATGCCGCAACGGAGCTTTCAATGCCGTACCAACGCGCGCCGTCGCTATCCGAATAGCCGGAAAAGTGATAGCGGTATTTTACCAGCCTACCGGGGTCAACGCTTACCGTGCCCGCCTCTTTATCGAACCGCGCATTCAGTTTAACGGTATACAGCAGCCCATTTTCGCCGCCTATTATAAGCGTATCGGCATCGGATGCGAATATGGGCGAAGAATCATACGCCTGCCATTGGCGATTGGACGCGGGGTCCCTGCCGCCGAATGTGCTTATAACGCTGTTGTCTATCAGGCTTATCACCCTGAACCACGCGCCGTATGTGCCTTCCGCGCTTGTGCTCTGCACGCCCTGGCCCAGATACAGCAGCGGATAGCCGCGCGGGTCCAGAGCAGCTGTGCCCTTGTTCACAACGCCCATATCTATTGGGCCTCTTGTTGCCTTGCCCGTGTTCAGCTCAAAGAAATATATCTTGCCGTCCATCGCGGGGTATATCACTTCCGTAAAGCCGTCCTTGGCCTTAAACTCCTCCGCAATGCCCAGCAGCGCTCGCTTTTCGCTGTCCCATTGTATTATTATGGGCATGCCTGTCCAGCCCGTGCCCGTCCATACGCCGTCCGTACCGCAGTCAAGCTGGCCTATGCTCTTTTCCCACGCCGTGGTAAGCTGCCCGCTCAGCGCGTTCACACCGCCGTATGCAAAGGAGGAGCGGAAATTGTTTCCGCCGTAGGTTATAACGCCCTTCAGATCGCTGTATTTATCGCCGCGGCCAAAGTATATGTTCTCTTCCCGCGTATATGCGGTCGTCTGATCGCGCCGCACAAATATTTCCGAATGGAAGCCTATCTGGCTCAATGCGTCCGCACTTTGCTCGGTCACGGTCAGCGCCGCGTCAAGCTCTGGCGTTGGCGTAGGCTTAGGCGTGGGCGTAGGCTCTGCCGGAGTTTCGCTGAGTTCCGGCGTTGGCGTTGCGCCGCCGTTCGGCGTCACCTTGCCCGCAAATAATGCCTTGGTCAAAAATACAAGCCCTACTATAACGCCCGCAAGCAAAATAAGCACCATTATCCTGCGTGCAATATATTTGCGCCTGCGCACTGCGCGAAAGCTTGGTCTGCCCGTTTGTCTGCCCATGCCGTCTCCTTTCGCCTTTATAGGCCGTGTATTTTATTATTCTTCCGTTGCAAGGGTGGGTTCCGGCGTGGGTTCGGGTATGTCCGCCGCGTCGTTTACGAACGTTACGCTGCCGTTGCCCGTTTCTATCACCATTTCAGGCTCACAATGGCCAACCGCATAATAATCGCCGTCCGCGCTGAACGCAAACATGCCAACGCCCTTGTCTCCCCCGTCCGCTTCTATGTTGGTCACGCCGTAAAGCTCAATTTCATTAAGCTCCGCGCCGTGGTATTCGCCATTGTTTTTCACCTTCAGCGTTGCGCCGTCCTGCATAACGAGCGTTCCGGTGCATTTTAGCGCGTTATAATTGGCCTCCGTCACGGCTTCAAGCAGCGCGCCTTCATCAAGCAAGATGTCCTCTTCAAATATGTTCACGGCGCTTGCGCTTTCGCCGCCCTGGGCATAAACCGCGCAGCCCATGCCCATGCTCAGCCTGCCCGCGCGTATTGCGCAGCCGCGGTTGCTTTTGATATAAAAGCGGCTGTTTTCGCCAAATTCAATGCCCGCGGCGAAGTCCACCGCATGCGCAACGGCGTTTATCGCGCCCTGCCCCGATATTTTGCCGGAGCCAAGCCCGCCTATGCCGGCTGCGCCGCCGGTTATGTTCACTTCCTCAAGCGTGAGCTCCGCCCCGTCCTCAAGGCGTATCACGCAGTCCGCATTGCCGGATATTGTGTTCCCGCGGCCTTCTATTGTTATATGCCCGCGCGCGGCGCTGAGGGTGAGCATAGCATCCTCCATATCTACCGAGCGCGCAAGCACGGCCCTTTCACCGCCGGATTCAAAAAAGGCAGCAAGATCGGCCGCGCTGGTTATGCCCGCGCCGCTTTCCATGTCGCCAATGTTTATATGCGGCTCCTCTGTTTCTTCGCCGCAGCCCGCCGCAAACGCCGCCGTAAGCAGCGCCAGCAGCGCAAAAAGCAATCTTTTCATATTCCTCCGCTGCATACTGATGCTATTTTATTTATTTTACCATATATGGGGAGAGATTAAAAGTTAATAGATTTTTAACTGTTTGCACAAAAAACGGCAGCCCCGCCATTTGCCGGAGCCGCCGCATATTCGCCTTTTTTACAGTTCTTCTTCGTCCTCTTCCTTCACGGGCCAAACCTTTACGCCCACCAGCACAACGCGGCGGTTTTGCAGCTTTTTAACCGTTACGGTAAGGTTCTTGTACTCAAACATATCACCAACCTTTGGATAGTCGCCCAGCATTTCTATTGCCCAGCCGCCAACGGTCGCGTTGTCGTCGTCAAAATCGCGGTCGTCTATATCCATCTCGTCAAGGAAGTCCTCTATGCGCATGTCGCCGTCCACATCGTATGTGTCATCGCCCGTTTGGGTTATCTCCGGCTCTATGTCGTCCGTTTCATCCCAAATATCGCCCACAAGCTGTTCAAGCACGTCCTCCATGGTAAGGCAGCCCATGGTTCCGCCGTATTCATCGGTAACTATTACCATATGGCACTGGCGGCGCTTCATTTCCTTGAGCACATCGTCAAGCGGCATTGTCTTATGCACAAAGTTCACCGGCATAAGTATGTCCCGAATATCAAACCCGTCCGGCTTTTCGGCAAGCATCTTATAAAAATGGTTCAGATGCAGTATGCCTATTATGTTATCAACCGTGTCCTCATAAACGGGTATGCGCGTATATCCAGAGTCGTTGGCTGTTTCAAGTATTTCCCCAAAACTGTCCTCAATGTCTATCGTGACCATGTCCACGCGCGGGGTTATGACCTCGTATGCCAGCACATCGTCAAAATCAAGCGCGCTTTGCAGCAGATCCGCCCTATCCTCGTCTATAACGCCTTCGTCCTCAACGGTATCTATTATCGTTTCAAGATCGTCCTCCGTTATGGCGTCGGCAGGCTCTTCATCTTCCTTCTTTATAAGCTTATCGAGCGCCTTGAGAACGCGCTGTATCAGCCATACTATGGGGAACGTAATTATCATGAGCGCCTTGAGCGGTACCGCCGCTATATGCGTGAAGCTGAATGCGGCCTGCACGGCAATTATCTTTGGCACTATCTCGCCGAACGTTAGTATTATAACGGTCATTATGGCCGTTGCCACCCATGTTCCCTTGTCCCCCATTATGTCTATGGCTATTACCGTAGCCACGGAGGAGGAGGCTATGTTCACAAGGTTATTGCCTATAAGTATGGTTATAAGCGCATCGTCATAGTTTGAATATATGCTGTAAGCAAGCTTGGCAAGCTTATTGCCGTTTTCGGCCTCCGCCGCTTTTTTAAGCCTTAGCTCGTTCACGGAAGCATACGCTATTTCGGAACCCGAGAAGAACGCGGAAAACGCGATAAATATCACTATCGCTATATAATCCCATGCGGTAGCCATTATTCAGCCGCCTCCTTATCGTCCTCGTCGTAAATCTCGCCCACAAGCTCCTCAAGTATATCCTCAATGGTAACTATGCCTATGGTTTTGCCGTCCTTATCCAGCACAACGGAAAAGTGCGTCTTGTCGTTGCTCATGGCTGTAAGCAGATCGTCTATGGCTATATCGTCATTGACAAAATGGATATCGTCCATAATGTCCTTAACGCTTACGCTCGCATTCTTATAGCGCGTGCGCAGGAATTTTCTTATCTGCACCATGCCTACGGGGTTGCCTTCCGCATCAACAACGGGCAATCTTGAATGGATATCGTCCCGTATCACGGCCATGGCTTCGTCCCCGCTCATGTCCAGCCTCAGCTTGACCACCTTATCCCAAGGGGTGAGCACTTCGCGCACGAAGGTATCGGAAAACTCCAGCGCGCTCTGCATAAGTTCGGCCTTTTCCTCGTCTATGTCGCTTTCCTCGGGGATGCTCTCTATTATGTCGTAAAGCTCATCCTCCGTAACGGTGGGTTCTTCTTCCTCGTTCTTCTTAAAGGGCTTGCTTACAAAGCGGCTTATGGCGGAGAATATGAACGCCAGCGGCCCAAGCACCTTCATAAAGAAAAGAAGCGACCCCGCAACGGCAAGCGAAAACTTTTCGCTGTTTGCCTTTGCAAAGCGTTTGGGTATCATTTCGGCAACAAGAAACACCACAAGAGTTGTAACTATTGTGGTAAGGGTAACATAGCCTACGCCCCAAAGCTTGGTTGCCATCAGCGTGGCAATGCTGGCGCAGCTTATGTGCATTATGTTGTTGCCTATCAAAAGCGTGGTGAGCGCCTTGTCGAAATGATCCAAAATATACAGCACCCGCTTTGCGCGGCGGTTGCCGTCGTCCGCATAGCTCATCATGCGTATACGGTTAACGCTGGCCAGAGCGATCTCTGTCGCAGCGAAGTACCCTCCGCCCAATATAAAGGCAAAGATAGCGATAAGGTATCCTATCGGACTCCCATCGTCCATAAAGACGTATCATCCCTTTCCGATTCAAATGTTTAATCATTATACCATAGCATATATGTAATATCAATACGCCTTGTGGGGATATGTCGAACGAGCGGCCATAGGCCGCCTTATATATTCACGCAATATACAACGGCCATTTTGTTTTTCCATTCGCCCTCATCAAGACCTATCCCGCAAATTATCATTACGTTATCATCTTCCGCAATCGTTAATGCGCTGCCGTTAAATTCCTTGGCAATTTCGGCATAATATGCCGTGCGCGCGGAGGTATCCATATTTTCTATGTTTTCTATCAGCTCATATGCTTCGTGCGGAATGTATCCGCTTTTATGCGATATGAAGTCCTTCCAATCATCTATTTCCACCGCCTGTATGGCAAACATTTTATATGCCCGTATTTCCCCGCCAAGATTAAGCCATATCGGGTTTATGTCGGCAGCAGCTTTTCCCTGTTTCAGAATATGAAATATACCGCTGTATTTCTTGGACAATATAATTATCTGGCCATCAATGTTCGTGCCGTCGTCATTGAGTTTGCCGCCGATTATCTGTACCGAGCCATATTTCACCCATTTGCCGTCCGCACCATACTGGGCATAGTGCTCTTTATCTTCGCTATTTATCAGCGTGTTGCAATAAATTTTCCCATCAGAACCCACATATGAATCAAATCCCGTCATTGTGCCTGCCACATCGGCATTATCCACCATTGCCGCCGTATATGCGCTTTCAAGCGCTTCCCGCAGATCGTCCGGTATTTCGGGGCTGATATCGCCCTCCGCGGGCGCTGACGGTTCTGCCGGGTGTGTCGGCATATTTTCGTCCGGTGCGGTTGTAGCGCTCCCGCCCTGCTGCATAGGAGTTTCTATCGGCGGTATTGTCTGCGGCTCAGGCGTGGTTTTAGAATTGCATCCGGTACACAGCATCATCAAAGCTATAACAGCAATATATAGTTTTTTCATATTCCCCTCCAGCAGTATTTGTATTTATTTTAATTATAGCATTGCGCCAATTTGCCATGCAATGGGATATATGTAAATAATATGTTAAAGCGGCAATAACTGCAAAAGTAATTTTGAATGCTAAGTTTATATCGATATCGCAAAAAACGGGCGGCCTATGGCCGCCCGGAAGGATTCGATATGCTTTGTTTTATTCACCCTGGTTCATGGGTACTACGGCGCCGCCGAAGGTTTCGTTGATGTACTGCGCCACGTCCGCGCCGGTGAGTATTTCGGCAAGGGCCTTGATGGCTTCGTTATTCTCGTTGCCTTCCTTTACGCAAAGTATGTTGGCATATGTCTTGGCGGAGTCGCCTTCCACGCTTTCCACGGCAAGGGCATCGGTGGAGGCGTTAAGGCCGGCCTGTATGGCGTAGTTGCCGTTGATTACGGCCATGTCAACGTCCTCAAGGCTCCTTGGCAGCTGCGCCGCGGCAACCTCAACTATGTTCAGGTTCTTGGGATTTTCGGCAATGTCAAGCACGGTGGCGGTAAAGCCCGCATCCGCCTTCAGGGTTATGAGCCCCTCCTGCTGCAGCAGGTAAAGCGCGCGCGCCTCGTTGGAACCGTCGTTAGGCACGGCAATGGTCGCGCCGTCGGCAAGGTCGGCTATAGCCTTGGTCTTGCCGGCATAAAGTCCGAAGGGCTCGTAATGCACAGCCGCCACGGACACAAGATGCGTGCCGTTGTTCTCGTTAAAATCATTCATGTAGGGCTCATGCTGGAAGAAGTTTGCGTCCAGTTCGCCGGATTCAACGGCCGTGTTGGGAATGACGTAATCCTGATATTCGGTTATCTCCAGCTTGTAGCCCTTCTCCTCCATAAGCGGAGCGGCGTATTCAAGTATCAGCTTATGCGGCGTGGGGGATGCGCCTATGCGCACGGTTTTGGAATCGCCGCCCTTGGCGCAGCCGATGAGCGAGAATGCCAATACAAGAACAAGAGTCAGTGCAAAGATGCGTTTCATTTGAGTTTCCTCCTAAAATTTTATTTGAATTTTTATATGATGACGCTTGCGCGCCTCATTTGCTTACTTTTTGCGCTTGTCAGTATGCTTAACGGTGGCTGTGCCGCCGGACTGTATCAGCTGCACTATTACCACCATCAGCGCTACGGTAACAAGCATAGTGACCGTATCATATCTGTAATAGCCGTAATTTATGGCTATCGCGCCCAGTCCACCGCCGCCCACAAAGCCCGCCATTGCGGAATAACCAAGTATTGTCGTTGCGGCAGTGGTGGCGTTTGATATAAGTGAAGGCGCAGCCTCCCTTATAAGCACGCGGGTGATAAGCTGCCATGTGCTTGCGCCCATGCTGCGCCCGGCTTCGATAACGCCCGCATCCACCTCGCCAAGCGATGTTTCAACAAGCCTTGCCACAAACGGCGCCGCGCCTATCACCAGCGGAACTATCGTGGCGGAGCTGCCAAGGCTGGTGCCGACTATGAAGCGCGTTACCGGAATGACGGCCACAAGAAGGATTATGAACGGTACGCTTCTTATTATATTAACTATCGTGCCAAGCACTGTGTTCACCGCGCGGTTGGGGCGGATGCCGTTTGGCGCGGTGATATTGAGTATAACGCCCATAGGCAGACCCAGCAGATAGGATGCGGCGGTGGCCGCAATGGTCATATACAGCGTTTCCGCTATACCCTGAAGCATTAAGCCCACAAAGCCCGAATCAAACATCGCCGTTTTCCTCCTCGTTATAATGCACGCCCGTACCGGAAAGGTAATTTAGTATCCGCTGCGCCGCGTCCGCGTCGTCCGGCAGCTGAACTATCATCTGGCCGTATATCACGCCATCTATCGTGCGTGTATCGGCAAACAATATGTTCACCGCTGCCTTGCAGTTGAGCACTATGTCCGCAATTATCGGCTCAAACGCGCTCTTCCCGTCAAACACTATTCTTACGCGCCTACCGCCGGGGGTAAATTCGCTGCGGCCCGCGCCCTCGCCCAGTATTAGCTGCTTGGCGATCTCGCTCTTTGGCCGGCGGAAAACCTCCTCAACCTCTCCGCATTCGGCGATGCGGCTTTTGTCCAGTATCGCCACGCGGTTACACGCTTCCTCTATAACGCTCATCTGGTGCGTAATTATTACTATCGTAACGCCAAGCTCCCTGTTTATCTTTTTCAGCAGGGTCAGTATGCTGCGGGTGGTCGCGGGGTCAAGCGCGCTTGTCGCCTCGTCGCAAAGCAGTATTTTGGGCGAAAGGGTCAGCGCCCTTGCTATGGCCACGCGCTGCTTCATTCCACCTGAAAGCTGCGCGGGATACGCATTCTCCCTGCCCGCAAGGCCAACAAGCTCGATAAGCTCCAGCGCGCGCTTCTTAGCGTCCGCCTTTTTCCAATGGGCTATCTCCATCGGGAAGCATACGTTATCCAGTATGCTGGCCTGGCTGAGCAGATTGAACTGCTGGAATATCATGCCTATGTTGCGGCGGGCTATGTTAAGCTCCTTTTCGCTCAATTCGCGCACGTCCTGCCCGTTTATAATTATGCTGCCCTCGTCAGGCTCCTCCAGCCGGTTAAGGCACCTTACAAACGTGCTTTTGCCGGCGCCCGAAAGGCCTATCACGCCAAATATGTCCCCTTCGTATACCGTCAGTTCAACGCCATTCAGCGCCGTTACCTTCTTTTCGCCGTCCGCAAAGCTTTTTGTTAAGCTCCGCACCGTAATTATCCCGTTCATTGCTGCTCCCTGCTGCCAAAACACAAAAGGAGCGCCGGGTCTGTGCCCGTCGCTCCGGTTAAGCCTTTTTGCTTCTCGCCGTCAGCGCACGACTACACACCCCGCAAATTGTCTGCTGGGCATCATCATGCACATGTACATGGCGCGAATCTCTATCATGGCGGCTTCCTTTCCTCGTTTATTGACATATATAATATATTATCCCCCAATGCCTGTCAATAGCCAATTATGCATAAAATGCGAATTTTTATTTATTCGCCGCCTTCCGCTCCCGTAGCTGCCGCGGCAGGGGCAATTTTTATAAGCCCCTTTATGGAACGGTAGGTGTCCCGCGTGACCTCCTGCGTGCCAAGCTTTGCGCCCTCCGCCGAATAATATGTTTTATACGTTATGGCAACGCTCCCCTGCCGCGCTTTTCTCACTATCTGCTGCTCGCCCGGCTTAAGCGAAGCATCCTCCTCCACTTCCGTGCCAAGATCGTCCAGCGTTTTCACCTTCTTTGACGATAGCTCTATGCTCACCCCGTCCGCAAGCGGCCTGCCGTACAGCTTTACGGTTATTCGCTTCTGCTTTTCGTCCGTTTCGCTCAGTATGAACAGCGCCGCGCCGGACGTGTTCTCAAAACGAAGATCCGGCCCACCGGTGGATATCGTTGCGTCCCTGCCTATGTCAACGTATCCGAGCGGCCACGAATGATGGTGCCGCTCGACTATGTGCATATCCGCCATAAGCAGCGCGTTATACAGCGTTGTGCTCACCTGGCATACCCCGCCGCCGTATTCCTGCACATATGCGCCGTCCTTTATGCCCGCCGCCACGCTCCAGCCGTTTTCCTCGTTGCGCTCGCCAAGCACTTGGTTTATTGAAAATATATCGCCCGGGTCAATAACGCACTTGTCTATCAGCCCCGAAGCCTTAACTATGTTCCTTACCCTGTTCTCCTTGCCGTATGTGCTGCCCTTGAAATATGTGGTAAACTCGGCTATTAGCTGGGTATCGTTTCGCGCCTGCTCAACAGTATACTCAGGGTATATCATGCTGTACGGCGCCGCTATGGCGCCGCCCTCGCCGCGCCGCACATATTCGCGTATTTCTTCGGCCAGCTTAGCCGTGTTGACCTCCTGCCCGGCCTCATCCGCAGCTATTGCAAATTCTCCGCCCGATGCAAGGCTGACCTTCGCGTCCTTCGCTTCCTGCTTCAGCTCAGCTGCCGCCGCGCGTATGCCGCGCTCTATGTCCCGCACGGATGCGTCCGCCTGCGTTGTAAGCGCGCGGCTTTCAGTCGAAAACAGCCCCGCCGCACCCATGTTCGCAGCCTGGAGCAGCACATCATCCGTATTGAAGCTTATGTTCAGCCCGCTTCCTTTCACCTGCACGCTTTTGCCCGCAAGCGATATTGTGTATATCATGCCCCGCACGCGGTTTTCGTTGGCTTCGTTTATCAGCCGCCGCGCCGCAACTATGTCCATATCCGATACGTCCGCACTGTCTATGGTTATTCCCTTTTCTATTTTTGCGCCCGCGCGCACCGCTTCTTCCAGCGTTGCGTATTGCTGCCGCGCACAGCCGCACAGCGCAAGCGCAATTATTATCAGCCCGGCAGCGAATGCCCTTTTCATGCTCCCTCCTAAAAAATGCTCACAGTTTCCTTATTAGTATTGGCACAAGCTGCATTGCAAAACGCAAGGAAATATAACCAGTTTGCATTTTTACGTTTTGCCGCTTGCAATGCAAATAGATATAAGCTACAATAAAAAAGTAGGAGGATGCCGAATTATGCATTTTGACCCCAACGACAGACAATCATTGACCGCAAGAGTCTATGAACATATACGCGAAGACATTATAGAAGGCCGCTACGCCAACGGCGCATACCTTGTTGAAACCAAACTGGCGGAGGAGCTGGACGTAAGCCGCACACCCATAAGGGAGGCGCTCAAGCAGCTTGAGCTTGAGGATCTTGTTGTAAGCATACCAAACCGCGGCGTGATGGTGCAGGGCATGAGCAGCCACGATATAGACGACATTTTCACCGTGCGTTATTTATTGGAAGGTCAGGCCGCGTACTGGGCGGCGGAGCGCATAGACGAAGCAAACCTTGCGCGGCTTACGGAAATAGTTGAGCTTATGGAAATGTATACCCGTAAGAACGACGTTGCAAACCTTGCCCGGCTCGATACCGAGTTTCATGAGGTTATATTTTCCGCGTCCGACAGCAGGATACTTAGGCACATTCTCACCTCTTTGCACCGCAACACCCGCCAGGTGCGCGTGAATTCGCTCAGCACGCCGGACAGGCCCACCCATAGCCTCAGCGAGCACAGGGCTATATTCGAAGCCATAGAGCGCAAGGACGCCGCGGCAGCCAAGGACGCCATGGAATCCCATGTGCGCAACGCCCGTAAGCGCCGCAGCGCGGAAGGCGAAGCGCCGGACGCACAATAATTCCGTTCATTTTTTCAGCGCGTAAGGAACCGTTTCCCTGCGCGCTTTTTACTTAATTAAGGCACAGGGGGGCTAATATGCGCAATTTTATCACTCCCGTTGGGGAAGAATATCCTTTCGGCGGCCCGGGCAAATTCATACTTGGCACCGTGCAGGCTATGGCGGAGCAGCTTAGGCTGGAATATGCAAACACGGTCGATCTTATATACATCGACCCGCCCTTCGGCACGGGGGACGGTTTTTCCGTAAAGCTGCCGGGCGTGCGCGAAAAAGTGAAAATTCCCGCATACAGCGACAATATGGATACCGCCAGCTACCTTGAAATGATGTGCGGCGTGCTCACCCTTTGCCATGACCTGCTCAAAGACACAGGCTCCATATATGTGCATATAGATTACCGCATGTGCGCGCGCATACGCCTTATGCTGGACGAAATATTCGGCGAAAGCTGCTTCCAGAACGAGATTATTTGGGCGTACAAAAGCGGCGGCCGCTCCGTGCGCCACTATTCGCGCAAGCATGACAACATTCTGTTTTACAGAAAAAGCGCCAAGGCGTATTTTGACATATCCGCCGTGGGCGTGCCGCGCGGCCCCATGAAGCGCAACAACATGAAGCGCACCGTGGACGAAAACGGCAAGCTGTGCTTCTCCATACGTTCCGGCGGCAAAACATACACATATTATGAGGATACGCCGGTCTACCCGTCCGACGTTTGGGCGGACATTGAGCATATGCATCAGCGCGACCCGGAGCGCACCGGCTACGCCACGCAGAAGCCGGAGGCGCTGCTCAGGCGCATAATATCGGCCTCCTGCCCCGAAGGCGGGCTTGTTGCCGATCTGTTCGGCGGCAGCGGCACAACCGCTGCAGTAGCAGCCAAGCTTAACCGGCGCTTTTTAACGATTGATGCTTCGCCCGCATCGCTTGGCATAGTGCGCAAGCGTCTGCTTTCCGCGGGATACGATGTGTCGCTGATAAAGCAAAGCTCTGCGCTCGCTCTCAGCTACCCTGCCCTGCCCGAGTGCGAATTCGATGCGGATTTCACCTTTTCGCGCGATGCATTCGGCGCATATGTTCAGCTTGATTCCTTCCGCAGCAAGTTCGGCCTGTCCTTCATGGCCTTCGGCACCGTGGGCAGCGACGGCATCTTCCGCCCCGCGGAGTACACCCTGTTCCCCACCGTCGGCTCCCGCCTGAGCGATTCCGCCTGCAGGGCCGATACCGTGCAGCTTTGCGATAATGCAGGCGGCATGAGATTTTATAGGGTTGAGGAAAGAGGAATTTTCATATAAATTGCAAGAGCCGCAAGGCTCTTTTTCCGTCCTCTATTTTCTGAAAATTTTTCATCAAATCGCCCCCCCTGGCATGTGTAAATAAATAAATTTCATTTTTGTGCAAATTGTGTAAGACTTTACAGGGCGAATTTTGTATAATTGAGTCAGATTGATAGCAATATAGTCCATTACATTTTTGCGATTCAATCTGCAAATATATAACAGGATGGTGATTATGTTGGTAAAGGGTATATCTTTTGCGGAAAAAGATGCAGCTTTAGTGAAAATGGTTGAAGAATACCAAAAAGCTAAAAGGCTTCCTTCTTTTATTGAAGCTGTCAGAATTCTTCTCAGCAATGCTCTGTCAGTAAATGAGATATACAAGTAGTGATAGTAAGAGGGAGAAATATTATGGAAATCTACATTGTTAGCTTGATTATTGCAGCAGGTTTAGGATTTATTCCTGCAAGTATAGCAAAGAAGAAGGGTTATAGTTTCGGTTTGTGGTGGTTCTACGGCTGGATGCTGTTCATTGTCGCAATTATCCATGTAAGCTTGATTCCCGACAAAAACGCCCAGCAAACTCCAATTCATTCTGCTTCCTCCATTCCCTATTGCTCTCCGTCTGTATCCAGTCAAAGTGCCGCTGATGAATTGAAGAAATATAAGGAATTGAAAGATCAGGGCGTTATTACAGAGGAAGAGTTTCAGGCTAAGAAAGAACAGCTTTTGAAGCTTATGTAAGGAGTGAGCATAGTGCAGAAATCAGAGAAAAAACCATATGCCCTTATGGCAGGAGTGTGTTATGGAATCAAGGGATTGTATAACATCATCACTCACATTACTTATGCTCTAGAATCAGACTACGCCCCTATCACCGCCCTAAATATTATTTTTTGGATAGCGATGCTTGGAATGGCTGTAACACTTTTTCTAAAAAATGAGAAAGCGATTATTGCGGCTGCTGGAGTAAATGCCCTGCTTGATCTATACTACTTTGTGCATTATTTTAGCCTGTCGGGTCTTTTGGATTTTGTAGCCTATGCTTCGGTAGTGGCATTGCTTGTGTTTGCACTCAAGAAAAAAGATGTTGTTCAAAAGGTTTGGTTTATCGCCGGTGCAGCAATGCTTTTGGGACGCCTGATCGTTTGGATTGACTATGGATACTTTTCGTACATCTCAGAGAGTTGGAAATCAATACTCCTTGGCCTTATTGAAATTGGTGGTCTTACGCTGCTTGGCTTGTGGATAAAAGAGCATGATTTTGTTTCAGCTAAAGCCGAACCAACAAATGAGTATTCGACATTTGATCCTCAAGCGGTCTATTCGTCGCCACTATCCGCTTCAGCTATTGGTGGTGCAGATAAATTGAAGATGTATAAAGAATTGCTTGAATCTGGAACCATCACGCAAGAAGAATTTGATGCAAAGAAAAGGCAGATACTTAAGCTATAATTTCCACCCACTCACAAAAAGGAGAAGGTCGCCCTTCTCCTTTTACTTTACTCTTACTCTTATTTACTCCCCAAAATACCTCTTGAGCAGACCTTCGAACGCCTTGCCGTGGCGGGCCTCGTCGCGTGCCATTTCATGCACGGTGTCGTGTATTGCGTCAAGATTGAGCGCCTTGGCCTTCTTTGCCAGCTCGAACTTGCCCAGCGTTGCGCCGTTCTCGGCCTCAACGCGCATCTCAAGGTTCTTCTTGGTGCTGTCGGTTATAACCTCGCCCAGCAGCTCCGCAAACTTGGCGGCATGCTCGGCTTCTTCATAGGCGGCCTTCTCCCAGTAAAGACCAATCTCGGGATAGCCTTCGCGGTGCGCTACGCGCGCCATGGCAAGATACATGCCCACTTCGGTGCATTCGCCGGTGAAGTTGGCGCGCAGACCCTCTATTATTTCGGGATCAACGCCCTTCGCCACGCCCACGACATGCTCGGCAGCCCAGTCCAGCTTGTTTTCTTCAACGGGAACGAACTTGTCCGCAGGGGCCTTGCACTGCGGGCAGAATGCCGGCGGCTCACTGCCTTCGTGAATGTAACCGCAAACGGTGCAACGGTATTTCATATAGGTTTACCTCCTGATAAAAGAATACATTGTTTTTTTAGTCCAGCAGCCCATGCTCTATCTTGTATGAAAGCGTGCTCAGGCTCTCGCTCAGGTGAACGTTTTCTATCGGTACGGATGTTGTGATATCCAGCGGCACAAAGTTCCATATGCCGCGTATGCCCGCTGCGCACATCCTGTCCGCAATCTCCTGCGCGGCGCTGCGGCGGGCGGCTATAACGCCTATGTCGATCTGATTCTCGCGTATGTATTCATCCATGTCCTTAACGTCAAGCACGGGATGGCCCTTTATTTCGGTGCCGATAAGGTCCTCATTCACGTCGAACAGCGCCTTTACCTCGAATCCCGTCTCCGCAAAGCCGGGGAAGTTGGTAAGCGCATGTCCAATATTGCCCGCACCTACAATTATTATGGTGTGCTTGCGGTCTATGCCCATTATGCGCTTTATTTCGCCCGTAAGGTTGCTCACGTTGTAACCATAGCCCTGCTGGCCAAAACCGCCGAAGCAGTTGAAATCCTGCCTCACCTGCGATGCGTTCAGATTCATCTGCCGCGCCAGCCTTTCGCTGCTTATGCGCTCAACACCCTGCGTCTCCAGCATAGTCAAATGCCTATAGTACCGCGGCAGGCGCCTAATTACTGCTTCCGATACTCTCTTAAAGCCCATATCTTCCTCCGATAACTGCACACTTAATAATGCTATTTCACCCTATATTATAGCTTGTATCGCTGTCTTTCGCAATGGCATTGTTTATAAATTATTTATTAGTTTATGCTCGGCGTCATTCCACGTCCGGCATAAAGCACATATCCTCGCCCCGCTTGCGCCATGTGCCGTGCACGCCTTCCGCCGCCGCGCCCAGCTCTATATGCAGCATCGCTATGCCCCTATCCACGTTGCCGAAGCCGAAATTGCTGCCGCAATCCACAACGCTTATGCCCCCGTTTTCGGGAATAAGCTCATACGGCTGCTTGTTCACGGCGCTCGGCGCAAGTATTGCGCATTGCACCGCGCTCCTTTGCCATGCGGGCAGCTGCTCAAATTCTTCGTCCTCAAGCCATGTCAGTTCCGCAACGCCACGGCGCTTCCTGCGCACGAACGGTTCGTCCGCAATGCCGATTGGCGTTACGCATACGGCCTTCTCGTTCTTTTTCAGCTTTATCGCAGAACCGAGCGCACCGCGGTTGAAATTGGCGCCGAGCCAGCATGTACCAAGTCCAAGCGACGTACATTCCAATACGAACGCTTCTCCCAAGTACCCAAGCGACGTTTCGTCCCCGTTTTGAGATATGAACGCGGCAAACGCGCTGGTGCCCTTTATGCGCGACCCAAGTATGCCTGAAAACACCTTCTGCTCCACGCCCACAGCAATGCGCACCCCGCGCACACTGAGCGACGCCGCAGCGCTTTCCAGCGCCAGCATGTCCTCCAAACTCGGCTCCTGCTTGTACCGTCTTACGGAATAGCGTTTCTGCGCCGCCTTATACCATTTCGTCATGCCGCCATCCATTGGCTTATGTCCTCCCAGCCGTTTATTTTGTGCTTATTCGCGTATGCCTTTTTCAAGCATGGGCTTCAAATAAATGCCCGTATAGCTCTTTTTATTTTGGGCAACCTGCTCCGGCGTGCCGGTGCACACTATCGTGCCGCCCATATCCCCGCCCTCAGGGCCAAGGTCTATTATGTAGTCCGCCGTCTTTATCACGTCCAGATTGTGCTCTATTACCACGACCGTGCTGCCGCCGTCGCAAAGCCGCTGCAAAATGGCTATAAGCCGCTTCACGTCGTCCGTATGCAGTCCCGTTGTGGGTTCGTCAAGCACATAAAGCGTCCTGCCCGTATCCCGCCTCGCAAGCTCCGTTGCCAGCTTAACGCGCTGCGCCTCGCCGCCGGAAAGCGTTGTGGACGATTGCCCCAGGCGGATATACCCCAAGCCCACATCGTAAAGCGTTTGCAGCTTGCGGGCAAGCTTTGGCAGCGGCGCGAAGAATTTCAGCGCTTCTTCAACCGTCATGTCCAATACGTCCGCAATGGTTTTACCCTTGTATTTTACCTCAAGCGTTTCCCTGTTGTATCGCTTGCCGCCGCAAACCTCGCACGGAACATATATGTCGGGCAAAAAGTGCATCTCTATTTTCAGTATGCCGTCCCCGCGGCAGGCTTCGCACCGCCCGCCCTTCACATTGAAGCTGAAGCGGCCGTTCGTATAGCCGCGCATCTTCGCGTCCGGCGTTTGGGCAAATACGTCGCGTATCAAATCGAACAATCCCGTATACGTTGCCGGATTGCTGCGCGGCGTGCGCCCTATCGGGGACTGGTCAATATCAATTATCTTGTCCAGCTTGTCTATGCCCAGTATTTCGTCGTGCTCTCCGGGCCGCGTGCGCGCACGGTTAAGGTCCCTGAGCAGCGTTTTTTTCAGCACCTCGTTCACAAGGCTGGATTTACCGCTGCCCGATACCCCCGTTACGCATGTGAACACGCCAAGCGGAATATCCACATTCACGTTTTTCAGATTATTCGCCCGCGCCCCGCGTATTTGCAGCCAGTTTTCGCCGGTTTCCCGCCGTTTTGCAGGCACGGCGATATATTCCCTGCCGGAAAGATATTTGCCCGTTATGGACTTTTCATCCGTCATTATCTCTTCCGGCGTGCCGGCAAAAACAACCTCGCCGCCGTGTTCGCCCGGGCCCGGGCCTATGTCCACTATGTAGTCCGCATTGAGCATTGTTTCCTCGTCGTGCTCAACAACTATAAGCGTGTTGCCTATGTCCCGCATGCCTTTTAGCGTATCGATCAGCTTTGCATTGTCCCGCTGATGCAGCCCTATGCTCGGCTCGTCCAGTATATACAATACGCCTACCAAGCTTGAGCCTATCTGCGTCGCAAGGCGTATGCGCTGCGCCTCCCCGCCGGAAAGCGTGCCCGCCGCGCGCGAAAGCGTAAGATAATCAAGGCCAACGCTTATAAGGAAGCCAAGGCGGGAATCTATTTCCTTCAGTATCCTGCCGGCTATCATTTCCTCCGTTTTGTTCAGCGTAAGTGCGGAAAGCTTCTCCCGCGCATGACGCACGGTCATGTCGCTTAATTGGGCTATGTTCATCCCGCCCACCGTTACCGCAAGGCTTTCGCTTTTGAGCCGCTTGCCCTTGCAGTCCGGGCACGGTATATTGGCCATGTATTCCTCTATTTCGTGCTTCATATAGTCGGACTGCGTTTCCTTATATCTGCGCTCAAGGTTGGGAATAACGCCCTCAAACGGGGAATCGTAGCTGCCTTCGCCAAATTCGCGGCGGTATTCTATATGTATGCGTTCATTACCCGTGCCGTAAAGTATGGCATGGCGCGCCTGCTCACTGAGCTTATTGAACGGCGTATCCATATCAAAGCCGTATTTATCGCCGAGTGCCGCAAGATACATGCCCGCTATACTTGCGGTGTTGCTGCTTTGCCAACCGGTCACGTTTATCGCGCCCTGCCTCAGCGAAAGCTCCTCGTTCGGCACTATCAGCGCGGGGTCGATCTTCATCAGCGCCCCAAGGCCGGAGCATGTTGGGCAGGCGCCGTATGGGTTATTAAAGCTAAACATGCGCGGGGTAAGTTCCTCTATGCTCACCCCGCAGTCCGGGCAAGCATAGTTTTCGCTAAAAAGCTGCTCCTCGCCGTTGTGTTCAACTTTGGCAAGGCCGGCGCCGAACGCAAACGCCGTTTCAAGCGAGCCTGCAAGCCTGCTTTCCGCGCCCGCGCGCACCACTATGCGGTCAACTATAACGTCTATGGTGTGCTTCAGCTTTTTGTCAAGCTTCGGCACATCTGCAATGTCGTATATCTCGCCGTCCACCTTAACGCGAACGTAGCCGTCCTTCTGTATCTGTTCAAGCAGCTTTACATGCTCGCCCTTCCTGCCGCGAACAGCGGGAGCGATTATCTGCACCCGCGCCCCTTCGCCGAAGGCCATCACCTGCTCCACAACCTCGTCCACGGTCTGCCGCCGTATAACGCGGCCGCATTTTGGGCAATGCGGTATGCCTATTCGGGCATAAAGCAGCCTTAAATAATCGTGTATCTCCGTTACCGTGCCAACGGTTGAGCGCGGGTTGTTGCTTGTGCTCTTCTGGTCTATCGATATTGCGGGGGAAAGTCCCTCTATCGTGTCCACATCGGGCTTTTCCATCTGGCCCAAAAACTGCCTTGCGTATGAGGAAAGCGATTCAACGTAGCGCCGCTGCCCTTCCGCATATATCGTATCGAAGGCAAGGCTTGATTTGCCGCTGCCCGAAAGCCCCGTGAAAACTATCAATTTGTCCCGCGGTATGGTCAGGTTCAAATTTTTAAGGTTATGCTCCCGCGCCCCGCGTATTACTATTTCGTCTCTCATATATCCTTATTTTCCATATTATATCCGCTAAGCCGAAGCGCGTATCACTTGCGCTTTGGCGATTTTCTGCCGCGGCCCTTGCTGCGCCGCGCGCTGCCTATCGTGCCCGGCGCGGGCTTGGCTACGCCCGCGTTTTCGCCCGTCAGGCTGAAAAGTTCATCCCTCAGCTTCGCCGCCGTTTCAAAGTCCAGTTCCGCCGCGGCCTGGCGCATCTGCTGCTGCAAAATGGCCGTGCGCTGTTCAAGCTCCTCTTTTGATATGCCGCTGCGTTCCTGCCTGTTTTTGTGCGATATTTCAAGCACGTTGCGTATTTCCTTTTTAACGCTTTGCGGGGTTATGCCATGCGCTTCGTTAAAGGCGCGCTGTTTTTCGCGGCGGTAATTCGTTTCGTCTATGGCTTCGCGCATGCTGGGCGTTATCTCGTCCGCATACATTATTACCCGCCCGTCAACGTTTCGCGCCGCGCGGCCTATCGTTTGTATAAGGCTTGTCGCGCTGCGCAAAAAGCCTTCCTTGTCCGCGTCAAGTATGGCCACCAGGCCCACCTCCGGCAGGTCAAGCCCTTCGCGCAGCAGGTTTATGCCCACAAGCACGTCAAACTCGCCCAATCTCAAGTCGCGTATTATCTCCATGCGCTCCATGGTTTCAATGTCGCTGTGCATATATCTTACGCGCACGCCCATTGAATCTAGATATTCCGTCAGCGTTTCCGCCATGCGCTTTGTAAGCGTTGTAGCAAGCGTGCGGTATCCCCTTTGCGCCATCAGCTTAACCTCGCTCAGCAGGTCGTCTATCTGCCCCTCTACCGGCCTTACCGTTATTTCGGGGTCCAGCAGGCCTGTGGGGCGTATTATCTGCTCAACTATTTGCGATGCGTTGTCCGTTTCGTATTCGCCCGGCGTTGCGGATACGCAAATAAGCTGGTTTATCCGCTTTTCAAATTCCTCATATCTCAGCGGCCTGTTGTCAAACGCCGCCGGCAGGCGGAACCCGTATTCCACAAGCTCCTTTTTGCGCGAATAATCGCCCGCGTACATGCCGCGTATCTGCGGCAGGGTAACATGGCTTTCGTCTATAAACATAAGGAAATCGTCCGGAAAATAATCCAGCAGCGTAAACGGCGGCTGGCCCGGCTTCCTGCCGTCAAAATAGCGGGAATAGTTCTCTATGCCCTGGCAATAGCCTATTTCGCGCATCATTTCAATATCGTATTCCGTGCGCTGCGCTATTCTTTGCGCCTCCAGCAGTTTATTCTCCGCATTGAACTCGGCCACGCGCTTCTGCATGTCCGCCTCAATGTCGCCTATGCTGGCCTCCAGCTTGTCCCTCCCGGTAACGTAATGCGTGGCGGGAAAAATAGCTGCGTGGCTCCTGTCCGTTATCGTTTGGCCGGTAAGGGCGTTTATTTCGCTTATGCGCTCTATCTCGTCGCCAAAAAAGCTTATACGCAGCGCCTTCTCACTCCAGTTCGCCGGCATAACGTCCACCGTGTCCCCTTTTACGCGGAAGTTGCCGCGATTAAAATCAAACTCGCTGCGCTGGTACTGTATGTCAACAAGGCGCTTTAGCAGCTCGTCCCGCTCCATGCGCATGCCTTCGCGCACCGATACGGAAAGTTTGAGATACTCCTCCGGATCGCCGAGGGCGTATATGCACGACACGGAAGCGACTATTATAACATCCCTGCGTTCGTTCAGCGCGCTTGTCGCGCTGAGCCTAAGCTTGTCTATTTCATCGTTCACCGTGGCCACTTTTTCGATATATGTATCGGAAGAAGCTATGTATGCCTCCGGCTGATAATAATCGTAATACGAAACGAAGTATTCCACGGCGCTGTCCGGAAAGAACTCCTTAAATTCCCCGCAAAGCTGCGCCGCAAGCGTTTTATTGTGCGCGATAACAAGAGTGGGCTTCTGCACCCGCTCTATCACCTTCGCCATTGTAAATGTTTTGCCGCTGCCCGTAACGCCCTTCAGCACCTGCAGCCTGTCGCCGTTAAGCACGCCTTGGCTCAGTCGCTCTATGGCTTCCGGCTGATCTCCGCGCGGTTCGAAAGGGGTAACGGCCTTAAAAGCACCCATATCAGCACTCAAAATCCACCGAAACGGAGGATTCAAGCACGCTGTGTATGTATTCCTTTACTTTCACGTGTTCCGGATGCGTTGCGTATTCGTCAAGCCCCGCCCTGTCGTCAAACGTGGCTATGAGCACCATGTGGTACGCACGCGCGGAATCCATAAAGTCTATGCCCGTTTCCATGCTCCTCAGCGACGGTACCTTGCCCATAAGCGCATTGAGCATAGGGGCGATCTTATAAGCCTCCGCCTTGTCGCGGTAGCGGTGGCAAACAACGTGTTTTATCATGTTAAACTCCTTCTATGTGCCTCGTATTATTATACCAGAAACGCGGCCCGTTGTGTAGTGCCGTTCGCTGCCTGTTATTCCCTTACACAGCCGCTGCCGCCCACGCGGATACGCACGCTTCCCCCGTTTATGCCAAGGCGCGAATATATGCGCGAGGGCTTGCCCATGGCCTCGCCCTGAATGAACATATTCGTTTCGTTCGGCTTTATAATGCCGTGCTTATAAAGATAATATGTAAGCGCGCCGGTGGACGTGCCCGTGGCCGCTTCCTCATCTATTCCGTAAAGCGGGGCAAAATTGCGGCAATGCAGCGCGTCCTTCTCTATTGCGAACGCATGCACACCCGTAACGTCCAGCTTTTTGGAAAGTTTCGCTATTGCATCCATATCCGGTTCCAAATTTGCAAGCACTTCTGCGCTTTTAAGCGGCAGCATTATATCCGCAAGGCCGCTGTTGGATATGGCCGGCTTAAGTTTCCCCATGTCCGCCGCACTTATGCCGTATGCCGCCGCAAGCGCCGCGCTGTCCGTATCATTTAAGAATGCAAGCGGCTTAGGCTCCGCCATATCCAGCCAAACAAGCCCGTCCGCAATGTCCACATTTATATCTCCCGCGCCGGTTTGGGCAACATAGCTTTCGCCTTCCCGCACAAGGCCGGTTTTCAGCATATATGCAAATGATCCTACCGTGGCATGCCCGCACAGCGGCACCTCCTCAACCGGCGTAAAATAGCGTATACGGAACCTGTTCCCGCCGAGCGACAGTATAAAGGCCGTTTCGCTATATCCCATTTTTGCCGCAATACGGCGCATTTCAGCCTCCTCCGGCAATTTATCTTCAAACACGGCCACCCCCGCCGGATTCCCGCCGAACGGTACCGAAGAAAAAGCATCAACTGTTACAGGATGCATAAATACAGTCACCTCCTGACTTTATATCAATATAATACCACGCCGCTGCATAAAACGCCATTGACAGCGTTATATGCCGGATATACAATTATTTTTGTTAGCTGTGTCTAACTTATTATACGGAGGATATATGGATCAGATTTCACGCAAAAGATTGAGCGGACTTGAATGCGGGCAAAGCGGGCATGTTTACGCGGTTGTGTCCGCCGATAAGCGCATGCGGCGGCACATTGTGGACATGGGGATAACGCCCGGTACGGAAATAAAGCTTGTCAAGCTTGCGCCGATGGGCGACCCGCTTGAAATAGAACTCAGGGGCTACACTATGTCCCTCAGGAAAGCCGATGCGGACACGATTGTGCTGATGAACGATGACGACCACAGAAAGTGGCACGAGGATGTTGAGCGCACAATCGCCGCCAAGGAAAAACGCGCCCGCGAGGAGCGTGAACACAGCGCCGATAAGCGCGATGCCGACCATGCCGAGCACAAACGCGCGGCGGAGCTGACGGGCTTTATAATGGAAAAGAGCATGTGTTCAAAGGATGGTTTCTGCCCCAGGGATACGTTTGAGGAGGACCGCCCCGTCATGCTTGCGCTTGCGGGCAACCCAAACTGCGGCAAAACAACGCTTTTCAACGCAATGACCGGCAGCAAGGAATACGTTGGCAACTGGCCGGGCGTAACGGTTGAAAAGAAAGAAGGCAAAATAAAGCAGCGCGCCGATAAGAACAGCGACGGATTATGCACCATGGGCCACGAAATGACCGTTGTGGACCTGCCGGGCATATATTCGCTTTCGCCGTATTCAATGGAGGAAATAGTAGCACGCGATTATATCATAAACGAAAACCCGGACGCGATAATAAACATTGTGGATGCCACGAACCTGGAGCGCAATCTTTATCTTACAATACAGCTTATGGAGCTTGAGCGCCCGATGATACTGGCGCTAAACATGATGGACGAAGTTGAAAAGCAGGGCGACAGCATAGACTGCAAGCAGCTTTCGCTTGAGCTGGGCATCCCGGTTGTGCCTATAAGCGCGCGCACCGGCGCGGGCATAGACGATCTTGTTACAGGCCTGCAAAGCCTTATCACCGCGGCGCATACGCAGCTGCACGAGGGCTTCCTTATAGAGCCGGACGACGTTTACGATGATTTTACCCACGAGGAGCACCATAAGATAGGCGCAATAATAGAACCCTATGCAAAGGCCGCAAGGCTGCCGCTGCATTGGACGGAAATAAAGCTGCTTGAAGGCGACGAGCGCGTTCGCGAAAGCCTGAAGCTCAACGATATGGATGCAAAGCTTGTGGACGCAATAATAAACGAATACGCCGCCGCAAACCCGATAGGCGACAGCGAATCACTTGTTGCAGACAGCCGGTATTCATATATCGAGCGCGTTGCAAAGAAAGCCTATCACCATTCCGGCAAAGCTTCAAGCGCCGCCCGCAGTGCAAGGATAGACGCAATACTTACGCATAAGGCCTTTGCGATACCGCTTTTCCTGCTGATAATGGGGCTTATATTCCTGCTCACGTTCTCAACCGTGGGTGCTGCGCTAAGCGACCTTGTGGGCGAATTTATAGACGGCGCCGTTGCCCCCGCCGTAATGAGCCTGCTGCAAAACGCGGGCGCGGGAGAATGGTTCATAAGCCTTATCTGCGACGGCATAATAAAAGGCGTTGGCGGCGTGCTCACGTTCCTGCCGCAGATAGCGCTGCTTTTCCTTTGCCTCAGCCTACTTGAGGACAGCGGCTACATGAGCCGCATAGCGTTTATAATGGATAAGCCAATGCGCCGCTTCGGGCTGAGCGGAAAAAGCTTCATACCGCTGCTGATGGGCTTCGGCTGCACCGTTCCCGCGGCAATGGGCGCGCGCACAATGGATAACGAACGCGACCGCCGCATGACAATATTGCTGCTGCCGTTCATGAGCTGCTCCGCAAAGCTGCCGGTGTACGGGCTTATAGCTGGTGCGTTTTTCAGCGAGCATCGCGGCCTTGTAATACTGAGCCTGTATGTCCTTGGCGTGATGCTTGGCATACTTTCCGGCCTTATTTTCCGCAAGGCTGCTTCAAATAAGCAGGAAGCGCCGTTTGTTATAGAACTGCCGCCGTACCGCATGCCGAGCGCGCGCAATGTTTTCACCCACGTTTGGGAACGCGTGGAGCACTTCCTTGAAAAGGCGGGCACCATAATATTCGCCATGAGCGTTGTTCTATGGTTCATGCAAAGCTTTGACTTCCGCCTTAACTTTATATCCGATCCTTCCCTCAGCATACTCGGCGCAATCGGCTCCGCAATAGCGCCCATATTCAAGCCGCTTGGCTTCGGGTCGTGGCAGGCAAGCGTTGCGCTGCTCACGGGCGTTGTGGCAAAGGAAGCCGTTGTAAGTTCGCTTTCCATGTTTGCAAGCTTTTCCGCCTCCGCCGGCGGCGAGGTTGTGCGCCAGGCTTTAAGCGGCATATTCACCCCCGCAAGCGCGTATTCCTTCCTTGTATTCGTGCTGCTCTATACGCCGTGCATGGCCGCCGTTGCCACAATTCGGCGTGAAATGCAGTCCCGCGCATGGACGGCGTTTGCCGTTGTTTGGCAGCTTGCAAGCGCGTATATAATGTCCCTGCTGACATATAATATAATCGGTCTTTTCACCGGAGAGACCGACAAAGCCGTGCTTTTCTATGCCATAGCCGCGCTTATCGTTATATACAGCGCATACTGCATAATAATGCGCCGCCGGCGCGGATGCGGCTGCGGATGCTCCGGCTGCCGCTCTGCCGCTAAGTGTTCACAAAAAAAGCACCTATAATTTACACTGCCATGCAGGAAATTGTGCTACACTTAACGAAAGAGATAATATAAGCGGCCGCGAACCAAAGGGCCGCAAGAAAGGGGTAAGAAGGATGATTATAACGATCAGCGGAAAGAACATCGAAGTATCTGATTACCTGGAGGAGCTTATCAACAAAAAGGTAAGCAAGCTGGACAAGTACTTTCCTGAGGATACCCAGGCGCATGTTACGCTCAGCGTGGAGCGCAACCGCCACATTGTAGAAGTCACGATACCCTATGCGGGCGGCATAATCCGCGGGGAGGAAACCTCCGGCGATATGTACGCCTCGGTAGATAATGTGCTCAGCAAGCTTGAAAAGCAGATAGTGCGCCACCGCACCAAACTTGAAAAGAGCCTTAGGGCGGGCGCGTTCCGTGCGCCGGAGCCGGTATATGCGGATGCGTTCACGCAGGACGATCTTGATGAAGAAGCGGCCAAGGTGGTAAAGGTCAAGCGGTTCGACATTAAGCCCATGACCGTGGACGAAGCCATGCTTCAGCTTGAAATGCTGGGCCATTCGTTCTATATGTTCACCAACGGCGACACTAATCAGATAAACGTTATCTACAAGCGTAAGGACGGCAACTACGGCCTTATCGAACCCGAATGCTGATTATCAACTGATATCGGGGGCGGATCTCCGCCCTCGTTTTTCAAATCATATTGTTTCTAACTGTCTTATGGCAGATCATAAAAACGGAGGGTATAACATTATGAAAGAAAAAGATATGCACATGCCAGCTTGGCTATGCGTTTTGGGCTGCGTTTTATTGGCCGGGGCATTAGCGTGCTTAGTGCTGTGCTTTGTTGTGTCCGTATATGCGTTGATAGGCTTCGCATTATGCCTTTGCCTGGGAGTCGCGGCAATATTATGCTATAAAAACCAATGGGTCGAAATGATTGATGATAACGAATTCATTTATAGCACCATGTTCGGCAACGAAACAAAATACTATTTTTCCGATATTGAAAGCTTAAAGCAGAATGCGGATTCCATGACGCTTCATCTTAAGAACGGCAAAATTCATATTGAATCATGCGCCGTAATTTCAGAGCGCTTCGCAAACGCCATCAACAGCAAGCTTTAATTTCTGTTTCAACGCAGGGCGGATCTCCGCCCTCGTTTTATTTTTCCAACAAAAAAGCACCCTTGAACGATCAAGAGTGCTTATATTTTGCTGTTTTAAGCTTAGGCCTTGGCGTTGTTGGCAACGTCTACCAGCTGCTTGAAGGCAGCCATATCGCTTACGGCGAGTTCAGCCAGAACCTTGCGGTTCACGTCCACACCGGCCAGCTTAAGGCCGTTGATAAGACGGCTGTAGTTGGTGCCGCACATACGCGCAGCCGCGTTGATACGGGCGATCCACAGCTTGCGGTATTCGCGCTTCTTGTTCTTGCGTCCAACGTAGGCATACGCCATGGAGCGCATAACCTGCTGAGAAGCGGCGCGATACTGCTTGGACTTGGCTCCGAAGTAGCCCTTGGAAAGCTTGAACACCTTGCGGCGTTTCTTAACGGCGTTTACAGCCCTTTTGATCCTTGCCATGTTGTTTGTTCCTCCTTACTTATACGGGATGAGTTCGCGCACCTTCTTGGCCTCGCACTCGGCGATGTAACCGGTCTGGCGCAGTCCGCGAAGTCTCTTGGTGCTCTTCTTGGTCAGGATATGGCTCTTGTAAGCCTTAGCCCGCTTGACCTTGCCGCCCTTGGTAAGGTTGAACCTTTTAGCTGCACCCCTGTGGGTTTTGATCTTTGGCATGGGGTATTTCCTCCTTGGATAAATTGTTTAGTTTGCCTTTGGCACCAGTATCATTATCATGTTGCGCCCTTCCTGTTTGGCGGGCTTGTCAACAGATGCCGCGTCCTTCACCATTTCATAGAAAGCGTCCATCACGTCCATTCCAATGTCGCCATGCTTTATCTGGCGGCCCTTGAAGCGAATGGTGACCTTTACCTTGTCTCCGTTGCCGAGGAACTTCTGGCAGGCCTTCGCCTTCACTTCCATATCGTGCTGATCGATCGTCGCCGAAAGGCGAATCTCCTTCAGCTCGATGACCTTCTGGTTCTTGCGGTTTTCCTTTTCCCTTTTGGTCTGTTCGAAGCGGTATTTGCCGTAGTCCATAATTTTGCACACCGGCGGAACCGCTGTGGGTGCGATCTTGACAAGGTCAAGGTCGGCAGCCTCGGCCATCCTCAGCGCAACATCTATGGTTACGATGCCCTGCTGGTTGCCGTTTTCGTCGATGAGGCGGACTTCTGCGTCCCGAATTTCCTCGTTTATCAAGAGCTCTTGACTGGCTATGTTGGTACACCTCCGTAAAAAAATAGTGGATGCAAAGCACCCACCTATGATATACTCACGATAAATCGCAATACTCATTGTTTACTTACCGCGCCTGACGCACTTGCCGGCGGGTGAGAAGCGGGGCTTCTGCTTTGACCTTGGCTATTATATAGTCTTTCCCCTGCGTTGTCAAGCGTTTTTTTACAATGCTGCGCCCGTTTTTTCGATTCCTGCACACTTCCCTGTCCGCCGCGCGTTTTTTAGGTCTTAAACCGCGTTTTTCCGCCGCACTGTTGGGCAATTTTCCGCCTATACATAATGCACTTTTAACATTTTAGCAGAAAAAGCTTTGCATTCGAGTCCAAACATAGTATCATATTATTTGTTCAAATACAGCATATTAGAAAAGGAGTGAACGTATGCGCAAATACACAAAAAACCTTACGCTTTCTGCTTTATTCTTGGCCTTGGGCTATGCACTGCCGTTTTTGACTGGGCAGATACCTCAGTTCGGCAGCATGCTGCTTCCCATGCATATTCCCGTGTTCCTTTGCGGGCTTATATGCGGCTGGCAATACGGTGCAATAGTCGGCCTTATACTCCCGCTCACGCGCAGCCTGTTTTTCATTATGCCGCCCTTTTATGTTGCCTTGGCCATGACGTTTGAGCTGGCGACTTACGGCTTTGTGGCGGGCTTCCTGTACAGCCGCGCCCGTAAGCAGGGCATTGTTGCGCTGTACTGTTCCATGATAATAGCCATGCTTGCCGGCAGGCTTATTTGGGGCGCTGCGCAAATAGTGATATTGGGGCTTCAGGGCAATGCGTTCACATGGCAGGCGTTCATGGCGGGCGCGTTTGTCAACGCCGTACCCGGAATAATAGTTCAGCTTGTGCTTATCCCCGCAATCATGTTTGCGCTGGACAAAACAGGCTTGATCAAATTCAAGCGCTCTGAAATACCGGAAGCTGCGGATGAATGACGCTAACGTTTCCGCCGTGCTCGGGCTGATAACGGATATGCAGCCGCGTGAGCCTTATATGCTATCGATAGACGGACGCTGCGCCGCAGGCAAAACAACGCTTGCCGCCAAGCTTTCGGCCTATCTTAGCTGCGCCGTTGTGCATATTGATGATTTCTATTTGCCGTTTGCACTCCGCACGCCTGAGCGTATGGCAAAGCCGGGCGGGAACATTGATTTTGAGCGGCTGATAAGCGAAATAATCGCGCCGCTTCTTGCGGGCAGGAACGCTGTATATCGCCCGTATGCCTGCCACGAGAATAGGTTTCTGCCGTCCGTAGCGCTGAGCGCCGCCAAAAGCACCATTATAGAAGGCTCATACAGCTGCCATCCGTGCTTGGCCGATATGCTCGGCATAAAGGTTTTTATGGACATTGCGCCGGATAAGCAGCTAAGCCGCATCGCCCTGCGCAATCCGAACCACGTTGAAGCATTCCGCACAATGTGGATCCCGCGCGAGGAATTCTATTTTGCCGAGTGCGCCGTGCGCGAAAGGTGCGATATGGTGCTGATGAACTGAACATAACAGCATGCTGAAGGGATGCCGAAAAGCGTCCCTTTTAGTTTTACATCATATATGGTGTATGGCTTACAGGCTCATATCGTCTATCTCGCCAAGCGCCTTCACCAACGGCGCTATCGCGCGCTGCACAGTGCCTTCCTCAAAGGGATTGGACAGATGCGCAAGCTTCAGCAGGCTGAGATACGGCAGGCTGCCGCCCGCGCAGCACAGCGTGTAATAATCCTTCCATGCCTGTTCGCGGTTTTCCTGCATGCGGCCGAAGAACTCGAACGCGCCCATGGAGGCAAGCGTATAATCGATATAATAGAACGGAGAGGTGAAAATGTGCAGCTTCTGCATCCAGAATCCACCCTTTTCCATTATCTCCACGCCGTCGTAGTCGCGGTCGGGCAGATACTTCTTCTCAAGCTCCTTCCATGCGGCGGTGCGTTCATCCGGCGTAAGGTCGGGATTTTCATACACAATGTGCTGGTATTCGTCCACGCAGCAGCCATAGGGTATGAACGTGAGCGCTTCCATCATGTGGGTATAGCGGTTCTTCACAACGCCGTCGCCGAAGAACAGCCCCAGCCACGGATACGCAAAGTATTCCATGGACATGGAGTGTATCTCGTTCACCTCGCTGGTGCTCCAGCAGTATTCGGAAATGGGCTGATGGCGGCTGGCGCAGAACGCTTCAAACGCGTGGCCCGCCTCGTGCGTAAGCACGCCCACATCCGCCGCGGAGCCATTGAAGTTGGAGAATATATACGGTGAATCATAATCCGCTATAAATGTGCAGTATCCGCCTACGGCCTTGTTCGGGCGGGTATCGAGATCCATCAGCTCATGCTCACGCATAAAGTCGAAGAACTCGCCCGTTTCCTTGCTCATCTCGTGATACATTTTGTTCGCCGCGTCAACCATAAAGTCGCGGTCGCCTATCGGGTCGGCATTGCCGCTGGTGAACAGCAGCTTTTCGTCAAAGAAGCGCAGCTTATCTATGCCAAGGCGCTTGGCCTGCCGCTTGCGCAGCTCCGTGCATACGGGCACGATGTATTTAACTACCTGCTCGCGGTATTTGGCGACTTCCTTTGCGGTGTAGTCCATGCGGCCCATGTTCATGTATCCAAGCGGCGTGAACGTTTCAAAGCCCATTATCTTGCCCATGCTGTGCCTTAAATGCACAAGCTTATCGTAAAGATCGCCAAGCTTCTTTTCATTATCGGCAAACCATCCGGCCCACGCATGGAACGCGCCGCGGCGAATGTCCCTATCTTTGCTTTCCATGTATTTGAGCAGGCCGTAATTGTTGCATTCCTCGCCCTGGAACGTTACGCTCATGCTTGATGTAAGGGCGCTGTATTCGCTGCTCAGCCTGTTTTCTTCCTGCATCAGCGGCACAAGCTCCGGCGTCATGCTCTTTACGGAAAGCTCCGCGTTCTTTATGAGCATTTCGCCGTACTTCTTTTCAAAGTTGGCCTTGAACGGGGACGCAAGCAGCGCCGCGCTCATTTTAACGCCAAGCTCCATCAGAAGCGGACTTGTTTCGTCCCAGAATTCCTGCTCCGCCTTATAGAATTCGTCCGCAGTATTGAGCGTGAAGCGTATTGATGCAAGCGTGCCCATCGTTTGCACGGAACGGTTCAGCTTTTCGCTGTCAAGAAAAGCCTTCTCCGCCTGTTCAAAGCTTTTTGCGTAGCCAAGCTCCGCTATAAGCTTTAGCTGCTGCTCCTTCACATCCTCAAAAACCGGCCTTTTGTATGCATATTCGCTGAATTTCATATGCAGCCTCCCTTTGTTTGTATTTCAGCCCGTTTACGGCTTTTCTTTATTTTATAACATTACTATGGTATAATGCAAAGCATATTTTATGCAATAACCGGAGGCATGTATGACCGCTAAGCTATATCATCAAAACGGCTGCACACAATGCGAAGCAACGGTGCTGGACTGCCGCGCAAATGCGGACGGCACATTCGATATATTGCTCGACCGCACCGCAATATACCCAGAAGGCGGCGGCCAGCTAAGCGACACCGGATACATAGGCCCCGCCCGCTGCACCCATGCGCGCGACGACGGCGGCGAAATATGGCACCGGTGCGATAGGCCGCTTGATATAGGCCAATGCGTGCATGTTGCGGCGGATGAGGCCGTGCGCCTTGACCATACGCAGCAGCACACCGGCGAGCATATGCTTTCCGGCCTTGCGCACAGCATGTTTGGCTGCACCAACGTTGGCTTCCATATGGCGGACGATATAGTTACCGTGGATTTTAATAAGCCCCTTTCCGCGGAGCAGATAGCCGAGCTTGAATTGAAGGTGAACGAGGCCATTCAGCGGGACGAGCCTACCCGCACCGTAACCGTTACGCCCGAAGAATACGAAACCATAGAAATTCGCAAAAAGGCCAAGGGCTTAAAGGGCGAAATAACCGTAGTATACGCCGGCGGCGTGGATTCCTGCACATGCTGCGGCACGCATTGCCAAAGCGCGGGGCAGGTTGGCGTATTGAAGATATTATCCCACATGAACTATAAGGGCGGCGTAAGGATAGGCTTTGTATGCGGCATGAGGGCTGTTCTGTCCATGCAGCGGGACAGCGCGCGTATGGATGCGATAGCCCGCCGCTTCAGTACATCGGCAGACAAGGCCGTTGACGCCGTTATAAAGCAGGGCGACGAGCTTGCCGCCATGAAGCGGGAATTCAAGCGGCGCACGGATATGCTGCTTGATTACCGGGCGAAGGAGCTTGCGGAAAAGGCGGAGCTTTGCGGCAAAACACGCGCCGTTGTGACCATGGAAGAAGGGCTTGAGGCCAATGAGCTTGGCTTCCTTTGCGAAAAGCTTTGCGCATGCGGCAATATGGTTGCCGTTGTGCTGGCGCAGAAGGGCGAAAATTTAAGCTATCGCGTGGCGCGCTCGGCGGACGTGGCGCTGAGCATGCGTGAGCTTATTCAGGCCGTGAATGCCCTGTTCGGCGGCAAGGGCGGCGGGCGGGACGATTCCGCCCAGGGCAGCGCAAAGCTTAACGGCAGCGCGAAGGATTCCGTAGAACAGCTTAAAGCATACGTTTACCGCCGCATAAAGGGCTAATTCGCGTTCTCCCAATCAAAATCATCGCCAAATTCGGTGTCCTCGAGCATTACCTCGGGGACATTCGTTTGTTCCGCCGCGCTGTACGGCACAATAACGCTCACCGTGCGGCTCAGCGGCCCCTGCGCCTTTTTGCCCAGCACCGTAAGGCGTGGATGCTCCGCCGCCACGGCGTAGCTTGCCATGCCGCCCTGCGCCGCTTCATCGGTATAGCGCAATGTGCCATCGCCCGATATGCTTGCTATCATTGTGCGTTCAGCACCCGATATGGTGTATATGCAATAATTCATTCCCTGCTCCGCTGCGCTGAACGTTATGACCGGCTTGTTGTTTTCGTTCAGCTCCACGCGCACGTTCCGCACGGCCTTTGGCACGGCCCAATACTGCGTGGTTTCCTCCGGCGCAGTACCCTTCAGGAAAACCTCACCCACTGTGCTGTCCTTCGGAGTGAAGGCGTTGGCAAGCACGGCCCTATGCTCGCTTTTAAGCGTATAGCCGTCAAGCTTCACCTTTTCAACGGTATCGGGCATTGCGAATTCAGGCGCGGCGCCGTCCGCGTACAGCTTTGAAAAAAGGTCATACAGTATCAGCGCGGGGTATTTTCCGCCCGTGGCCTTGGGCGGCAGTGAACCCTCCCGCGCGCTGTCGTATCCCATCCATACGCAGGCGGAATATTCGCCGTTATACACGGCCATCCATGCATCGCGGTTGCCGTCAGCCTCGCCAACGGTGCCGGTTTTGCCCGCCAATGCAATGTTCAGCTCGCCAAGCCGCTTGCCCGTGCCTTCGCTCACAACGCTTTGCAGCATACTTGTAAGTATATATGCGTTGCCCTCGCTCATCACGCGCACGGGCGTATCCTCATGCGCGTAAAGCACCCGACCGTTTGCATCCGTAATACTCCTTATCAGCGCGCTTTGGCGGTATTCCCCGCCGGCAGCAAAGCTTGCGTATGCCGCGGCCATTTCAAGCGGGGATACCCCGTATAAAAACCCGCCTAGGGCAAGGGTAAGGCTGGTGTCACTTCCGTCAAATTCTATGCCAACGCTCTTTGCAAATTCCTTGCCGGTTTCAACGCCAAGTTCGCTCAGCACCCTTACAGCGGGCACGTTCAGCGAACGCTTTACGGCGTCCCTCAGCGTTACCCAGCCGTAATACTTATCACCCGCGTTTTTGGGCGAATAATCGCCAAACGTGGTCTTTTCATCCATAAGCATTGTTGCGGCGGTATAATTGAGCCGCTCAAGCGCCGGCGCATATACTATCACCGGCTTTATAAGCGAGCCCGGCTGCCGCCGCATATCGTTCGCGCGGTTGAACGCCATTGCTCCCGCGTTCCCGCGCCCGCCAACCATTGCAAGCACAAATCCCGTATTCGGCTGCACAATGGCTACAGCCGCCTGGCAATCTTCGCACCCTTCGGGGAAAAACTCCGCGTTGTTCACCGCCCGCTCGCACAGCGATTGCAGCCTGGTATCCATCGCCGTATATATCCGGTATCCGCCGCAAAGCAGTTCTTCCATCCCAATGCCAAGTATGCCCTGCGCTTCTTCAAGCGCTGCGTCTATATAATAGCCGCGGTGCGTTTCCTCCTTCTCGGCCAAAACAAGCGGCTCTGCGGTGGCCTCTTCCTTCTCCTGCTGCGATATATAGCCATAGTCATACATGAGTCGTATCACGGTGTTTCGCCGTTTCAGCGAAGCCTCGTGATCGATATGCGGCGCGTAGGCCGAGGGAGACTTGAGTATGCCCGCCAGATCCGCCGCCTGCGCAATGCTCAGCTTGTCCGCCCCTACGCCGAAATAGTTCAGCGCAGCCGCTTCTATTCCGTAGCAGCCCGCACCGAAGTACACATAATTGAGATACATTTCAAGTATGTCGTCTTTTTCATACAGCCGCTCCATCTGCATTGCAAGCACGGCTTCCTCAAGCTTTCTGGCTATCGTCTTTTCGCTTGTAAGGTGGCTCAGCTTTATAAGCTGCTGAGTAATGGTGCTTGCGCCTTGGGCAAAGCGCATCTGCTTTATGTCCGTCCACAGCGCGCCCATAACACGGATGAAATCAACGCCGCGGTGCTTATAAAAGCGCGCGTCCTCGGCAGAAATGAACGCCTTCTGCACATGGTCCGGCAACTCCTCTATGCGCTTATATACCCTGTCCTCCTTTGCGTGCAGGCGAATGGCCTCCGTATCACCGCCATCGTATACTATAAGTGTCTGCGGCGCGGAAAGTATCTTATCCGGGTCAAAATCCTTCCACGAATCTATATTGAGCAGCTTTACCGCAAAAAACAGCAAAAACGCCGCCATTGCGCCCGCCGCAACGATAAGTATCGTGCGGACAACACGCCACAGCGACGCAAAAAAGCCCCGTTTATGCTGCTTTTCTTTTTTATCGGTCTTGTTCATCCATACCCGCCCTCTTTCTTTGTCAACTGAGGGTAGTATTCCCTACGAGCGCGGATATTATAGTTAAATTATTATGGCTGCGCGTAGAAAAGGCCAACTTCGCCCGAAGCCGTGAGCATTTCGCCAGCGCCGGCATATATACGCAGAAATTCGCCGCGTTCGGCATCCGTATTCGTGCCGTTGACGCTTATGCGGCAATCCTGCACGGCATAGGCGAACAAGAACTCCGCTTGCCTTACGATATGCCGTTCGTTCGGCTTTATCATTATCAGTTCGCCCGCCGCGCCGCTGAGCATCAAATTAAGGTCGCGTCCGGCGCCTGTGCAGGTCACATTCTCCCCGCCATCAAAGCGCTTAACGGCGGCATGCGGTATAAACTCAGGCTCATTTTAGCCTATTTTGAGCGTAAAGCCATCGCCAAGCGGGGCGATATAGCGCGTTACGCCGGGAAGCTTGGTGAACGTGGATTCGGCTATGTCCACCGTGGCCGTGCTTATGCGTATTCCAAAGCGGCGTTCCGCATAGGATGCGCCGTGCGGCCATATGAACAGCTCCGTAGTTGTGCCGCCGCTCCAGCGGCTTATGTTAAACTCTCCGGCGGGCAGCTTTTCTATACTTGCCATAAAGTCATCCTCCACATATGATACGGGCATAATTTTGCCGCGCGCGGGCCGGATTGTCAAGCGATAAAGCTTTTGGCGGCATAAATGCAAATTTTGCTTGCAATGCGACGCAAAATGGTGTATTATAATCAAGCGGCTTGCAGAGATGGCTGAGCTGGTCTAAGGCGCACGACTGGAAATCGTGTTTACGGGGAACCGTAACAAGGGTTCGAATCCCTTTCTCTGCGCCAAAGGAAAAATCCCTTCTTTTGAAGGGGTTTTTGCTTTTTGGGCATAAAAGAGAAAGGGATGAGAAGGGAACGGCCGAGCAAGGCGAGGCAAAAAACCATCCAGTGAATGGTTTTTTAGTTCCCCGGGCTGGCGGCGATACTGCCCCAGTATCGCCGGACGAATCCCTTTCTCTGCGCCAAAGGAAAAACCCCTTCTTTTGAGGGGTTTTTGCTTTTTGGGCATAAAAGAGAAAGGGATGAGAAGGGAACGGCCGAGCAAGGCGAGGCAAAAAACCATCCAGTGAATGGTTTTTTAGTTCCCCGGGCTGGCGGCGATACTGCCCCAGTATCGCCGGACGAATCCCTTTCTCTGCGCCAAAGGAAAAATCCCTTCTTTTGAAGGGATTTTTGCTTTTTTAGGCATAAAAGAGAAAGGGATGAGAAGGGAACGGCCGAGCGTCCCTCCCCCCCTTAGTCAAATATAGCCTTCTTTTTGCCGTTTGCATTGCGCGGCCATTCGCGTATGCGGGTAACGTATTCAAGGTTCACGGCCTCTATGCCATTCCCACGCTCAATTATTATGCCGTCGTCCGCAACGTCCTTTATAGTACCCTTCACTATCCCGTCCGACCCTGTAACGGTATAAACTATGCACTCTTTGCCTATAAATTGCTTCGCAAGTTCCTTCATTTTGTTGTTCTCCTTATTTCGCTTTTTGTTGTATAAAACGTGCTTAATTATCGCGTTTCTTCTTCTTCTTCTTCTGCGCCGTTCCAGCATCGGAAGTATGATCAGCAGGAACACCGCTATCCAAATAGAGTTTTGCATTTAGCCTCCTTCAAATCAGGATATCCTGTTTCCGGCCTTGGAATATCTTATCGTTTCCCTGTAATATATGAACTGGAGTACAAACCAGATCACGCACACAGCAAAAGACGGCAGGAACCCTGTGTTGAATATAAGCGCGCACACGGCAAATATTATTGCCAGCACAGCGCAGGCCGTATTGGCCGCAGCATAAGCCTTATACGCGCACTTGCCTATCATCAGCTTTTCCGCCTCGTCGCAGCTGTCCATCCATTTCCGTTGGAATTTCACATCATAGACGGAAGCGATCTTTTCGGGGTTCATACGCTTTACGGCGTCTACGCACCGCTGCTGAATTATTATGGTTTCAACCATAACGGCAATGAAAGCCGCAACGGCCACTATAAACGGCACCGGCCGCCTAAACGCACCAAACCCGCCGGAATATACCCAACCGCGTCGCCGATTGCCATGCTTATAAGCGTAAGCAGTATAAACTTAGGCAATGCCTTGCGGTTTGCGCTCTTTATAGCATCATTGTTCATTTTCCGCCTCCTTCTGTAAATAGAAAATTTCCTCCACCGTAACGCCGCACACCTTGGCAATTGTCAGCGCAAGCGTGACAGACGGCGAATAATCGCCCCGCTCTATCAGGCCTATAGTTTGCCTTGATACGCCGCACAACCGGCCCATTTCCTGCTGATTAACGTTCAATGCGGCCCGCCTTTCCTTCAATCGGTTTCGTAATACCACGCAGCACCTCCATTGACAACGACGTTTGTCTTTATGACAACTTTAATTGTCATTATGTATTATATTATTGTCATATAAGTTTTTCAACATATTATTTGCATCAGCTAACGCACAAAGCAAAAGGCACCCGTTTCCGGATGCCCCTTAAACAACAACGCTTTAACTTTCTTTTTTATCTTGCCACGAAGAACATGGCCGCGAACAGCACGCCTATTATCCAGGTGCCTATGTTTATTTCCTTTATCTTGCCGGTGAATATCTTCACGAAGATATAGGTGATAAGGCCGAACGCTATGCCGTAGGAAATATTGTAGGTGAAGGGCATGCAGGCCATTGTCATGAACGCGGGCAGGGCTGCGGTGGGATCGCTCCACTCTATTTCCTTAACGCCGCCAATCATCAGTATACCGACGTACACAAGGGATGCTGCGGTAGCGCAGCTGGGTACGAGGGACGCTATGGGCGCAAGGAACATGGCAATAAAGAACATTGCCGCGGTGAATACTGAGGAAAGGCCGGTGCGGCCGCCTTCCGCTATGCCGGCGGAGGATTCAACGAAGGTGGTAACGGTGGACGTGCCGCAGACCGCGCCAAAGCAGGTAGCCGCGGCATCGGCAAGCATGGCCTTGTCCATATTGGGCACGTTGCCTTCCTTATCAAGCAGGTTGCCCACGGAGCACGCGCCGTAAAGGGTGCCGAGAGTATCGAACATATCAACCATGCAGAAGGCAAGCATGGTAGCAATAAACGTTGCAACAAAGCTGCCAGCGCCGTTCGCCGCTATGAACGCGGAGAAGTCAAAGCCTTCCGTAAATACCTTGCCGAAGGAAAGGCTGAAGAAATCGCGGAAGGGCTGGATTATATTGAGCGAAAGGCTGCCCTGCACATGCTCCGCATAGAAATTCTCTATGGTTATGAGGCCCAGCGCATAGTAAGCTACGGCGCCGCCGATTATACCCCAGAACACAGCGCCCTTGACCTTTTTCTTGGCCATGGCAGCTATTGCTATTATTGCAAATATGGTCACAAGCAGGGGCATTATCTCCGCCCAGGTGGTGTGGCCAAACATAAGGTTGAAGGAATGAAGGTCAACAAGCGTGGAGTCGCTGTTCACAACAATGCCGCTGTTCTGCAGACCGAGGAAGGCGATGAACAGGCCGATACCCGGCGCTATGGCAGCCTTTACGGCCTTTGGTATGGCGTCGAATATAACGCGGCGCAGGCCGGTAACGGTAAGTATAAGGAACACTATGCCGTCCACAAGAACCATTACGAGCGCATTTGCATAGGTGAAGTTCATGCCGATGCATACAGAAAACACAAAAAATGCATTAAGGCCCATGCCGGAAGCCTGCGCAAGCGGCAGATTGGCAAGCAGGCCTATCAAAAGCGTGCCGAACACGGCGGATATGGCCGTTGCAATATATACGGCGTTATAATATCCGTCGCCAAGTGCGGAGAACATGCCCGCATTGACCATAAGTATGTACGCCATCGCCATGAACGTGGTAATGCCGGCGATAAGCTCCGTGCGCACGGTTGTATTGTGCTGTTTCAGGTTAAACATTATTCCTCCTGCGTAGGCAGAGTTTTGTTTTGTCGCCTACGACTGTGCATTATATCAAACCGCGTATCCATAATCAATACCTATATCCATATGTCATAAAAAAGACGATGCATTTATTGCACCGTCCGCTGTTTTTTCATCGGTTTATTCTGTAATATCCGGCAGAACCTCAACGCTTTCATCATACTCTATCGTGAAATCAAGCCCGGTTATGCGCATATCCGTAGGCACCTGGGCATAAAGCGTATTGCTGCCCGGCTCAAGCGAAAGCAGATATTGCCCGTCCTGCGCTTGCAGCCGGCACTCTGCAACCACCTCTCCCGTTTCGTCTGTAAAGCGCATATGCAGCGCGCAGAGTACGGCCTTTGGGTATGCGTTCACCGCCTGCATATCAACAAACGTGTCCTCCTCCTGCTCATATACCTGTATGTTTTCAAATGAGATATAGCGCCTGTAATGGTCGCTTCCGGTTATGAACGCGCCAAGTTCGTCATATACGTCTATCTGCTGCACCTCTTCCGGCGTGGGCTCGGCCGTTGGTTCCGCCGTAGGCTCGAGCGTCGGGGAAGGCTCGGCTTCCACCCCAGTGGTCTCCTGCGGCATGGTAACGCTTGGATCAACCGTGCTTTCAAAGCGTACGCAGCCGCAAAGCGCGGCCGCCATAAGCCCCGCCGCAAGCAGCAGTATAAGCCCTTTATTCACCCTTTCGCGCATTGCGCAGCTCCTCTATCAGTTTTTGTTTAAGTGTATACAGTTCGTCGCTCAGGTCGACCTTGTACACATGCGGGTTCATAAGGCGCTTGCTCTCCTCCCAGAATGTGGAAAGCTCCGCCTTGGCATAGTGCTGTATATCCGCCATGCTCGGGCAGTCATAAACCTGCTTGCCGTCCACAAACAGCGGCACAAGCAGTTCCCGCACGTTGTAATCATACAGCGTTTTGGATTTATACCGCTGCTCCGGATGATATATGGTCAGCGGTCGCGTAAAGTCAAGCTCCTCGCCCTCCAGCGCAATAAGGTCCGCCAGCGCCATGCCGGAGGTGTTGCTGTAAAACCTGTAAACCTTTTTGTAGCCGGGGTTGGTCATCTTTATAACGTTTTCGCTCAGCTTTATCTTGGGCACAAGCTTGCCGTCCACTATTTCGGCGGCCATTTTGTATACCCCGCCCAATGCAGGGAAGTCCATTGAGGTTATAAGCTTTGTTCCAACGCCCCAAAGGTCTATTCTTGCGCCCTGTGCTTTAAGGTCGCGTATAACGGTTTCGTCAAGATCTCCGCTTGCGCATATCTTCGCCTCCGCAAAGCCCGCATCGTCAAGCATTGTGCGCGCGCGCTTGGAAAGATAGGCAAGGTCGCCGGAGTCCATGCGGATGCCTACTGGCTTATGCCCCTTTGCCTTCAGTTCGTTGAACACCTTTATGGCGTTCGGCACGCCGCTGCGGAGCGTATCATACGTATCCACAAGCAGCATGCAGCTATCGGGAAAAATATCCGCATATGCGCGGAACGCGTCAAGCTCGGTAGGAAAGCTCATTACCCAGCTGTGCGCATGCGTGCCCGATACCGGCACGCCGCACATCTGCCCGGTAAGCACGTTGCTTGTGCCTGTGCAGCCGCCTATCATTGCCGCACGCGCGCCGTATATGCCCGCGTCCGGTCCCTGCGCCCGTCTAAGACCGAATTCCATCACCCCGTCCCCGTTTGCGGCATACGCAACGCGGGCAGCCTTGGTGGCGATAAGCGTTTGATGATTGACCAAATTGAGCAGCGTTGTTTCCACAAGCTGCGCCTGCATAATGGGCGCCTTAACGCGGATAAGCGGCTCGTAAGGGAACACAACGGTGCCTTCCGGCATGCCGTATATTTCGCCCGTGAAACGCATATCGGCCAATATTTTCAAGAAGCCTTCGTCAAACAAATTGAGCGAGCGGAGATATTCTATGTCCTCCGGCGCAAAATGCAATTTGTTTATGTAGTCTATAACGGATTCAGTGCCGGCCATTATGGCATAGGCGCTGTTGTCCCGCTGGCGGAAGAACAAATCGAATACCGCTTCGTTCTTATCCATGCCGCATCTGTAATAGCCATACATCATTGTAAGCTGGTACAGATCCGTCATCATGGTCAAATTGCGTTCCGAGCTTATGTCGTTCATTTTTCCTTACCTTCGCCTTCTTCGTTTTCGGTATTATCGTCGTTGGTTTGGGTGGTTTCCTCTTTATCTTCCGCGTCCGCTTCGGTGCTTTCCTCTGCGGCGTTATCTTCGGCTTTGCAGCACTCGCATTCGCACTTTGCTTCGGCCTCGTTCGCGCATTCGCATACGGCAATGGGCTTTGGCCACATCAACCGCCCTTCCTTCTTTTCCCGTACAGCACGGATTATGAAGAACGCGAGCACGCCCACGAACAGCAGAAAGCTGAGCGCCTGCGATACCCTTACACCGTCCGTCATTCCGGCGGCGGAGGGCTTGATTATCCATAGGCTGTCCCCGCGCAGGCCTTCCACAAACGTGCGCTCCAGCGAATACAGCAGCACATAAAGGAAGAACGTGTCTCCGTCGTGCTTAACGCGCTTGCGCGTGAGCCAAAGCACTACGAATACAATAAGGCACCATGCCGATTCATAGAAGAACGTGGCTAAGTGCAGATGCGCGCCGTTCGCGGCAGTCGCACATGCGGTACATACGGCCTTATCAAAATAATGCGTACCTTCAATGGCTACGCTCACGGGGAAATAGCCAAGTATCGGGTGTGCCGCAAGCATTTCCGGCGTTACGGGCAGCCCGTAGGCTTCCTGATTGAAAAAGTTTCCCCAGCGGCCTATCGCCTGCGCCAGCACAAGACCCGGCGCAATTACGTCCGCAAGGGTGAGGAAGCGTATTTTCCTGACCTTGGCGAATATAAACGCCGCAAGCAGGCCGCCTATCACCGCGCCGTATATGGCAAGACCGCCGCGCCAAATATACAGTATGGTTATCGGGTCTTTAAGATAGCTTTCCAGTTCAAACAAAACATAATAAAGCCGCGCGCCCACTATGCCCGCGGGTATTATGCAAAGGCACAGGTCCATAACCGTGTCCTTTTTCAGCTTTTTGCGCCTTTCCTCGCTATATGCAAGGCCAACGGCAATTATCATTGCCGCGGCCATTATTACACCGTACCAGTATATGTCCTTCCCGAAAAGATTGAACGCTACCCTGCTTGGCATGTTCATTTGAATAATCCTCCTTTTATGCAAAAAATTATTTCGCCGTTAATTATACACCACTATTTATTACGGGGCAATGCCGCCTATATCCACCAGCGTTTCGGGTGCGGCGGAATCCTGCTTATTGAAATAATAGGTATATATCTCCTCCGCCGCGCTTACGCTCCATACGCCCGCGTAGCCGGAAGGCACGCATATAACTATTACCAGCTCCGCTTCGCCCTCGCGCGGTGTATAGGAAACGAACCAGCTTGTGTTCTCTATATCTATTGAGGTTGTACCAACCTGTGCGGAACCGGTCTTACCGGCTATCCTGTCAAGGTATTTTTCCGTAAACTCCTGCGAGAATTTGCCGCCCGCGGTACCGTGATCCTCTGCCGACACAACGCCCGCCATGCCCTGCTTTACCGCCGCCCAAAGCGCGTCCCATTCGGCTGTATCCTCGCCAATGGTTTCGTACACGGCCGCATTCTTATCCTCTATCAGGTTGCCGTTTTGGTCAACTATACGCTCAACAATGTTTGCATCATATACCGTGCCTTCGTTGGCAATTGCGCTTACGTAGCGCGCTATGGCCATCGGCGTAACCAGCGTTGTACCCTGGCCAAAGCCCGCGCGTATGGTCTGTGTAGGTTTCCATTGTATTTCGTTAAGCAGCGTAACTATTTCGCTTGTCCAGCTTTGCGTTATGCTGTATCCTTCGGGGATGCCCAGCTCGTCGCTCAGTATTTTTCGTATATCCGGGCCCTTACCGTCAAGGCCTTTGCCGTCCTGCAGCATCATCAGCTTTAGCGCGCATTTTCTTATAGCCTGTTCGTCTATTTCCATGCTGCGGCGGGTAACATACTCGCGCAGGCGTTCGCGTATGCGGTTATATATAAGTATGGGCAGGCTGGTTTTCTGTCCGGTTATGTTCAGCTCGCCGTTGCTGTCGGTCAGCTCGTTGTCAAAAAGCACCTTCTGCCCGCCGCCTACGCCCGCAGTCTCACCGGTGAGTTCAATGTTTGTCTTGGTATCCAGCCCGAACTTGCCCATCCATTTGTTCAGCGTGTCTATACCCATGCGGTTCGCGATTTCGCAGAAATAATAGTTGCACGAAAACGTGAGCGCCTGCGTCAGGTTTATGTTCGCGTGGGCGGTATGGTTGCGGTAGCTCCAGCAGCGCGGCGCGCCCTGCTTCTGCACAACGGTCTTGCCGTTTTCATCAACGGAATAGAAGTAATAATAGCCGCTGTCGCCATGGTCGTTCACTATTTCGTCAATGCCCACCACGCCCTCGCTAACGCCCGCAACGCCGGTCAACGGCTTAAATATAGAGCCGGGCGCATAGCGCGCGGAAACGGCCTTGTTGCGCAGCGGGGTAGTGTCCGTCGCAGCTTCGCCGAAAAGGTATTCGCTCTGTTCCTTTGTAAGGCCCTGCATGAACCAATTCGGATCATATGAAGGATAGCTTGCGCTTGCAAGCACCTCGCCGTTTCGCGGATCCATTACTACTATTGCGCCCGTGGAGGCAAGCGTTATGTCCTTGCCCTGATATTTCTGGTCCTTTTCGGGCTTTGCCGCGTCCTCCTCTATCATTTGCTGCTCCTGTTCCCTCATTTTGGTAATAAGGGAACCCAGCGCGTTTTCGCACACGGTTTGCAGCTCTATATCTATTGTTGACATAACCTCGTTGCCGTTTGTGGCCTCAACATAGGATAGCTCGCGCGTTATGCTCAGGTTTTTGTTTATCTCAACCTCCCGCTTGCCCTGATGCTCATTCGTGGCGCCGGTAAGATATGCCTCCATTGTGTATTCCAGTCCGGATACGCCTATGTAATCGCTGTATGCATATCCCATATCCGTCATTTTTATCTGATAATCGCCGTCGTCGCCCATTGAATATGTGCCGTCGTCGTTTTTAAGATAATACGGTTCAAGCTGCGCGCGGGTATAGCCCATGGCGATAAGCCTTGCCGCGCTTACCGTGTCCGCATTCCTTGAAAGATAGCCAACTATGTGCGCCGCCGTCTCTCCGCGGGGATATACGCGCGTGGTGCTTTGCGCTATCTGCACGCCCACAAGCTCGCTTGAGCGTTCAACTATTTCGCTCACGACCTCCTGCCCAACGTTATAGGCGATGGTTATCGGCTCATACGCGCGGTAGTTATTCAGGTTTACTTCCTGCCGTATGGATATTATCTTTTTGGCTTGTTCAAATGTATATTCCTCGGGTATGTACCACGTTTTTCTTAGGTAGTTATAGGCATATTCAGCCGTCGGCCAAAGATCCATGTCCCATTTGGTCGGATCCTTCGGATATTCCTTATATGCCGGATCCTTTATGGATATATACATACCTTCGCAGAAGTTTTTGTATCTTATGCGCCTTACGCGCTCTATTGCTTCGCTGCTTTCAACGCCGCTTATGCGCCAGTCGTAGGCTATTTCCCCGTTTTCGTTCATCACGATGTATGATGTGTCTATTGTTTGGCCGCCGCTTCGTTCAATTATCTCTATCGCCTTTATGAGCGATTCGGTATACACGGCGGAATCGTAGCTTGTGCGGTTGTCCGCATTGCGCAGGAATTCAACGTTGTAGCACGTTTCGCTATACGCAAGCACAACGCCGTTCCTGTCCATTATTCTGCCGCGCTCGCCCTTTATGGCTATCGTTTGGGTGGAGCGGCTGTCCGCCGTCTGCGCCCACTTTTCGCCTTCCTTTATTGTCAGCGTGCCAAGGCGATATATAAGCGCGCCCATCATGCAAAGCATAAGCAGGCAAACTATTATTATTCGGGATATGGGCTTTTTCATTTTACGCCTCCCTGGGCATGGCTATCCCGTTCATATGTATGTTCCACCTTAAGCTGCCCCGCAAGCGCGCGGCGCATAAGCGCATGGGTAAGCATGCACACCGCGGCGCTCAGCAGCGCACATGGCAGGATATATGTTCCGAGTACGGTAAAAAAGCCGAACTTAGCCCCGCCGGCGGCACAGGCTGCGGCCATTACGCATTCCTTGAATATTGCCCCCACCGCCGCAACAAGCGCGGGGATTATTATATTATCCGCATAGTATTTTTGATAAAACGCGCCGCCCAAAAGACCGGCGAACATATAGCCCATTGCGCTCAGCCCAACCATGGGCGAATACAATACGTCCGCAATAAGGCCCATTATCAGCCCGAACAGCGCGCCCTTCTTCATGCCTAAAAGCACGCCCAATGACGCTGTGAGCGCCATTATGGCGTCCGGCCTGATGCCGCTTATATTCACGCGGGCAAAAAACACGGAATCAAGATAAAGCCCTGCTGCGGCAGCTATAACGATGTATAACCTTCGCATGGGCCTACTCCTCTCCCGTTTTTTCTATCAGCACCAGCACCTCTTCAAGGTGCCCAAAGTCCACCGCAGGCTCGATTATTGCATTGGACTGCGTGCCTTCCGCGGAACGGCGCGTAACCTCGGACACGGTTCCCACCACTATTGACTTAGGGAATATGCTGCTCATGCCGCTTGTAACTATCCTGTCCCCGGGCACAAGGTCAAAGCCCGACGGCAGATAGTAAAGCTCCAGCTGGTTATCATCCGCCGTGCTGAACGCGCCGCGCACAACGCCTATATCCCTTGTGCGCTCCACCATAACGCTCACTTCGCTTGAAGCGTCTATTATGGCGGTAACCTTGCTCCAGTTCGCGCCCACTTCGATTATTCTGCCTACAAGCCCGTCTGCGCACACAACGCTCATGTCCTTCTTTATGCCCTTGTTGCGCCCGGCGTTTATTGTGAACGTTTCAAACCATACGCCCTGGCTGTTGCCCGTTACAACGGCGGTGACATAATCGTAATTTTCAAGGGTTTCAACGTAGTTGAGCAGCTTTTTCAGCCGTTCGTTTTCCGCCTTTAGCGTTGCGTTTTCGTCCGCCGCCTGCTCAAGCTGCGCCATGCGCACCTGAAGCTGCTCCAGCTCCTTATCGGCGTCGCTTGTTTTGAATATGCGCTGGAAAAAGCCTATTATGCTGTTTGAAGCCTTTGCCGCAAAAGTCTGCACGGGCTGGAAAACGGAGCCGAGCGTGCTTTCCACCCACGATACGGATCTGTCCGCGCTGGTTATGAACGCCAGCACGCCCAGCAGCAGCACCGCCACAAGCATTATTATCAAAGGCTTATTTTTGAACAATCCGCGCATTACGGCATCCTTTCTATAATAAATCCGCTAAATCCCCTCATTTAACCCGTTTATTATAATATTTTGCCGCCGCTCGCGCAATAAGAATACGCAAAACGTCACACTAAGTTAAACTATATTACGCCTTATGCGTACCTTGGCGCGTCCATATCTTCCCCGCTGCCGAGCTTCAGCGCGCCCAGCGCAACGCAGTACATAGGGTCCTCCGCAACGCTCACCCTCAGCCCCGTTTCGTGGCTTATCAGCTTATCAAGCCCCCTAAGCTTCGCCCCGCCGCCTGTAAGCACTATGCCCGTGTCTATAAGATCCGCCGCAAGCTCCGGCGGCGTTTCGCTAAGCGTCCGCCTTACGGAATCAACTATTTTTCTTACCGTGGGCGCGATTGCGTGGCTCACCTCTCCGCCGGTCAGCGCAACGCATTCCGGCAGCCCCGTTTTCAGGCTGCGCCCCTTGAACTGCCTGCGCTCCATGCCGCCTATCAGCGCCGCGCCGAGCGAAAGCTTTATCTCCTCCGCCGTTTTTTCGCCTATTCTCACGCCGTATTGCGCGGCAATGTAGTCCGCAATGGCGCCGTCTATATGCCGCCCGCCGGTCTTTATGCTGTCGTTTGCGGCAATGCCACCGTAACTTATAACGGCCGTGTCCGTAGTGCCGCCTCCTATGTCCACAACCATGCTCCCGACCGGCGCAAACACGTCCATGCCCGCGCCCGCAGCCGCCGCAAGGGGTTCCGGGATTATTGTTGCTTCCCGCGCACCGCAGGCCTTGACCGCGTCCGTAAGCGCGCGCTGCTCAAGCTCCGTTGCGCACAGCGGCAGGCATATCGTCAGCCTTGCCCCCGCCGCGCCGCGCCTGCGCCCGAATGCCTTTATGAAAAAGTCTCCCAGCATATCGCCCACGGCAGATATGTCCGCAATAACGCCGTCCTTCATGGGGTATATTATGTTCACCCCGCCCGGCGTGCGGCCGTAAAGCCGTTCCGCATCCGCCCCGCTTGAAATTATGCCGCGCTCGCGTTGCGCTTCGGTGTATACCGCGGCCGCCGTGGGTTCGTTCAGCACTATTCCGCGCCCCTCTATCGCCACAACCGTATTCACCGTGCCAAGATCTATCGCCGCCGCGCGGCCGAACAATGCACCCGCCGAAAAAAACATATACTCCCCTCCTGATAACCGCTTTGGGTTTATTTATGGAAGGGAGTATTGCCGCTAATTTTTCGGTATATACATATATGCTTTTTATTTATTCATATCCGCGGTATATTCGGCGCTTTTGGCGGTCAGCTCCACCCATGCCGGGCGGAAGCCTGCGCGTATGGCATTGCGGGCGGACGCCACGTTGCTCCATGCGCAGCAATAGAACGGCACCTTCCCACGCGCCATTATCTCCGCCGCAAGGCGACCTGTCACAGCTGAAGCTATCCCGCGCCGCCTATATTCCGGCAGAACATCGACACCTATCTGCCACATGCTTTCGCAGTCCGTGCTGCACCCGGCAAGGCCTACAAGCTTTTCCCCATCGTATGCGCCTATGCCAAGCACGTCAAGCTCCTTTCGCTTTTCGCACAATGCGTTGCTCCATTGCGGCGTATACAGCGGCGCAAAATCCTCCGCCGTAAGCAGCTGCAGTTCATAGCCGCAGTCAATCATCCTTATTGCATCCGTATCGCAAAGCCAGTATTCCGCCATGAAGCATGCGCTCATGCCGCGCCGCTCAAGCGCGGACTGCAAAACGAGCATGTTCGGCGTTTCAAAGCAATGCTCAGGCGCGTATTTCTCAATATACGCCTCTGCGTCGGCATATATCTCTTCGTTTACTGATGCAACTATGCCGCTGCCGTAGCTTACAAGCTGGCAATAAAACGGCAGCGAAAGATATTTCCTTGCGCCCTCCGCCGCCCTTGATATAACGGCTTTGCTTTTCCCTCTTGTCAGGTCGTCAACGGTGCAGTTTAGTTCAAGCGCGGATTGCTTCAGCGCCGTACAGAGCATTTCTTTGTTCGTCATGCGTGCCTCCGTATGCTTATATCATTGTTATATTATAGCATCCCTCAGCCGCCGTGCATACGCCACTTTACAAGCTTTTTCTCCATATATGCCACGCCGTAATACATAAGCGCCGCAAGCAGGCACAGCACCACTATGCTCGCCATAACAAGATCCAGCTTGAATACCTGCCCTCCGTAGACTATAAGATAGCCAAGGCCGGCCTTGGACACAAGGTATTCACCGACTATAACGCCCACCCAGCTCATGCCCACGCTTATCTTCAGCGCGTTCATAATAGTCGGCAGCGACGCGGGCAGCACCACCATTGTGAATATTTGCAGCTTGCTTGCGCCAAGCGTTTTCATGAGCAGCTGCTTTTCGCCCGTTATTTCGTTAAAGCCCGCCAGCACGCTCATTATCGTCACCACAAAGGATATAAGCAGCGCCATTACTATTATGCTCGTTATGCCCGCGCCGAACCACACTATCAGTATCGGCCCCAGCGCGATTTTAGGCAGCGCGTTTAATACCACAAGATAAGGATCCAGCACGCGGTTGAGCGCCGGGCTCCACCAAAGCGCAACGGCTATCAGCGTGCCCGCCGCCGTGCCCAGCACAAAGCCCAGCACCGTTTCATAAAGCGTTACGCCTATGTGCAAAAACAGTTCCCCGCCGGCATACAGCCGCGCTATCGTTTCCGCCACCCTTACCGGGGAGCTGCCTATAAACGGATCTATTATCCCCACGCGGGCAAAAAGCTCCCACAGCGCAATGAATACTATCAATATAAGCCAGCGCGCAAGCTTTATGCCCCGGCGGGAGCGGTTCAGCCGCGCAATATATTGCCTGTGTTCCGCCGAAAAGGCCGCGTCATTTTGCTTCGTCATGGTCCAGTTCCCCCCATATGGCGTTAAAAAAATCCTTGAAGTTTGCCGCGTTGCGCCGTTCAAGCGGGCTTTTTCCGCTAAGGTCGATTATGTGCTCCGCCTTCACCCCCGTTGGCCGCGCGCTGAAAACAAGCACCCTGTCGCCCATTGATATTGCTTCGGAAATATCGTGCGTAACAAGTATCACCGTTTTGCCCTCGCGCTTCAATATATCGTGCATTTCGTCGCAAAGCATGAGCCGCGTTTGGAAATCGAGCGCGGAAAACGGCTCGTCTAACAGCAGCAGCTCCGGCCGCGTTGCAAGGGTGCGTATCAGCGCCACCTTTTGCCGCATGCCGCCGGAAAGCTGAGAAGGGTATTTCCCGGCAAACTCGCCGAGTCCGTATGTTTTAAGCAGCTCCAGCGCATAGCTGCGGGATTCTTCGTTCAGATTGCCCTGCACCTCAAGCCCCAGCAATATGTTCCCTTCCACCGTGCGCCAGTCCAGCAGATGGTCCTGCTGCAGCATATAGCCCGGCCTGCCGCCCTCTATGCGCACACTGCCCCCGCTCGGCACGGCAATGCCCGCAGCTATGCTCAACACGCTTGTTTTTCCGCAGCCGCTCGGCCCTACTATAGACACGAACTCGCCCTTCTTCACCCCGAAGTCAAGACCCCTTATCGCCGGCGTTTCGCCCTGCGCATCGTGATAATTAAGGCTTACCCCGTTAAATTCAACTATATATTCATTATCGCCGTTCATAATGGCCTCCATATCGTTATATCATCACCTTATTCCGTAACGGCGCCTTGTGTGCGGCAAAAAATAAGGCGGCAGGCCGTGTGTCATGCCATGCCGCGAAAGCGTATTATACTATATAAGGAGGGATATATATGTTACAGCGAAGGCCCGCAACAGTATATGTAAAAAAGCAATGCGTGAAGCGTAAATCAATACGCTGCGCAATGCTTTTCGTGCTTATTATGATATTGCTGCTGTGCTGCGGGGTCAACTTTCTGCTTGCGCTGCTGCTCAGCGGCGCAACGGTGATAACCATACGCATACTTGTGCTGCCGTGATGCTCAGCCGAGCAGTTTACCTGCCCATTCGTCCATGCTTATGGTGTATTCCCCCGTTTGGTACAGCGTTGCTTTTATTACTCTGCTGCCTTTTTGCAGTATTACCGTGGGCATATGCACCTCGTCACAATACGCAGCCTGCATGTCCGCGCCCACATCGGCTAACTCTATCGGCGTATAATGCCTTTTCAGCCTTGCGTTGAGCAGCAGCTCCTCCGCCGTGGCGCGGGCAAGCCGGGGCGACACGGTTTCATAATAATCTATCAGCAGCCCGCCGGAAAAGGCTTTGCCGCCGCTCACCGTTACGGCCGCATATTCGCGGAAGTCTATCACCACCGGCGCAAGTATGTCGCTTCGCACCTGTATGCCGTCCGTCACAGGAAACCCCATCCGCTCATATTTGCCCGGCACAATGTCCGCAATGGTGGCAAATGGCAATTCGCCCGCGTATTCTTCAAGCGGTATACGGCCTTTATCCGCCTCGCTCCAGCGCGCAATGAACAGACATACCGTTGCCGCCGCCAGCACCGCTAACACTATGCGCGGGGCAATATAGCGCGCGCTGCTGCGCTTAACGCGGCGCACTATGCTCTCCCCCGCTTCAAGCCGCTTCTTTATGCGGCTGAGATATATAAGCCGCGCTATGCTGCCCGCTATCCACCATATGTCTATTATAAACGCAAGCAGCATAACGTCCGTGCCGACGGTGAACATGGTTGGCAGCAGCAAGCCGTCAAGCTTCAGCACGGGATATATCAGCAGCCAGAAGCACAACACCAAAACGCTGTCTATTTGGCTGCGCACAATGCGCCTGGCGGCTATCGATTGCAGCGCCGCGTCCGTATTCAGCTCCGGCGCCGCTGCGTCATATGTGCGGAAAATATGGAATGCGCCTATCGAATCCACATATTCCCAGCCAAGTTCATTGCATAGCTCTATCTGCTCATCGGTCGGCCTGCCGTTATCGCCATCCATAATGGGGCTTCGCTTTTCCTTCACGTCCATGCGGTAGCGCGCCTCCCGCGGTTCGCCACGTTCAAAGGCAGCAAAGTACGCAAATATGCCGTCCTTTTTAAGGTGCAGCCCTTTTGCAGCCATTTCCTCAAAGTAGCTTTGCAGCCCTTCTATATCGTAATCCGCGCAGGGTATCAGCCTTACTGCGCCCTTTTTACTGCTTTTCATAGAACAATTCCTCCGTCCTTGCGTCCTCCGCCATGGTTTCAAGCCGCCTCAGCTCCGCGCGGTATGCCCCGCGTCCCTTTTCGGTTATGCGATATGTGCGCTTTCGGCCTTCAACCTCAGTTTCTTCTATATAGCCTTCGCTTTCGAACTTTGCAAGCACCGTATACAGCGTTGCCGGGCCAATGCTTATGCGCCCCGCCGTTTTGTCGCTTACGAAGCGCACCGCTTCTATGCCGCACATTGGCCGCCGCATCAGCGCCATAAGCACATAGAACATCGATTCCGTAAGGCTTTCCATTGCCTTTTTCGGCATTTTCATTCTCCTTCGCATCAATATCGTTAATCGATATCATGTAACGATATTATAGTGTAATCAAAAGCCCCTGTCAAGGGGCATGGTGTTTATCTGTGCGCAAGCAGCATAAGCGCGCGTATCAGCGCATCCTCCGCCTTAGCTTGGCCCGTAAGCTGCATTGTGGTCACGCGGCTTAGCGCCTCCGCCGCGTCGGTAAGCGCGGCTATCTGCGCAGATGTCAGCCGCTTTGCGCTGTCGCTAACGCGCCATGCATAGCCCGAACTTACGCCAAGGCGGCGCGTTATCTCATCCTTGCCTATGCGCTTATCTATCAGCTGCCTTGCCTGAAGCGTAAGCTTTGCCTTGTCCCGCAGACGTTCGGCTATCATCAGCGGCTTTTCGCCGTTTTCCATCAGCCCGTTCAGCGTGCGCAGCCCGTCCGTCGCGCGGTTGGCAATGAATTGATCCAGCACCTCGAAAACAACGTAGTCAAGGTCCCTTGTGACTATTTTGGCTATTATTTCCCGGGTTATCTCGTTGCCGGCTCCCGCATAGGCCGCTGCCTTGTCAAGCTCGTTATAAAGCGCGGCGCAGTCCGTTCCCGCAAGCGATACGAAGAACGCCGCCTCCTGCTCTGTTATTGGCGCATCTATCGCCTTTGCCCGTTTCTGCACGTATCGCCGCGCCTCAATCTCGTTCAGCGGGGCAAAATCAACGCTGCGGCCAAGCTTTGCCATAGCCTTCACGAATGCGCTGCGCCCGTCCGCCTTTCCCTTTATATAGAATAACAAAACCGTGCTTTCGGGCACCTTTTCGGCGTATGCGGCAAGACGGGCCGCGTCGTCGTCCTTTGGCATTGCGCGGCACAGCACCACGCGCCTTTCCGCCATGAACGGCAGCGTTTCCGCCGCGGCTATAACGGCAGTTGCCTGCGCGGTTTCCAATATGTCCACGTTAAGGTCCCGCATTGCGGGGTCGATAAGCTTCAGCGCGGAGGATACGGCGTTTTCCTTCAAAAACTCCTCCTCGCCATGCAAAAGATATGCCCCACTCAACGCGCCCTTGCCGGCGGCTATCATAAAATCATTGCGTTCCATGTTTTCTATTATAGCCAATAAAGCGCGGCGGTTCAAGCAAGAATGACACTCAGCGTGCCAAGCGCAAGCAGCACGCAGCCATAAAAAAGCTTTTTATTTCTGTCCATAAGGCAATATTTTGAAAGCACTATAAGCGCCGCAAAATACAGCGCGCATGTAAGCCCGTTAAAGCCGCTCAGCTTTATCTGCGCATACGGGAGCGAAGCAATGGCCGCGCTGATGCTTTCGCTCGCGCCCAGCATCAGCCGCGCGGGTATTGCCAAAAGCGCGCCGAGCGGCGCCGATATATACGAAAGCACAAGCGCGATAAGCCCTATCGGCAGCGCAAGCGTTATAAGCGGCACAATGAATATGTTTGCAATTATTGAATACGTGCTGAATTCTCCGAAGAACATCACCGTGAACGGCAGCGTACCAAGCGTTGCGGCAACGGTAGTGCCTACGGGTGCAAGCACGCGGGGCAGGCGGCGCATTATGGGCGCATACAGCATGGCTATCCCGGCCACGGCGGCAAAGGAAAGACAGAAGCCCGCCGAATAAATGCTGAGCGGCTCTGCGCACACGATTATTATAAATGCGAGCGAAAGCGCGGACGCGGTATCGTTCCGCCTTAGGCAAAGCGGAGCAAGCACAATGCACATGAACATTATTGCCGCGCGCATAAGGCTTGCGGGGAAGCCCGCCACGGCGCAGTATATGCCGAGGAACGCAAACACGAACGCGGCCCGCAGCCTTGGGCGGTTAGGCGGAATGCAGCGAAGCAAAACAAGCGTAAGTGCGGACACATGCAGCCCGCTCAGCGCCAGCGTGTGCGATACTCCGCTTGCGCGGAACGCATACCGCTGAAAATACATAAGCGTGCTCCTGTCCCCCAGCAATATTGCCCGCGCGAGAGGCGAAGCTTCGGCAAAAAGCGCATCGCACCGCGCATACAGGCTTTCAACCGTTGGCATAAGCGCTGTCGGCGTATGATTGCGCGAAAAGCAGGCGTTTTCGATAATTTCGCTCACTTCTTCGCGCGCAAGGAATGCGTAGCCTGCCACGCGCAGCAGCCCCGCCGCGGCGCACACAAGCATTACCGCTGCCGCGCGCTGCTTTTTCGCATGCATAATATATGCCGCAATAAGCAAAAGGAGCGCCGCCAATAAGGCGCGCGCTCCACTTATGTGCATACCTATCGCCACCCCCGCGCCAAGGCCGAACGCCGCGCACACGAGTGGGCGAAAATTGAATGGATATTTTGCCGCGTTACGGCATTGCATGGCAGCTCCTTACTTAGAAGGAAGCTATTTCATCGGCCGCCTTGTTGGCAACGGCCTCGATTTCAACCAGACCGCCCGCGGGAAGCGCGGCAACCTGCACGCAGCTCCTTGCAGGATAGTTGGGGCCGAAGAACTCGGCATATATGGCGTTTACCTTGCCAAAGTCCGCCAGGTCAACCATGAATACGGTGGTCTTGAGCACATCGTCCATGGAAGCATTCGCGCTGTCAAGCACGTTTTTCAGGTTGGTAAAAGCCTGCCTGGCCTGCGCCTCCACGCCTTCGCAAAGCTTGCCGGTGGCGGGGTCTATGCCAAGCTGACCGGAGGTGAATATGAAGCCTTCCATCTCTATCGCATGGCAATAGGGGCCTATGGCGGCGGGTGCATTGGCGGCGTTTATCTGCTGTTTCATTGCTGTATATCTCCTTTTTATTTTATATTTATAGGTTTATGGTAACATTGCTTTTCTCAAGTGTCAAGCCGATATCGCGGTTCCACATTATGTAGGCCGCCTCTCCCGTGTCCGTATAATAGCCCTTTCTTACGCCCGCCTTTTCAAAGTCCAGCTGGGCATAAAGCGCCTGCGCGCCAAGGTTGTTCTCTCTTACCTCAAGCGTCATCTCCGTTGCGTCAAAAAGCCGCGCCGTGCGCATCATGCAAAGCATAACCCGCTTGGCTATGCCCTGCCGCCTGAACGCCGGATCGACCGCAACGTTTGTTATGTGCGCCTCTTCGTATATTATCCACATGCCCGCATAGGCCACCACGCGGCCGTCCCGCTCCAGCACAAGATAATGCGCAATTTTATTCTTCAGTTCCCCCGCAAGCGAATCACGCGACCACGGCGTGCGGAAACAGGTTTTTTCAAGCTCGTATACCCTGTCTATATCCATCGCCTGCATCGGGCGGACAATATCGCTCATTTTTGCTGCTCCTTCGCTTTATACATGCGCTCCGCCTGCGTTGGTCTAAGGTACAGCGGGCGCGCTTCTTCGCATGTTTCGCCGCGTTCAAGCTTGCCATCGGCGCACTTTGCCAGCATATCCGCCGTAAGCATATGCTTTTCTTCCGCAGCGAATGCGGCGTTCGGCAGTGCAGCGGCTATCGCATCATGGTATGTCCTTGCTCCGTCTCCCGTAAATACGGTGTTTGGTGGCAATTCGGCAATAAGCTCGCTCACTACCACGGCCTTCGGCGCAATGATCTCTTTCCCGTTTTCATAAAGCGCGGCGTAACCGTTGCCGTTGCGGGCGTCTATCAGCGCGCATACGGGCCGCTCCGTGTCAATGGCATCCGCAAGCGCGCGCAGCGAGCTTACCTCTATCACCGGCAGCTTGAGCGCATATGCCATTGCGTTGGCTATGCATACGCCTATGCGCACACCCGTAAAAGACCCCGGGCCAACGTCCGCGCATACTGCGTCCATATCGCAAAGCTTTATTTCGTCATCAAAAAGCCCGTCTATCAGCGGCATTATGGTTTCCGAATGGGTAAGGCCGTTGTCGCTCAGCTTGGATCGGACTACCTCCCCGCCGCGGCATACCGCCGCGCCCGCCGCACGGCCGGACGTGGATATGAGCAATATATTCTTCATGCCAATCCCTCCGTAAGCTTTTCATGCGCCGCGCCGCTCGCAGCAATGCGCATGGAGCGCGGTTCTTCGCCGCTGCCCTGAATGTGTATCTCAAGCCTGTCGCACGGCAGGGCATCCTCAACGTTTTCGCACCATTCCATTATTATCGCGCCGCCGCGGGCCATGTATTCGTCAAAGCCTATGGCGTAAAGCTCGTCCGCATCGCCAAGCCTGTACGCATCGAAATGGAAAAGCGGTATGCGCCCCGCGTATTCGCGCACTATCGTGAACGTGGGGCTCAATATGCCGCGTATGCCAAGGGCTGCGGCAATGCTCCGCGTGAGCGTTGTTTTGCCCGCGCCAAGGCCGCCGTACAGCGCGATGAACGCGCCCGGGAACAGCCCCTCGCCAAGCTTTTCGCCTATGCGTGCGGTGTCCTGCTCACTAAGCCCCTTCAGCTCAAGCTCCTTCATATCAATCAAACATTCCTTTTGCAATGCATTCGTTGCGGAAGTCCATAAGCCTGTCCTCCGCTATGGCCTGCCTTACGCCAGCCATAAGCCGCTGCGAGAAGCGTATGTTATGCATGGTTATAAGCTGCGCGGCCAGTATCTCCTTGCATTTTACAAGGTGGCGTATATATGCCCGCGTGAAGCCGTTTGAGCAGGCATAGCAGTCGCACCCTTCTTCTATAACGGAAAAATCATGCTCGAACGTTGCATTCCTTAGCATCTTTTTGCCATTTGACGTAAGCGCAAGGCCGTTTCTGGCTATGCGCGTCTGCAATACGCAATCGAACATATCCACCCCGCGGATAGCCCCTTCAACAAGGCAGTCCGGGCTTCCCACGCCCATAAGATAGCGCGGCTTATCCTTGGGCATATACGGGGCTATTTCCTCAAGCATTTCATACATAAGCGGCTTTGGTTCGCCGACGGAAAGCCCACCTATGCCGTAGCCCGGGAAATCCATATCCGCAAGTGTTTTCGCGCTTTCTATCCTAAGGTGCTTATATGTTCCGCCCTGCACTATGCCGAACAGCGCCTGATCCTCCCGCGTATGCGCCTTTTTGCAGCGCTCCGCCCAGCGGTGCGTGCGGTTCATTGCGGCGCGGGCATAGCTTTCCTCGCTTGGCCACGGCGCGCATTCGTCAAAAGCCATCGCTATGTCCGCGCCCAGCGCTTCTTCTATTTCCATAACCTTTTCAGGCGTGAAGAAATGCTTTTTGCCATCTATCAGCGAACGGAACTCTACCCCGTCCTCCTTTATTTTGTTGGCAACCGCAAGGCTGAATACCTGGAATCCGCCGGAGTCGGTCAATATGGGCTTATCCCAGCGCATGAACGTATGCAGGCCGCCCGCCTCGCGCACAAGCTCGTGCCCGGGGCGCTCAAACAAATGGTATGTATTGGCAAGGCATATCTCGCTGCCCGTGTCCGCAAGGTCCCGCGGGGTCATTGCCTTAACGGTGGCCTGCGTACCCACGGGCATATAGCAGGGCGTGTTTATAACGCCGTGCGGCGTATGCAGCCGCCCCAGCCGCGCGCCCGTCTGCGCGCAGGTATGTATAAGTTCAAAACGGAATTGGTTCATCTTTCCTCCTATGTGGTCGTGGGCAGTCAAATAAGCTTTTCCCACGCCCGCTTTGTGTATATCACGCGGATTATGTTCACGGTGTGTTCCGCGCGGTTCACGGCATAAAAAACGCAGTAATTATCCACGAGCAATGTCCGTATGCCGCAAAGCGCCAAGTATGTATCAGCCACGAGCGGATGCCTTTCAGGCATTGTTTCAAGCGATTTTACGGCCGTTTTCAGCCTGCCAATAAGCTTTGCGGCCGTTTCCGGTTCAAGCAGCGTATTGGCTATGTAGTCCGCTATGCCCCCAATGTCCTCTGCAGCTGCGGCGGACATCATGACGGAATAATTATCCATCTTTGCCCTGCCCAAGCTTTTGCTCTATCCGTGCGAAAGCATCGTCCGCATTCTGCACGCGGCCCTGTTCAACGTCGTTAATTCCCTTTTCCATAAGTGAATACAACTCAAACCTGCCCACGAGCCGTTCATAGGTTTCTATGCTCATCACGGCCAGATCGCCCGTGCCGTTCTTTGTAATGTATACGGGCTCATTATACTTATGGCAAAATTCCGATATTTCATTGTACCCATTCCTAAGATCGGAACTCGGTCTTATAGCCGGCAATGCCATCACCTCCGCAATTATTATATCAATATTTTATGCAAATATTGATATACTGTCAACCTCACAGGAACAGGCAGCAATCGCCGAAGCTGAAGAAGCGGTAGCGTTCCTCTACGGCATGGGCGTATATGGCCATTACTTCCTCTCGCGAGCAAAGGGCGCTCACAAGCATAAGCAGCGTTGATTCGGGCAGATGGAAATTGGTTATCAGCCCGTCCACGGCCTTAAAGCGATAGCCCGGCGTTATGAATATGTCCGTATAGCCGCTTTTGGCGTGAACAACACCGTTTTCATCGGCCACGCTTTCAAGCGTGCGGCAGGACGTTGTGCCGACGGCTATTATCCTGCCCCCGTTTTGGCGGGCGCGGTTTATCCTTTGGGCCGATTCTTCGCTCATTTCATAATATTCGCTGTGCATATGGTGTTCTTCCACGTTTTCTGCCGATACCGGACGGAACGTGCCAAGGCCAACGTGCAGCAGCACATCCGCTATCTCAATGCCCATATCCTGCACCTTTTTGAGCAGCTCCTCCGTAAAGTGCAGCCCCGCGGTTGGTGCGGCGGCGGAGCCGTTCTGCTTGGCATAAACGGTTTGGTAGCGCTCCTTATCGTCCAGCCGCTCGGTTATGTATGGCGGCAGCGGCGTTTCCCCGCAGCGGTCAAGCACCTCTTCAAGTATGCCATCATAATGCAGGTATACTATCCTGCCGCCCGCGTCGGTCGGGGATTCAACCTCTATACTCAGTTCGTCCGTTACCTTATATATAAGGCCGGGCTTTGCGCGCTTGCCCGGGCGAACCAGCGCCTCGTAACGGTGGTCGTCCAGCCTTTTGAGCAGCAAAAACTCCATCAGCCCGCCTGTATCCTCCCTGTGCGCATAAAGGCGCGCGGGTATAACGCGGGTGGTGTTGCGCACCAGTATGTCCCCCGGCCTTAAATGGGTAAGGATATCGGTAAATATCTCGTCATGCATCTGCTTATTCTTCATATCGTAATAAAGCATGCGCGCGGCGCTGCGGTCCTTTATGGGCGTCTGCGCTATCAGCTCATGCGGCAGATCATAGTAAAAATCACTCGTTTTCAAATGCGTTGCCTCCAAACATTCGGGCGTATTCGCTCCGTACGCCTTAGGGTATTATATTTGAAAGAGCCATGCAATGCAATACGGATAGCCCTATTAACAAAATGTTAAATATTATATTAACGGCTTGACTTGGGGCAAAATAAACGATAGCATATCCGTATTGGCTCAATGCGGCAAAAACCGCGCGGGCGTTTACATAAGGAGTACACGATGAACGGAATCGTTTATACATATATCAGGATTTTTTTCGCAATGCTTATATGCGCCGCAATGCTGCTTTGCTTATGCGGCTGCGCGCTGAATAACGATAATGACGGCGACATGATAGAGGTTCCAAAGCCAACCCCGCGGCCTACGCCCACGTTCGTGCCGACCGTGGAGCCTTCGCCCACGCCGGAGCAGACGGCTGCCGCCACGCCCGAAGTCACGGGCGCGATATTGCCGGGCGAAACGGATAACCCGCTAAGCGAAGAAAAGTTGGTCGCATTAACGTTTGACGACGGGCCGTATGGCGATGTTACAAACCGCATACTGGACGTTGTTGAGCAATACGCCGAATATGGTGTACACGTCACTTTCTTCGCGCTCGGCTCACAGGCGGAGAAATTCCCCAATACCGTTAAGCGCGCGGCGGATCTTGGCTGCGAGGTGGCGAACCACACATACAGCCATAAGAACCTTACCAAGATATCAGAGGATGAACGGACAAGCCAGGTTGAGGACACCGCCGACATTATAGAAAGCATAACAGGCACGCGCTCTAAGCTGGTGCGCCCGCCATACGGCGCGAAGAACGACGACGTGCGCGCAACGGTGAAATACCCGCTGATACTTTGGAGCATAGATACGCTGGACTGGAAAACGCGGGACACGGACAGTACCGTTGCGGAGGCGTTGAAGGCCGTTGACGGGGACATAGTGCTTATGCACGACGTCAGGGATGATACCGCGGCCGCCGCGGAGCAGATAATTCCCGCCCTTGTGGAGCAGGGATACAAGCTGGTAACGGTGAGCGAAATGTTTGAAGCAAAGGGTATTGCCCTTGAAAACGGCAAAGCATACAGAAAGGCGAGGTAAAGCGCATGAAAACGCTGCTGATAACCGCATTTGAACCCTTCGGCGGGGAGAGCGAGAACCCTTCCGCATTGGCGCTGGAGCTTCTTCCCGAAACGATAGGCGGTATACGCCTTGAAAAGCGGCTGCTTGAGGTCACGTTCCTCGGCGCAAAGGACGCCGTGTGCCGCTATGTTGACGAGATAAAGCCCGATTATGCCATATGCCTCGGGCAGGCCGGCGGCAGGTTCGCCATAACGCCGGAGCGCGTTGCGATAAACGTTATGGATGCGCGCATAGCGGACAACGCCGGCTATAAGCCGGAGGATGAGCCGGTTGTAACGGGCGGAGCCAATGCGCATTTTGCAACGCTGCCCATAAAGCGCATGGTGAGCGCAATGGAGCGCGCTAACGTTGCCGCGGCGGTATCAAACAGCGCGGGCACATATGTATGCAACAGCACGATGTATGCCCTGCTCGACCATATTGCCGCGAACAACATACCTATACAGGCCGGTTTCATACACGTTCCCTATATCCCGAGCCAAGTTGCCGATAAGCCGAACATGCCCAGTATGCCGCTTGAGGATATGGTCAGGGGTTTAACGGCGGCAATAGAATGCATTGATGAATGAACAAATGCAACGGGGGATGCTTAAAAGCATCCTCTTTCTTATACGCCGCGTTTTATGATATAATTATATAAAGCTGTGCTATGAGGAGAAAACATGGAATACTTTTCAACGGGAGTTACTAAGGACAAGCTGATGGTGCTTCACGGGCTGAAGGCGCTCGGCATGCAGCCCACCAAGGAGCAGCTTTCGGACTTTTTCGGCATATATGATCTGCTTGGGTATTTCGCGGTGCAGAACGCCGCGTATGAGCTGGAGGAGGAAGGGCTTATAAGCGCCGTGCCGCGCCCATATGGGCAGGCGTATTTCGTCACGCCGCAGGGTGAGCAGACGCTCGATATGTTCGCCGTGCGGCTGCCCGGGTCGCTGAGGGACAAGATCGCCGCACGCGCCGCGGAATACGCGCCCGTATTGATACGCCGCACGCGCTTTGCCACCAAAATAGAGCGCGACAGCGCGAGCGAGACTGCCCGCAGGGTAACACTGAGGGCTATGGAGCCGCACGGCGATTTGGTCAAAATAGAGCTGCTGCTGCCTGATGAGGCCACGGCCCGCCATGCGTGCGACGTTTGGGAAGAACGCAGCCAGGCCGTGTTCAGCGCGATATATTCCGAGCTTACCCGCGAATAATCAAACGAACTTGAGCAGGCGCTGAATGTTTTCCTGCTCGTTCCTGCGGGCGCGCTTGCATAAGCACATTGCCTTTGCATCCGCGCGGACGCATTCGTTTTCCGCCCGGGCAATGTTTATAAGGCTCATCGCGCAGCCCTGCACCAGCATTTCGGATAAGTGCGAAGGCGTGCTGTCTATTGCCGTGTTCAGCGCAAGGCCTATCAGCATGGGCTTCTTCTGCCGCGGGCTTGCGCCCGAATCGTGCCGGCCAAGCTCCCTTATTATCTCCTGCGCATCGTTATACAGCTCGTGATAGTTCGCGAACATGTCCGCCATAACGCTGCAAAACGATGCGTCGCGGCAGCGCTTTATAAGCCGGCTGAGCGCAAGCTTGCCCATGTCCGCACTGTCGCTTATTTCGCGGCATATTTTCGCCGTGTCGTTCATAATGTCACCTCTTTTCGGTTTTTGATTAGTTTTACCGGTAAAAAAGTTAAATATCCGCGCTTGACTTGTCCAGAATAAACCATTGTATTATAATATAAAATTGGTTAATATTGATTTTATTCTGCGCTGCGGCGCACTTGGAGGGAATATGTCTAAAGACTATACCGTAAGCGATATTAAGGTAATGGAGGGGCTGGAGGCCGTGCGTATGCGCCCCGGCATGTACATCGGCTCCACCGGTGCGCGCGGGCTGCACCACATGCTTTGGGAAATTGTTGACAACGCCGTGGACGAAGCCGCCAACGGCTTTGCGGACACGATAAACGTTACATTGAATAAGGATAATTCCGTAACCGTTGAGGATAACGGCCGCGGCATACCCGTTGGCATACATGAAAAGCTGGGCGTGAGCGGCGTTGAGGTTGTATATACCCAGCTGCACGCCGGCGGCAAATTCGATAACGATGCATACGGCTTCTCCGGCGGTCTGCACGGCGTTGGCGCAAGCGTTGTAAACGCGCTGAGCGAGTACGTCATAGTTGAGGTCGCTACCGAGGGCAAAAGCTATATTCAGAGGTTCCATAGCTATGTTGATGCGGACGGCGTAACCCATTCCGGCATACCGGAAGGCCCGCTTCAGGAGACCGGCCGCACAAGGAAGCGCGGCACAAAGGTCACATTCCTGCCGGACAGGCGCGTTTTTGAAACGCTGGACATGAACTTTGAAATAATATCAAAGCGGCTCAGGGAGCTTGCCTACCTTAACCGCGGCGTTCGCTTTACGCTTACGGACGAACGCACCCGCGGGGACAAAAAGGAACGCGAATATTGCTTCGAGGGCGGTCTTTCGGACTTTGTAAAATATCTCAATGCGGACAAGACTCCGCTTTACCCCGAACCCATACACATAAGCGGAACGAAGGACGGCATAGTTGTGGAGCTTGCCATGCAGCATAACGACGGCTACACGGAAAGCATGTTTTCCTACGTGAACAACATACCCACCACCGAAGGCGGCACGCACGAAACGGGCTTCAAAAGCGCGCTTACGAAGATAATGAATGATTACTGCCGCAAAAGCGGCCTGCTGAAGGAGAAGGACGCTTCATTGAGCGGCGAGGACTTCCGCGAAGGGCTTACGGTGGTGCTTGCGCTGAAGATGCACTCTGTGCAGTTTGAAGGGCAGACCAAAACGCGCCTTGGCAACACGGAAGCCAAGCCCGCGGTGGAGTTCGTTATGAACGAATTTCTAACGCCATTCCTTGAGGACTTGAAGAATAGCGAAACGGCCTCACTTATGGCGGACAAGGCCATTAAGGCGGCAAAGGTGCGCGAATCCGCCCGCAAGGCAAAATCCATGGCGCGGGAAAAAAACAAGCTGGATAACGCTCCGCTCGTGGGCAAGCTTTCAAGCTGCACGGGCAGGGATTATAAGATAAACGAGCTTTTCATAGTTGAGGGAGACAGCGCAGGCGGAAGCGCCAAGCAAGGGCGCGACAGGCGCTTCCAGGCGATATTGCCGCTTAGAGGCAAGCCGCTAAACGTTGAAAAGAAGCGCATAGACCAGGTGCTGCAAAACGAGGAGTTCCGCTCCATAATAACCGCGATAGGCACCGGCATAGGCGAGGATTTTGACATATCCGGCCTGAAGTACGACAAGATAATAATACTTTCCGATGCCGATCAGGACGGCGCGCATATTCGGGCCATATTGCTCACCTTCTTCTATCGCTATATGAAGGAGCTTATTACGGAAGGCCATGTATACATGGGCCAGCCGCCGCTTTATAAGCTGCAAAAGGGCACGAACGTGCAGTATCTTTACGATGATGCGGCGCTGAACAAGGCGCTTAAAGCAATAGGCAAGGGATACAGTCTGCAGCGCTACAAGGGCCTTGGCGAGATGAACCCGGAACAGCTTTGGGACACCACCATGAACCCCGAAAACCGCACGCTTGTGCGCGTGAACATAGAGGATACGGCGGACGTTGAGCACCTTGTTACCCTGCTGATGGGCGACAAGGTTGGCCCGCGCAAGGAATACATAAGCGAATACGCCAATTTCAACAAGACAGACGCCTTTGAAGAAAAGGCGGAAAAGGCGCAGCGCAATAACGCAGAAGGGAGCGCTAAGGTAAATGGCTAAAAAGGACGAAAGGCCGCCAATTGCGACGGACAAGAACATACTGACAAAGAGCATGGACGACGTTATGCACGAATCCATGCTGCCCTATGCCGAGCATGTAATACTGGAACGCGCCCTGCCCCGCGTTGAGGACGGGCTGAAGCCCGTGCAGCGCAGAATACTTTACACAATGCTCGGCCTTGGCAACACGCCCGATAAGCCGCACAGGAAAAGCGCGCGTATAGTGGGCGACTGCCTGGGTAAATATCACCCGCACGGGGACTTCAGCGTATATGACGCAATGGTGCGCATGGCGCAGGATTTCAATATGCGCGCGCCGCTTGTGGACGGGCACGGCAACTTCGGCAGCATAGACGGCGACAGCGCCGCCGCAATGCGCTATACCGAGGCAAGGATGACGCCGCTTGCGCTTGAGCTGCTGCGCGACATAGATAAGGACACGGTAAAGTTCAGCCTTAACTTTGACGATACGGAAAAGGAGCCGGACGTGCTGCCCGGCCGCTTCCCGAACCTGCTTGTAAACGGCGCTAACGGCATAGCCGTGGGCCTTGCAACGGCCATACCTCCGCATAACTTTGCGGAGACTATAGATGCCGTTATTGCGCAGATGGAAAAGCCGGACATAAGCCTTGACGAGCTTATGCAAATAATCCCCTGCCCCGATTTCCCAACCGGCGGCTATATACTGGCAAGCGATGAAATACGCGCCGCCTACGAAACGGGCCGCGGCAAGCTTACCGTGCGCGCAAAGTGCCACATAGAGGAGCAGAAGAACGGCAAAAAGCTGATAGTGGCCACCGAAATGCCCTATCAGGTGAACAAAGCCCGCGCCCTTGAAGGCATACTGAAAATAACGCAGGAAAAGAAGGCCATGTTCGCCGGCGTAAGCGACATACGCGATGAATCCGACCGAATGGGCATGAGGGCCGTTATAGAGGTCAAAAAGGATGCGGACGCGGGAAAGATACTGCAATACCTTTATAAATATTCCGACCTTCAGGTGACCTTCGGCGTGAACATGGTCGCCATTGCCGAAGGCAAGCCGCAGCAGCTTGGGCTTAAGGATATGCTGCGCTATTACATTGCCCATCAGGAGGACGTTGTAACGCGGCGCACGCGCTTTGACCTGGACGCGGCAATGAAGCGGGAGCATATATTGAACGGCCTTTCCATAGCCGTGATGAATATAGACGAGGTAATAGCCATCATCCGCGCATCAAAAACGCCCAAAATCGCGCGCGAGGCATTGATGAAGCGCTTTGAGCTGACGGAGATTCAGGCGCAGGCCATTTTGGATTTGCGTCTGCAAAGGCTGACCAATCTTGAGCTGCTGGCTATCGAGAAGGAGCATAAGGACATACTTAAAACCATAAAGGAGCTCAACGCCATACTGGCCTCCCCGCAAAGGCTGCACCAGGTCATAAAGGGCGAGCTCGGCGAAATACGGGAAAAGTATTCTAAGCCCCGCATGACGGAGATTATAAACGCAGAGCCGGTAATAGAGGTGAACGAAGCGGAGATTGCCGCGGTGGACGTGAGCGTTGCAATAAGCGCGGACGGTAAGCTGAGGCGCGTACCCAGGCGGCAGCGGGACACGCTGAACACGGAAGCCGAGCGCGCAAGGTGGCTCTTCGATACGTCAACGGACAAGCGGATAAAGCTTTTCACCAACCTTGGCAGCCTTATAACGCTGAGCGTGGACGACATTGCGGAGACAAAGCCCGGTGCAAAGGCCGTGAACCTGAACACCATTGCCGCGCTTGAAAAGAACGAAAGGCTAATCGCCTGCTTTGACGCTATGGGCGAAGGCGATCTTTTCTTCTTCACCAAGCAGGGCAGCATAAAGCGCACAAAGGCCGCCGAATACATAACAAAAACAAAGAAGATTCAGGCTGCCGCGCTTAAAGACGGCGACGAAATAACAGGCATAGAGCCGGACGCGGGCGAGGGGCGCACGATACTGCTGATAACAAAGCAGGGCATGAGCATACGCTTTGAGCCGGACACGATACCCGAAATGGGCCGCGTGAGCAGCGGCGTTAAATGCATAAAGCTGGACGCGGGGGACGAGGTTGTATACTTCGGCCAGATAACGGACGAGGGCGAGATTTTGACCCTGACCGACCGCGGCTACGCCAAGCGCAGCTTTGTATTCGAATACGATATACAGGGCCGCAACGGCAAGGGCTTAAAGACATTCGATTTTAAGAAGAACGGCAGCAACGGCACCTGCATAGCAGCCGCTTTCCATGTTACAATGCCCTTCCCCTTCGCCGTGCGCCAGTTCCACGGGACCGAAACGCGGATAGACACGACTGAGCTTGTGCATATAGAGCCGCGCGCGGGCAAGGGCAGCATACTTGTTATGGCGCTGCTGGACGACGTGGTGACGGGAGCATACAGGCTGGATTCATAACCCGACGGGCGACGGCATATCCATATAGCATCATTACATGCTATGGAGAGTGGATATGGGCTACACGCGGGATGAAAACGGACTGTTTATGCGGGGCAGGCTTATAGAGCCGCTTACGGCGGAGCATGAGGCCTACGGCGAAACGCTGTATATCGGCAAAATAGAGATAATGCGCCTGAGCGGCACGGCGGACACGCTGCCCATAACCGTGCCGGGCAGGCTGATGCGGGATTTCCGCATAGGGGACACGATTGAGTTTAACGGGGAGCTGCGCTCCTACAACCGCCATGTGGACGGCGCGAACAGGCTGCTGCTGAGGCCGTTTGCGCGGCGCATAGAATGCTGCCGGGCGGACTGCGGCCATGTGAACAGCGTTATACTCACCGGCTGCATATGCCGCGAGACCGTGTTCCGCACAACCCCCTTCGGGCGGGAGATAACGGATATGCTCATCGCCGTGAACCGCGACTATAAAAAGGCGGACTACATACCCTGCATAGCGTGGGGCGGCGCGGCGCACGCAGCGAAGGAGCTTTGCATAGGCGCGCGGGTGCGCATAGAGGGCAGGCTGCAAAGCCGCCAATACACAAAGAACGAAAACGGCATAATGCTCGAAAAAACCGCGTATGAGCTATCCATTGCAAGGCTTGAGCGGCGATAGCGCGCGCATATGCCGCACGAACGGAGATGATACCAAATGTCCATGGACGGACTGAGCCTGTACAGCGCGATGAATGAACTGAACAAGCGCCTTGCGGGCGGAAAGATAGACAAAATTCAGCAGACCGATAAAGAGGAGCTGCTTTTGATGGTGCGCAGCCTTGGGCAGACATATAGGCTGCTTATAAACGCATCGGCTGCGGACAACCGCGTGCAGCTTACGGAGCTTAAAAAGCAGGCCCCGAGCGAAGCGCCAATGTTCTGCATGCTGCTTAGGAAGCGCATTGCCGGCGGCAAAATAGTGCGCTTTGAGCAGGAGCGGCTGGACAGGGTGCTTAAAATAAGCATAGAAACATACAACGACCTTGGCGACCTGAGCGTATTTGCCCTTTACTGCGAGCTGATGGGCAAGCATTCAAACATTATACTGGTGAATGAAAAGGGCGTTATAGTGGACGCGATAAAGCACGTTGGCCTTGGGATGAGCAGCGTGCGCTTCGTTATGCCGGGGCTTGAGTATTCCGCGCCCCCCGCGCAGGACAAGCAGGACCCGTCAAAGGCCTCTGCCGATGACTTTTCCATGGCTATGTGCATGGTTGGCATGAGCATTGCAAAGGCGCTGAGCAATGCGTTTTTCGGCCTATCCCCCGCCGTTGCGGCGCAGCTTGTTGCCCGATATACCGATAAAACGGAATGCACTCAGCTAAGCGAAGCGGAGCGGGAGGAGCTTGCGGAAAGGCTTGCCGCCTTCTATGCGGACATGGCGCATGGCAAGGAGAAGGCAAGCGCCGTGCTCAACGCCCTTGGCGAGACGGAGGCGGTGTATCCCTTCGCAATAGCTGGCGGCGGCATTAAGCTGTACGACAGCATTGGCGAGGCTTTGGACAGCCTTTATATAAACAGCGACAGGCGCGAATGGGCCAAGCGGCACGGCGCAAGCGCAAGAAAGGTTCTTCAAAACAACATTGAGCGCTGCGAAAAGAAGCTTGCCCTTTACGCGGATGCGCTCAACAGCGAGGAGCAGATGGAAAAATGCCGCCTTTACGGCGAGCTGCTCACGGCAAATCTGCATTCGCTCAAAAGCGGAACGGACACCGCGGCGGTGGATAACTATTATGCGGACCCAGTGGAGCACATAGCCATTCCGCTGGACAGGCAGCTTACGCCCGGGGAAAACGCGCAGCGGTATTATAAAAAATATCAAAAGCTGAAGGCCGCGCGGGACATAGCGATTGTTCAGCGGGAGCAAACACTGAGTGAACTGAACTACCTTGAAGGCCAGCTTGACAATTTGACCAAATGCACCGCGGAAAACGAGCTGAGCGAGCTTATAGAGGAGCTGAAGGAGCAGGGCTACATAAAGCGGGACAAGGGCGGCAGGAAGAAAATGAAGCTTGCCGCATCAAAGCCCATGCACTTCGTATCCTCCACGGGTGCGGACATATACGTTGGCAAAAACAACCGCCAGAACGACGAACTGACGCTGCGCTTCGCCTCGCCAAACGACATATGGATGCACACCAAGAACATACCCGGCAGCCATGTTATAGTCAAGGGCGCGAGCGAGCAGGACACCGCCACCATGACAGAAGCGGCGCTGCTTGCGGCGTATTACAGCCGCGCAAGGGGCAGCGAGAACGTTGCCGTTGACTACACGCCGCGAAAATACGTTAAAAAGCCCGCCGGTGCAAAGCCCGGCATGGTGATATACACAACCAACAAAACCGCCTACGTCACCCCGAGCGAGGAAGCCGTGGCAGGGCTGAAGGAACGGTAATGGGTTAAACCGTCACAGCGCAACTATGCTTGCCACGGCGCTGCCGTTTTCTATTTCGAGCTTGGCGAAGCTTCTGCGCCTGCCGCGGCGCGGCACGCTGGGGCTGCCGGGGCAGACTATCTGCACCCCGCCCGCGTACTCTATTTCCGAAACATGCGTATGCCCGTACAGGGCAACGGCACAGTCCAGCTCCTGCGCACGGAGCATCAGGCGGTAGCTGTTCAGCGCAATGGCATAGGCGTGGCCGTGCGTCATGAATATGCGCACCCCGCCAAGAGTTATCACCTGCTCCTCGGCAATGTCCCCCGCGTCGCAGTTGCCTTTAACGGTGTATACCGGCTTTCCGCTCATTTCCTTAAGCAGGTTCGCTTCGCGCTGCCCGTCGCCGAGGAACGCCCATGCATCGGCATTTGGCAGTGCTGCATACACGCGCTTCACCGCGTCCGTATCGCCGTGCGTGTCGCTCAATATTCCCAGTATCATGCCCGCTTCTCCGCCTCAAGCGCGGCCTTGAGCGCCTCCAGCGCCCTTTTGCGGTGACTTATGGCGTTTTTGTCCTCCGCGCTCATCTGCGCAAAGGAAAGCCCCGCGGGAGCATAGAAGAACAGCGGGTCGTATCCGAAGCCGTTCTCCCCCTGCGGAGCGTAAAGTATGCTGCCCTCCACCGCGCCGCGGCAAACCATCGGTTCCTTGCCGCGCCGTGCCAACGCAACCGCGCTCACGAAGCGCGCCGTGCGCTTTTCTTCGGGAACTAAGCGCATCATGTCCATAAGCTTTGCGTTGTTGGCTGCGTCGTCGTGGCCTTCCCCGGCGAAGCGCGCGCTGTATACGCCCGGCGCACCGTCAAGCGCATCAACCATAAGCCCGCTGTCGTCGCTCAGCGCCGCGTCGGCATCGGCAATTTTAAGCACCTCCTGCGCCTTTTTAAGCGCGTTCTGCTCAAATGTTTCGCCGTCCTCCTCAACGTCTATGGCAATGCCCGCCTCCTTAAGCGAAAGTATCTCGCTGAAATAATCGCCCAGAATCTCCTTTATTTCGCGTACCTTGTGCGCATTGTTCGATGCTATTATCAGCCGCATCCGTATTTCTCCTTTGTACAGTAATATTTATTGAAACGTGTTTGCGTAAACAGGCGCGGTGCATTCGCGCGTAAGCTCGCACTCCTTGCCCTCCACCAGCACGTTCAGTTCGCTTATATTCTCAATGGCGTTGGCGGTAAGGAAAAGCGTATCGAACGCCGTTTCCGCCATGCCCTCTGTATACTGGGCGGAAAGGAACTCCCCGCTCAGGTTAACCGTTGCTGTCCCGCCGTATATATCCGCGCTTATAAGGCGCGTACCTTCGGGGAAGCTGTTCATCAGCGCCGCATCCTCCGGCCCCGCAATAAGCTGCTCCACCGCCGCCGCAAGCCCATGCCCCGCGCAGTACCGCGTGACGGGCACGTTCAGGCTTGCCGCGTTGTTGGCAAAATACAGCGTCATAGGCTCCATCCCGTCTGCCGAGGCGCTCACGTCCCCATCCTCGGCGTTCAGCATAAATGGGGTCATGGCCTCGCTCAGCTTTGTTCCGCAGGGAAGCTTAGTCACCTTTTCGCCGTTGAGGGTTATCGTCACCGCGTCTATCGTGGGGAACTCGGCAAGGCTGTTCACAATGCTTGTTACCATCGCCCGCTCGCTTGCCTCGTCCGCAAATGCGCTCAGCGAGCTTATGTCTATCGTAGCCACCCCGTCGCGTATCCTTAACGTATATTCAACCCCGTCCGGTATGGTCGCGTTCAGCCCGCGGGAGCGCGCCTCTGCGCGGTTTTCCGCCGTGTCCACCAAATTGCCTATCGCCGCGCGGCCTATGCCTTCCTCCCACGGGATAAGCTTCATAACGGGCACTATGAACCCGTCGTCATCCTTATAATAAAGCACCGTACGCCGCATTCCGGCCTCGCCTGCGGGTTCATCATACATGCCCGCATCCGTAGCCACGTCCTTTGCGCAGCCGCACATTATCAAAGCCATGCCGCATATTATCATGGCCGCGGCCACAGCTATGCGTAATTTCATATTCTCCGCCCTCCGTTCGCGTTTTTACCTAATACTATTCGCGATGGCGGAGGAGTATGCGGGCGATACCCGTATTGCTTCCGCCAAAAGGCGCCCCGAACGGGGACAGCTTTTGGCTGGAGTTACCACTCCCATAATACCACAGTTTTGCCCCGCTGTCATTGCCAAGCCGCACTTTCCCTGCCGCGTATGCATGGTATAATGCAATAAGGGATGAGAAACGGACAGCCGGAGCCATTGCGCGTCCGGCGGAAAGAGGAGGAAAAAACATAAAACTATGGAGAAACCTTTTGTGCATGGCAATGGCTATTGCGCTGTGCATCGGCCTTTCCGCCTGCGGCAATACGGATGATGTAACCGGCGACGACCGGCGCGCAAGCGGGGACGTTGCAGGCAGCGGCACAATAACCCACGACGGGGAAAGCGTAAATGTGCTGGTAACCATAAGCCCGAGCAGCGCGGCCTTTTACCGGGACATTGCGGAGCAGGTGCTGTTCGACAGCGTATCCTTCCCAATGAACATTGCGGACGCGGAGCAGGCGTTTAACGCCATTTCTTTCGACGATATGGATGGCGACAGGGAAAGCGACGTGCTTGTAAGCTTTATACACGAAAATGGGGACGAGACCGAGCTTATATGGATATGGGACCCCGTGGAGCGCTATGTTTACCGCGAGGAGCTTTCAACCGTTCCCGGCGAGGAGGAAACGTTCTTCCTGAACTACGATGAGCAGACCGAGGAACCGTATTTTACCGCAAACGGGCTTGAGATGAACGCGGCTGCGGAGATGGGCACGTTTTTGCTTGAGGACGGCATATGCACATACACCGGCCTTGGCGACGGCAGCCGCGGGGACAATTATTATCTCCACAGCGTTGAGTGGGACGGAACGGAATATCTTATAGAGTTCGCCTACTCCACCGATTGTCAGTACGACGTTGGCGATTGGGCGCAGGTGCTTACCAAGAGCTACGTTGTATATATTCCCGAAGATTACTACAGACTTGTTTTCGCAGCCGAATCCCAACCGGATAACTATCGCGAAAGCGCGAAGCGTATGCAGCTTGACAGCATCGCCCCCGAGGCAGCAATTCTGGGCATCGATACGCTGTATCCTTACAGCAACCTCTACTTCAGCCTTTGCTATTGAGCTGAAAGAGACTGAAAAGCGCACCAAAAGCTGTCCCCGCAAGCGGGGAAAGTAGCATAGCGAAGCCATGACGAAAGGGGAATAACTAAGAAACTGCCAAGCTGTTTTACTGTTCCCCTCAGTCGGCTACGCCGCGCCAGTTCCCCGGCCGAGGGGAGTCTTTTGGCGTTGTTTATATCAGCTAACGCAAATAAGCCAATCTTTCGATTGGCTTTTGCATAACCCTAATAAGGGGTAATTACTTAGTTAATTAGTTAGCCTTCGCAGCCAGCTTGAGGGCAAGCTGAGCCTTCTTGCGGTTGGCATTATTCTTATGCAGCACGCCCTTTGCGGCAGCCTTATCAACGGTGCTTACGGCGTTGACATAGGCGGCGGTGATAGCGGCCTGGTCGCCAGCCTCAAGGGACTTGTCAAAGCTCTTGATAGCGGTCTTGACCCTGGAGGTAATTACACGGTTGTTAAGGTTTTTCTTAGCGGTGACTGCCACACGCTTTAAAGCGGACTTATGGTTTGCCAAAACGGTTTCCCCCTTGTTATTTTTACTCGAACATCGTGTATTATAGCACGGCTCTTTGCATAAAGCAAGCATAATTCGTGCGTAAAATCGGTTTTTTTATTCGTAAAGCGGCGCATAATAGCCCTGTGCACCATTTTTTTCAAGGAGGACAATTATGAAGGCCGATATTCGCACAGACCTTGCCATGGAGGCGCGGGAGCTGCACGCCGCAGGCACCGGCGTAAGCGAGCAGAACGAGCAGCGCGAGGGCTACGCCATATCCCGCATACGCATAGAAACGGACGAAACGGCAAAAGCGCTCGGCAAGGCGAAAGGGCTATACGTTACGATAGACGCGCCGGAACTCAACTACGGCGGGGCGGAGCTGACAGCCGCCGTTACAGAGGCCGCAGCCAATGAACTCAGCACAATGATAGCAGGGCTTGACGGCACGGCGCTCGTTGCAGGGCTTGGCAACCGGGCCGTTACACCCGATGCATTAGGCCCGCGCACAGCGGAAAAGATACTTGTCACGCGGCACATAAAGCAATACATGGCGGACGCCATACCGCACCATGTGCGGAGCGTCTGCGCCGTATCCCCCGGGGTATTGGGCGTTACGGGAATAGAAACAATGGAGATGATAAAGGGCGCGGCGTCAAGCAGCAAACCCGCCGTAATAATAGCAATAGACTCCCTTGCCTCCCGCAGGACGGAGCGCATAGGCTGCACAATTCAGCTTTGCGATGCGGGGCTTCAGCCCGGCGCGGGCGTGGGCAACGCAAGGAGCGGACTTGACAGGCAAAGCATGGGCGTGCCGGTGATAGCCATAGGCGTGCCGCTCGTGGTATACGCCAGCACCATCTCCCGCGACACGGTTGGGCTTATCGCGGGCGAGCTCGGCCTTATGAATAATGAGGAAAGCGTTAAGGAGCTTGCCGCCAAGGCCATAAGCGAAAAAACGGGCGAGCTGATAGTCACGCCCAAGGAGATAGACGCGCTTATAGGCAGCATGAGCGCAATACTGTCAAATGCAATCAACATGGCGCTGTTCGGCGCGGATCATGCCGAGCTTAAAAGCCTTATAGCATAAGCCGCGCCCTCCCTTCATACCAATATGGAAGGAGGATAAGCCATGAACAAACGAATGCGCGGCCGCACACGCGCCGCTGACCACCGCAAAACGCACTTAGGCGCAATGCTTCTTTTTATGCTTACGCTTGCCGCGCTCATAGCAGCCGCGCTCATACGCCCTGCCATGCGCACGGATAAGCCGGATGGGGACGAGCTTACAAACATAGAGATAGTGCTTGACCATGTTGATGCGGATGAAGGCGTAAGCCGCAGGGTGCTGCTGGAGCTTATGAAGGCGGACACAGATAAAAGCACGGGAATAGGCCTATCCGGCGAAGGGCCGACCGTGCTTATTTACCATACGCATACTACGGAAGCATACTTCCCCACCAAGTGCTATACTTACGCCGCCTCCTCCCCCTGGCGCACGAAGGACAACGGCATGAACGTTGTAGCCGTGGGCGAAAAGCTATGCACTCTGCTTAACGAACGCTACGGCATTTATGCTATACATGACATTACCGACCATGAACCGCCTAAGCTTTCCAGCGCCTATTCACGCTCGCTTGAGACAATGCTTGAATACAAAAAGAAATACCCCACGATAGAATTGTTTATAGATTTGCACCGCGATGCATACGGAAACGACCCCAAGGCCCCCGCGGATTATTTGGTGATAGACGGCAAGGAATGCGCCCGCATAATGTTTGTCGTAGGTACGGGCGAGGGCGCGACAGGGGCCGGATTCGATGAAATGCCGGACTTTCAATCCAACTACGCCCTTGCCAAGGGCATAAGCGAATACCTTGGCACGATACACAAAAACCTTGCCCGCAACATCCGCGTTAAGGTGGGGCGATATAACCAGCACGTGTCCTCCCATTGCCTGCTGGCGGAGATTGGGCACAATGCAAACACGTTTGAGCAGGCCATGAACTCCGTTGAATTCCTGGCCGAGGCAATAGCCAACGCCGCCTCGGCTCCCGCATCCGCACAGGTTGAGGAGGAAGAAGCCCTGCCCACAATGCTCCAACTCACTCCGTAGGCAATGTTATTATGAACAGCGTGCCGCGGTTAAGCTCGCTCGTTATGTTTATCTCCCCGCCGCATAGTTCAACTATGCGCTTTGCAATGCTCAGCCCCAGCCCGTTTCCGGCGGTGGCGCGGCTGCCTGCGCCCTGATAGAACCGCTCAAAGGCATGCTGCCGCGTTTCTTCGCTCATGCCCACGCCGTAGTCCTCTATCTCCACGCGCACGCTGCTGCCGTGCTTGGCGCAGTATATGCGCACCTCTCCGCCATCCTTGCTGAACTTTATTGCGTTGCCCAGTATGTTCAGCCAAACCTGGGAAAGCATCTCCTCGTTGGAGGTATACTCAACCTCGTCCAAATCTATATCAAGGCTTATGTTCCTGGCTTCCCATTCCTTTTCAAGCAGCAGTATGCATGTGCGCAGCTGCTCATCCAGGCGGAACGTGGTTTTGTCCGTAACTATCTGCTGGTTTTCAACCCGCGTCAGCGTAAGTATGTTGGAGGCCATGTTGGTCAGCCTGTCGGCCTCGTTTATTATTATGTCCGCGTATTCCTGCCGCTGCGCTTCGGTAATGTCGCTCTTTTTAAGCTGCCGCGCAAAGCCGCGTATGGATACCATGGGCGTTCTGAACTCATGCGAAAATGAATTGATGAAGTCCCTGCGGAAAAGCTCCGTGCTGCCCAGCTCCTCCGCCATCATGTTAAAGCTTTTCGTAAGCTCCTCAAGCTCGTTCCTTACGCCCTTTATCTCCTCTACGCGGACGGAGAAATCCCCCTTTGCAACGCGGCGCACGGCCCCTATGATCTGCTTCATGGGCCTGAAGTACCACCGCGTGAGCAGCGCGTTTATGCCCGTGCCCACCGCAACGCATATGCCAAGTGCAATTACGGGCCACACCACCGCAGGATATTTCACCTCCGGCAGCGCGCCAAGGAACTCCAGCAGCAGCATGACCGTGACCGTAAGCGCAGCCGTTGAAAGCATAACAAGGAACGTTGCAAAGACCATCTGCGCGCCGAGCTTTTTCATTGCTTCTTCACCGCCTTGTAGCCAAGTCCGCGTACCGTTGCCAGTTCTATGTCCGCGTTGCCCTTCAGCCTTTCGCGCAGCCGGTTTATGTGCACGTCAACCGTTCGCTCGTCCGTGTCGCTCTCCATGTCCCATATTTCGTCCATAAGCTGTCTGCGGGTAAATATATGGTTTGGGTAGGATAAAAGCTTATACAGCAGCATAAATTCCTTGTTCGGCAGCTCATGCTCCCCTGCCGCGTCTATAAGCGTATGCGCGTCGTAATCAAGCGTGGTGCTGCCAATCGTCAGCCGCCGTTCGCTCACTATTCGGCTGCGTCTTAACAACGCCGCAATGCGCAGCATCATCTCCTCCTCGTCCACGGGCTTTACCATGTAATCATCCGTCCCCGCAAGGAAGCCTTCCTTCTTATCCTTGGCGCTCTGCCGCGCTGTAACCATCAATATGGGCACGTTATTGCCCGCGCTCCTAAGCTCCCGCGCAAGCGTATAGCCGTCCATATGGGGCATCATCACGTCCAGCACAATAAGGTCAACGTGCTTTTTATCCATCAGCGCAAGCGCCTCCGCCCCGTCGGACGCGGGAATAGCCTCATAGCCGTTCTGCTCTATCACGGCCTGCATAAGCCGCCGCGCGTTTATGTCATCCTCTACCACCATTATCTGAAACATCGCTTTTCCTCCGGTGCGCTAATAAAAAAGCCATCCGCTCAGGACGGCTCACCCGTTCAAAGCTCTTTTGATATAAGCTTTTGGCAGAAGTCTGCAAGATACGGAATGTCGCTCGTTGCGCTTTCCCATATCAGTTCGGCATCGGCATGGCCGTAATGGTGCGCGTATACATCCCGCGTCCGTGCAATATCGCGCCACGGTATTTGCCTATACGTTGCCACAAAATCAGCTGACAGGTGCTTTGTTAGCTCGCCTATTTGAAGTATGCACATTGCCGCGCCGTTTTGGTAAGCCTTGCTTTCGCCAAACCTTTCCCTTGAATGGCCAAATTCGGCGTGTATCGATTCTATATCCGCACAATACTCCAATATATGCTCTATTATGCTTATATCGCGCGTAGCCTTATCAACCGCGCTCATATATCAGCACCTCCTCTCCGCGTATGGAACGCAGAAAATCATCCGAAAGCATCTGCGTGGTCATAATGTCCATCTTTTTATCGAAGCTGTGCTCCATCTCATTATATAGCCCGCCCAGCTTGAATACGGAGCATACGCTGCCCTTGTCTATGCGGAAGTCCATGTCACTTTCCGGCGTTGCGTCCCCGCGCGCGTATGAGCCGAACAGATACAGCGCATCCACTCCGTAATCCTTGGCGATGGGCGCGGCGATGGAGCGTATTTCATCGAGCGTATATACTTTGTTGCACATGCGTCCGCTCCCCTTTCCTTTTGCTTTATTTGATTATAGCATATCACAAACGCCTCAGCCAATACAAAAAAGCGAGCTTTCGCCCGCTTTGATGTCGCTTTGTTTACTTGGCCTTATTTGATGCCGCTCACGCGGTCATAATACTTCTCTATCTTTATTTCTTCCTTCCACTTGGCAAGGCAGTCGTTGTATATGGCAACCTTTTCATCCTCGGTCAGCTTGTCTATTATGGCCTGCTTAACGTCCTCAAACGGGGTGTCCTTAACTTCTGCATCGGATGTGTACTGTATGAAGTGGTAGCCCGCCTCGGTCTCAACGGGGTTGCTCACGTCGCCTATGTTCTTGAGCGATATGGCGGCGATGCCGAAGCCGTCGTAATACTTATCAAGGGTGTTTTCGCTTATAAGATAGCCCTCGGTCTTGTAAGGCTCCTCCTTCATGCCGGGATCCTCGCCGTATTCTTCAACGAGCTTATCGAAATCCACGCCGTCCGCCAGCTTGGCCTTCACCTCTTCAACTATCTGGTTGACGTTCTTGGTGGTGTCGCCCTCCTCGGCCTTCTTTATAAGTATATGCTTGCAGAAGCGGTATCCTTCGGGCACGGTAAGCACGCCTACGGTGTCGCTGCCGCTGATGGCGTTGGAATAATCGGTATAGAACTGGGCGGGGGTTTCGGCATATTCGGCCTTCTTGGCGGCAAGCTGCTCGTCATAGTAAGCCTTGGCGTCCTCCTCGGTCACGTTCACGCCGGAATAGAGCGATTCCATATACTTGTTGCCTATGGCTGCGCCGCGGACGTCGTCCTCTATCATCTTCAGATAGGTGTTGTAGTTCCAGCCGCCGCTCTTAAGCGCCGCCTTGAACAGCTTTTCCTCTTCGGCATACTTGGCGTCCTCATCGGTTATGGATTCGTCCACCTGGGAGGCATACTGGGCTATCATCTGGTCTATCTGCTCTTTGAAGTCCGCCTGAACCTGAGCCTCTTCCTCCTCGGTCAGGGTAACGCCGTTCTGCTTGGCCACTACCACCGGCAGGGCATTGTTGATAAGGTTATCGAACACCTGATCCTGCATACGCTTGAAGGCTTCGGGCGTTGAAACATTGTAAAGGCCATACATGGAATAGACCTGTGCAAGGTAGTTGTAATTATTATAGTAGGCGTTTACGCCTATGTTCATGTCGCCTACTTTAAGCACGGTGTAATTCGGGTTGTTTACCGAACAGGCGCTCAGCGCCGCCGCGAGCATTATAGCGGCCAGTACAAGGGCAATGGTCTTTGTTGTGCGCATTTTTCAAAAATCTCCTTTGTAATAAGCGCGAGGATACCCCCGCGCGCGGATAAACTGCCCTACTATTTTATCGCCCAAGGGGCTGCATGTCAACGAAAAAGGCGATTGTACACAGAATTAACACTATCTTATCCTATTTTCATCTTACATTTACCTTACTTTTCACAATAAAATATGGAAAATATTTTATCGATCGGTTATAATGGTCTACATAGGAGAGTGTAATTTATGCGGCATATACCAAACGTGCTTTCGGCCATACGCCTTATATTGGTCGGCGTGTTCATATTTCTTTTCGCGCGGGCAAAATATCTTGCCTGCCTTATTGTGTTCCTCACGGCATTTTTCACGGATCTGCTCGATGGCTACCTTGCCCGCAGGAACAACTGGATAAGCGACCTTGGCAAGGTTCTCGATCCCCTTGCGGACAAGCTTATGGTAATAGCGGCGCTTTCGTGCTTCTATTCCGCTGGCTGGCTGCCGCTTTGGATACTGCTTGCGGTGCTTATAAAGGAAGGCATAATGATAATAGGCGGCCTGCTGCTTTTCCGCAAGGAGGTGGTTGTGTACGCCGATTGGTACGGCAAGTTTGCCGCGGGCTTCTTCAATGCGGGCGTTACGCTTACGCTTTTGAAAAACTTCTGGCCATGGATAGGCATGCTGAACATAATAGTGTTCTGCATTGCGATAGTGCTTGCGGTAATAGCCCTTTGTCACTATGCAAGGGTGCAGGTGTTCAACCGCGAAAAGAAGGAATCTTAAACCGGCATATCAAAAGAGCCGCCTTGCACGGCTCTTTTTTTCTTGCCCCTGCCCGCGCTCTGTTCGCGCATTGCCTTGTGCGGCGGCGTTTTTTGGGGTATAATATGCGTTGGCACCCCCATGCGAGCCTGCATGAGGGCGTGATTGCGTGCAATAAACTTTTTTACGGAGGTTTTTTATGTATATAATAGTAGGCCTTGGAAACCCCGGGCGCGAATATGCCGACACGCGGCACAACATGGGCTTTATGGCGCTGGACATATTGGCGGCAAGGCACAATATAGATATAAGGAAGGAAAACTTCCGCAGCGTTTACGGCGAAGGCCGCATAGGCACGGAGCGGGTGATACTGGCTAAGCCCTTAACGTTCATGAACAATTCCGGCTGGGCGGTAAGGGATTTGGTCAACTGGTTCAAGATCGAGCACGATCAGCTTATTGTTATATATGACGATATAGACCTTGACCCCGGCGATCTTCGCATACGCGAAAAAGGCTCCTCCGGCAGCCACAACGGCATGAAAAGCGTTATATACCAGCTTGGGTTTGATGATTTTCCCCGCATACGGGTTGGCGTTGGCGCGCCTGAAGGCGGGCGCGATTTGATAGCGCACGTTATGTCCATGCCCACGGGAGAGGCGCTGGACAAGGTTAAGGCCGCGCTGAACGATGCTGCGGACGCGGCGGAGCTTATGGTATCGGGCCGGATAGCAGACGCGCAGATGCGCTTCAACAAAAAGCCCAAGCGCAAAAAGAAGGAAGAAGCCAAGAAGGCCGAAGCCGAAAATGCTGAACAGAAAGGCGAAACGAAGGATGAATGAGCATCCGCTGATAAAAATACTTAATAAGCACCCGGAGTATACACGCCTTGTTGACGCGCTGAAAAAGGGCGAGGGCAGCGCAGCCGTGTTCGGGCTGGGCGAGGCCGTGCGTCCGCACATTGCGGCGGGCCTGTTTTGCCATACGGGCAAAACCGTGCTGATAATAACCGCCAATGAATCAAGCGCCGCAAGGATACAGCAGGACATGGCCGCGTTTACGGACAGGGCGTATCATCTGCCCGCGCGGGAGTTGCCGCTGGGCGCAAAGGGCATTGCCGCCTCCGCCGGACTTACCGCAAGGCGGCTTGAGCCGCTGTGCGCGCTGCTTAACGGGGAAAACATTGCCGTTGCGGTATCTGCAGAGGCGCTGATACAGCGCATGACCCCGCCCGCAGCCATCGCCCAATGCATGCGCACCGTTTCCGCAGGGGACAGGACTGAGCCGCGCGAGCTTTTGGCCGCGCTTATAAACGCGGGGTACGAGCGGGTTGATATGTGCGAAGGCAAGGGGCAGGTGTGCCTGAGGGGCGGTTACTTGGACGTGTTCCCCATAAGCATGGCGAACCCAGTAAGGATAGAGTTCTTTGATGACGAGATAGACACCATGCGCACATACGACGCAGTATCTCAGCGCTCGATAGAGAACATAGACCGCTGCGTCATCCCCCCGGCAACGGAGATGCCCCTTACGAAGGAAGCACGCACGCGCGGCATGCGTGCGCTGCGCAAAACGGAGGGCATGAAGGAAGAATACGACCGGCTTTCCGAAGGCGGCGTACCACTCGGGCTTGAAATGCTGATGCCCCTGTTTTATCCGGAGGCGTTTATTACCGATTATCTGCCAGAGGGCGCGATAATATTGATAGACGAGCCGCAGCGCGTTGAGGAAAGCGCAAAGCTTGCCTTCACAACGCATCTTGACAGGGTTGGGTCATATATCCATGAAGGCACGGCGCTGCCCGAGCAGGCGGAGCTTATATGCCAGCCCTCGCACATATTGCAGAGCCTTGACACGCCATATACGGCCATGCTTTTCGCCATTACGCGGACATACGGGCTGATAAAGCCCAAATGCCTTTTCCGCTTTGAAACGCGGCCGATGGCGAAATACATAGGCAACACGCCAGCCCTTGCCGCGGACATTGAAAGCTGGAAGCGGGGCGGCAGCACCGTTATGATATACGCGGGCGCGCACGCAAAGCGCATAGGCGATATGCTGGGCGATGAAGGCGTTACTATAGGCATTGCCGAAGCCCTTACGCGGGACATCATAAGCGGGGAGCAGCTTATAGTGGGCCAGAGCATAGCGCGCGGCTTTGAATACCCCGAAATAAAGCTTGCGGTGATAAGCGAATGCGAGCTATACGGCACGGAATCGCGCCGCAGTGCGTCATCCTCCAAAAAGAAGCCCAAATTGGCCTTCAGCGAGCTTAGCGTGGGCGATTTGGTCGTGCATGAGCTGCACGGCATAGGCCGCTTCGTGGGCGTTGTAACGCTTCAGGTGGCGGGCGTATCGCGGGACTATCTGCACCTTGTTTACGCGGGCGGGGATAAACTTTACGTGCCTACGGATCAGCTTGACCGCGTGCAGAAATACATTGGCGGGGACGAAACCACCGCCCATCTTTCCCACCTTGGCACGGGGGAATGGCAGCGCACGGTAAACAAAACGCGGGAAAGCGTTAAAAAGCTGGCGTTCGATTTGGTAAAGCTTTACGGCGACAGGCTGCACAGGAAGGGCCATGCCTTCCCGCCTGACACGGCGTGGCAGAAGCGGCTGGAGGAAAGCTTCCCCTATCAGGAAACGCCGGATCAGCTTACGAGCATTGCCGAAATAAAGAAGGACATGGAAAGCGACCGCGTTATGGATAGGCTGCTTTGCGGGGACGTGGGCTACGGAAAGACGGAGGTCGCCCTCCGCGCCGCGTTCAAGGCCGTGACGGACAGCAAGCAGGTTGCCTTCCTTGTGCCAACGACAATACTTGCGCAGCAGCATTATAACACCCTTGCCGCCCGCTTTTCGGGCTTCCCCGTTAACGTTGCGCTGCTTTCGCGGTTCAATACCCCTTCGGAGGAGGCACGGGTGATAGACGGGCTTAAAAAAGGCACGATAGACGTTGTTGTCGGCACGCACAAGCTGCTTTCAAAATCCGTGCGGTTCAAGGACCTTGGCCTTCTTATAATAGACGAGGAGCAGCGCTTCGGCGTGGGCCACAAGGAGCGGATAAAGGAAATGCGCAAGGATATAGACGCGCTCACCCTTTCCGCAACGCCTATACCGAGAACGCTTCATATGTCCATGACGGGCATACGCGATATGTCAGTCATCGAAACCCCGCCGGAGCAGCGCTACCCCGTGCAGACATACGTTATGGAATACAGCGAGGCTGTTGCGCGGGAGGCCATAATGAAAGAGCTCGGCCGCGGGGGGCAGGTGTTCTTCGTTTACAATAACGTGCGCGGCATGGAAACGTTTGCGGAAAAGCTGAAGCAGCTTGTACCGGAGGCGCGCATAGCCTATGCCCACGGGCAGATGGGCGAACGGCAGCTTGAGCGCACGATGCTGGACTTTATGGAGCAGCAATACGACGTTCTGCTTTGCTCCACAATAATAGAAAGCGGGCTTGATATACCCAACGTAAACACCATTATAATATACGATGCGGACAAAATGGGCCTTGCCCAGCTTTATCAGCTGCGCGGCAGGGTAGGCCGGGGCGCGCGGCTTGGCTACGCATACCTAACGTTTATGCGGGACAAGGTTTTGAGCGACATTGCCGAAAAACGCCTGAGCGCCATACGCGAATTTACCCAATTCGGCGCGGGCTTCAAAATAGCAATGCGGGACCTTGAAATACGCGGCGCGGGCAACCTGCTGGGGCCTGAGCAGCACGGGCATATGGCTGCCGTGGGCTATGACCTTTACTGCAAAATTGTTGAAGGCGCGGTAAAGGAAGCCAAGGGCGAAAAGGAGCCGGTGAAGATAGACACGGTGGTTGATATCCCCGTCCCCGCCAGCATATCCACGCATTATATTCCGCGCGAATCGGAGCGGCTTTCCATGTACAAGCGCATAGCGCTGATAGAAACGCGGGACGATCTTTACGACGTGCAGGATGAGCTTATAGACCGCTACGGCGACATTCCGGAGGACACGGCGAATTTGCTCAACATTGCCCTCATAAAGGCGGACTGCTCCCGCGCGGGCGTTACGCAGCTGAGAATACGGGATAAAGAGGTGCGCTTCGTGTTCGATAAGCAGGCGCCCATAGACGGGGCAAAGCTTATTGCCGCCGCGGGCAACATAGCGGGCGCGCGCATGACGTTCGGCGACACGCCGAGCATGGTTATAAGCCGCCCCAAGAGCGACGCCGCCGCGCTCTACGCCATGCTGCCACAGTTTGTTTACATGCTTGCCGATTGCCTAAGCGCAAATTGATGTTATAATACATAATACCGACTTGTGCTGCCGTTGCGGCACATGATATGGAAGGAGAAAACGATTTGAATACCAAGAAGCTTATTGCCCTGCTGCTGTGCGCCGCTATGGCCGCAAGCATACTGTGCGCCTGCCAGCTGAGCGACACCGATACCCCCAACGGCACCGCTGCGCCCACAGACCCCGCCGCGCCCGCATCCACCGCAGAGCCCACTGATACCGACAACAGCGCGGAGCTTGACCTGACTGCCGCGGTAGCCAAAATAAACGGCGAAACCGTGCTTACGCTCGGCGATGTTAAGACCATGTTCGATATGTACGTTGAGTATTTTGCCAACTATGGTTACGACGTGATAAGCGATCAGGCCACGCTTGAGGAGTTTCAGGATGACCTTATCAACCTTATGGTTCAGGACAAGGTTATAGAGGCCAAGGCGCGCGAGCTGGGCTACGCCAACTTTACCGATGAGCAGAAGGCGGAGCTTGAAAGCCGCATTGCCGAAAAGATAGACGGGCTCAATTCCTATTACCGCGGCATAGCAGAGCAGGAGGCCGAAACGGACGAAAGCGTGAACGTGGACGAAAGGATGAACGAGCTTATACTTGAAGAAGCCATTGCCAACATGGGCGACGAAAACGCCACCTATGAATCCTACTGCGCAAAGCTGAGCGAGGACGTTGAGGTTGAATACCTTGTCGAGCTTATGCGGAACGACCTGACCAAGGACGCCGCTGCGGACGAGGCGGACATTGAGGAGCAGTTCAACACCAACTCCATGACCGATATGGACACATATAATAACAATCCCGAATACTATAAGGACGACGAGGACGCCTACGAAGCAAGCCAGGAGGGCGTTCCCCCGCTCTATGTTCCCCAGGATTACCATAGGATATATGATATCTACGTTGCCTACGAAGGCGACATTCCGCAGGAATGCACCGATGCTAAGACCTCAATGAACAATCTCAAGACCGAGTATTGCACCCTTGCCTTTGACGATGCAATAAACGGCACAAGCGCCAACGCCGCGCGCATAGCGGAAATAATAAGCGAATACAAGGCCAAGCAGGCCGAATACGACAAGTATTACGCCGAATACACCGCCAGCGCCTATGAAAAGATAAACGCTGCCTACGCGCGCCTTGAAGCGGGCGAGGATTTCAAGGCCGTTATGGCCGACGTGACGGAGAATACCGACTTTACGGAGATTGATGCTTACGCGGACGGTATGCTCATATCCAATTCCTACACTTCCTCTTCCGATTGGTCATCGGCCGTTAAGGATGCCTTTGCCAAGCTTTCCCTTGGCCAGTACAGCCAGGTGTTCGAGGACACCAACGGGCTGCACATAATCTATTACGTCAGCGACGAAAAGGCCGGCTCCAAGACCCTTGACGAGGTACACGACGCCATAGCCGCCACCCTCACCGCCGACAAGAAGGACGAGGTTTGGAACGCGCTTATCGAAGAATGGCTCAACGATGGCTCCGTAGAGCTGGTGACCGAGGTTTACCGCCAGCTCGGCAAATAAATAAACACAGCATGTATTATGCGGGGACGGATTACCGTCCCCCTTTGTTTTGTTACTTACCGCAACCCCTCAGTCAAATAAACACAAAAAACAGGGACGCATAGCGTCCCCATATCCTTATAATTTCTCATGCTCACACGCCATTAGGCGTATTTCACATGGCGGAAGCAATATTTCACTGCGCATTAGCGCAATTTCACTGCTCACGTAAGCCCGTCACCGTGGGTATATGCCAAATCTCCTCCGCGTATTCCTTCAGCGCGCGGTCGGAAGAGAACTTGCCCGCGCCTGCGGTGTTCATAAGGCACTTGCGGCCGAAGGCCGTGCGGTCGCGGTAGTCGCGGTTGGCGCGCAGCTTCGCCTCCATGTAGGAGGGCATATCCAGCAGCAGATAGTATTGGTCTGGCGTATGCCATGCCGCGCCGTACAGCAGCGAATCATAAAGCTCCTTGAAGCCGCCCATGCCGCCGTCCGTAAACGTGCCGTTCACCAGCGTGTCCAGCGCGCGCTTTATGCGGGGGTTGGATTCGTATATGCCCTTCGGGTCGTAGGAGGAGCGTATTTTTGCAATATCCTCCACCGTTGCGCCGAATATATAGTTGTTCTCAAGCCCGGCCTGCTCGGCAATTTCTATGTTCGCCCCGTCGTATGTGCCAAGCGTTACCGCGCCGTTGAGCATCAGCTTCATGTTGCCCGTGCCGCTGGCCTCCGTTCCGGCGGGGGATATCTGCTCCGATATATCCGCCGCGGGTATTATCATTTCCGCATAGGAGCAGTTGTAGTTCTGCACGAACACAACGCGCATAACGTCCTTCATGGCGGGGTCTGAATTGACCATGTTGGCAATTTCGTTTATGAACTTTATAATGTTCTTCGCCCGTATGTAGCCCGGCGCGGCCTTTGCGCCGAATATGAACGCCGTGGGAGTGAAATCCGTAAGTGTGCCATCCTTTATGGAATAATATATATCCAGTATGGAGAATGCGTTCATAAGCTGCCGCTTGTATTCATGCAGCCGCTTCACCTGCACGTCGTAAACAAAGTCCGTGGGCAGCAGCACGCCTTCCTTTTCGCTTATAACGGAAGAAAGCCTGCGCTTGTTCTTGGCCTTTATTTCGTTGAAGTGGGCTATAGTGTCGTCATCTATATGCTCCTTCAGCTTGCTTATCTGGCTAAGGTCGGCAATGAAGTCGTAAGACCCCGTCTTTTCGGCAATCAGCGCCGCGTATTCGGGATTGCACAGGCCAAGGAAACGCCGCGGGGTTATGCCGTTTGTCTTGTTCTGGAAGCGTTCGGGATAGAGCGCGTACCAGTCGCGGAACAAATCGTTTTTCAGTATGTCCGTATGTATCTTGGCAACGCCGTTCACCGCGCTTGAAACATAAACCGCCAAGCGGGCCATGTGTATGGTGCCGTTGTCTATTATCTGCATACGGCTGCGCATTTCGTCGCTTGCGCCGCGGGCGCGCAGCTCGTCGTTAAGCCGTTCGTTTATGCGGTAAATTATGCCCGTCAGCTCCGGCACAACGCTTGAAAACAGCCCCTCGTCCCAGCGCTCCAGCGCCTCGCTCATAACGGTATGGTTGGTGTAGTTAAAGGTTTTGCGCGCGGTCTCAAACGCCGCGTTGAAGTCCATTCCTTCAAGCATCATAAGCCTTATCAGCTCCGGTATGCTCACCACGGGGTGCGTATCGTTAAGCTGAATGGAGCAATGCGAGGCAAACATGCTCATGTCCGTGCCGCGGGTGCGCTTATAGCGGCGCACAATGTCCTGCAGGCTGGCGCTTGAAAGGAAATACTGCTGCTTTAGCCTAAGCCGCTTGCCCGCGTATGTGCTGTCGTTCGGGTACAGCACGCGGGTAATATCCTCCACCATGTTCTTTTCCCGCACGGCGAGCGCGTATTCCTGCTCGTTGAACAGATTGAAGTCGAATTCCTCTATCGGTTCGCTCTGCCACAGGCGCAGCGTGCCGCTGTGCGCCGTGTTGTAGCCGAAAACGGGCATATCGTACGGCACGGCAAGCACCTTCTGGTCCGCAAATTCAACGGTAACGGTTTTGTCGTCCCTGCGCTTGCTCCATGGGTCGCCGTATTTAAGCCAGTCGTCCGCCTTCTCCACCTGGAACCCGTCAACAAAAGTCTGCTTGAACAGGCCGAATTTATATCTCAGCCCGTAGCCTTCAAGCGGTATGCCCAGCGTGGCCGCGCTGTCCAAATAGCACGCGGCAAGCCTGCCGAGGCCGCCGTTGCCGAGCGCCGCATCGTCAATTTCCTCCATTGCGGAAATGTCCGCTCCCCTTTCGCGGAGGAGTGTGCGCATTTCGTCCAGTATCCCCAAGTTGTACAGGTTTGAAAATACCGACCTGCCCATCAAATATTCCGCGCTGAAATAATATGCCCTGCGCACGCGCTCATGCGCGCGGCGGCTTTCGCGGCAGTCCTTCGCGGTAACGGCCATAACGGCCTCCGCCAGCGCGTTATGCAGCTGCACCGTTGAAGCTTCGTGCAGCTCTATCTGATAATCCGCACTGAGGCGCTCCTCCATGCGTTTTACAATCTCGTTGCAATCAATACGGCTCATAGGCCCTCCGTTTTGATAAAAAATTATATCAGCATATATCATACCACAAAGCGACATATGCCGCAAATGTTTTCGCATGGCCTTGACTAAGGGGCGGGTTTACAGGATAATAATGCTAAGTATTTTTCCCGGAGGATACATGCCCATGAACGCGCCCACAGCAGCCGTAAGCGAAGCGTTTTGCGAACTTGTGCGCATATATAATGCCTGCATGCAGAAAACGCTGAGCAAATACGGCCTTTACCCCGGCCAGCCGCAGGTGCTTTTTGCCATAAACCGGCTGGGCGCGCCCACGCAGATCGAGCTTGCTTCCCAGCTTGGCGTTACAAAGGCCAGCGCGGGCGTGTCGCTGCGCAGGCTTGAGGCGGCGGGCTTCGTTAAGCGCGTGCGGGATAAGCTTGATACCCGCTGCGTAAGGATACGGCTTACCCAGAAGGGCGCGGATTACGCCCGCTGGTGCGATATTGACTTCGAAATGATATACACCACCATGATGGAAACATTCTCCGAAGAGGAGCGGGACGAGGCGCTGAGCATACTGAACGAAATGAACAAAAGCCTTACCGGATTGAAGGAAAGGCTGGACGGATAGGCATAAGCGGGCAATTTTGCCCGTTTTTCGCAATTTTTTCATATCATATTTAATAGCGATGTTGACAAAACTGAACAAAGGTAGTATATTATATGCGAAATCATACTGCATTAGTAGGAATTGAGGTGACGCGGTAATGTTCTTCTCTACAAAAGGGCGCTATGGATTAAAGGCCATGGTAGATCTTGCCATTGAATACGGCAACGGCCCGGTAAGCGCGCTGAGCCTTGCGCAGAGGCAGGACATAAGTACGTCCTATCTTGAACAAATGATAAGCCAGCTTAAAAAAGCGGGGCTTATAATCGGCTCCCGCGGGGCATACGGCGGTTATGAGCTTAGCCGCGCGCCGGAGGATATATACGTAGGCACGGTGCTAAGGGTGCTTGAAGGGGACACGGATTTGGTAAGCTGTGTAGGCACGGAAAACGCCGCCTGCAACAATGCGTGCAGCTGCTCCGCCCGCCCGCTTTGGCTCAAGCTTCAGGGTCGCATAAACGAGGTGCTGTTTTCCACCACCCTTGCGGACATGGCGGAGGATTATAAAAACCAGCTTGAACGCTGCGGCAAGGGCGACGAATACCATATCCCCATGGTGCGCAGGCCCGCGCCCAAGGGCTCCTACACCAAGCGCAGAACAATAAATATGGATAAATTTTATGCAGATCAGGAGACAGAGGACAAATGAGAAAGGTTTATCTTGACAATGCGGCCACAACGGCCCTTTCCCCAAAGGTGCTTGAAAAGATGATGCCGTACCTTACGGACACATACGGCAACGCATCAAGCCCGCACTCCTTCGGCCAGGTCGCCCGCATAGGCGTTGAGCATGCGCGCGAGCAGGTGGCCCGCGCCATAAATGCCGACCCGAGCGAAATAGTATTCACCGGCTGCGGCACCGAAAGCGACAATACCGTGCTTTTCGGCGTTGCGGAAAGATATGCCAAGAAGGGCGACCATATAATCACCACCAACGTGGAGCATCACGCAATACTGCATAGCTGCGCCGCGCTTGAGAAAAAGGGCATAAAGGTGACCTACCTGCCCGTTGATAGGGACGGCCTTGTCACCCCGGAGCAGGTGCGCGACGCCATCACAGATAAAACCATTCTTGTAAGCGTAATGTTCGCCAATAACGAAGTGGGTACCATAATGCCCATTCCGGAAATTGCCGCCGTGTGCCATGAAAAGGGCGTGCTGTTCCATACGGACGCCGTGCAGGCAGCGGGTCATATCCCCATTGACGTTAAGGCCATGGGCATAGATATGCTCTCCATTTCCGGCCATAAGTTCCACGGCCCCAAGGGCGTTGGCGTGCTGTATGAGCGCAAGGGAATACGCCTGCCCAGCTACATAATAGGCGGAGAGCAGGAAAAAGGCCGCCGCGCGGGTACCGAGAACGTTGCCGGCATAGTTGGCCTTGGCGAGGCGCTTGAGCTTGCCGTTACCAACATGAGCGAAACCTCCGCCCGCATGACAAGGATGCGCGACAGGCTGATAGAGGGCATAGAGGCGTCAATACCCGAAGTAAAGCTGAACGGGCACAGGACTAAGCGCCTGCCGAACAACGTGAACTTCTCCATTAAATATATCGAAGGCGAAAGCATACTGCTTATGCTGGACATGGCCGGCATAGCGGCCTCCAGCGGCTCCGCCTGCACCAGCGGCAGCCTTGACCCGTCCCATGTGCTGCTGGCGCTGGGCCTTACGCACGAGGTTGCGCACGGTTCCGTCAGATTGACGCTGGGCGATGACACCACCGATGAAGATATCGATTACGTGCTTGAAACGCTGCCCAAGGTGGCGCACAGGCTCAGGGCGATGAGTCCCATCAGCCCCATAGACTAAAATAAGCTAAAACGGAAGGAGAAAATATAGATATGTATACCGAAAAGGTTCTGGACCATTTTGAGCATCCCCGCAACGTGGGCGCATTGGATGATGCAAACGGCGTAGGCATGGTTGGCAACGCCAAGTGCGGCGACATAATGCAGATGTTCCTCAAGGTAAACGATGACGGCATCATCGAGGACGTGGGCTTCAAAACCTTCGGCTGCGGCGCGGCCATAGCCACCAGCTCCATGGCTACGGAGCTGATAAAGGGCAAAAGCATAGAAGAAGCGCTCCAGCTTTCAAATTCCGCCGTTGTGGAGGCGCTGGAAGGTCTGCCCCCGCAGAAGATACACTGTTCCGTGCTTGCCGAAGAAGCCGTCCGCGCGGCCATAGCGGACTACTACCGCAAGAAGGGCATGGAGGACAAGGCCAAGGAAGTTGAAAACACCAAATGCTCCTGCGAGCATGAAGAGCCGCACGAGCACTGAAAGCCATAAGTACCAAAAACTCCCCTACGGGGAGTTTTTTGTGCTACCACCGTCCCAAAGCTGTCCCCGTTTACGGGGAAAGTGGACACGAACGGAGTGAGTGGCCGAAAGGGGAACGGCTCGAAGATGCCAAGCTATCTTGCTGTTCCCCCTCAGACAATCCGCCTTACGGCGTATTGCCAGCTCTCCCGCATGCGGTGGCGTCTTTTGAGGTTGGCCATAAAAAATCTTAACCTCGCTCCCCCCATCTCCTTCGCCAAATTTTCCCTTGAAAATTTCCGTCCAAATTACAAAAGCTAAATAAAAAGTGCGAAAGGAGATAAGGGGCATGAAAGCTGTAGCTTTTGCGGCGGGCTTGGCCGCCGGCATGGCGGTAGCGGCCGCGGCCGTGTGCGCAATGTATCCGGACGTATCCAGGCGAGCCGTCCGCGATTCAAAAAGGATGATAAAAACCGGCAAGCGCGCCATTGACCGCATGTGCAACTGGTAAGCCGAACGCAAACGGGACGCATGGATTACCCCCTGCGCCCCGCTTTTTATTCAATCTCAAGGTTTGGCGGAATATCAAATTCCTTTGGTGTGCTTGCTCCGCTCTTCTTCCGCTGGCGCACACATTCGCTCAACAGATATTCAATCTGGCCGTTTACCGATCTGAAATCATCTTCCGCCCATTGTGCTATCGCGGCATATAGCTTGGGTGATAATCTAAGCGGTATCTGTTTTTTTGCGTTATCCGCCGCCATGTCAATACAGGCTGCCGCTGTTTACAACGGGCTGTGCATCGCGGTTGCCGCAAAGCACCACCAGAAGATTCGATACCATTGCCGCCTTGCGCTCATCGTCAAGCCGCACCACGTCGTTTTCGCTCAGCCGTTCAAGCGCCATTTCCACCATGCCTACCGCGCCGTCCACTATCATCTTGCGCGCGTCTATTATTGCCGACGCCTGCTGCCGCTGGAGCATCACCGCCGCAATTTCCGGAGCATAGGCAAGATATGTTATGCGCGCTTCTATTATTTCAAGCCCCGCGTCCGCTACCTTCTGCTGAATTTCATCGCGTATGCGATTCGCTACAACCTCGCTTGAGCCGCGCAGACTGCCCTCGTCTGCTATGCCGTCGCCGGTTGTGTCCACGTTGGGAGCAACGTCGTAAGGATATATGCGCACTATATTTCTGAGCGCGCTGTCACATTGAAGCGACAGGTATTCTTTATAATTATCAACATTGAAAACAGCCTTTGCCGTGTCAACCACGCGCCACATTACCGCTATGCCTATTTCAACAGGATTGCCAAGGCAGTCATTTATTTTCTGACGGTTATTGTTAAGCGTCATAATCTTGAGTGATATCCGCTTGCTCGGTATTTCGGCGTTTGCCGTCGCCATCTCCGCCGTGTTTATAAGCACCTGCTTGCTCCCGGCTCCGTTAACGTCCCCGCTCTGGCTCAGCTTTGTTTTTGCGGCAGGATTTACCGCAGTGCAGAATGGGTTAACAAAGTAAAACCCTGCCTCCCTTATTGTGCCTATGTATTTGCCGAAAAGCGTAAGCACCAGCGCTTCCTGCGGTTTAAGCACCTTCAGCCCCAATAACAGCATCCAACCCAAGCATACCCAAAGTATGCCTATAACGTAAAGCAGCGTTATATCGTATATCGCGCCGAATACAATAAGCGCTATTGATACAAAATACAGCAATACGCTTACAAGAAGCATAAGCATACCGTTTTTCTTGTTTAATAGAATCTTTTCCTGCATAATAAAACGCCTCCTTCATGATATTATTATGATATCATTTTGGAAGCATTTGTCAATGGCATTTTTACAGCCTTATTATTTCGTATACCGTTAGCGTATCGCCGTTCACCTTAAAGCGCACGTCAAAGCCCGCGTATTCAAAGCCGAACGGCGTATCCGGCTCCGTAAGGTATGCCGGGCGCGGGTCCTGCGAAAGGGACTCCGTCAGCGCATCGCGTTTACTTTGGGGTATCATGGCCATAAGCTCGTCCGGAATTTCAACCTTCAGCGCATAGCTCAACCGCTCCCCGGCGAAGCCGTTCTTCGCATCGGGATGGCTGTCCGTAAATGAAAGATATGGCTTGATATCGTATATAGGCGTGCCGTCCATAAGATCCGCACCCGATACTATAAGCACCGTGCCAAGGTTCGGCCGCTTCTCTATCCCTTCAAGCTTTACAGAGGAAAGCCCTATCGGGTTCGGCCTGTACGGGGAGCGCGTGGCAAACACGCCCATGCGCTTGTTCCCGCCAAGGCGCGGCGGCTTCACCATTGGCGACCAACGCTCCGCCTTTACCTCGCTGAAGCCCCATATGAGCCATATATACGAATAGCCGTCCAGCCCGCGCAGGGCGTTTTCGTCGCGGTATTCGCTTTCGAATACTATTGTTGAAAGCTGCGCCGCCGCAAGCCCGCTTTGGCGCGGTATGCCGAACTTTGTTGTAAAATCGCTCCTGATGGTGGCAATCGTCTTTAATGCGTCCATAATTTAACATAAAAGGACTCCTCCTCTTGCGTGGAGGAATCCTTACGTCCCGTGTTTATCTGTTCTCTATTGCTTCGCGCGCCTTATCCGGATAGTTGGTTATAATGGCCTCTATGCCTGCGGACGCCAAATCGCACACCACCTGCTCGTCGTTGCAGGTCCAGGGATGTATCTCAACTCCCGCCTTTTTGCAGCCTTCTATCAGCCCCGGGCAGCCCAGCGCCGCCAAATAATGCGGATGTATCGCGTCCGCATGCAGATAGTTTGCGTATACCCACGGGTCTACCATGGCTTCGGAATAAAGCAGGCCTATCTTCGCCTTGGGGTCAACCTCCCTCAGCTTCATCAAAACGTAATGGTTGAAGGAGGAATAGATTATCCTGCCCTGCATACCCATTTCGCGCTCAAGCTCTATAACCTTATCCCAAATGCCGTAGTATATAACCACGTCGCACTTTATTTCAACGTTTATGGTAAGGTTCGTGTTCTTCAGCAGCCCGTAAACTTCTTTAAGCGTAGGGATGCGCACGTCCTTATAGCCCGGCATGCCGTTTGAAAAGTCCAGCTTTTTAAGCTCCTGGCAGGTCATGTCCACCACGCGGCCCGTGCCGTTTGACGTGCGGTCAACGGTTTCGTCGTGAATGACCATCAGCTTGCCGTCGCTGCTCAGATGCACGTCCAGCTCAACGCCGTCCGCCTTCTGCTCCACGGCCAGCTTAAACGCAGGAATCGTGTTTTCCGGCGCATAGCCGCTGGCGCCCCTGTGCGCCCAGACTTTGGTTGCCATATATTCATACCCTCCTTGTTTTGTTTATGCGTTTATAAGTGATGCAAACGTGCTTACGGCGTATTCAACATCCTTTGTTGAAACATCGTTATTGGTAACGAAGCGGAATTCGCCAAGTTCTTCGGGGTTTATAAGTATGCCCTTCTCCTTCATAAGCTCGGGCAGCCTGTCCTTTAGCGCGGCGTCCTTATCCACCTTAAAGAATACCATGTTTATCTCTACGGCGTCCACGTCCACGCTCACGCCGTCTATCTTGTTAAGCAGGTTCGCCATAAGCTTGGCGTTTGCGTGGTCCTCGCCCAGCCGCTTCGTCATGTCCTTTAGCGCGATTATGCCCGCCGCACCCAGTATGCCGCACTGCCGCATGCCGCCGCCGAGCATTTTTCTGCATTTCCTTGCACGCTCTATTGTGGCCTTAGGCCCCGCCAACACCGCGCCAACGGGGGCGCACAGGCCCTTGGACAGGCAGCAGGACACCGTGTCTGCATATTTGGTTATTTCCTTCACGTCAACGCCCAGCGCCGTTGCGGCGTTGAATACGCGCGCCCCGTCAAGATGAATGGGCAGGGAATGCGCGTCCGCAATCTTTCGTATTTCCGCCATTGTTTCAAGCGGTACCACGCGGCCGTTCGCCAGCGCGTTTTCAAGGCATATAAGCGCCGTGGGCGGTTCGTGTATATCGTCCGGCCTTATGCGCGCGGCTATCATCTCCGGCACGGGTATGCAGTTCGGGTAGTCAATCTGCCTTATGCTCACGCCGCTGAGCACCGCCGCCGCGCCCACTTCGTGCATAACTATGTGGCTCTCCGCCCCGGCTATTATCTCATCCCCCCTGCGGGTTTGGCTCATTATGCCTATTTGGTTGCCCATTGTTCCGCTGGGCACGAACATTGCCGCTTCCTTGCCCAGCATCTGGGCCGCAAGGGCTTCAAGCTCGTTCATGGTGGGGTCGTCGCCGTATACGTCGTCGCCAACCTCCGCTGCGGCCATTGCAGCACGCATGGCAAGGGTGGGCTGGGTAACGGTGTCGCTTCTAAGGTCGATGTAGTGCATATTATCCTCCCTGAATTTGTTTATTTTCAGCGTATTTCAAGCATAACCGGGCAATGGTCGCTGCCCGTCACCTCGGGCAGTATGCTGCTTTCCTCTATCCTGTGCTTAAACCGCTCGCTCACAACAAAGTAGTCTATGCGCCAGCCTATGTTGCGCGCGCGGGAATTGGCCATGTAGCTCCACCAGGAGTAGCAATCCCGCTTGTCCGGATAAAGATAGCGGAAGCTGTCCACAAAGCCGCTTTGCATAAGCTCGCTGAACTTTGCGCGCTCCTTATCGGTAAAGCCGGCGTTGTTATGGTTTGTTTTGGGGTTCTTCAGGTCTATCTCCTCGTGCGCAACGTTAAGGTCGCCGCACATTATTACGGGCTTTTTCTTATCAAGCTCCGTAAGATATTTCCTGAATTCGTCCTCCCAATCCATGCGGAATTCAAGCCGCGTAAGCTCCCGCTGGGAATTGGGCGTATAGCAGTTGACAAAATAAAATTCGTCGAATTCAAGCGTTATCACCCTGCCCTCGTTCGGGAAGCCGAGGTTTTCCATGTCCGGCAGGTCATAGCTTACGGAGAGGGGCTTTTGCTTAGTGAATACCGCCGTGCCGCTGTATCCTTTTTTCTCCGCGCTGTGCCAATATTGTTCGTAGCCGTCAAGCTCAAGCTCTATCTGGTGCGGCTGAAGCTTGGTCTCCTGCAGCGCCACAATGTCCGCGTTCACGGTATGGAAAAACTCCATAAAGCCTTTGCCCATGCAGGCGCGCAGCCCGTTCACGTTCCATGATACAAGCCGCATATTCATCAATCCTTTCTGTAAAACGTGCAGCCGCCTATAAATTCGCGCAGTATGCTCGTGGGCGGTATTTCGTCCTCTATCCCGTCCGCATCAAGGAAGTAGTTCAGCACCTTTGTTATGTCCCGCGCGGCGGCGTAGCAGGGGCTTTCCTTGGGTACCTCCTGAAGCAGCGGATAAACGTATTTCTTCAGCACGGAAACCTCGTACACAAGGGTTGTGTTAAAAAGCGCGTCCGCGTTTTCCTGATACGGGAATATCCATTTTTCCTCGCCCCGCCTTACGCTCGGCCACATGGAAAGCGTATGCTCCATGCTTGCGCCGCGGGTTTCATAATCGCGCACAAGGCGGCGGAGAAGCCGCGCATCGGTGGTATGTATCCTGTTGTGGTCGTCTATATTCAGCGTTGTAAGCGCGCTTACATACACGCGGAAAAGCTTATCGCGGTCTATATCGTCGTTCAGCAGCATCGGGTTTAACGCATGTATGCCCTCTATTATAAGCGGCTCGTCGGGATGCAGCTGCATCACTATGCCTTCCTTGGCGCGCTTGCCGGTAAGGAAATCGAACACGGGAACCTCCACCTGCTCCCCGCGCATAAGGGCGGCAAGGTCGCTTGAAAAGCGGGGTATATCCAGCGTATTTATGTGCTCCAGATCCTTCTGCCCGTTTTTGTCGGCAGGGATTGCATCGCGGTCAAGATAGTAATTATCCAGTGAAAGCATCTTCGGGTCCTGCCCCAGCACCCTAAGCTGCGTTGCCAAGCGGTTTGCGCTGGTAGTCTTTCCCGATGAACTCGGCCCCGCAACAAGCACCGCCCGCGCCGAATGCGCCACTATTTTATCCGCAATGTTGGCGTAGCTTTTTTCATGCAGCGCCTCGTTCACGCGCACAAGCTCGCGTATCCTGCCGGTGGATACGAGCGTATTCAACTCGCCCACGGTTGAACAATGCATCAGCTTGCCCCAATCGTCGCTCTGCTTAAACACTATGCCGAGCTTCGGCAGGGGTTCATAGTCGCTTGGTACGTCCGGCTCGTCGCTTCTTGGCATGAGCAGTATCACCGCCCCTTCAACGAATTTAAGGCGGAATACGTCCGCATAATCGGTAGACGGCGCCATTTCGCCATAGAAATAATCCATGTAGCCGCCTATAGTATATACGTCAAAATAGCTGAATTTGCGCCATTTCAAAAGCTTGGCCTTATCCGTTTGCCCGTCGCGCTCGTAAAAGTCTATCGCGTCCTTTATATCCAACCGCTTTCTTTCAAGCGGTATTGCCGCGCGCACAATGTTTCGCATTTCGGCTTCCAGCTTCAATACGTCCTGCTCGCCGAGCGCGGGTTCCTTATCTATTGTTATATACAGCCCCGGCCCGAGCGTATACCTTACGCATACCCGCGCCGCCGGGAACAGCCGCCTTACCGCCGCAATAAATATGAATTGCAGCGTGCGTTCGTATACCCTTCTGCCTGCTTCTTCCTTATAGTTAAGCAGATGTATGTCCACGTCCTTGAACGGCGTATATCTAAGGCTGAATACCTCGCCGCCTATCTGCGCCGCCAGCGGGCGCGATGCAAGCGACATCATGTCAAGGTCCAGCTTTTTCACCGCGTCAAGCAGGCTCTCCCCGTGCTTTATTTCGCACACCATTGAGTCCGCAGTTATCTTCATATCATAACCTCCGTTTTATATGTTAATCATTATACAACAAAACCGCCCAATATAAAGCCGAAAGCCAACAAATTTTGAAAAGTTGGCGAATTATTCATACTTTCCCTTATTTTAGCCTTATACTATGATATAATAACAGCCGGCTGCGGAAAAACCTATGCCGCGGCCAAAGGGTGGAGAAAACATGGAAAAGAAGCAAAAATCATTTGTTCAGGGCGCGGCGCTGCTGGGCGCGGCGGGCCTGATAGTAAAAATAATAGGCGCAATATTCCGCATACCGTTCGCAAACGCAGTTGGGCCCGAGGGTGCCTGCTATTACGACGCGGCATACCCGTATTATTCATTTCTGCTGGTAATATCCTCTTCCGGCCTCCCCACGGCAATATCAAAGCAGGTTAGCGAGCGCGTGGCGCTGGGCGACCATGCGGGGGCAAAGGAAGTGCTCGGCGTTTCGGTAAAGCTTTTGAGCATAATAGGCATAATAACAAGCGTTGCAATGTTCCTTGGCGCGAATGTGTTCGCCGCCATAACCGCGTATCCCGAAACCGTATTGAGCTTCCGCGCGCTTGCGCCGGCGCTGCTGTTCGTATCCGTAATGTGCGCATACCGCGGCTATCTTCAGGGCATGCAGCAGATGGCGGGCACTGCCCTTTCACAGATTGCGGAGCAGCTGGGCAAGCTTGTTATAGGCCTTACGCTTGCAATAAAGCTGCTGCCCAAGGGTCCCGAATACGCCGCCATGGGCGCGCTGATAGGCGTTAGCGCAAGCGAGCTGATGGGGCTAATAGTTGTGTATCTTTTCTACCGCAGGCGCAAAGGGGAGCTTGACAGGCTTGCTAAGCATTCCGCATCAAAGCCGCGCGGCTTCGGCACGGTATCAAAGGCGCTGCTTGCAATAGCCATTCCAATAACCATAGGCGCATCCATAAGCCCGCTCACAGGCATGGTGGACAGCGCACTTATAGGCAGAATGCTTACGAAATTGGGGTACAGCGAGGAGGTCACAAAAACCTCCTACTCACTCCTCAGAACATACGTTACCACGCTTATAAACATGCCCGGCGTGCTTACGATGGCGCTTGCAATGAGCCTTGTGCCCGCAATATCGGCCAAGAATGCCACGCACGACCGCGAGAGCGTAAAGGCCACGGCAAGGCTTGGGCTTAAGCTTGCGCTTATAATAGGCATACCGTGCGCGGTGGGGCTTTTCGTGCTGGCGCAGCCGATTATACACATGCTCTATCCAAAGCTGACGGAGGCCGAATTGGCACTTGCCACGGACCTTATGCACACGGCGAGCATGGGCGTTATATTCCTTTCCATGGTGCAGGCCATGACGGGCGTTGTTCAGGGACTGGGCAAGCCGCAGATTCCGGTTTTCAATCTGTTCATAGGCTTTGTGCTCAAGGTCATAACAATGCTTATACTTATGAACATACCGTCCGTAAACATCCAGGGCGCGGCGATATCCACCGTGGTATGCTATGCATACGCCGGCGTTGCGGACACGATTTATATGATGCGCCGCACCAAATGCCCCGTTAAGCTTTACGATACGTTCATAAAGCCCGTTGCCGCATCTGTGGCAATGGGGCTTACCGTGCATTATACATATGCGTTTTTAAGCGGCAGGGGCCACGGCACGCTTGCCACCCTTGCATCGGTAATAGCGGGCATTGCGGTATACGGCATACTGGTAATATTGCTGAAGATGCTTGACGCAAACGAGCTCAGCTTTATCCCCGGCGGAAGCAAGCTGAGGCGCATAATGTACAGAAACGCAAGCAAACGCTAAGGAGATATTATTATAATGAAGCTTACGATAGCCCCGCTTTCAACTCCCCTGTCCATAACCGCCGCCGCGCAGCAGGCAATAATTGCGGCAGACAGGCTGTTTATCCAAACCGAGCAGCACCCCAGCGCATACTGGCTTAAGGACAGCGGCATAGAATACGGCAGCATGGATGATTTATACGAAAGCTGCTATGACTTTGACGAGCTGAACGCCGCCATTGCACAAAGGCTGCTTGAGGGCGATACGGACACGGTATACGCCCCTGTTGGCCGCGGAGTTGGCAGCGCGCTGCTTGAGGCCATACGCACCCGCGCTGATGAAACGGGCGCAAAGCTTAGCATACTTAGCGCAAGCGGCTACGCGGAGGCCGCCCTGTGCGCCGCGGGACAGCCAACGGGCAGCGTGCGCATACTGAGCGCGAACGAACTGCCCTGCCGCATAGATACGAGCGTGCCGCTGTGCATAGAGGAAGTGGACACGCCCATACGCGCGGGCGAGGTCAAGCTGGCGCTCGGCGAATACTATCCCGATGAGCATGGCGTTACGCTTGCCTGCATGGACGGGCGCGGCGCGTACCATTGCAGCGATATAAAGCTATATGAGCTGGACAGGCAGAAGAACAGCTTCTTTGCGGCGACTGTGCTTATAGTGCCCCCTGCGGCGCTTGAGCAGCTGGACAGGCACGGCATGGACAGCCTTGTTGACGTATTGAAGCGCCTGCGCGGCGAAAACGGCTGCCCCTGGGACAGGGAGCAGACGCACATGAGCCTGAGAAACACAATGATAGAAGAAGCTTACGAGGCCGTTGACGCCATAGAGCGGGACGATACGGACGCGCTGTGCGAAGAACTGGGCGACGTGCTGCTGCAAATAGTTTTCCATGCGCAGATAGAAACGGAAGCGAGCAACTTTACCATACGCGACGTTACTACCGGCATAGTAAAAAAGCTTATGTACCGCCATCCGCACGTTTTCAGCGCGCTTAAAGTATCCGGCACGGAAGAGGTGCTGAAAAACTGGGAAGAGCTGAAAAAGAAGGAAAAGCATATCCATTCCGCTACGGAGGCCATGCAGGCCGTTCCGCAATGCTTCCCAAGCCTTATGCGCGCGGGCAAGCTGCAAAAGCGCGCCGCCGCCACGGGGTTCGATATGGATGCATCCGCCGCGCTTTCGGCCGTTACGGAAGCGGCGGAGCGGATACGGACGGAATACGCTGACAGTGCGGATAAGGATACGCTGTATCTTTTAGCCGAAGAGCTGCTGTTTGCGGCGGTATACGTTATGCGCGCGCTGGGGCTTGACGCGGAGCTTACGCTGAGGGATGCAGGCAGCGCCTTCCTTGATGCGTTCGCCAAAGTTGAGCATGAATCCCGCCAAAACGGCACTGAATTGGGGCCGCTTACGCCGTATGGACTGCACGCGCTGCTGCAAAGAGCAAAATAGGCGAAATTCAAGGCTTTTTTAACGCAAAAAAGCAAAAAAGTGCTTGTACTCAGGCTAAAAAGCTGATACAATATCCCATGCGCAAAATTGTTGCCAATTATTTTTAGGAGGATAGAAGTAATGAACAAAACCGAGCTTATAGCCGCAGTGGCTGAGAAAAGCGGTCTCACCAGGAAGGATTCCGAAAAGGCAGTGCTTGCCGCGCTTGAAACCATCACCGAAACCCTAAAGACCGGTGAAAAGGTACAGCTGGTTGGCTTTGGCGTATTCGAGACCCGCGTTCGTCCCGCTCACAAGGGCCACAACCCCATGACCGGCGCCGAAATCCAGATTGCGGAAAGCAAGGCTGCCACCTTCAAGGCAGGCAAGGCTCTCAAGGAAGCGCTCAACTAATTAAGGTATCATTACGCGATAAAAGCGGCGTAGCCACAAAAGGCCATGCCGCTTTGTTTTTACCCTTCTTTTATAAATTCCCGCATGAACGCGCCGAACGCGGCAAGGGCCGGGCTGTGGTAATTGGCGTTCATGGCAAGGCCAATCTCCCTTTCGCTGTGCTCAAGCGGCACGGTGCGCACATTGCCCAAATGCATTGCGCTTAGCATAAGCTCCGGCAGTATTGTGAACCCCAGCGCGCGTTCCACCATTGCGGCCGCCGCATAATCATCGCCCATGTTCAGCACGGCCTTGGGCCGTATCCCCGCCCTTGAGAAAAAGCGGCCCACGTCGTGGTTTGTGCCCTCCGCGGGAACTATAAACGTTTCGTTTGCAACATCCTCCGCCGAAAGGCTGCGCTTTGCCGCAAGGGGGCTATCCGGATGCACAACCGCAAGCAGCCTGTCCCGCGCAAGGGGTACGGTTTCAAACTCAGCACGCGAAGGCAGCGCAACGAATGCGCAGTCAAGCAAAGAACTGCTCAGCATGTCCTCAATGGGCGAATATGTGCCGTTTTCTATTGTTATGGCAATGCCGGGGTAGCGCGCATTGAACCTTGCCATAACGCTTGGCAGCCACGCTATCGCCACGCTTGAAAAAGTGCCTATTCTGAGCGTTCCGCGCTCAACTCCCCTCAACTCCTCTGCCGCGCCGAGCACGGCGTTCTCCGCCGCTATAAGCCGCCGTATGTGCCCTATGAGCGCATTCCCCTCCGGCGAAAGCTCCACGCCCGCCTTTGAACGGATAAGCAGCTGCACGCCCAGTTCCTGCTCCAGCGTATGCACAAGGTGGCTAACGCCCGATTGGGTGTAGCCCAGCTTCTGCGCGGCGGCGGTCATGTTGCCCTCCTCCGCTGCGGCTATAAATGCGGCGTATTTGCTGTTTGCCACGGCAATGCCCTCCAGTTTCGCTTCGTTATGCTTTATTATAATAATTACAGCATTGCCATGTCAATGCATCGCGGCATATTCAATTAGTTGCAAGATATCAGTTTTACTCATGCATAACACAAAGTATATTCATTTTACTTGCGCGGCATATGGTTATATAATCACATTCGGGTTGTATTACGTTCGTTTTTCCCTAAGAAATACCCATTATTTCCAAGAAAGGGCTACCGTAACAGAAATGAGCATGAATTCTACCGCTGCGGCTGAGATAAAGGCTGCGGCAAAGGCTAAATCCGGCTTCAAAGCATGGAAGGCGGTTGTATTCCTTATATGCTTCGTGGTATTCTTTGCGTTTTTCGCCGTACCGATGGGCATTGCGAACATGATGAACACAATGATGAACACGGCGTACAGGCTGCTGATGGACACCACGCTTTACCTTATGGCAATAGCCGTAATAGTTGGCGCGCTTTCCGCCGTGCTTACGGAATTCGGCGTAGTTGAGCTGATAAACCACGTACTATCCCCGCTGATGCGGCCGCTGTACGGCATGCCCGGGGCGGCGGCGCTGGGCATAGTTACAACATACATGAGCGACAATCCCGCAATACTCACCCTTGCGGACGACCCCAAGTACCGCCGCTATTTTAAGGCATATCAGATACCCGCGCTGACAAACCTGGGCACCAGCTTCGGCATGGGCCTGATAGTTACAACGTTCATAATCGGCCTTGGCACGGCGGGCGGTGAGCACGTTGGGCTGGCGGCGCTGTGCGGCAATCTGGGCGCGATATGCGGCAGCATACTGGCAACGCGCCTTATGCTCCGCCATACGGCAAAGGCAATGGGCCGCGAGGCGGAGGCGGAGCCTATCGACCCCGCGGAGCAGACCAGCGAACCCACGGAGGGCAAGGGCAACGGCCTTATGCGCTTCCTCAATGCGGTTATGGACGGCGGCAAGAAGGGCGTGGACATGGGGCTTGGCATAATACCGGGCGTGCTGGTTATATGCACAATAGTAATGATGCTTACCAACGGCCCATCGGAAACCGGCGCATACACCGGCGCGGCTTACGAGGGCATACCCGTTCTTCCGTGGATAGCGGAAAAGCTTGATTTTATACTGCATCCGCTGTTCGGCTTCTCCTCAAGCGCAGGACTGAGCGTGCCGGTAACGGCGCTTGGCTCGGCAGGGGCGGCGCTGGGGCTTATACCAGGGCTTCTGCAAAGCGGCATGGCAAACACCAACGATATAGCCGTTTTCACGGCAATGTGCATGTGCTGGAGCGGCTACCTGAGCACGCATGTATCCATGATGGAGCTGCTGCACAGCACGCGCTTCACCGCCAAGGCCATACTGTACCACACTATAAGCGGCCTGTTCGCGGGCGTGGTGGCAAACTGGCTGTTTAAGCTTTTGATGCTGATAGTGTAGAATGTTCGGTTCAACCCCTCAGTCTCACTTCGTTCGACAGCTCCCTCTAAGAGGGAGCCGTTTGGTATGGTGCGTATAACCAGAGCAGCTTAACCAACCTCACTGCGCAGGCAGGCGACTGCCCTTGCGCTTATGCATTCGCCGCGGCCTTCGGCATTCATGCCCTCGGTAGTGGTGGCCTTCACGCTCACGGCGGCTGGGCTTACGCCGAGCGCGGCGGCAATGTTGGCGCGCATGGCGTCTATGTACGGGGCGAGCTTGGGGCGCTGGGCTATTATCGTTGCGTCTATGTTGCCCACGGCGTAGCCCGCGGAGCGTATCTTTTCATATGCGGCGCTCAGCAGCGTAAGGCTGCTTATGCCGCGGTAGCGTTCATCCGTATCGGGGAAGTGGCGGCCTATGTCCCCCAGCGCAGCCGCGCCCAGCAGCGCGTCCGTCACGGCGTGCAGCAGCACGTCCGCATCGCTGTGGCCAAGCAGGCCCTTTTCGTATGGAATATCCACCCCGCCAAGTATCAGTTTACGGTTTTCTGTAAGTATATGCGTGTCCTCTCCGCAGCCTATGCGCATCGTGTCCCCCCTTGCGGCAGTGAAAAACGGTATGTCCGCCGCGTATGTCAGCTTTTGATTCATTATGCTGCCCTCGCTGTAATGCGGCGCGCCAATGCAGCGCACGTATACGGCGCAGTCGTCCGTGTCCGGATAGCCGTCGGCGCGGCTTTTGTCATACGCAGCGGCAATGGAGTCCAAATCAAAGCATTGCGGCGTTTGCATTACGAGAAGCCCGTCCCGCTCCACGCTTTGCCCGTCCGCACGCCTTAGCGTATCCCGTGCGGGAATGGCGGCTATGCCGCTGCCGTGCGCAAATGCGGCTTCCACCGCGCGGCATATCGTGCCGCTGTCCACAAGGCAGCGCGCGGCGTCATGTATCGCAATAACGGCCTTTCTGCCCGCGCTCAGGCGCAGCGCTTCCTTAACGCAGTTGTGCGCGCTTTCCCCGCGGCTTGCACCCCCGGCTATAACATGTACCTTTTCATAGCGGCTGCATAATGCCTTCACGGCCTCCGTATTTGCCGCAGAAGCGGCAACAATAATGCCCTCTATACTTATGGGGTATGCCGAAAAAGCCTCTATGGAAAGCTCCACGGGGCTTTTACCGCCGAAAGACAGGCTAAGCTTGTCCCTGCCCATGCGGCAGGATGAGCCCGCGGCAAGTATCGCCGCGAACACGGGCGCGCTATCGTGCATCATTCGCCGAGTATTTCATACATTGCGGCAGCCTCGCCCTTGGGGGCGAATTCGCGCACGCTTATTACCTTAACGCGCATATGCTTGCCGCCCATCAAAATGTCCAGCTCGTCGCCTTCCTTAACCTCGGTAGAGGGCTTGGCGACCTTGCCGTTTATCTGTATGCGGCCCAAATCCGCCGCCTGCGCGGCAACGGTGCGCCGCTTGATTATGCGCGAAACCTTCAGGTATTTGTCCAGTCTCATGTTGTGTCTCCTTTGAAAAATATATAAAGTGCCTTTTGGTGTACCCCGCAACATCTCCAATTCACACACCGTCAGGCGTATTTCACATTGCGATAGCAATATTTCACTGCGCTTCAGCGCAATTTCACCTTCTCGGGCTTATGGCGGGGCGGATACGCTCGTCATAAAACCGCTGGCACATCCAATACAGCTTGTCGTATGCGAAAAACGCCGCCTGCATTATGAGCACTATTGCCCATATGGGCAGCGCAACGCTGAGCGTAGTCATATCAAACCCAAAAAGCTTTATCGCCGCGAACACGCCCAGCACCGTGAATACATCGCAGTAAAGCACCTTTACCGCGCTCTGCACCACCTTATCGGGCATAACTGAATCGAACCACGTTTTGAATATGCCGAAATGCCCAAGCAGCACTATGTACGGCGCGGCAGCGGCACGGCTGGGCAGTATCAAAAGCGAAAGCACGCCCGTTGCCAAATAAACGCCAACCGCGCCCAAATACGCGCTTTCGGCCGCAGGGACATACACAAACAGCGATGCTAAGAAATACAGCGCCACGCGACCCGTTGGCAGCACAGCCGCCGCATAAAGGCACAGCACGCCCAGCGCCGTGCACATTGCGCCTATGGATATAAGTTTTGCTCCGCTAAGCCTTCTCATTTTGCGTCACCTCAGCAGCAGCGTATCAAATCGCCGCCCATGCATTCGCAGCAGCAGTCCGCGCACATAAGGCCGGAGCATATGTCGCACGCGGAGCAATTGCCGTAGCTTGTGCTCTGCCGCGGGCGGGAATACGGGTTGCCCGTGTAGCGCAGGGTATTGTAGGCTTGGGCATATTCCGCGTTGCCCGGCTCCGTGCGGTACGCCCGTCCCAGGAACTCCCGCGCCTTGTCGTACCAGCCCTGCCTAAGATATATTATGCCGTACAGGTAATACCATTCCGCGTTGCGGGTCTGTATGCTGTCAAGTATTGTCTTTGCCCCGTCCAGATTGCCCGCGTTGATAAGGCTGCGCGCGCGCACGAACCTGTCCGCTTCGGGGCCGGAATAGCTCCCGCCGTGGCCGCCCGCGCCGTATGCTGCGCCGGAATATCCGCTGGACGCGGTTTTGCCGGGGTTTTTGGTAAGCTGGTCGTAGGCTTCGTTTATCTCCTTCAGCTTTTCGTTGGCAAGCTGCTTCATGTCCGGGTCGGTATACTTATCCGGATGGTATTTTTTCACCAGCGAAAGATACGCTGCGCGTATCTCCTCGTTCGTTGCGCCCTCGTTCACGCCCAATACCTTATACGGATTCGTCATCGTTCCCTCCAATTAAGCGGCGCGTTTTCAGCCCGCAGCCCTCTTTCAGTATGTTTTCTATTATAGCCCCGTCCTCAAGGGGTCTAAGCAGCATATATGCTTCCTCCGCTTCCCTGAGCGAATTGAAAAGCATTATCTCCGCCCGCTCGCGAAGTTCGGCTTCGTTTGCGCCTTCAGCGGCAATGTTGAATGCGTTGTATGCGCCGCTTTCCCCGTCCCGCGCGCGGTCGTCCCATGCATCCATTATATATACCCAGCGGCCCAGCGCGGCGCACAGCGCGGCAAAGGCCTTCCTTATGGGCATGCTCTCTATCGGTGCGCAAAGCGCTGCGGAGTGCATCAGCCCCGCAAACGCGGCGGCGGGGGCGTCTATGCTGCCGTCCATGCTTTTTTCTATGGCGTTCAGCTCCGCCATGCTGCGCTCTATTGCGCCGCACAGGGCTTTGTTATATCGCCTTGCCTTGGCATAGTCCTGCTTCAGCGCGGCGCGGCCCACCTTGGCGCGTATGCGCTTCTGCCCGCGCTCGTCCGCAATGTCGTCGCAAAGCTTGTTGTACGCAAGGGCAACGTTTACGTCTGCGGCAAAGTCTATGCCCGCGCTTTGCTCTATTATGGGCATGGGCTTCTTCAGCGGCTTATAGCCGCAGCGCATCGGCACGCACCTGCCCGGCCCCAGCGCATTGCATAGCGCAAGGGCGAAAAATGCGCAGTCGTAATTGAGCGTCAATCGGGCGGTTTGGGAATACCGCGCGCCTATGCTTTTGCACAGGGCGCAGTAAAACGCGCGGTAGCGCGTAAGCTCCTTCATCTTCAGTTCGCCCTTATCCGGCTCAATATATCCAAACATAGCCGTATTGTAGCATATTTTAAGGCGTTAGCCAATAGCGGGGAAGAATATGGGCAAGCATATGTGTAAATAATAACAAATATGTGACTGTTCATATCAATTTGACCCGATAATAACATTCTTTTGCCCATAAGCGGAGGCAATACCCCCATAAATGCGCAGGATAGCACAAAAATCTTGCATAGGCTTATGTTTTTGCTTGCCTGTATGGGAGAATAATAGTATAATGTCCATTAAGTGCGAAAGGGCGGCTGCCCCTTTGCGCGACAATGTGTTTTTATTTAAATTGAATATTGGAGGACTGAAATCAATGTCGAAAAAGTACGTTTACCAGTTCAGCGAAGGCAACGCTTCCATGCGCAACCTGCTGGGCGGTAAGGGCGCCAACCTGGCCGAAATGACCAAGATAGGCCTGCCTGTTCCCCAGGGCTTCACCATCTCTACCGAGGCCTGCACCCAGTATTACGAAGATGGCCGCAGGATTAACGACGAAATCCAGGCGGAAATAATGGAAAACATCATAAAGATGGAAGAAGTGACCGGCAAGAAGTTCGGCGATAAGGAAAATCCGCTCCTCGTCTCCGTCCGTTCCGGCGCGCGCGCTTCCATGCCCGGCATGATGGATACCATACTGAACCTGGGTCTCAACGAAGAGGTTGTTGAAATAATCGCAGCCAAGAGCGGCAATCCCCGCTGGGCTTGGGACTGCTACAGAAGGTTCATACAGATGTTCTCCGACGTTGTTATGGAAGTCGGTAAGAAATACTTTGAAAAGCTGATAGACGCCATGAAGGAACGCAAGGGCGTTACCAGCGACCTGGATTTGGATGCGAACGACCTGCACGAGCTGGCCGATCAGTTCAAGGCCGAATACAAGCAGCAGATCGGCAGCGATTTCCCCACCGACCCGAAGGTGCAGCTGTTTGAGGCTATCAAGGCCGTTTTCCGCAGCTGGGACAACCCCCGCGCCAACATTTACCGCATGGATCACGACATTCCATATTCCTGGGGTACTGCCGTTAACGTGCAGATGATGGCCTTCGGCAACATGGGCGACGATTGCGGCACCGGCGTTGCGTTCACCCGCAGCCCCGCTACCGGCAGCAAGGGCCTTTTCGGCGAATTCCTGACCAATGCTCAGGGCGAGGACGTCGTTGCCGGCGTGCGCACCCCCATGCCCATAAGCGAGATGGAGCAGAAGTTCCCCGAAGCGTTCAAGCAGTTCGTGGAAGTCTGCAAGACCCTTGAAAATCATTATCATGACATGCAGGACATGGAGTTCACCGTTGAGCACGGCAAGCTTTACATGCTGCAAACCCGTAACGGCAAGCGTACCGCTGCCGCCGCCATAAAGATTGCCTGCGACCTGATAGACGAAGGCATGATAAGCGAAGAAGAAGCGCTGATGCAGATAGACGCCAAGTCCCTGGACATGCTGCTGCATCCGCAGTTTGACCCCGCCGCGCTGAAGGCCGCAAAGCCCGTAGGCAAGGCCATAGCCGCCAGCCCCGGAGCTGCCGCGGGCAAGATCGTGTTCACCGCCGAGGATGCGGTGGAGCAGGGCAAGCTGGGCGAGAAGGTAATACTCGTTCGCCTTGAGACCAGCCCCGAGGATATCGAGGGCATGAAGTACTCCCAGGGTATTCTGACCGTTCGCGGCGGACAGACCTCCCACGCGGCCGTCGTTGCGCGCGGCATGGGTACCTGCTGCGTATCCGGCTGCGGCGAAATAAAGATGGACGAAGAGAACAAGCAGTTCACCCTTGCCGGCAAGACCTATCACGAGGGCGACGTGCTTAGCCTTGACGGTTCCACCGGCTGCATCTACGATGCTCTTATCCCCACCATCCCCGCCGACCCCAACAGCGGCTATTTCGGACGCATAATGGAAATGGCGGACAAGCACAAGAGGCTTGCCGTACGCACCAATGCAGACAATCCGCATGATGCATCCGTTGCCGTAAGCTTCGGCGCGCAGGGCATTGGCCTTTGCCGTACAGAGCATATGTTCTTCGATGAGGACCGCATCCCCGCCATGCGCGAAATGATAGTGTCCAAGACCGAAGAAGCCCGCCGCAAGGCGCTGGATAAGCTGCTGCCCATGCAGAGGAGCGACTTTGAGGGCATCTACAAGGCCATGGGCGAGCATCCCGTGACCATCCGCTTCCTTGATCCCCCGCTGCATGAGTTCCTGCCCCATAAGGACGAGGAAATTGCAGAGCTTGCCAAGGAAATGGGCATGACCTTTGAAGAGCTGAAGGCCACCGTTGCCAGCCTGCACGAATTCAACCCCATGATGGGCCATCGCGGCTGCCGCCTGTGCGTGACCTATCCCGAAATTGCGGAAATGCAGACCCGCGCCGTTATAGAGGCCGCCATCAACGTGCGCCGCGAAACCGGGCTGAACATAGTTCCCGAAATAATGATCCCCTTGGTAGGCGAAGTGAAGGAGCTTGCTTACGTTAAGAGCTTCGTCGTAAAGACCGCCAAGAAGGTTATGGAAGAGAACAATACCGAGTTCAAGTTCCTCGTGGGCACCATGATAGAGATTCCGCGTGCGGCCCTTACCGCCGACCAGATCGCTACCGAGGCCGAGTTCTTCTCCTTCGGCACCAACGACCTTACCCAGATGACCTTCGGCTTCAGCCGTGACGATGCGGGCAAGTTCCTGAGCGCTTACTACGAGAAGAAGATCTACGAGTCCGATCCCTTCGCGCGCCTTGACCAGATTGGCGTAGGCAAGCTGGTGGACATGGCTGCCAAGATGGGCCGCGCTACCCGTCCGGACATCCATCTGGGCATCTGCGGCGAGCACGGCGGCGATCCTTCCAGCATAGACTTCTGCCACCGCGTAGGTCTTGACTACGTATCCTGCTCGCCTTATCGCGTGCCTATCGCCCGCCTTGCCGCGGCCCAGGCCAACATAAGGAACAAATAAGAAATAAGTATTCAGGTTTGAATAAAGCTAAACCGGGGGACGGATTGCCGTCCCCCGGTTTGTTTGTATTTACCGCAGCCCCTATATAAAGAACTTCCTTCTCAGTCCCTCGCGCATCTTGGGGCAGCAGGCGATAACGATAAGCGTTACGCCGAAAATAAGGCTGCACGAGAGCGGATACAGCGACCACACGAGCGTATCGCTCACATGGAACGTTATGTTTATAAGGAACTCCACAAGCACCGCGAAGCCGCCAATAGCTATGAGCGTGCCCGCGTACACGAACAGGTGGCCTTTCCTAAGATAATGCAGCAGAGTTACCGCGGCGCAGGCAATAAGCATAGCCCCGCCGGTCACGGGGAACGCGAAGGAAAGGAACCAATGCCCGTTCACGGCAAAATCGATATACAGTAAATATAGCCCTATCGCCACAAAGTCCGCCGCAACGAATATAACCGGCGTTGCATGGCGGAACCACATGGGCAGCACTACTATTATGTATACAAGCGCAAGTGCGCCCGCCGCATAGCCCGACCATACAAGCGTTCCGTTCACCTTCCAGTCGCACAGCAGCGACAGCACGAACGGCACCAAGAACATTATGCTTGTTATGAACAACATGCCCGAGCGGCTGGCCGTTTCGGCAGGCCGCCTGCTTTCGGCGGGATACGGCTTTTCGCCGTCCGGCCGCTTCATGTCCGGATGGAACACCACCGTGCCGCAAAGCGGGCATTTTTCCTCGCTGTCCTTCAGCTCCACTCCGCATTTTATGCAATACATATGTATTCGTCTCTCCTTTCTTTCCCGTCCGTTTAAGCCTGATTGCTCTCCACGGCGGCGTTAAGCCCCTGCCGCTTGAGCGCGCGGAAGAACCTCAGCTCAAGCTCCGGCTCCTTTATATTGCGGATCATGTTTATGTACATTGTGCCGTTGTATGTTATTATGCCGCAGTTGTGCGGCGCGCGCGCCTGCACGCCTATTATGAAATCCATCCGCTCAACATACTTTGGCATATCCCCGGGCAGCGTAACGTTGCCAAGGTTGGATAGGCACAGGCAGCTTTTCCTTTCCCCCACCGCATCGAACACGGCCTTCATTGCAATGTTCTTTATGAAAAGCGGCATAACCTTCAGCGCAAGCGCCCGCTCGCTGCTCACGTTGGTAGCAATGCGGGTGCCCATAAGCTTTGCGGTGTAGTCAAGCCCCATGCGGTGATGCACTATGGCGCATATTTCATCGAACGTGTATTCCCCGAGCGTGGGATCGACCTCCGGCGTTATGTACAGGGCAAAGTTCCTGAGCGTTTTGCTTGAAAAAAGCTTCCTCAGGTTAACGGGTATAAGTACCTTTACCGGCTTTCTCCTGCGGCGGGAATGCACCTTTTCCGCCTGAATTTCAAGTATGGCCTCCATCATTGCCGCACACAGGAACTCCGTCACGGTAACGCCGTGCTCCTTTGCCTTTTTGCGCACATCGTCCGCGCTGAGCATAAGCGTAACAATGTCCACAAAGCCGTTTTCCTCCGGCGTGCCGCTCAGGTGATACGCCGTTTTTTCGCTGCGGCTGGCGCGCACATCCCCGCTGAATTTAAGGAAGCTGTCCTCCAGCTCCTCATCGCTGGGCGCTTCCAGGCGGCAGAGTACGCCGTCCTCATTGGGTATCTCCACGCCGTATTTCTGCGTTATGTATTCCGTAACCAGCGTTTTAACGAATGTCAGCGCGCCGTTGCCGTCCGTCAGCGCGTGGAAGAACTCCACCGCTATGCGCTTTTTGTATACTATAACCCTAAACGCGCACTCCCGCACCTCCTTGAAAGGCACATACGCCAGCGGGTAAGCCTTCTCGTCCCGAATCCTGGGCGCGTTTGAAAGCTCCTCCAGGTAATACCAGAACGTGCCCCGCCTCAGCCGCACGGCTATGGATGGGAACCGCCGCACCGTAACGTCCAGCGCGGCCTGAAGCACCTCCCTGTCCACGTTTTCCGTCATGGTGGCGGACACGCGGAAGAAATTATTCCAGTTTTTCCGCCTTGCCGCGGGGTAAATCTTCGCCGCGTTGTCCAGCCGCATCCATCTAAGCTTTCTTTCCGGGCAAAGATAGTCGTTGAGGAAAGCGTTTATGGCTGTGAAATCATCCTGATTTTCATTAAGCTGATACAGCACATATGCGTGCCAACGCTCCGGCGCAATTATAAGCCTGCTCTTGCAGCCGCACTCGGTCAGCCGCCTGTTGAGCCGCACGGAATCATCCAGCAGTATTTCGTCCCCGCCAGCGAATATGAGCGAAGGCGGCATGCCCGTAAGCTCCCCGAACAGGGGCGATATTGTCTGCTCCCGCCTGTCGTGCTCACCGGCGTAGCATTGGGCGTAAAACTCCAGCACCTCTGCCGTGAGCGAAACATCCTTTTCGCGGTTTGTCTCGTATGTGCTGCCGGAGGCCGTAAGGTCCGCCCACGGGGAAATGGCTATTATTCCGCAGGGCAGCGGCAGCGAAAGCTCCTTCAGCTTTAAGCACAGTGCAAAGCACAGCCCGCCGCCCGCGCTTTCGCCGCAGAGCATTATATGCTCCGGCTTATAGCCCTTCTGCCGAAGGTAGTTATATGCTTCCAGCGCGTCCTCCACCGCCGCAGGGTATGGGCTTTCCGGCGCCAGCCTGTATGCCGCAGCAAACACGCGCACGCCTTCCTCGTCCGCAAGCGTTGCGCCAAAGCCCTTTGCGTAGTCAAGGTCTCCGCAGGTGTATCCCCCGCCGTGCAGGTAAAGTATAACGCCCTGCCTGCGCTCGTCCTTGGGTATTATCCACGCGCCTTCAAAGTTTGCGAAGGCATGATCGCGCGTGATCACGTCCTTCCTATGTATGGCTTCCATCAGCTCGCCCAGCTTATCCTGCCCGCGGCGTATAGTTTCCAGCGAACAGTTAGCCACCAGCGGCTTGAAGAAGTTCAATTGAGAGTGAACCAGTTTTGCCGGCAGACCCATAGTAATCTTTCCTTTCGTTGCCATAAAGCATTTTTCATGCTGAATTTATATTATACCATGGTTATGCGCAAAAACAAAAACAGCTATGCGGCAAGAATGTAAAAAAGATAGCACTTGCAAAGAATGTTGCGCAAAAGCGGACAGCCCATGCCGGACTGCCCGCTTTTTTACTTCGGCTTAAATTATATGCTTTCGGGAACGTGGCTGTTTATGCGCGCGTAAAGCTCCGCCACTATTTCCTTGGTGCGCTGCATGGCGCATTCAATGGGAACGTCCTCCTTTATGGTCTTGTCCCTTGTAACTATTTCAACCACGCCGCGGTCAAGCGTCTTGGGCGATATTACTATGCGCACGGGGCTGCCCAAAAGGTCTGCATCCGAGAACATGAAGCCTGCGGACACGGTGCGGTCGTCAAACAGCACTTCGTAGCCTTCGTCCATAAGTGACTTATAAAGCTTATTGGCTTCCTCCTTAACGTGCGCCTGATCCGCACGCAGGGCGCATATCTCTATTTCCCAAGGGGCTATTGATATGGGCCATACGGGGCCGTACTGGTCGTGATGCTCCTCGCACACGCTGGCCATAAGCCTGCCTACGCCTATGCCGTAGCAGCCCATTATGGGGTTGACGCGGTTGCCCTTTTCATCGTCATAGGTCATGCCCATGGATTCGGTGTAGCGGCGGCCAAGCTGGAATATGTTGCCGACCTCTATGCCGTTTTTAATGGTAAGCGAATGCTTGCCGCACTTGGGGCATACGCCGCCCACGGTCGCCTTAGCAACGTCCGCATATTCGGCATTAGGCACGTCCCTATCCATGTTGAGCCCTGTGAAGTGGTAGCCTTCTTCATTCGCGCCGCATATAAGATTCCTTGCGCCTATAAGCGAGCGGTCATACACCACGGTTATGCCCTTGGCGGGGTTTACGGGGCCAATCGCGCCCGCAACAAGGCCGGCGTGGTCTATTTCAACGGCGGGATGCACCTCCGCCTTAAGATAGTTCCTCAGCTTTGTTTCGTTCACCTCAAGGTCGCCGCGCACGAATACCAGAACGTAGCTGTCGTCCTCGTTGCGCTGATAAACAACGGCCTTGGCGCTCTTTTCCGCGCTGCCGTGCAGGAAGCTGCACACGTCCTCAATGGTCTTGTTGTCATACGTTGCAACCTTTTCAAGCGGGGCCATGGCTTCATCGGGGTCGTTATGCACTATGCAGTCCGCCGCCTCCATGTTCGCGCGGTAGCCGCACTCCGGGCAAAGGACGATGGTATCCTCGCCAATATCGGTAAGCAGCATGAACTCGTGGCTTACCTTGCCGCCCATCATGCCAGAATCGGACGCAACGGCCACAACCTCGGGTATGCCTACGCGGGCATATATGCGCTCATACGCGCGGTAGCAGCGCTTATAATACCGCTCCAGATCCTTCTGCGAGGTATGGAAGGAATACGCATCCTTCATTGTGAATTCGCGCACCCTTATAAGGCCGCCGCGGGCACGGGGCTCGTCGCGGAACTTGGTCTGTATCTGATATATCATAAAGGGGTACTTTTGATATGTGCTCGCCACGTTCATGGCCATATGTACGGCCGCTTCTTCATGAGTCATGCCAAGCACCATATCCGCGCCGCTCCTGTCCTTAAAGCGCAAAAGCTCCTTGCCTACGCTTTCCCAGCGGCCGGAAGCCTGCCAAAGCGTTGCGGGCATGGTAACGGGGAACAGTACCTCCTGCCCGTCTATCCTGTCCATCTCCTGGCGCAATATCGCCTCTATCTTATTATGTATACGCCGCGCGGGAGGCATAAGGGAATATATGCCGTTGCCCACCTGCTTAATATAGCCGCCCCTTACCATAAGGTTTTGGCTTTCTATTTCCGCAACCCTGTCCTTATACCTTTCGCCTAACAGCTCGCTGACTTTCATGTTTCACCTTTCCTATCCGCCTAACGGGATAACGCCGTTTTTGTCATACCCTGCATTATACCACGCGCGCGGCAAAAAACAAACATTTTAGGCAATATTGTTGACTATTGCGTAAGCATTTTTTATAATATGCTTTCGCATCACTATCATCAGTTGAGGAATGTGCCATGTATCGTGACCTTACGCGCGGGAGCATATCCCGCTCGCTCATTCTGTTTGCGCTGCCAATGATGGCGGGCAATATGCTGCAGCAGTTTTATAACATTGCCGATACGCTTATCGTATCCCGTGCGCTTGGCGCAAACGCGCTTGCCGCGGTTGGTTCGGCCTATACGCTTATTACGTTTCTCACTTCCATATTCCTGGGGCTGAGCATGGGTTCGGGCGCGCTTTTTTCGATATACCGCGGGCGGAACGATTCTTCTTCGCTGAGATCAGGCATATTGCATGCGTTCATTCTCCTCCTTTCAACAACCGTGCTTATTAACGCCGCAGTATACGCCTTCATGGAACCTATACTCTTGTTCCTGCGCGTGCCGGACGCCGTGCGCGGCGGTATGCGCGAATATTTGGCAATTATATACGTTGGGCTTATTGCGACCTCGCTTTACAATTATGTTTCCTGCCTGCTGCGCGCGCTTGGCAATTCTTCCGTGCCGCTGATTTTCCTTGCGATATCCGCCGTGCTGAACATTGCGCTTGACTTGATATTCGTGTTGGTATTCAGTTGGGGCATTGCGGGCGCAGCTTGGGCAACGGTTATTGCGCAGTACGTTTCAGCGGTGGGCTTATGCCTGTATGTGCTTTTCAAATGCCCGGAGCTTATCCCAAGGCACGAGGATATGTGCTTCAGCAAGCCTATACTGAAGGATATATTCAGCCTGTCCTCCCTCACCTGCCTTCAGCAGTCCGTAATGAACTTCGGCATACTTATGGTGCAGGGGCTTGTAAACAGCTTCGGCACTACGGTAATGGCCGCGTTTGCCGCCGCGGTGAAGATAGACACATTCGCCTACCTTCCCGTACAGGACTTCGGCAACGCTTATTCCACATTCGTTGCGCAGAACCATGGAGCGGGCGACCATGGGCGCATACGCGCGGGCACGAAGCAAGCATTTATTATAAGCACGGCGTTCAGCGTGGCAATATCGGCGCTGGTGTTCGCATTCGCCCGCCTGCTGATGCTTATATTTATTGACGCAAACGAAACAGCCGTGCTGCTGGCGGGAATAAAATATCTTCGCATAGAAGGCGCGTTCTATTTCGGTATAGGCTGCCTTTTCCTGCTGTATGGCTATTTCCGCGCGGTGCAGCGGCCCGCAATGTCCGTTGTGCTTACGGTTATATCGCTTGGCACGCGCGTGGCGCTTGCGTATATACTTTCCGCAAAAATAGGCGAGATAGGCATATGGATGGCAATACCCATAGGCTGGCTGCTGGCGGACGCGACTGGTTTGATTACAATGTTCAAAAGCAGGCGTTTACAAAAGCAATAAAGGCGGGTAAACTATAGCTATAAACGCTGAACGGGGTGAATATTATGAGCAAAGTTGAAAGGCTTGTATCTCAATATAAAAACGAACTTAAATACGCCGGCCCATTCTATATTTCGCACGAGGGCTTCGGCGCGGCGCCGCTGGGGCAGATAGACTACCCTGCGCTTTCCATGGCCTTTGCCGAATGGCTTGATGCGCGCGGGATACTGCCGGAAATAGTTGGCTGGAGCAACAAAACCGGCTTCTGCGATGCGGACGCAGCGGGCTATGCCGCCGCATTCCCCGCAAACGAAAACGGCCTTGCAGCCGCGCTGAGCGAGCTTGAGACCGCCATATGGGACGAATTTTGCAAAGAGAGCATCTGGGACGAATGTATATACGATTCCCAAATGCCGGACGAGGGATGAAAATCCCTCTTTTTTAGTTGGGGTTATGGATGGTAATATACATCCATGTATTCATCTATGATGATATCGGCGTAATACGCGGCTTGCCTTTCTTCGCCGATTACAGTGAGTTCCAGTCCGTTTACCCATTGAAAATAATGCGTAAGCTCATGCGCAACGGAATGCAAAATCGCAAACACGGCATTATCTCTGCCGTTTCTCGCTTTAATCTCCCCAAAATCGCCCGTTGAAACGCGGATATACGGCTCCTCCATTTTATCATATGGGCCGAAGAATGTTGCGCTCACCATTTCCCCATCCATGGCGCGTATCAACTCATCCTTTTTGAAATAAACGCATACCCGTATCGGGAAACAGTATTCATGCCTTGCCCAATCGCAAAAGCGAATGCAGGCATTGCGCAAATCCGCATCTATGCCTTTTTCAAATCGCGTCCTCAGGCCGTCCCTATGCCGCACAGGTACGCCGGAATAAAACTTCTTCCATTTTGTTATAGCCCAAAGGTGCATAGAATTGCCTCATCAGTCTTGCAGCAGATAAGCAAAAAGCCCAGATAATCTGGGCTTTTTGGTGGTGGAGCCGAGGAGAGTCGAACTCCTGTCCGAAAACCCTTCAGCAAGACTTTCTACGAGCGTAGCCGCTGATTTACAATTCCCTCGGCGGAGCCCCCGGCGGCAGGGTCGGCGCTTGCGGTAGCTTCATATATCCCGCCTGCGGCAAAGCTTACGCAGGTTGGTTCCCCACATTGATGACGCCCGTATCCTTAGGCGTGGGAACCTAAGGGCGGACGGTCACTGCTTACGCAGCGACGGGTACAAAATTAGCTTCGTCAGTTAATTTTTAATTTTCCCGCTTTTTACGAAGCGCGGGGCTTCGGCTCGCTTATCCGGCCCCCGTGATCCCCGTCGAAACCATTTACGGCCCCATGATAAGTGATGTCCCCTTTTTTCAGGGGATTATATTATACTATATTTCTTCGCGTCAATCAACGCTTTTCATGCGGCGATCCATATCGCGCTTGGCGTCCCGCTCGGCCATGGTATGCCGCTTATCGTAAAGCTTTTTGCCTTTGGCCACGGCAAGCTCTACCTTCACCAACCCGTCGCGTATATAAAGGCGGGTGGGGATAAGGCTGTATCCATCCGTTTGGGAAAGGGAATTGAGCTTTCGTATCTCCCGCTTGTGCAGCAGCAGCTTTCGCGTGCGGAACGGATCCTTATTGAATATGTTGCCCTGGTCGTATGGGCTTATATGCATCCCCACCAGCAGCATTTCGCCGTTCTTCACCTGCGCATAGCTGTCCTTCAGGTTCACCTTGCCCGCGCGCACGCTTTTAACCTCGGTCCCTACCAAGGCTATGCCGCATTCATATGTGTCCTCTATAAAATAATCGTGCCTGGCGCGGCGGTTTTCCGCCACCTGCCTTGTGCCCTTGGTTATAGGCATGCTTCGGCACCCCCTTTATACATGGTTTGAAAAAGGGAACGCGCTAACATGGCGCGTCCCCGTTGCATTAGGATCGATGCTTATTTTACGAACATCATCGCTATGGTAAGCACGGCGATAACAATGCCCAGTATAAGCGTGATTTTCTGCAGCTTGGCTTCCTTGCTGACCGCCTTATTGCGGGCGGTGTTGAAGGAGGCGGTATCGCTGCCGAATGCGCTGCCAAGGCCGCTGCTCTTGGTCTTTTGCATCAGTACCGAAACCACAAGCGCGGCGGAGGCGAGTATCAGCACTATGTTAAGAATTATGTGTAGAGTTCCCATCTTATAAACCTCCTAAGCGTCTTTGCAAAACTTACTTTCTCAGGTTCAGCTCGGCAAGTATGGTGCGGTAACGCTCTATATCGGTTTCCTTGAGATAGTTGAGCAGGCCGCGGCGCTGACCAACCATCTTCAGAAGGCCGCGACGGGAGTGGTGATCCTTCTTGTGCTCCTTAAGGTGCTCGTTAAGGTGGTTGATGCGATCGGTAAGCAGAGCTATCTGTACCTCGGGTGAGCCGGTATCGCCCTCATGAAGCTGGAATTTCGCGATGATTTCCTGTTTGGTTGCCATTGTTTTTTCCTCCTAATAATTATATCGCCCAGCGCCGAGTAAAGCGTCGGAGTCGTCGCTAAACACAGCCGCCGGTTCTGACTAAAGCAGTATACCATATTTTCCGCCGCATGTAAACGGCATATCAACTATTTTTTAATATATCGCGGGCTTTTTCGCCGTCCGCCTTCATTTGCGTGGCAAGCGTATGCACGTTTGGAAAGCGTATTTCTCCGCGTATGCGCTCAACGAATTCCACCTTCAGTGTTTGGCCGTATATGTCCGCGTCAAAGCCAAGCATATGGGTCTCTATGGTGGTATGCTCGCCGTTCACGGTAGGGTTGCGGCCTATGTTGGTTACGGCAGGGTACTTTTCCCCGTCAAGCACGGCCCGCGTTGCGTACACGCCGGCCATGGGCACGGCCCTGTCCTCCCAGCCCGCTATGTTCGCCGTTGGGTAGTCAAGCGTGCGCCCTATGCCGCGGTTGCGTATTACAGGCCCCGTAATTGAATACGGCGCGCCAAGCATTTCCCCAGCGTCCTTCACACGGCCCGCTTCAAGGCAGGCGCGTATGCGCGTGCTGGACACGGCTTCCCCTTTATACATTACCGGCGGCACTATTTCCACCGCGAAGCCGTATTTTTCGCCCAGCTTTTTGATAAGCTCCACGCTGCCTTCCCCGCGCCTGCCGAACGTATAATTGAATCCGGCAACGGCGCAGCCCATATTGAACCGCTCAATAAGCATTTTTATGAACTGTTCTGGTTCGGTCGCTGCATACTCAGCGCTGAATTCATCCGCGCTGAGCGCGCAGCCCATGCCGCCAAGCGCAGCCATGCGTTCGGACTGCGTCATCAGCAGCGGCGGCTGCTTGCCGAAAAGCGCCATCGGATGCGCGGTGAAAGTATATATCATCGGCTCCATGTCAAGCTTTGCTGCCCTGTCTATCGCCGCGTTTATTATTGCGCGGTGGCCTATATGCACCCCGTCGAACGTGCCAAGCGCTATTGCTCTTTTCATGCGCCGGCCTCCGTAAGGTTTATTTTTATGTGCACGCTGCCGCCCTCGCCCGTTTGGCCTATGCCTAAAAATTCGCCGTCGGCATACAGCATAACAAGGCGGCTTTCGTCCCTGCCCTTTAATTCCCCGGGGAATATCTCCGCGCCGTTGCGTATCAGCCGCGCCTGCTTTTCGTCAAGGCCGGTAAGGCTCAGCTTATCTATCAGCCCGTTGAGTGAATCCTCTATGCTTATCACGGCGTCGCCAAGCCGCCCTTTTTCCTTCATCTGCCTTAGCTCGGCTATGGAATAGGTGCTGCCTATTGTGAACTCCCCGCTGCGCGTGCGCAGCAGAAAGCTCATATAAGCGCATGTGCCGAGCCGCTTGCCAATATCCGCGCACAGCGTCCTTACATATGTTCCGCGGGAGCAGACAATGCGCAAAAGATACCGGTTTTCGCCGCTTTGCGCCATAAGCTCAATATTATCTATTGTTGCGCTACGCTTTATTTCAACGGCATCCGCCCCTTCGCGCGCAAGCTGATAAAGCCGCTTGCCGTCTATGCTGACGGCGCTGTACATGGGCGCGGTCTGCTCAATTTGGCCTATAAAGCAGGGCAAAACGGCCGCAAGCTCATCCTTTGATATTATCCTTGTGTCCCTTTCAACTATGCGGCCGTAAGCGTCCTGCGTATCCGTTGCCGCGCCGAACGTTACCTCCGCAATGTATTCCTTTTGCTTATCCACCAATATGTCAAAAAGCCGCGTAGCCCGGCCTATACAAATGGGCAGCACGCCCGCCGCGCCAGGATCGAGCGTTCCGGTATGGCCGACGCGCTTTATTTTGAATATATGCCTAACGTCCGCCACAGCGTCGCTGGACGTCATTCCCGGCGGCTTTAATATGTTTACGATACCTTCTGTCATCTGTGTCTCTGTTTATGGTTATAATGCCTGTATAAGCGCCTCGGTAAGCTCAGCCGCAAGCGCGTCCAGTTCGCCGCGCACGGTGCAGCCCGCAGCAAGCCTGTGCCCGCCGCCGCCATAGCGTTCCGCAACGGCGCACACGTTGGCGTATTCCTTCGCCCGCATGCTCACCTTGTATACGTTCGGCTCCTTTTCGCGTATAAGCATGGCTATTTCAACGTTTTCAACGTCCCTCAGGTTGTCTATTATGCCTTCGCAGTCCTCGTCCCGCGCGTTAAAGCGGTCAAAATCCGCCCGCGTAAGCTTGCATACTGCTACCTTGCCGCCGTGCAGATACTCCGCCTTTATCAGCCCAAGGCCCAGCATCCTGCGCTTTGATACGGGTGCGGAGCGGTATACCGCGCGGTTTATCAGCGCATTGTCAGCCCCGCGCTGCAATAGTTCCCCTGCGGCGAAAAGCGTATCCGGCGTGGTATTTGAATAGGCAAAGTTGCCCGTATCCGTAACAAGGCCGCAAAAAAGGCACGTTGCAATATTCGCGCCGAAGTCCGCATCAAGCTGCTCTATCAGCTTTTTCACTACCTCCGCCGCCGCGGCAGCGTGCGCCTCAACGGCGTTATGCTGCGCAAACATGGTGTTGGTAACGTGGTGATCTATGTTCGCGGTATGCTTTGCCTGCGCAAATATTTCGTCCGCCGCGCCCATGCGCCCTTCGTCCGCGCAGTCAACGGCTATTGCGGCGCTTGTTATGCGCGCATCATTGGGCTTAATAATATCCTCCGCCCCTTCAAGGAAGCGGTATATGCGCGGCACGTCCCCATCACACACGGCCTGCACATGCTTGCCCATCGCCATAAGCGCAAGCCTTAACGCGCAGGCGGAGCCTATCGAATCCCCGTCCGGCGAAACGTGCATTATAAGCGTAAAGTCGTTGTTTTCCTCTATCAACCGCGCTATGGACGCAAGCGGTTGGTTCACGGGCGTGTTATTCATCGCTCTTTTTATCCTGACTGTGCAGGCTTTCTATTATCTTTGCTATGTGCGCGCTGTACTCTATCGATGTGTCCAGCGTGAATTTAAGCTGCGGCAGCGCCCTAAGCTCCATCCTTTGGCCCAGCTCATGCCGTATGAAGCCCGCCGCGCGGTTAAGCGCGTCCACTGTGCCCTTGCGCACGGCGTCGTCCTCGTCATATACGCTCACCTTCACCTTGGCTATCTTCTGGTCGTTTGTGACCTCGGCAGAGGATATGGTGGTCATGGGCGATATGCGTGGATCCTTCATTTCGCGCACTATTTCGCTTATGGTCTTTTTGACCTCTTCGTTTATCCTGTCGTATCTGATATTTGGCATTTTGTTTTAAGAAGCGGCCCCTTCGCTTTGTGGGCTGCAAGGCCGCTTTCCTTTCCGTTTATTCCTTTTTTCGCGTTATCAGCGCTTTACTTCTTCCATTACGAAGGCTTCTATTGTATCGCCCTCGTGAATATCGTTGAAGTTTTCTATGCCTATGCCGCATTCGTAGCCCGCGGCAACTTCCTTAACGTCGTCCTTGAAGCGCTTGAGCGAGGATATTTTGCCTTCATGCACAACTATGCCGTCGCGCACAACGCGCACCTGCGCATTGCGGCTCACCTTGCCGTCCTGCACATATGCGCCGGCAATGGTGCCCACTCCGCTTACCTTGAACGTGTTCCTCACGCTTATGCGGCCCAGCTCAACTTCCTTGAACACGGGCTTGAACAGGCCCTTCATGGCATTCTGGATATCCTCTATCGCATTATAGATTATGCGGTAAAGTCTTATATCCACGTTTTCCTTTTCGGCCAAGGCCCTTGCGCTGGTGTTGGGGCGCACGTTGAAGCCGATAACGATTGCGTTGGACGCGGATGCAAATATAACGTCGGAGTCGGTTATAGCGCCGACTGCGCCATGGATGCACCTTACGCGCACTTCATCGTTTGAAAGCTTCTCCAGCGCCTGCCTCACGGCCTCCACGCTGCCCTGAACGTCCGCCTTGATTATTATGTTCAGGTCCTTCATCTGGCCTTCGGCTATCTGGTTGAATAAATCGTCCAGCGATACCTTATGGGTATTCTTGAGCTGCTCCGCCTTCAGCTTATCGCGCCTTTCTTCGGCGACCTGGCGGGAGAGCTTATCTATTTCGGCGGCGTTGAGCATATCGCCCGCGCTCGGCACTTCGTTAAAGCCAAGCACCTCAACAGGCGTGCTGGGGCTGGCCTTGGTAACGCGCCTGCCCTTATCGTCCATCATTGCGCGCACGCGGCCGTATGCCATGCCGGCAACTATCGGATCGCCAACCTTCAGCGTGCCGTTCTGCACAAGCACGGTTGCTATCGGGCCGCGGCCCTTGTCAAGCTCGGCTTCTATTATTATGCCCTTAGCCATGCGGTTGGGATTCGCCTTAAGCTCAAGCACGTCCGCCTGGAGCAATACCATTTCAAGCAAATTATCCAAGCCTTCCTTGGTTTTGGCGGAAACGGGAACGCATATGGTATCGCCACCCCATTCTTCGCTGACCAAACCGTATTCGGTAAGCTGCTGCTTTACCCTGTCCGGATTGGCGGCGGGCTTATCCATTTTGTTTATTGCAACAATTATGGGCACGCCTGCGGCCTTGGAATGGTTTATGGCCTCAACGGTCTGCGGCATTATGCCGTCGTCCGCCGCAACGACCAGTATTACTATGTCCGTAACCTGCGCTCCGCGGGCGCGCATGGCGGTGAACGCCTCGTGACCCGGGGTATCTATAAAGGTTATCTGCCTGCCGTTGCAGGTAACGGTGTATGCGCCGATGTGCTGCGTTATGCCGCCGGCTTCGCCTTCGGTAATGCTGCTGTGGCGGATGGCATCGAGCAGGCTGGTCTTGCCGTGGTCAACGTGGCCCATTATGGTTACTACCGGCGGGCGCTCAACAAGGTTTTCATCCTTGTCCTCGTCCACACCTTCAAGCAGAACGTCCTCATAGGTCTTGGCAATGTTCTGTTCAAGCTCAATGCCGTAGTCCGATGCTATCAGCGAGCAGGTATCGAAATCTATCTCCTGATTTATGGTGGCCATTATGCCTAAAATGAACAGTTTTTTGATTATTTCCGCCGCAGGCTTGCCTATCTTTTCGCTAAGCTCCTTAACGGTTATTGTTTCGCCGTTTATAACGGCCTTTTCTATCTTCACCGGTTCCGGCTTAGGCGCGGGCGCAGCCTGCCTCTTCTTCTTCCTTCCGCCGAAGCCGCCGTCATCATCCCATGCGTTCATTGAGGGCGCCGCCTCCTTTAACAATGTCTTTTTATTCTTTCTGCGCTCGTCGTCGCGGTTCCCCTTGGCGGGCGCTTTTTTATTGGCCTCGTAGCCGCGCTCGCGGCCGCCGGATGCGGGCTGTATCAGTTCGCTTGCGGCCTGCATGGGGCGTTCGCGCCGCTGGCCCTGCTGCGGCCTGTCATTGCGCTGCTGCTGCGGCTTGCCGAAGCGGTCATCACTGCGTGGCGGCCTTGCGTCCTGCCCTTGGCGCGGCTGGTAACCGTCCCGCTGCGGCCTGTCGGTACGCTGCTGCGGCCTGTCTCCGCGCTGCTGCTGCGGTTTATCCGTGCGGTTGCCCTGCGGTATGGTGCGCTGCTGGTAGCCGCCCTGCTGCGGCCTGTTTGCGTCGTTTGCCCTCTGCCGGGGCTTTTCCTGGTTCTTCTGCTGCACAGGCGCTGTTACCTCGTTTGCCTTTTCTTCTTTCTTGAGTTCTTCCTTTGTTTGTTCCGGCTTTGCCGTTTCCTTCGCGCTTTCCGCCTTTTGTTCGGCAGGCTCGCTCTTTTCTTCCGCCTTGGGCTCCGCGCTCGCTTTCTCAGGCTCCGCGCTCTTTATTGCGCTCGCTTCGCTCTTTTCTTCGGCCTTAGGCTTCTCCGGCTCTGCCGTTTCCGGTTCGTCGCTGTGGTACGCCGCAGTATCCGCACTATTGGCCAGTTCCCTGAGCCGTTCTATCCTCAGCGCCTCCGCGCGCTCCTTCTCGGCTATTTTTTCCTTTTCTATCAGCTTGCCTTCGTATTGGCGCATGTCTTCAAGCGTTGCAATCATGTCCGCATTCATGCCCTTTATCCGCTCAAAAAGCTGTTTAGCCCGGGCTTCAAGCTCCCTGGCAGAATCCATTACCTTTACTTTTGCCATTCTTGCCACCCCTTTTAGTTTGCTTGTTCCGTAGCCTGGTAGGCTTCCCGGATTATTCCGGCAAAGTGCCGGTCTGTCACCGCGGCCGTCTTGTGGGCATCCTTGCCTATCAGCCGCCCGAGATCTTCTATGTACAGGCAGTCTATTTCCGCCGCGCTGCACATCGCCTCGTATTTTTCCCTTGTGTTCGCGCTTACGCCGCTATCCAAAAGCATCAGCTGCACCTTTTTCTGCTTCATCAGCTTTTCGCAGGTAAAGTCCCCGCTTTTCAGCTTCCTTGCGCGCGCCGCAAAGCCTATGTACGCCGTCAATTTACTCCTGACCACCCGCGCCTATCTCCTTTTGCAGCCTTTGGAACACTTCTTCGTCTATCTTTTTATCCAGCGCCTTTTCAAGCGCGCGGATCTTTATTGCCTTTTCAAGGCACGCTTGACTTTTGCATATATATGCGCCGCGCCCGGCTGCGCGGCCGGTGGTATCGGCGCATATTTCGTTTTCCGGCGTGCGCACTATGCGTATAAGCTCGCGCTTGGGCTTCATTTCCCTGCACGCAACGCACATGCGCATGGGCGTTTTCTTTGCGGCCATTATGCCTCCGGTTCTTCGCCGGCGTCCATGCCGTCAAGATCTATGCGGTCCAGCTCCTCCTCGGCCTGGCTCTGGCTCTTTATGTCTATCTTCCAGCCGGTCAGCTTGGCCGCAAGGCGGGCGTTCTGGCCTTCCTTGCCTATTGCAAGGGAAAGCTGCTGATCGGGCACGACTACCTTCGCCGCCTTTTCGGTTTCGTTGATATAAACCATTATCACCTTTGCGGGGCTGAGCGCCTTTGCGATATACACGGCGGGGTCGCTGTCCCACTCTATTATGTCTATCTTTTCATTGTGCAGCTCATTCACCATGCGCTCCACCCTTATGCCCTTCTGGCCCACGCAGGCGCCCACGGCGTCCACCATTGGATCGGTAGAATGCACGGCAACCTTGGTGCGGAAGCCCGCTTCGCGCGCGATGGACTTTATCTGCACAACGCCGCTCATTATTTCCGGCACTTCCAGCTCGAAAAGCCGCTTCACAAGGCCGGGATGCGTCCTTGAAACAAGCACCTGCGGGCCCTTATTGGTCTTTCTTACCTCAAGAACATAAACCTTTATGCGGTCGTTATTGTTATACTCTTCGCCGGGTATTGTTTCGTTATAGGAAAGCAGGCCGTCCGTTTTGCCGAGCTCAACGTATACGCCCGCCTTTTCGGCGCGCTGCACTATGGCGGTCAGTATCTCGTTTTCCTTTTCAGCAAACTCGTCGTATATAACGCCGCGCTCGGCTTCCCTTATGCGCTGCACCACTACCTGCTTAGCGGTCTGCGCCGCTATGCGGCCGAACTTGCTGGGGTCGGCTTCTTCTTCCAGCACGTCGCCAATATCAAACAAGGGGTTTATCTTATGCGCCTCTTCAAGCGAAATTTCGCTGTAAGGGTTTTCAACGTGCTCAACAACGGTTTTGGACGCGAAAATCTGCACGTCTCCCGTGTCGCGGTCAACAACGGCGCGCACGTTGGCGGTGGTGTTGTAGTTGCGCTTATACGCCGCGACCAGCGCGGACTCGAATGCGTCTATCAATATGTCCTTGCTGATGCCGCGCTCTTTTTCGATAGCGTTCAGTGCTTCGATAAAATCGGCTTTCATCTTAATTACTTATCCTCCCTGTGTTATTCAAAATCTATCCACGGCCTTATAAGCGCCGCATCTTTGCGTTTTATGGTCACTTCGCCCATTTTTTCAACGCTTATGGTGAAGCTTTCACCATCGTATCCGGTAAGGATGCCCAGAAGCTCCTTTTTCCTGTTTATGGGCGCATACAGCTTGACCTGAAGCTTTTTGCCCATGTTCCGTTCAAAATCCCTGTCCTTTTTAAGCGGGCGGTCTATGCCTATGCTGGAAACGCTCAGGTAATACGCTTCCTCTATTGGGTCGTTTTCATCAAGTATGGGGTCTATTGCGCGGCTCACCTTTTCGCAGTCGTCTATGGTCACGCCGTTTTCCGAATCGATATAAAGCGTAAGCACCATGTTGCCGTATTCTTTAACGTATTCAACTTCATCCAGTTCGTAGCCCATTTCGGCTATTTTTCCGCGCACAAGGGAATCCACTATTTCGGTAGTTTTCAACCGTACCTCCTTAAATATAAGGCTCACATGAGCCGATTCATTGCCTTATCAAAACAAAAGAGCGGGAACGTCCCACTCTTCAAAAAGCCAACAAATGCGGTATTTACCGCCCAACACAAGCATTATAGCACAGCTTATGGTCTAAGCGCAATAGTTTTGCTTATTTTCCTTAGAAAAAGCTTACCTGATTGCTTTCCGCAAGCCCATCGAAGCAGCCAAGCTCCCTCAGCTTATCCACAACGCCGCTGTTCGCCTTCGTGCGGGCGCGGAAGTCCTCTATCGAATTGAAGGGGACGCTCCTGTCCGCCGCGCCTATTCCTTCCGCAGCCGTTACGCCTACGCCCGCCACGGCAGAGAACGGCGGCCTTAGCCCGTCCTTCTCGATGGTAAACTTTGTGGCGTCGGATTTATATATGTCCACATTCAGCAGCTTTATTCCCCGCCGGTTCATTTCGTACACAACTTCGAGTATCACCAGCAGATCCTGCTCCTTCTGCTCTGCCTTGTTGCCCTTGTCGCGTATCGCCTTTATGTTGCGCAGCACCCTTTCTTCCCCGCCCAGCGCCATGGATACGTCAAACGCATCCGCGCGCACGGAGAAGTAAACCGCATAGAAGGCTTCGGGCATATGCACCTTATACCACGCTATTCTGAACGCCATCATAACATATGCCGCCGCATGGGCGCGGGGGAACATGTATCCTATTTTTTTGCAGGAGGAGAAGAACCATTCGGGCGTGTTCACTTCCCGCATGTTTTCTTCCATTTCCTCCGTAAGGCCCTTGCCCTTTCGCACGCTTTCCATTATTTTGAACGCCTTTGAAGGCTCCATCTTTATGCTTATGAGGTAGTTCATAATATCGTCTCGCGTGCAGACCACCTGCGAAAGCGTTGCTATGCCGCCAAGCACCAAATCCTGCGCATTGCCCAGCCACACGCCCGTGCCGTGGGAAAGGCCGGAAATCCTGACAAGCTCCTCCATCGTGGTAGGACGAGTATCCATAAGCATCTGCCGCACGAAATTGGTGCCGAATTCGGGCAGGGCAATGCTGCCCACGTCGCAATTCAGCTCCTCAAGCGTTATACCCAGCGGCTCCGTGGACGAAAAAAGCTTCATCGTTTCCTTATCGTCAAGCGGCAGTCCCTTTGGGTCAACGCCCGTTATATCCTGAAGCATCCTCAAAACGGTGGGGTCATCGTGGCCAAGTATGTCCAGCTTGACAAGCCTGTCGTCCATGGCATGAAAGTCGAAATGCGTGGTAACAGTGTTCTTTTCCTTTTTATCCGCAGGGTACTGTATCGGCGTAAAGTCGAAAATCTCGTATCCTTCGGGTACGATAACTATGCCGCCGGGGTGCTGCCCAGTGGTGCGCTTAACGCCTTCGCAGCCCGCAACAAGCCTTTCCGTCTCCGCACGGGTAAAGAAAGCATCGTATTGTTCGCAATAGCCCTTAACGTAGCCGTAAACGGTTTTATCCTTCAGGCCGGATATCGTGCCGGCGCGGAAGGCATGGCCCTTGCCGTACATGACCTCAGTATACGCATGGGCATGGGGCTGATAGTCGCCGGAGAAGTTAAGGTCAATATCCGGCGTTTTGTCTCCCTTAAAGCCAAGGAATACCTCAAACGGTATAGTATAGCCAAGCTTTTTAAGCTTTGTGCCGCAAACGGGGCAGTCCTTATCCGGCATGTCCACGCCGCAGGCATATTTTTCAAGGTCAACGTCAAATTCGCTGTGCCTGCAATTTGGGCAAACATAGTGCGGCTGCAGCGGATTCACTTCCGTTATTCCCGCCATTGTGGCAACAAAGGATGAACCTACGCTGCCGCGGCTGCCGACAAGGTAGCCATCGGACATGGATTTTGAAACCAGCCTTTGCGCGCTCAAATACAGCGACGCATAGTCGTTGCCTATTATGGAAGTAAGCTCCTTATCGAGCCGCGCCTGCACAACGGGCGGCAGAACATCGCCGTATATCTCCCGCGCGCGGTTTTCGCACATGCTCCTCAGTTCCTCGTTAGCGCCGGGGAATTTAGGGGCATATGTGCTTTTTTCGCTCAGGAACGGCTTCATGCTTTCGCACATGTCCGCTATTGCGTTCGGCACGTCTATAACCACTTCCTCGGCCTTTTCCCTGCCAAGGTAGCTGAATTCTTCAAGCATGTCGTCCGTCGTGCGGAAATACAGCGGCGCCTGCTGCTCCGCATCCTTAAATTCGCGCGCGCTCATGACTATCGCGCGGAATATGGAATCCTCCGGCTCCATAAAGTGCGCGTCGCCCGTGGCTGCCACGGGTATGCCAAGCTCCTCGCCCAGCCGCACTATTCTGCGGTTAAGCTCGCGCAGGCCGTCCTCGTCCTTCACTATGCCCTCGCGCATAAGAAAGGCGTTGTTGCCTATCGGCTGTATTTCAAGGTAGTCATATTCCCTTGCAATGGCGCATATTTCCTCGTGCGGCTTTTCTTCAAGCACCGCGCGGAAAAGCTCGCCCGCTTCGCATGCGGAGCCGATTATAAGCCCTTCGCGATAGAAATCCAGCAGGCTCCTTGGTATCCTCGGCACGCCTTTAAGGTAATCTATATGGGCATAGGACACAAGCTTATACAGATTCTTCAGCCCGACTATATTTTTAGCAATTATTATTATGTGATATGTACTGCGCTTGCCCTTTACCTTTTCGTGCGGCACGCAGTCAAAAAGCGGTATGCGCGCCTTACCCATAGCCTCATAACGCTCTATTATCTTCAAAAACTGTTCCTTCAGCGCGCGTGCTCCGTCAATGGGCAGCATGGATGCGCGGCTTGTGCCCATAGCTGCCATGCAGCCGTCTATGGTAGTCGTATCGTCCAGCGGAGCGCGGCAATGGTACCGCGTCAGCTCCATCGCCACGGCGGCATGCTCGTTCATGTCTACGCCGCGCTTCTTCGCCTCTTTATACAGTTCATAATATTCTTCCCTGTCCCATACGACCATTTTAGCGCCCTCTGCAAATTGCAGCAGCGCGTTAACGGCGTCCTTCAAAAGCGGGGCGGTTTCGCTGTCCTCCTCGCTTATGCCGGTCCGGCGGCGGAATTCCTCGCTCATCGGCACGCCAACGCTAACCGGAGTATAAAATTCGCTGCATTCGCCGTTGTCATTGAAGCGCACGGCGCTTATGGCGCACAATGCGCCGTTGCAATGGGTCAATTCTATCGCCGCGTATTCGCCGCGCGGGCTTGTCCATACGCAGTCCGGCAGAAGGTAGCCCTCCACACCCATTATGACCTTTATATCAACGCCGTTTTTCTTCAGCTTGCCAGCCGCGTTCACCGCGGCCGGGAATGCCTGCACCACGCCGTGGTCCGTTATTGCAACGGCCTTGTGGCCCCATTTGGCTGCGGTTTTCACGGCCTCGCCCGCGTCTATAAAGCCGTCCATGGCGCTCATCTTGGTGTGCAGGTGCAGCTCAACTCTCTTGCGCTCTGCCTTGTCCTTGCGCGTTACGGGATTGGTTTTGTATATTGAGTCTGGAAAAACGCAGTATGTGCCGCTGAATTCGTCGCGCTGATATTTGCCGTGCACAACTATCCAGTCTCCCCCGTCCTTTATCTCCGCGAGCTTATCTATTATGTCCTTATTCTCGGCTTTTGGGAAAAGCTTTATTGGCAGGGTGTTGCTGCGGTCCGTAACGTAGCACTGTACTATAAAGCCGCCGTTTTTCCTTTCGCGCACGTCCATGCTTATTATGCCGCCCTGAACAGTTACGGTTTCGGATTCCTCCGTAACCTCGCTCATTTTGATTATGCGCGCGCCGAAAACACGCCCCATTATTATGTTTTCCTGCGGCACGTTGGGCTTAGGACCGGCGTTTTCAAGCTTCCTTCTGAACGGCTTCTTCTCCGCCTTGTCCTGCTTTTTGGGCGCATCTTCCCACGGCGGGATGTCCCCCTGCGCGCTGCGCTTTATAGCTATCGGTTCTTCCCTGCGCTCCGGCATCGTAAGCGCTATGCTCTCGTCCCCTATCAGCATTACCTCTATGCTTTCGCCATAGGTATCGTATATAAACTTTTCCAGCATATTCGCGCCGTTGTAGCTTTTTGCGCTCAGGTAAAGGCGCTTTGGTATGCGCACGGCTATAATGCCCTCCGCGCCCCTTTCCCATTGGGAAAAGCCGAGCACGGGCTTCATAAGCGGCGAAAAGTGTTCCCAGCTTGCCCTGAGCATGTCAAGAAAGCCCTCCTGCTCGCTTGCAGGCAGGCCGTCCTCAAACTGCGCGCTCAACAAAACGCTGCATCCCGGCGCGTTCTGCCCCAAAATGGCCGCTATCTCCGCGGCCTCCTTCGCGTCTATCAGGCGCGAAAGGCAAAGCTGCACCTCCAGCTCCATTTTGCGCATATGCAGTTTGGCCCTGCTCAGCTTTGCGCCGTAGCGGGCAATGCCGTAATCCTTTTCCGCTTCCATCTGTGCTGTTACTTCCCCTCAAGCATCTGCTTGGCCTGCCGTATAAGCTCTTCTTCGGCTGTGTCTATATCGTATGCGGCTATCTGTTCGCCTTTTTTGAAAAGCACTGCGTTCGTCCGCCCGAGCGCCAGCCCTATGTCCGCTTCCTTCGCCTCCCCGGGGCCGTTTACCGCGCAGCCCATAACGGCGATCTTCAGCGGCCGCTTTTCGCGCTTAAACTCCGCCTTCACGCGCTCATATATTTCCGAATGCTTTGCCACGTTGCCGCAGCGGCCACACGTTGGGCAGCAAACAAGATGCAGTCCCTGCGCGCGGAGTTCAACGGCTTTAAGCAGCTCTATTCCCGTTTCAACCTCCCTTTCGGGATCGCCCGTTAAGGACACCCTTATTGTGTCCCCAATTCCTTCCATCAGCAGCGTGCCTATTCCCGCGGCGGAGCGCACTATGCCCTCCATGCCGCCGCCAACCTCCGTAACGCCCACATGCAGCGGGTAGGCGCAGCTTTCGCTGAGGAGCCTATATGCCTTCACCGTTTCCGTAACGGACGACGACTTGACGGATATAACTATATCGTCAAAGCCGAAACGTTCAAGCATTTTGGCGTTATTCAGCGCGCTTTCCGCCATCGCCGCGGCGTTCGGTCCGCCGTGCCTAATCAGCAGCTCCTTTTCCATGCAGCCGGAATTTATGCCTATGCGTATTGGTACGCGGCGCTCCTTTGCCCCTTCGCAAAGCTCCTTCACCTTGTAGTCCGCGCCTATGTTGCCCGGATTTATCCTAAGCTTGTCTATTCCGCTTTCAAGCGCGGCTATTGCAAGCCTGTGGTCAAAATGTATGTCCGCGACCAGCGGCACGATAGCGCCGCGTTTAAGCTCCGCTATGGCGTGCGCGTCATCCATGTCCTTCACGGCAAGGCGCACTATTTCGCACCCTTCGTCAGCAAGGCGCCGTATCTGCGCGGCGGTAGCGGATATATCCGCCGTGCGCGTATTGGTCATGGACTGCACGCTAACCTTGGCGCCGCCGCCTATTTTAATATTGCCCGCCGTGACCTGATGCGTTTTTTCGCGCGGTGTCATATTATCCTCCGATTATAAATGTTCTCACGTCCGATATTGTAAGGAAAATAACAAGGCACAGCAGCAGCACCAGCCCCACGAAGTGAACTATGCCCTCCTTTTCGGGCGGCACGGGCTTGCCGCGCACGGCCTCTATTATCAAAAATACCAGCCTGCCGCCGTCAAGCGCGGGCAGCGGAAGAAGGTTCATCAGCCCAAGGTTTGCGCTTATCAGCACGCCCAGCCTGAGCACGGTTTCAAACCCCGTCCGCACGGCCTGGCCTATCATGGACACTATGCCCACCGGCCCCGCAACGTCCCCGCTGCTCACCTGGCCATGGAGCAGCATGCCGAAGAAGGATATAAGATCCTTTATCATCTGCCAAACATAGTTAAAACTGCCCGCAACCGCGCCAAAGAAGTTCTGCTTCAGCCGCGCAGGCTCCATAACTATGCCGATTATGTTTCGGTCTTCCTGCTCGCTGTAAAAATCCTTTATCTCTATTTCAATGTGTTCGCCGCCGCGTATGACCTCGAGCGTCATGCTCTTGCTGTCCGCCGCGCGTATAAGCGAGGATACTTCGTTATAATAGCTCAGCTCATGCCCATCCACGGCAACAATAATGTCCCCGCTCTGCATGCCGGCAACCTCCGCAGGCGAATTTTCAAACGAAAAGCTATTCACCGCGGGCATATATTCGCCGTATGTCATAAGCATTACGGTGGCAAGTATTATAGTCGTCAGTATGTTCATCACCGGCCCCGCGGCAATCACTATCATCCTTTGCCATATCGGGTGGCAGCTGAACGCCTTCCCGTCGCCCGTATCCGCCTGATCCTCGCCGTAAAACTGGCACATGCCGCCTATTGGCAGCGCGCGCAGGGCATACGTTATGCCGTTTTTCTCTTTTTTTATTATTGCCGGGCCCATGCCCACGCTGAATTCAACTATGCCGAAGCCGAATATGCGCCCCGCACAGTAATGCCCCAGTTCATGCAGCACCACGAATATGCTCAGCACTATCAGCGCCGCCAATACCGAAATGACCGTACTCATTCAATTTATCCTTTCACCGCCGCCATTCTTGCCATAGCGTCGTATTCAAGCAGCTCCTCAAAGGAGCCTACGGCTGAGTTGGCTATGCTGTCCATGGCCCGCTCAACGTGGTCCGCAATGTCCGTAAAGCGGATCATTCCCTTTATGAACATATCCACCGCCGCCTCATTCGCGCCGTTATACACCGCGGGCATTATGCCGCCCGCTTCAAGCGCGCGGTACGCAAGCGGTATCGCCCTGAAGCGCTCCGTATCGGGTTCTTCAAACGTAAGCATGCCGAGCTTTGTTAAATCAAGCGCGCCAAAGCTGCTTTCGTGCCGCTTGGGATACGTGAGCGCATAATGTATGGCCAGGCGCATATCAGGCGCGCTCAGCTGCGCAATCACCGCGCTGTCGCAATATTCAACCATTGAATGCACAACCGACTGCGGATGCACAAGCACGCTTATTTTTTCCGCATCCATGCCGAAAAGATATGCCGCCTCCATTATTTCAAGCCCCTTATTGAAAAGCGAGGCCGAATCGATGGTTATCTTTCGGCCCATGTTCCACGTTGGGTGGTGGCACGCCATTTGCGGCGTGACCTTGTCAAGCTGCTCTTTGGTGAACTGCCTGAACGGCCCGCCGGACGCGGTGATTATAAGCCGCCTTACCTCCCGCTTTTCCCCTGCGCAAAGGCATTGGAATATGGCGCTCTGCTCGCTGTCCACGGGGATTATCTCCCCGCCGCCTTTTCGCTTTGCCTGCTCCACCAATTCATGCGCGCAAACTATACTTTCCTTATTGGCAAGGGCAACGCGCTTGCCCGCTTCCAGCGCCGCAATAAGCGGCAGCGTGCCCGCAAAGCCGCTGACCGCGTTCACCACCGTATCCGCAGCGGCATACCGCGCGGCAACAGCCGCAGCGTCTTTTCCGGCATACAGCTCAACGCCCTTTGGCAGCAGTCCCTTTATTGAAAGCGCAGCCGCCTCGTCCTCCATGCATATCAAATCAGGTGTAAACTCCTTCGCCTGCTCCAGCGCAAGGAGAGCGTTTTTGCCCGCGCATATTGCGCACACTTCAAATTCATCTTTATGCGAGCGCACCACGTCCAGCGTTTGCGTACCGATGGACCCCGTGCTGCCCAGCACCGCTATCTTCTTCATGGGTATATTATACTCCGGCAACCGTGAACGCAGCGTAAACTATCGGGGCGCAAAATAAAACGCTGTCCAGCCTGTCCATAACGCCGCCGTGTTCGCTGAAAACGCGGCTGTAATCCTTTATTCCGGCATAGCGCTTTATGCTGGAGGCAAAAAGATCGCCTATCTGCCCCGCGCCACCGCATATAACGCCGAGTATTATAAGCATGATAAGCCCCGCACCGGCGTTCCACACATTCTGCATAAGGAATACCAGCGCCCCGCCTATTCCGCCGCCTACAAAGCCGAATATGCTACCGGCAACGGTTTTATTCGGGCTAAGGCGCGGGCAGAGCTTCTTTTTGCCCAAAAGCCTGCCGCCGAAATACGCCAGCGTGTCCCCCATAAGCGGCATTGCAAACGCACACAGCAGCGCTATTCTGCTCTTGTCCGCATCGGCGCCGTATTCGCACAGCATAGCGACTGCGGCAAAAAGGCTCATTGGATACACCAGCACGAACATGGACGCCATAGTGTCCTGCGCTGTGCGCGCTTCGGTAAATATCCTATCCGCCATTGCCATCAGTATGCACGCCATTGCAACTATCCAAAGCCCCATGCCGCCGAATACCCTATACGCCGCAAAATACAGCAGCGCGAATATATACGCCGGCAGCATGAACGGCTTCAGTTCCTTTTTGGCAAGCGCGCTGCCCATTTCATACGCCGCCATCACCGCGCCCGCCGTGAACAGCGCGCACAGCACCCATCCGCCGAAATACAGCGCCGCCGCCAGCACGGCAATAAGTACAGCGGCGACTCCAATGCGTTTTACAAGCTTCATTTTCCATCCAATCCGCCATACCGCCGGTTCCTGTGCGCAAATTCGCCAAGCGCGGCAATATAGCATTCGTCGCTAAAATCAGGCCACAGCGTATCGGTGAACACAAATTCCGCATATGCGCTTTGCAGCAGCATAAAGTTGGAAAGCCGTTGTTCGCCGCCCGTGCGTATAACAAGGTCAACATCGCTAAGCCCCCTTGTGTAAAGGCGGCTCATCACGCATTTCTCATCAATATCCTCTATATTAAGCCTGCCCTCCTTAGCGTCCAGCGCAATGCTTTTAACGGCGTTCACCGTTTCCGCGCGGCTGCCGTAATTAAGGGCAATATTCAGCTTCAGTCCCGTGTTATTCTTTGTTTTCTCCATCGCGGCCATGCATTGGGCGTATACCTTTTCCGGCAGCGCCGCAATGTTGCCCATGGCGCGTATGGCAACGTTGTTTTTATGCAGATCCTCTACCTCTTTGATAAAGTATTCCATGAATATCGCAAACAGCGTATCCACCTCTATCTTTGGCCGTTTCCAATTTTCGGTGGAAAAGGCATAGAGGGAAAGCGCCTCTATGCCCAAGTCGCTGCTGAGTTTGATTATCCCCCTCAGCCGCTCCGTTCCCGCCCTGTGGCCCATGGAACGCGGCAGGCCGCGCCGCGTGGCGTAGCGGCCGTTGCCGTCCATTATTATGCCAACATGCTTGGGCAGGGGCGAAAGCGTGATGCGCAGGGCATTCAATTCAGCCAATGTCAATTTTTCATTCCTCCGGCGCGTCAATGCGTGTTTTGAACACGGCAAACGTCAATTCCGCGCTGTTTTTGCCCGTTTGTTTGGCGCGTACAACGCGCCGTTCGTCCCCGTCCACGCCTTTGCGGCTGGATACTTCAAGCGTAGTTACTTGTATCCCGTCCGCTTCAAGCGCATTTATTGCCGCGGATAGTTCAAGGCCCTCTACGTTCCTCAAACTTCCATTATCTCCTTCTGCTTATCGCTTACTATCTTATCGATATCCTTTATGTGGCTGTCGGTCAGCTTCTGCGCCTGATCTTCCAGCTTCTTGCGGTCGTCCTCGGTAATCTCGCTGTCCTTCTGCGCCTTCTTTATCTGCTCTATGGCGTCGCGGCGGATGGAGCGGATGGCAACCTTGGCTTCTTCACCCTTCTTCTGGATGGTCTTGGCCAGCTCCTTACGCCTTTCCTCGGTAAGCACAGGGAATATAAGGCGTATGCACTTGCCGTCGTTGGAAGGATTGATGCCGAGATCGGATATCTGTATAGCCTTTTCCAGCGGATTGAGCACAGAAGGATCATAGGGGGTTATAACAAGCATCCTTGCCTCGGGCGAAGAGATGTTGCCTACCTGGTTAACGGGGGTGGGCGTGCCATAATAGTCAACCATTATGCGATCCAGCACCTGCGCGTTGGGTCTGCCTGCCCTGAGCGAGCTGAGCTCCCTGTGCAGCACGGCAATGGTTTTGCCCATTTTGTCTTTTGCGGTTTCTATTGCGTCCATATTTATACCTCCGTACTAATTGTTCAATATTGTATATGTATATTTTAGGCTAAATCTTCCGCTTAGTCAATGACGGTACCAACATCCTGCCCATTAATTGCGCGAAGTATTGCGCCTTCATCCTTCAGCGCGCATACAACAACGGGGATTTTCTGCTCCTTGCAAAGGGTTATGGCGGTAAGGTCGGTGGCCTGCAGGTTCTGCTCTATCACCTGCTGATAGGTAAGGTGGCTGTATCTTACGGCATTCGGGTCCTTATTGGGGTCCGCACTATATACGCCGTCCACGTTCTTCGCCAGCACAAGCGCATCCGCGTATATTTCCGCGGCCTTCAGCGCTGCCGCCGTATCCGTTGAAAAGAACGGCCTGCCCGTGCCGCAGGCAAACAGGCAAACCTTGCCCTGCCGCATTGCGTCTATTGCCTTTTCCGCGGAAAAATCATCGCAGAAGGAGGGCATATGCAGCGTTGAAAGCACCAATGTTTCAACGCCTTCTTCCTTCAGCGCCGCTTCCATTGCCATGCAGTTTATGGTGGTTGCAAGCATGCCCATCTGATCCGCGCGGTTCCTATCCATGCTGCCGCCGCTTCTACCGCGCCATATATTGCCCGCGCCTATGGTAACGCCTACCTCAACGCCCGCTTCCACCAGCGTTTTTATTTCCCGCGCAATGGCCGCCACCGCCGCAAAATCTATCGTTTTGCCGCCGCCCATGGCCTCGCCGGACAGTTTTAATGATACGCGTTTATATTTAAGCATATCTTTCTCCTTTTTGCTGAGTATATACAAAAAGGGAACGTCAAATAACGTCCCCTTTTGCTAACTTAATTATTTCTTCATCTGGCCCATAACTTCTTCGGCGAAGTTATCCTGCCTCTTGGTCAGGCCTTCGCCCATCTCGTAACGGACGAAGCGGCGGACGCTGATCTTTTCGCCTATCTTGGCGATAGCGGCGCTGACCATCTCGCCAACGGTCTTATCGGGATCCTTAACGAAGGGCTGCTCCAGCAGGCACACTTCCTTATAGTACTTCTCGATACGGCCTTCCACCATCTTTTCGATTATGGCAGCGGGCTTGGGCTTGGGCTCGTTCATGGCCTGCTCGCGCAGGATCTTCTTTTCATGCTCTATCTCGGCCTGGTCAACCTCTTCCTTGGTAATATAGGTGGGGTTGGAAGCCGCTATGTGCATGGCTATATCGTGTACAAGCTGCTTGAAATCGTCGGTCTTGGCAACGAAGTCGGTCTCGCAGTTGACCTCGAGCAGAACGCCGATTTTGCCGCCCATGTGGATATAGGAATCAACTATACCTTCGGCAGCTATACGGGACGCCTTCTTGGCGGTCGCGGCAAGGCTCTTCTCGCGGAGATACTCCATGGCCTTGTCCATATCGCCATCGGTCTCAACAAGCGCGCGCTTGCAGTCCATCATGCCGGCGCCGCTCATCTCACGCAGGGCCATTACGTCTTTTGCAGTAAACATAACTTAATATCCTCCTAAAAATATGCGCTCGGCTGTTTTATTAAAACTCTTCCTCGTCAGCAGCCACTTCTTCAATGGCTTCATCGCTCATCTGCTCGCCCTGCCTGCCCTCAAGCACTGCATCGGCGATCTTGGAAGCGATCAGCTTGACGGCACGGATAGCGTCGTCGTTACCGGGGATGGGATAATCGGCCTCGTCAGGATCGCAGTTGGTATCAACTATGGCGACCACGGGGATGCCAAGAGCCTTGGCTTCCAGAATGGCGATGTGCTCCTTGCGGGGGTCAACCACGAACATGGCAGAGGGCAGCTTCTTCATTTCCTTGATACCACCAAGGTTCTTTTCAAGCTTCTCCTGCTCGGCCTTGAGCTGGATAACTTCCTTCTTGGGCAGCAGATCGAAGTCGCCGTCGGCTTCCATCTTCTCGATCTTGCGCAGCTTGTTGATGCGGCTCTGAATGGTCTTGAAGTTGGTCAGCATGCCGCCCAGCCAACGCTGGTTGACATAGAACATTTCGCAGCGCTTGGCTTCCTGCTCGATGGATTCCTGGGCCTGCTTCTTGGTGCCTACGAACAGCACGGTGCCGCCTTCCATGGCCAGATCGCGGATGAAGTAATAAGCCTCATCGATCTTCTTAACGGTCTTCTGCAGGTCGATAATGTAGATGCCGTTGCGCTCGGTGAAGATGTATTCCTTCATCTTCGGGTTCCAACGACGGGTCTGGTGGCCAAAGTGCACACCGGCTTCAAGCAACTGCTTCATGGAAATAACAGACATAAAAAAACCTCCTCGTTTTTTATCCTCCCCATGCATCATCCCGTAACGCGACCCGACTCATCGGGCACGAGCCTTACGGTCCGCATGGGTGCGTAATGATTCACTTTTACGCGGGCGCGCCATTCCATTAAACGCACCGTGGTGGATTATACCACAGAGAGCCCCGCTTTGCAACAAAAAATATAGAGGCGGGCTGCATTTGCCCGCCTTTGCGCATTAAAAATGCGTCCTTACATATTCATTATATTTTTTTGCGTTCATGCAGTCCTTATATGTGTTCTTAAAGCGCTGCACGGTAAGGTTATTCATTTCAAGGATGTTGCGGTATTTCCAAAAGCCTGCCATGAGCGGCACACCGCCGCAGAAGTAACCCATCGGGGCCGTGCGGTAGCATGAATAGCACAGCGCGGCAATCACCACAAGCGATATTATAACGCCGACTATCTGCTTTTTCGGCTGCATATTGCTTACGTCCTTTTCCTTGACAACGCCAAGCTTAATCATCTCCTCCGCAAAGCGCTTCTGCACGCCGAAAAGGCTTACTGCGTTAAGCGTCATGGGCGCAACGACAAAAAAAGCGAACAGCGCAAGCAGCGCCTGAAATATAAAAATAGTAATGCCCGTAGTGTTTCCCATTATGCGTCTCCTTAGAACAAAGCGAATGATTTATATAGAAGTATACCATGCATGGGGCGTATTGTCACGGAAATTAAAAAGACGCAGCGCGCCGTTTTAGCAGCGCGCCGTGCCTTTTTGTTTAATCACATCAGGTAAGATCTTTTTTATTTGGCTTCCGCAACCATTTTCTTGTTGGCTTCGGCCATTTCCTCGAACATACCGGCATTCTTCTTGGAAACAACAGCCTTGATTACGAACAGGGTGCCGACCATGAGCGCGATGGCTATGGCAAGGTTGAGCCATACGTTCTGGATAAGGCCGGCCAGTATGAAGCTGACAAACGCCACGCCGGTTACGGTAAGTGCATAGGGCAGCTGTGTGAACACATGGTTAAGATGGAAGCAGTGCGCACCGGCAGAGGCCATTATGGTGG